>Ga0255340_1001479_pt1 | contig 30749 bp, 27 predicted proteins | sample wastewater_treat_7_FD_192417 | JGI IMG/M metagenome (GOLD analysis project Ga0255340, IMG submission 192417) | Wastewater microbial communities from Lulu Island WWTP, Vancouver, Canada - plant10 | ecosystem: Engineered > WWTP > Wastewater > Unclassified | place: Canada: Vancouver, British... | reverse complement strand
TTATGAAAACCGCGGTCAAAAAAATCTTAGTCCATCTTGGTGTTATGGCATTGCTGGGGATTTTGCTGCTTATCGGAGTAACAAACTGGCTCGACAAATACACTCATCACAGTTCGGCTATCCATGTTCCCCCTTTGACCGATTTGACTATGGAGCAGGCAATTCCCTTGCTCGAAGAGCTGGGTTTACGCTACGAAATAGTTGATTCTATACACATCAGCGGCAAGCCTGCCGGAGTAATTCTTGAACAAAAGCCTGCTGCCAATGCTAAAGTAAAAATTGGCCGCATTGTGTTTATTACTCTCAACAAGGCCATCGAAGAATCGATGGCGGTTCCCTATGTTATAGATTTTTCGCAACGCCAGGCTATTGCTTCGCTTGAAGGAGCCGGTTTTGTGGTGAATGAAATCCGTTTTGTGCCCTCTGAGTTCAGAAATCTGGTTATAGATCTTCGTTACCGTGGTGAAAGCATCGAGGCAGGCACTACCCTGCCGGTGGGTTCATCCTTGAGTCTTATCGTCGGCCAGGGCAGGTCGAGCGGCTATGTGATGGTGCCCGGATTGACGGTTCTACCCTTGGATTCGGCTATCCTGACGGCACGTCTGTCCGGTCTGAACATCGGAGAAGTCATCTACGATGTAACACCTCAAAACGAGCAACAGGCCAGAAGCTATTTTGTCTATCGCCAAGAACCGCTCGAAAACGATTATCTCCAGGCCGGTAGCCGCATCAAGGTCTGGATGACACAGGACAGCAGCCTCTTGTTGAAACCGGAAGAATTTTTACCTGCCGAAGCCTTCTACAATTGACGGCCTATGGACAACATTAGACCAAACTTCGCGGAAGATCCCGAAGAAGAGCTTCTCGACCAAGATGACTTTTTGACAGACGAAGCGATTGAAGAGGAAAACAGGGAACTTTTCGAACAATATGTTTTTAAGGCCGACCCCGGTCAATCGCCGTTGCGCATCGACAAATTTTTAGTTTGCCACATCGCCCAGGTTTCGCGCAATCGCATTCAGGACGCGGCAGAGGCCGGTATGATTCAGGTTAACGGCCAGGCCGTCAAGTCCAATTATCGGGTCAAACCCGGAGACGAAATTAAAGTACTGGTGCCCTACCCTCCCCGCGACACCGGCATTGTTCCCGAAGACATTCCGCTCAACATCGTTTACGAAGATCAGGACCTGCTGGTAGTAAACAAAGAAGCCGGTATGGTGGTTCATCCCGGACACGGCAACTTTTCGGGCACCCTCGTTAACGCTCTGGCATGGCATTTCAAAGATCATTCCGCCTTCAGCCCCGACGATCCAAGGCCCGGCCTGATTCACCGTATCGACAAAAATACTTCGGGCCTGCTGGTGGTAGCCAAAAATCCCGAAGCTAAAACCGAGCTTTCGCGTCAATTTTTCGAAAAAACCAGCCTGCGCACTTACCAGGCTCTGGTCTGGGGCAGAGTGGAACAAGACGAAGGACGGATAGACTGCCCCATTGGCCGTAGCCGGTACGACCGTCTGCAAATGACGGTTTGCCGGGAAGAAGACCCTACCTGCAAGCCTGCCGTCACCAATTATAAGGTACTTGAAAGACTGGGTTACGTGACGTTGGTGGAATGCAGGCTGGAAACAGGGCGTACCCACCAGATAAGAGTACATATGAAACACCTGGGACATCCCCTTTTTAATGATGAGCGTTACGGAGGCAACCAGATTCTTAAAGGAACCAGGTACAGTAAATACAAACAATTTGTGGAAAATTGTTTTACTTTGTGTCCTCGTCAGGCCTTGCACGCCAAAACACTGGGATTCAAACATCCGACCAAAGGACAATCCCTGTTTTTTGACTCTGAACTGCCCGACGATATGCAGCAGTTGATAGATAAATGGAGAAAGTACATCGCCACAAGGGAAGAAATAGTATGAGTATGAAAGCTATAGCTATCGTGGCCGGAGGCGACTCTTCGGAATACGGCATCTCGCTCAAAAGCGCCGCCGGTTTGTATTCTTTTATAGATAAAACCAACTACAACACCTGCATAGTCATCTTACGCGGCAGAGACTGGTCTGCCTGCCCCGAGGGCATCGACAGCCCCCTGCGCATTCCTATGGATAAAAACGATTTCAGCTACACTTACCAGGGTCAAAAAAAAGGCTTCGATCTGGCCTGGATTACCATCCACGGTACACCGGGCGAAAACGGACTTTTGCAGGGTTATTTCGATATGATCGGTCTGCCTTACAGTTGTTGCGGAGTTTTGCCCGCTGCCCTTACTTTCAATAAATATGCCTGCAATCGTTACCTGAGCCAATTTGATCTGAAAGTTGCCCCTTCGGTACTCCTCAAAAGAGGGGAACCAATCGATACAAACAAAATAGTAGCAGAAACCGGCCTGCCTTGTTTTGTTAAACCCAACCTGGGTGGATCGAGCTTTGGTACCAGCAAAATTAAAATGGCTTCCGAGCTTTCCCGGGCCATAGATCTGGCTTACGGCGAATGCAACGAAGTGCTGGTTGAAGGCTTTTTACCAGGCACCGAACTGACTAACGGCTGCTATAAAACGACTAAGGGTTTGGTTTGTCTGCCCGTTACCGAAGTGATCAGCAAAAACGAATTTTTCGATTACGAAGCCAAATACAATGCAGATAAAGCCGAAGAAATCACTCCGGCCCGTATTCCCGAAAGTATGCGCGATGAAATACAGCATACCACTGCCCGAATCTACAAACTGCTCGACTGCAAAGGCATAATCAGAGTTGATTACATTCTCTGCGGCTCAGCACTTTATCTGCTCGAAGTAAATACAACTCCCGGCATGACGGCCACCAGCTTCATCCCCCAACAGGTAAAAGCTGCGGGCATGACCATGACAGAGGTAATGGAGCAGATAATCGAAGATGTTCTTTTCACAACAAAAACCACCGACCATGTTTGACGATATCAGAGCCTATACCGACCAGGAACTTCGCCCGACGCTGGAACGGCTTTGGGCAGACCCTGAATTCACCTCGGTCGTTGCAGCCCTTCCTTTTATCGATTCCGTCGAAGCACTCAAACAAGCTTCGTTGCAATGCACAAGCATAAATCAATTACATAAAAACATCATCCATAGATTGTTGACTCTGCTGGCCGAAAAAACCTGCACCAGCCTGCAAGGGGAAGGCTTTGAGGAAATAGATCCCGATCAAGCTTATATTTACATGTCCAATCACAGGGATATTGTGTTGGATTCCAGTTTTTTAAACGTTATTCTACTTAACAACGGCCTCGAAAGCTCTGAAACGGGAATTGGAGACAACCTGCTCATACGCCCCTGGATCACCGATTTTGTCAGAGCCAACAAAAGCTTTGTGGTAAAGCGCAACCTTTCGGTGAGAGAACAACTATCGGCCACCATCGAGCTTTCGGCTTACATCCGCCACACTCTGCAAGAGAAAAAACAATCTATCTGGCTGGCCCAACGCGAAGGCCGCGCCAAGGATTCCGACGACAGAACCCAAAACAGCATTCTGAAGATGTTAATTTTTGGGGAAAAAGGTAACATTTTGGAGAAACTTGCATCTATGCATCTGATTCCGTTGAGCATCTCATACGAATTCGACCCTTGCGACTACTTAAAAGCGAAAGAAATGCAACTAAAGCGTGATCAACCTGATTACAAAAAGAGCCGCCAGGACGATTTGCTGAGCATGAAAACCGGGATTATGGGATACAAAGGCCGGGTGTTTTACAAAGCCGGTACTTGTATTTCGGAAGAAATCATCAAAATGGATGCCGCCATGCCCAAAAAAGACTTAATCGAAAAAATCGCTCAACTGATGGATTTGAGCATACACGCCAATTACCGTCTGTATCCCAACAACTTCATTGCTGCAGATATGCTCGATGAGGCCGATACTTTTGTCAGGAGTTATTCCAAAAACGAAAGAGAACAGTTCTTGGACTATTTGCAACAGCAATTGAATAAAATTGAGCTTCCCGACAAGGATGAGCCATTTTTGAGAAAAAAAATGCTAGAAATGTACGCCAATCCTTTAAAAAACAAACAAAAAGCAAAAGCGTGAGACTTATGAAAAATATCTATAAAGCTATTTCGGTATTCCTTCTTATTTTACCTCTGGCTTCGTGTTCCGGTTTTTGGGGAGAAAATAAGCCGGATTCGGTTTATTATGAGTCCATGGCCAATGTGCAAAGTATCAAAACCAATAACGTCATCTTCAAATCCAACCCCAGTCTGTATTTTACTTCGCAGGACGGCTTCGATTTGGACGATTCCATTGCCGAGGGCGACAGAGTCTGGTTGTATTTTACCCTGGTTGACTCGGTTTCGCCCAGCATGTACAATATTCACATCTACTCCTATTCCGAAGTAGATACACGTCCTTTTTATCAACTCGAAAAGGGTGCCAACGACACTATATTAAGCCAAAACCTCCACCAATTTCAGAAATGCTGGATTAGCGACAATTACCTGAATGTTATCTTTTATGCCTATGCCAGCATTTCACCCAACAGCAGTTTTGAGCTGGTTCGCGAAATGATACGGGAAGACACTTCGGCTTCTAAACCCAAGATTTACCTTGATCTCAGGCATAATACAGCTTCTGTTACCCCTTACTGGTACAACCTCAAAATGATGAGCTTTGATTTGAGGCCTATACGTGAACAATATACCGGCCAGGATTCTATAGCTGTACAGTTTAGCTATACTCTGGGCACCAGCCAGCACGTCAATTTCTATTATCTGCCTAATGCCGATGAAAATTCTCAGGAATAAGTTACTGCCCTTGTTCGTCGTATATGGCCTGATCTCTTGCAACAACGAATACGGCCTGATGATGGAGCCTGCTGCTGAAATTTGGCAGTCGGGTCTTTGTGTGGCAGTTCCGCACGAAGATTATCCTTATGTCTTGCTGATGGACGATGGGGATAGAATTATTCCCAGCGGAGAACCCGAAAGCAATGTAAAAATCGGCAACCGCTACAGCGTTTATTACAGTCTGATTAAACCCAAACAAGAGGATGAAGTACGCAAGGCAGAAATTGCCAAGATGATTCCTGTCACTACCATTCCCCTGACTTACCCAGACCGTATTAAGCTAAACTCCGTCCAGGGCGATCCCATAGAAATAACCAAAGCGTTTTGGTTGGGCGGTGACTTTATAAACGTGGAGTTCAACTTTAAAATCTCAGACAGGCAGATCAAACACAGTCTTGAACTCCACTATATATCTTTCGATGAAGAGTATAAAGAGTTGAAACTCGATTTTATCCATATGGCCAACGGGGACCTGCCGGAACAGGATTTGCCCGCCATTGTATCGTTCCCGCTCAAATCCATTTATGAATTCAATAAGGCCGACACTATTCTGATTCGCGTTATGCAGAAGAACCGCCAGGACGAAAACCACTACAGTTTTTACGGTCTGAAGGGTGGTTATGTTGAAGACATGAGATAATTTGCCCAAAGCCGGGACAAAAAAATCAGCACCGTATTAACATAGTTTTGTTGATAAAAATTTAAAATTTTGCGAGGCTGACGAATTATGTAGTACTTTGGCGCAAAATTTTCATCTAAATCGTTACAACTATGACAATCATTCATCGTATCCTAACAAGCAGCCTGCTTGTGTTAGCGCTTTTGTGTTCAAATCTTTCTCTTAACGCACAGACCGGCGGACAGCCCGAACAAGGTCAGATTCCCCCTCATCCTCCCAGATTGCCCGAAGGCGTTATTCCGGCTTTTCCCGGTGCCTGGGGTGGCGGTATGTTTACCAGCGGCGGCCGAGGCGGTAAGGTGATAGCAGTAACCAATCTTAACGACAGCGGCGAAGGCAGTTTGCGAGCAGCTCTCGAAGCAGAAGGGCCCCGTATTGTGATATTCCGCGTTGCCGGCACCATCAAAGTTAACGGCGACCTCAACATCAATCATCCCGATATTACCGTAGCCGGACAAACGGCTCCCGGTGACGGAATCTGCATTGCCGGTACTTTCAACATCAATACCCATAATGTCATCGTACGGCACATCCGGGTACGCCGCGGTGTACCCATGGGCGGACAAGGCGACGACAACATCGGAGGCAATCCCAATCATCACGTCATCATCGACCACTGTTCCACCAGTTGGGGGATGGACGAAAATATTTCGCTTTATCGCCACATGAGGCCTTCGCTCGACGGAAAAACTCAGATCAAAGATCCCGCACGATATATCACCATTCAATGGACCATATCGAGCGAGGCACTCGATGCCCGCGGCCACGCTTTCGGAGGAACCTGGGGCGGCAATCCTTCCACTTTCCATCACAACCTCTTTGCCTGCAATACCGCGCGCAACGCCTCCATTGGTATGTCGGGGCCATTTGATTTCCGTAACAACGTCATTTTCAACTGGCGACACCGCACAATCGACGGGGGCGATGAAACCTCTCTGATCAATCTGATCAACAATTACTATAGACCCGGTCCCGCCACCAACGAAAATATGCGTGCCGTCTTTGCCCGCATCGAACAACGAGATATGTACTCACCCGGCAGTGCCTGGGCCGAAGGCGGCTGGTTTCCCAGGGCCGAAAAACGTCCCGGAAAATGGTATGTTGCCGGTAACGTTATGCACGACAACGAGGAGGTCACCAACAACAACTGGGCCGGTATGCGCGGCCCCGAAAATCTGGCCCGCGTAAATACTCCTTTCGAAGGTTGGCCTGTTGCTCCGCATCAAACCGCTCAGGAAGCTTTTGAGTCGGTCCTTTCCCACGCCGGGGCCACCCTGCCCAAACGCGACGCTGTCGATAAACGCGTCACTGAAATGGTACGCAGTGGAAAAACCACAACCGAAACCGGTATCATCAAGGACATCTCCGAAGTGGGCGGCTATCCCGAACTCACTTACGATCCCAAAGAAGTTCCCGTCGATACCGACGGCGACGGCATGCCCGACGAATGGGAAAAGAAACACAATCTGGATCCCAACGATCCTTCGGATGGTGCTAAAGATGCCGACAAAGACGGATACACCAATGTAGAGGAATACCTCAACGGCACCGATCCCAACGAGTACATCAACTATCGGAATTTAGGGAACAACGTCGATATGATCAGCTTCAAGTAAAAGGGGAATCAATACGAATTCCAACTACTTATTTCTTCCAGTTTTTTACGGGTTTTTTCTCTGGTTTTCGAAGCCGGATAACCCAGAGCGATGAGCAGGGGAACCCGTTTCTTTGCGGGGATATTCAATAGTTTCTTGACTTTGGGTTCGTCGAACCAGCCTATAATACAGCTTCCCAAGCCTAATTCGGCAGCCTGCAGGCAAAACTGGTTTACGACAATGCCCAAATCGAGCAGGGCGAATTCTTTGTCCTTAATAACAGAGCCCATACCGGAGAGTAAGTTGACCTTTTCCATTACCAAGGCGACGATAACCGGTGCCTGGTGCGTAAATTTATTTAGCCCCAGGCTCACCGCACATTCTGCAATTTGTTCCTTCAATTCGGGTTGATCGACCACCACAAATTTCCAGGGCTGTGAATTATTCGCCGAAGGTGCTAGGCGGGCCGACTCGAGGCATTGCAGGATTTTTTCTTTTTCTACCGCCTTTGGTTCGTATTTTCTGTCGCTTTGACGCTGCTTTACTAATGTTGAGAATTCCATATCGACTATGTATTGATTGAATTTTTATTTGAGCAAACATACAAAAAATTACCGTCTCTTGACGATCATAGGCAAAGTGTAAAAATCAGATGTCTTTGAGTGCCTGTTTTTCTCGACCAAGCAGTCAAAAACAGTTATATTTGCCCGGGATAGTAGGTACAAAAAAGACAGTGCCCGACAATGAAATTGCCAATGTAACCCTGGGTTAGCTCGTATAGCAAGCAAAACAAAGACAGTGCTCAAATTATGCACAAAGAAGAGATAATCAACAAAACGATGGATTTGGAAGACCTTAATTCGGAAAGGGCTTTACAAATAGTCGATGAACTTAATGACTTAATCAAGGCATTGAGGTCAAAAAATTTAAAAATCAGTTCCTGGTACGGAAGTTTCAACCTGAGCGGTGACCCCCTTTCTAACGAAAGAATTAATCGGGGATACGGCTACCAAAGCCTCGAAGGCGCAGCCGATGATAAAAATTTTCCCTGGTTTTTGTATTGGGAGATCGTCTGGGTGGTTTTAAATAATGACTTCAAGCAAGGCCAGGAGGTGTTGGATTTGGGTGGAAGCTCGTCCTTATTTTCTTATTACCTGGCTTCCAAAGGGATCAAGGTGACCGCTATAGACCTTCAAAAAGAATTGGTTGATAATGCAAACCATGTGGCAAAGCAAATGAATTGGAATCTAGAGAACCGCGTCATGGACATGAGAGCATTGGATTTCAATTCAACATTCCATCACATCACTTCCATTTGCGTATTTGAACATATACCCATGTACGACAGAGTAATCATCAACGAAAAAATCAGAAACTTGTTGATGAAAGACGGGAAATTCAGTATTACCTTCGATTACAGAAATCCCTCAGCATTTGCCCAAATCAATTCTCCCCAGGATGTTTATGAACAATTTGTAAAACCCTCGGGCTTGAAAATAAGAGGGAATAAAGAATTTGCCGATAATGGTAAGAATTATTTATTGCACCCCTTTTATTCCAAAAAGAAATTGTGGAATTACAAAAGAATTTCCATTCAAAAGGGGCATTTTAAGCCCTGGGATTTTTTTAAGACAAAAAGCACCAACGACTATACCTTTGGGGCCCTGTTCCTCGAACGTTAAGCCGGTCACTGATAGCGGCCTTGCGACAATATTTCCACTGTATCCATAGCAATCATAAGTTCCTCATTGGTAGGAACCACCATCGCTTTGACTTTGGATTCCGGAGCAGAAATAACGGCTTCTTTACCACGAATCAGCTTGTTTTTTTCGACGTCAAGCAATAAACCCATGTATTCCATATTTTCACAAATAGCCTGACGGGTTTCATCCTGATTCTCGCCGACCCCCCCTGTGAAAATAAGTATATCCACACCACCTAATACTGCCGCGTATGCGCCCACATATTTCTTGATCATGTAATTATACATGTCAAATGCCAGCTGAGCCCTCTTGTTTCCCGATTTTGCGGCTGCAGTGAGTTCTCTCATATCCGAAGAAACCCCCGAAACCCCCAGAATACCGCTTTTCTTGTTGAGAATATTATTCAAGGCACGGGGGCCGATGTTCTCTTTTTCCATCAAATAGGTCAATGCTCCACCGTCGATATCGCCGGTGCGGGTACCCATAAGCAAACCTTCCAGCGGAGTCAGTCCCATGGAATTCTCCACCGACTTGCCGTCGCGTATAGCCGTCACTGAGCCGCCATTACCTATGTGCGCCGAAATAATGCGCTGGGAAGCATAATCAACCCCAAGAATATCACAGGCCCTGCGCGACACATAGCGATGACTGGTGCCGTGGAAGCCGTAACGACGAATGCCGTATTTCTTGTAATATTCGTAGGGAAGGCCGTACATATAAGCTTTGGCAGGCATGGTCTGATGAAAAGCGGTATCAAAAACAGCCACCTGAGGCAGATCGGGCATCAGCTTGCTTACAGCCTCTATTCCTTTGAGATTAGGCGGATTGTGCAAAGGAGCCAGATCAATGCATTCGTTTACCATACGCAACACCTCGTCGTTGATACGTACGCTCTTACTGAATTTTTCGCCTCCGTGAACCACCCGGTGTCCTACCGCATCTATTTCTTTCAGAGATTTTATACAGGCGTATTTACTTTCGGTCAGCATCTTGAAAATAAATTGTATGCTTTTGGTATACTCGGGAAAATCTTCTTCGATCAGCACCCTTTCGCCGCTGCTGGTTTGCAATTTCAAATAAGAACCGCTCAGACCGATCTTTTCTACGGAACCCTGCCCCAAGACCTTGGAGCTGTCCATATCAAACAACTTATACTTCACGGAAGAACTTCCGCAATTCAAAACGAGTATTTTCATAATTATATCAATTAGCCTTAATCCCCAACGATTGATTGCAGGTAATAACAATCATCTTATAAATATCATCCACGGAGCATCCTCTCGAAAGATCGTTAATGGGCGCAGCCATGCCCTGCAGAATAGGTCCTATAGCCTCGGCCGAAGCCAGACGCTGTACCAGTTTATAAGCAATATTTCCGGCCTCCAAACTGGGGAAAACCAAAACATTGGCCCTTCCGGCAATAGGACTGCCCGGCGCCTTACTTTTGCCGATGGCGGGCACTATAGCGGCATCGGCTTGCAGATCACCGTCGATTTCGAGTTTGGGAGACATTTCTTGGGCAATGCGCACTGCTTCGGTCACTTTGTCGACCATTTCGTGTTTGGCACTGCCTTTAGTAGAAAAGCTCAACATGGCCACGCGAGGCTCAAAACCGGCAATGCTGCGTGCCGTTCCCGCTGTTGAAACGGCAATCTGCGCCAATTCCTGAGCGTTAGGATTAGGCATTACAGCGCAATCGGCAAAAACCAGTAAACCATCTTCGCCGTATTGCCTGTCGGGTACAAACATCAAAAAAGCTCCCGATACTACCGAGATGCCCGGCAAGGTCCTGACAATCTGCAATGCCGGCCTTAGTACATCGCCGGTAGCACTCAGGGCGCCGGCAACTTCGCCGTCGGCATCGCCGTTTTTGATCATCAGGCAAGCCAGATACAGCGGATTTTCCACCAGTTGAGCAGCTTGTTCGGGAGTCATGCCCTTGCTCTTTCGTAATTCGTACAGTAAATTGGCATAAACCTCTTTCTTAGGCTGATTTACCGGATCGACCAACACCGCATCCGTAGCGATTTTGCCTAACTTATTTTGTTTGGCCAGATCCAGTATTTCCCGGGGATTACCAATTAAATAAAGCTTCGCCAATCCGTCTGTCAAAATCCGGTCGGCGGCTTTCAGGGTTCTGATTTCGCTGCCTTCGGGCAGTATAATCCTCTGTGGATTTGCTTTGGCCCGGGCAGCCATTTGTTGTAGTAAGCTCATAAAAAATATATCTAATTAATCCTGTTCTGTGATCTTTTTCGGACGGTGGAAAACATTTCCGGATGTATTTAAAAAGCCTCCGTTTTCTTCGTTTAGCATTCTGTCCAGCTCTTTCGAAGAGAGATCTGCATATATTCTACCCATATAAGCCAAGGCAATGTGTCCGGTCTCTTCGGAAACCACAATAGCTTTAGCATCCGAAACTTGACTGATTCCCAAGGCAGAACGGTGTCTCAATCCGTATTGCTTTGGAACGGTTTCATCGCGCGATACCGGCAAAATGCAAGCCGCAGCTTTGATACGCTCGTTGCCAATAATCACGGCACCGTCGTGCAAAGGCGTGTTCTTATAAAAAATATTCTCCAACAGACGGCAACTAACCAAGGCATCGATGCGCTCGCCGGTGGCCAAGTATTCATCGAGACTGATGCTGTTTTCGATAACAATAAGCGCTCCGGTATTGGATTCAGCTAAATTTTTGCAGGCTAACACGATTTGCACTATGTAGGCTTTGGATGCGACCTGTTTGTTTTTTTTCTGTGAAAAGAGTGCCACAAAATTCTTCCAGCGCCTTCGCGAACCGAGCATCACCAAAAAACGCCTCAACTCGTTCTGAAACAAAACAATCAGAGCTATGGCTCCTACACTGACTACTTTGTCGAGTATGCCGCCCAGCAATTTCATTTTGAAAACATAGGATACCAGAAACCAGAGCGCGATAAAAGACAAGACGCCGATGAAGATATTAATGGCACCCGAGCTTTTCATCAGCCTGTATATCCCGTACATCAGCAGCGCTACCAGAAAGATATCAATGATTTCCAATAAACTTGGCATCAACATAGACCTGCTTTTTTACATAGTTGAACCATCCGGACACATTCTACAGCCTCCCTGACATCGTGCACCCTGAGGATATGGGCTCCAAACCACAAAGCCAGGGTATTGGCCACTGTGGTACCGTTGAGGGCCTCTTTGGGACCGCAATTCAGCAAGTTGTAAATGAACGATTTTCTGGATAAACCCACCATAATGGGCGCATCCAATATATACAAATCTTCCAGTCTGCGCAAGAGTTCGTAATTGTTTTCCAGGCTCTTGCCAAAACCGAAGCCCGGGTCGATGATCAGGTCGTTCAGGCCCAGATCTCTCAAACGGGCGGCATTGAATGCCAAATCACTGCAGATTTCAGCCATCAGGTGCCGGTAATGCGGATCTTGCTGCATGTTCTCGGGACGTCCCTTAATATGACTCAACACATAAGGCACCTGCAAACGGGCCGCCACCGGAAACATGTCTGCATCGAGGCTGCCGGCGGAAATATCGTTTATAATATCTACCTGATAGTCCTCTACCGCCACACGGGCTACTTCTGCACGAAAAGTATCCACCGACAGCGGAAAATCGGGCCTGGCTTTACGAATCAACTCCAGGGCCGGCAACAGGCGCGCCAATTCTTCCTGCTGATCGGGCTCTTTACTGCCCGGGCGGGTGGAACAGGCTCCTATATCAATGATATCAGCGCCCTCGCTTATCATCTCATCTACTCTGGATTCCAGGTCGTCGAGGCTGCTTCTGGCACCGGCATAAAAAGAATCGGGCGTAATATTAATCACTCCCATGACCTTGGGAGTATCGAAGCACATAAGCTTCCCTCTTAGGCGTATAGAAGGAGTTACAGAAGGATGAGGACACATAAGACGATAATTGATTTGCAGGGCGTTTTGAGCCGGCCTCTACAAAGCTGCAAAAATACTAAATATATTCCGTAATCCTCAGCAAAATGAGCAAAAAAACCGTACATTTGAAGGCCTTTCGTCGCAAAAATTTACTCGTTGAACAGACTTATATATTTTTATGGTCTCTCTTGAACAACTGTATCAATTATTTTTGAAACATTCCGCTATCACCACCGATAGCCGAAATTGCTCTGTGGGTTCCATATTTTTTGCCTTGAAAGGAGAAAGATTTAACGGCAACGATTTTGTACCACAAGCATTGGAGGCCGGCTGTGCCTACGCCGTCTGCGACGAAAACCGGCATTGGAACGACGAACGCTGTCTTTTGACAGAAGACTGCCTGAGTACTTTACAGGCGCTGGCCGCCAAACACCGGCAGGCGCTGAAACATATTCCCCTGATCGCCCTAACCGGAACCAACGGCAAAACCACCACCAAAGAACTTACGGCAACCGTACTGGAGGAAAAATTCAATGTCCTGCATACTCAGGGCAACCTCAACAACCATATCGGCGTACCCCTGAGCCTGCTGAAACTCACCAAGGAACACCAACTGGCAGTAATCGAAATGGGAGCCAATCATCCGGGAGAAATCCGCGCCTTAGCTTTGTTGGCCGACCCCGATTACGGACTTATCACCAACGTGGGCAAGGCACATCTCGAAGGCTTCGGTTCCCCCGAAAACATCCTGGCAACTAAAACCGAACTCTACGAATACATCCGCCGGAAGGAAGGGAAAGTCTTTGTCAATCTTGATCATCCGGAGTTGATTGAAAAATCACAGGGTATGCAACGCATTGCCTACAGCAGCCGGGAGGGAAAAGCTCCCGTACTGGTAAGCGGCCGGCCGGCTGAGAATGCTTTCTTTCTGGGTGTCGAATGGACAGACCGGCGCAACGGGAAGTGTTACTTAGCACAAAGTCGCCTGGTTGGGGGCTATAACCTGGAAAATATGCTTGCAGCCATCTGCATCGGTTTGTATTTTGACGTTCCTCCGGCCGACATCAATCGGGCCCTGGAAAATTACCAACCTTCCAACAATCGTTCTCAATGGCGGCAAACGGAAAACAACCGCCTGATCATCGATGCCTACAATGCCAATCCCGGTAGCATGAAAGCCGCTCTCGAGTATTTCGAAGCCAACACTTCGGGTTGCAGAGCCCTTATTTTGGGCAGCATGAAAGAATTGGGCGACTACAGCCGCGCGGAACACGAGCGGCTGATAAAACTGATTCACAGAATCAAACCGGATCAAACCTTACTTATAGGCAAAGAATTCAAAGACACTGAAGCTCCTGAAAATACGATGTTGTTTGATACCACACAGCAATGCGCCGATTACTTAAAAACTAATCCACTGAAAGACTATACCATATTGCTTAAAGGCTCCAGAAGCAACAAACTCGAAAGTCTGCTGGAACTGCTCTAAAAATCGACCAAAGACAGATAGAAAATTATTATCCATTATTTACTCTTAACTAAAAAACAAGACTATGAAACATCCGATTTTTGCCTTATTCGTGGCCCTGAGCTTGTTGGCCTGCAAACAAAAAGACAATTATCCATACGCTTACCTCTATGAGGGCCTGGAATTTGAAATGCCCCGGGTGGAAGTCCCTTCATTTCCCAACCGTGAAGTCTCCATAGAGGATTTCGGTGCTGTGGGCGACGGTCTGACATTAAACACCGAAGCTTTCAATGAAGCTTTCAAATCGCTGTCTTCCAAGGGCGGAGGCAGCCTTATCGTACCATCGGGTGTTTGGCTGACCGGCCCCATCGTCTTCCAATCGAACGTTCGTCTGCACCTAGAAAAAGCAGCTCTCATTCTGTTTACCCAGGACAAATCGGCTTATCCCGTAATTAAAACAAGCTACGAAGGCCTGGAAGCCTGGCGCTGCCAATCGCCCATCAGCGGAAGAAATCTCGAGAATATTGCCATCACCGGCCAGGGAGCCATCAACGGTTCCGGCCAGGTATGGAGACCGCTGAAAAAAGAAAAGGTAACCGAGGCCTATTGGAAAAACGTGATCGCCTCGGGCGGTGCACTCAAAAACCCCAAATACTGGCTGCCCTCGCAAAAAGCCGTCGAAGCCGAACTGATGAGCCCCGATCAACGCAATGCCCTGACCGAAGCAGAATGGGAAGATTTCAAGGACGTTTTGCGTCCGGTAATGGTCAGTTTTGTTGAATGTAAAAACATCTTTTTGCAGGGAGTCTTGTTCGAAAATTCCCCCAGTTGGAACATTCATCCCCTGATGTGCGAAAATATTGTCATCGACGACGTATTTATCCGTAATCCCTCCTTCGCCCAAAACGGAGACGGCCTGGATCTTGAATCCTGCAAAAATGTACTGGTGGTTAACTCTACTCTCGATGTGGGCGACGACGCTATTTGTATCAAATCGGGACGCAACGAGGAAGGTCGCCGCAGGGGCATACCTACCGAAAATGTAATTGTAGACAATTGTTTGGTTTTCAAGGGACACGGAGGATTCGTAGTGGGTAGCGAAATGTCGGGCGGTGTTAAAAACATCGCCGTTTCCAATTGCAACTTTATCGGCACCGACGTCGGCTTGCGATTCAAAAGCACCAGGGGTCGCGGTGGTGTGGTCGAAAATATCTACATCCGCAACATAAGCATGATTGACATGGTAACCGAAGCTCTGCGTTTCAATTTGTTTTACGGAGGTAAATCAGCCTCCGAAGCCCTGGCAGACGGAGACGCCGCTCCCGCCGAAGAGGTGATTCCTCCGGTCAGCGAAGAAACCCCCGTGTTCCGGAATATTTTCATCAGGGACGTTTATTCCCACAATTCCCGCAGAGCTATGTTGTTCAACGGCTTACCCGAAATGAATATTGAAAACATACAGATCGAGAACGCTGTGTTTACTTCGCAAATTGGAGCCGAATTGACGGAGTCCACCCAGATTAAGTTCAAGAACGTGGGTATTTATCCCCGGGAGGGTCCGGCTCTGATTCTCTACAACGTTAAGAATCTGGAGGCTGAAAACATTCAGATCCCCGAAGGAATGAAAAATCCCGTGCGCATCAGCGGTCAGCGAAATCAGGACATTAAGCTTCCCGATAACCTCGACTGATTTCATTCATGTGCCGATCCTGCAGGAATTGTTGCGTTTTTGTAGATCGTGGCAGAACAAAAAACCGCAAAACTACCAGGTGTTAAGCCGGGTACTAAATTTTCAGAGAATACTTTTTGAGCCTTTCGTTCAGCAAGGCGGGAGGAATGATTTTTTTCACGGTGTCGGCAACGGCATTGAGCAATTTTTCGCGGATAAAATCGGGGCGTATCACGATAGATACTTCCCTGGTGGCCTGGGGTCTGACCAAAGGGCGAACGTTTTTGGCTTGTTCCTCACTCAAAAAGGGTATGTGTAATTCCGGAATGATGGTATAGCCCCCGCTTTTGTCGACTATGCTTACCAGGGTGCCGATGCTACCGGCTTCATAAATATTATTGCGTTTTTGCACGTCGTGGCAGAAGTGAAAAACCTGATTACGCAAGCAATGACCTTCCTGCATCACCCAGAGTTTTTTGAGAGGCATGTCGTGATAAGATATTTCGTCCAGAGCGGAAAGCTCTTCACGAGGCGACACATAAGCCACAAAACTCTCGTAATAAAGCGGTATTTCCAGCAAATCGGGGTCTTCGAGCGGGGTCGACAAAATGGCCATGTGCAATTCCGAATGCTTGAGATGCTCAATGATTTGCCTTGTTTGCAACTCAGAGATACTCAGGTCTATGTCGGGGTATTTCTGAACAAAACCCGAAATAAAATCGGGAATCAGGTAAGGGGCAATAGTGGGAATAATTCCCATATGCAACTCGCCTTTTAAACCGTCGCGTTGCTGATTAACCATATCTCGCAATTGAAAAGCATTGCTCAATACCGTTTTTGCCTGATGTATGATTTGCAGACCGATTTCGGTAGGCTCAACAGGTTGTCTGCTCCGGTCGAAAATTTTTACATCCAGCTCGTCTTCAAGCTTTTGAATCATTGCGCTCAAAGTAGGCTGAGTAACACCACATTCTTCGGCGGCTTTCAAAAAATGGCGGTGTCGTTCCACAGCCACTATGTACTGCAATTGTTGTAAAGTCATATTATTGAATAAATCTATGCAAATATAGAGATTATCTGTTTGATTTATACAATGCCGGGTGTATCTTTGCGACAAGTTTAATCGAATAATTAACTCTAATAAATACTACTATGTTAAGCGAAAAATTACACCAAGCCATCAACAAGCAAATCAATGCCGAATTTTGGTCAGCCAACCTGTATCTGTCGATGTCTGCCTGGTTTGCAGACAAGGGATTGCCCGGTTTTTCCCATTGGATGAAGGAACAATTCAAGGAAGAACAGGAACACGCCATGCGCTTTTTTAATTACCTGGTAAGTCGCGGTGCCAAAGTAGAAATCGGTGCATACGCTGCCGTGCCCGTAGATTGGAAAGACGCCAAAAAGGTATTTGAAGACACTCTGCACCACGAACAAGTGGTTACCGGTATGATCAACGACCTTTATACGCTGGCTTTGGAAGAAAAAGATTACGCCACCCAATCGATGCTGAAGTGGTTTATCGACGAGCAGGTCGAAGAAGAAGACACCGCCCGCGGCATTCTGGATGCGCTCTGCCACATAAAAGACAACAGCTTTGGTTTGTATCGCCTCGACAAAGAAATGGGCGAACGACAAGGATAAACCATTCATGAGCCATCGTTTGATTCCCCTTTCCGGAACCAAAGAAGAAATCTACAAACAATTGCTGCCGCAGTTGAGGCGTTTGGTCGAGGACGAGGATAATCACATAGCCAATCTGGCCAATATCACGGCCGCACTAAAGTCCGCCCTGGGTTTTTTCTGGGTGGGCTTTTACCTTGTGGACGGGGCCTGGCTGGTGCTTGGGCCCTTCCAAGGAGAGTTGGCTTGCACTCGCATTGCTTACGGTAAAGGAGTCTGCGGCAAGGCCTGGGAGCTTGGTTCCGCCCTGGTGGTGGACGACGTGGACAAATTCGAAGGACATATCGCCTGCAGCGCCAAGTCCCGTTCCGAGATTGTTGTTCCGGTGATTAAAAACGACAAGGTAATTGCCGTTATCGATGTTGATAGTGAGCATCTTGCGACTTTTGACGATGTCGATCTCCGCTACCTGACGGAAATCGCCCGACTGGTAGCCGGACTGCCCGGACTTTAAGCTCAAAAGAGCCCTGCGCCATCGAGTGCAGCGTCATCGAATCCTGCGCCCTCGTGCGCTGCGCCATCAAGACCTGCACCATTGAATCTTGCACCATTGAATCTTGCACCGAACTTTTTATCTTTGGAATGTACTATTCCGGTTCCGGCAACTTACCTACAATCAAGATAAGGAAGCAGGCGGTTCAGGTCTTGCTCGTTAAATTCTTCCAGAAAAAGTAAGTCCTCAGGGCTGCATATCTTGCCCCTCGCCTGCCTGAGTTCAATTAAAGCCCTGGCCTGGTAAAAATTCAAATAGGGATGCAACCTGAGTTGTTCCAGGCTGCTGTGGTTCAATTTTAGTTTTCGAATCTCGCTGCTGTCTGTTTCCAGGCATTGCTTTAGCATCCTCAGATTCTCGGGATAAATACCTGATATTTCGTCCAATTGATTCGGCGAACAATAGCCGCCCAGGCGGTTTCTGTAATCCAAAATACGGTTTGCAGTGTACCGCCCGATGCCGGGGTATTGCATCAAATCGGCAGTATCGGCGGTATTGATTCTGCAAACTTTGGAGAAGGCCTCCGGCCTGTAGGCCTTTTTATCTCCGGCCGACAAGGCCCTATTCGCCACCGGTGCAGTTAATTCAATTTCCGTTTGTTGATGAATTATTTTTTCCGATTCCGGCAGTCGATATTTTGCCTCCTCTAAACGATATTTTGCCCCTTCGGACCAAGTCTTTGTTTGCTCAAACGTTACCGACTCCCGGGGAGTTTGTTCGGCCGCCGGAGAAACTCGCTCCGACCCAGGGGAAACTTGTTCGGCCGCCGGAGAAGCTTGCTCTACATCCGGCAGTAAAATATAGGGTTTCAACTTTTTATAGGTATCCTGATTCAGTCCATAAATTTTGGCTAAGTCGCTTTTTTGCCTGAAGACGCCTCCTTTTTCCCGGTATTTAAGAATATTCCCCAACACAAAAGAGCTGATTCCCAAAGCTTGCAATTGGGCAGAATCCGCCGTGTTAGGATCGAATTCCCGCAAGGACAGTACTGTTTCCGGCAGCTTTTCAGGGAAGCTCTCTGACGATCCGGAAATTCCATAACGGCCGTCAGCACGATATTGTAAGGCATAAGTCTGCAATTCATAACGCACAGAATCCATGGCCAAACGTTTTTGAACACGGGGATGTTGCAAATGCCAGTAATCGAAGCAAAGAGATTTCAGGGCAATTATTCCCGACAATAAGAGAATCAATGCCGTCTGTTCACCTTTGCTCGTATTAAAATAGGAACCGTCCATGAGTGTATTTTACATTGCAAATATACTTTTTTAATATTTACATAATATACGAGTCCGCCATTTATAAAGTGAATTTTCTACACAATAAAAGTTTTAAATAGTGTATATTTGTACCTTGTTCGTCAACTAAGATTATGAATAAACCCTTCCTGAAGCGTTTCCCGCGATTTTTCTTTTCATCGCTGTGGGCTCTCGGTATTTTTGGCCTTTTCGTTTTCGACTTTTCCGAAACCACCAAAGACTTACCCCTGATTCCCTATGCCGACAAAATCGTGCATGCCCTGTTGTTTTTTGTTCAGACAGGCCTTTTGCTGTGGGAACTCAATTTTCGAAATCTTACCTCTACCTCCATTCCCGTCGGCCGTTTATTTATTTGGTCGGTATCGCTTCCTTTTTTATACGGTGTTTTGATAGAGCTTATTCAACATTTTCTACCCTACCGGGGAGCTGAACTTATGGATTTGCTTTTTGATCTGATGGGTTCGCTGGCGGCCTTTTCCTGCCTGGTTTTGATACTTATTTGGCGTGAAAACAAGCGTTAAGGAGTTTTTTTGCTTTTTGGCAAAGCAAATCAAAGGCTTTTCCTATTTTTGTTTTTTCATTGCTTCAACCCACCATACTATGAAATCATTGCTCGTTTTTCTCCTCTTGACTGCAGCCGGATTCAATGCCTACTCTTCGGCTAAAATCTGGGTGTCGCCGGAGGGCTCCGACTCCAACCCCGGCACGGAACAGCAAGCCATGGCCAGCCTTCAGGGGGCTTTGCGCAAGGCCAGAGAAATGAGAAGGCTACAAGATCCGGCCATCGAAAAAGGAATAGAAATCATTTTGAAAGACGGTTACTACGCTTTGCCCGAAACCTTATTGATTCGTCCCGAAGACTCCGGCAGCCGGAACAGCCCTACCACCATAAAATCAGAACATTACGGCAAGGCCGTTATCGGCGGAGGTCTCAAAATTGAAGACTGGGAACCCTTGAAGAAGCGGGTAAAAGGAATGAACAAGAGCATCGGTTCAAAAGTATGGGTGGCCAAAGTCCCCACCTGCGGAGGACGCAGGATCGATTTCCGGCAGTTTTACGTAAACGGTAGAAAAGCCGGGGCTGCCGCCCATTCCGACACCTCCTGTATGCAGCGTATTCTGGCGGTAGATTATGAAAAACAGGAAATACACATTCCCGCCCCCGAACAAAAAAACTTCGTCACCACCGACGGAATGGAGTTTTTTATTCACCAGATGTGGGAAGTGGCCATCCTGCGCATCAAAGATTTCCGGATCAAAGGAAAAGAAGCAATACTGAGTTTCCATGCTCCCGAAAGCCGGCTGGAATTTGAACATCCCTGGCCACCGCCTGTGGTCTCGGAAGAGGGCAATTCCCCCTTTATTCTGAGCCGGGCCATCGAATTTCTGGATGAACCCGGGGAATGGTACCACGACCAAAAACAAGCCTTATTATATTATCTGCCTCTGGATGGTCAGGATATGCAGCAGGCAGAATGCATCGTACCGGTACTGGAAACGCTTATCAGTGTACAAGGATCGTTGGACAGGCCGGTACAATACATCCGGTTCGAGGGGCTGAGTTTTGCCCACAGCACCTGGCTGCGTCCTTCAAAACAGGGTTATGTGCCTTTGCAGGCCGGCATGTTTTTGCTCGATGCCTATAAATTGCAACAACCGGGAACTCCCGATAAAGCCACCCTCGAAAACCAGGCCTGGATAGGCCGGCAAGCCGCTGCCGTTGAGTTGTACGCCGTAAACAATACGGTCTTCGAAGCCTGCCGTTTTGAACACCTGGGTGCTTCGGGGCTGGATTACATAGAAGCTTCGGTCGACGACCGCATCGAAGGCTGTGTTTTTCAGGATATTGCCGGCAGCGCCATAGTGATGGGCCGTTTCTCGGAGCCAGGCACAGAAACCCACCTGCCCTACCAACCCAAAGATTACCGCGAAGTCAGTCGCAAAGCTCTGATAACAGACAATTACATCTTCAACTGCGCCACCGAATACTGGGGTTGTCCCGGCATTCTGGCCGGTTACGTGCAAGAGGTAGAAATTCAGCACAACGAAGTCTGCGAACTGCCCTATACCGGCATCAGTATAGGCTGGGGCTGGACAAGAACAGCCAACTGCATGAAAAATAACCGTATCGTAGCCAACCGGATACATCGTTTCGGCAGACATAATTACAGCTGCGGGGGCTTGTACACCCTGTCGGCCCAAACAGGAACGTTGATAGCCGAAAATTACGTACACGATATATATCGTCCCGAATACGTGCACGACAAAAATCAGGGCTATTACATTTATCTCGACGAAGCTTCCTCGTGGATGACCATACGCGACAACTGGTGCAGCCTGCCCAAATTCGGGCAAAATCAGCCCGGCCTGAATCACTGGGAAAACAACGGGCCTCAGGTTGATGAAAGTATTAAATTAAAAGCGGGCATTCGCCCTCCGTGGCAATATATAAAATCACAGCCCTGACACCAACTGTTGAATAAACAATTCCGAAAGTATAGCCTAAACTCTTGAAATGTTTGGATTTGGCAAGACCATAGAAATTTTATCTCCGATCGAAGGCAGCAGCCTCCCTTTGAGCGAGTGCGGTGATGAGGCTTTTGCGGAGGAAATGCTGGGCAAAGGTCTGGCGGTACTACCTGCCAAAGGCCTGGTTGTAGCCCCCTTTCATGCCAAAGTAGAAGTGTTGTTTGATACAGCCCATGCCCTGAGCCTGCTCAGCGATGAAGGCGTTGAGTTGCTGATACATATCGGTATCGACACCGTAAAATTGCAAGGTAAGCACTTCAAAGCCCTGGTAAAACAGGGTGACCGGGTGAGAGCCGGAGAAGCATTGATCGAATTCGATCCTGCCGCCATCCGGGAAGAGGGCTATAGCACGGTTGTCCCTGTGGTGGTTTGCAACAGCGCCGATTACGCCGCCGTTGAAAGTTTTCCGGGCCGGAAGCTAGGAACACTCGATAAACCTTTTATTCGAATCCGAAAAAAATAACACATGCGTACAGGTAAAGGACTTGGAATAGTGAATGGAATGGCGAGCGGCAAACTTGTTGTCGTTCAGCCCCGGCCATCGTCACATCTTGAAGCAGAGAAAACAGCCGATCCCCGGCGCGAACTGGACATGTATTTAAAAGCCAGGGAAGAAGCCCTGCTACAACTCCGGCTTTTACAAGAACAGAGCACAGCCACATTGGGCAAAGAACAAGCCGCCATTTTCGAAGCTCAGGCTATAATGCTTATGGACGAAGACTTCGAAGAGGCTGTCAGCTCTCTGATTCTGAAAAAGAATCTAAGTGCAACGCAAGCGGTCAAAGCAGGCGGTAGAAAAATAGCCGCCCTGTTTCTGGGTATGGAAGACGAACGGATGCGCAGTAAATCGGCCGATATTCTCGACCTGGTACAACGCTTACATTCGATATTGAGCGGACAAACAGAGGTTCCCGTTCCGCCCCCGGAAGCTTTTATTCTCCTGGCCGAAGACCTGAGCCCAAGTGAATTGATACAATGGCGTTCACCGCTGTTAAAGGGAATTGTACTGAGCCGCGGATCGGCTCATTCTCACCTGGCCATACTGGCAGCCGCTATGAAAATACCCTGCCTTATCTCGGCCGATATCGAACCCGATCAGGCTCTCGGAAATACCCGGATCGCCCTCGATGCCACCGCCGGGATTTTTTATCTCGATCCGGGAGTTGAATTTATGAGCCGTTTCAATCAGAAACTCAGTCGAGAAGATTCAAACGGACAAATTCCCGGCGATGTGCGGTTTTACAGCCCCCGGGGAGAAGAAATCGAAGTACTGGCCAATATCGGCAGCCCGGAGGAACTCGACCCTGACTTGCAAAAAAATTGTCAGGGCATAGGTTTGTTTCGCAGCGAATTCATTTTTATGGGACGCCGGGAGCTCCCCTCCGAAGAAGAACAGTTTGAGCTGTATCGCCGTTTGGCTACGGGCATGAAGGGCAAAAAAGTGGTGATCAGAACCCTCGATATAGGTGCCGACAAAGACACTCCCTGTTTAAACTTAGCCAAAGAAGAAAATCCTGCTCTGGGAAACAGGGGCATACGGCTGTGCCTGCAAAGGCCGGAGCTTTTCAGGACTCAGCTCAGAGCGGTTTGCCGGGCTGCGGTTTACGGTAAACTAATGCTGTTGGTCCCCATGTTGATTTCCGTCGACGAATTACTCCGGGTAAAACATCTGTTGCTCGACATTCAACAAGAGCTTAGGCAAGAAGGGCTCGAAATCCCCGACCTGCCCCTGGGTGCCATGATAGAAACACCCGCCTCTGTGATGTTGTGCCAAGAACTGGCAGCAGAGGCCGACTTTCTCAGCATCGGCACCAACGACCTGACACAATACACCCTGGCCATCGACCGGCAAAACCCGGAGCTTGCCTCTCTGTATCAACAGGCACATCCGGCCGTGCTCCGTATGCTTCGAGAGGTGATCCGGGCGGCTAAGGCTGCGCAAATTCCCTGCTCCATCTGCGGAGGACTGGCTCAGGACACAAAGCACACAGCCATGCTGATAGACATGGGATTCAGCGCATTCTCCATGGCTCCGGTGCATATTCCCGGCTTCAAAAAATTCCTGTACGAACACTATTCCCGCTCCGAACCTTCGCTTTAAACCCACGCTATGACAAGTTTTACACATACGATCGCCGATCCGCTGGGCATCCATGCCAGGCCGGCCGCCCTGTTGGTTAAAACAGCTTCTGCCTTTCGTTCTTCGATCGTCCTGCGCCACGGGGATAAGGAAATCAGTGCAAAAAAAATGATCGCTTTGATGAGCCTGGGCCTTAAACAAGGCGATAAGCTCGAAATACGTATTGAAGGAGAAGACGAAGAGCAAGCCGGCCAGGCTATGAAAAAGATCTTAGAAGAACAGCTATGATGAAATACCTGCAAAGACTGGGCAAATCGCTGATGTTGCCGGTGGCTTGTCTGCCGGTGGCCGGTATTTTGCTGGGTATCGGCTATTGGTTGGAATCTTCGTTGGGCAGCAATATTCCGGCTACTTTCTTATTACAGGCCGGGGGAGCCATACTCAACCACATCCCCCTATTGTTTGCCGTGGGTGTAGCCGTGGGAATGGCCGACGAAAGCAACGGAGCCTCTGCCCTGGCCGGACTGGTCAGTTGGCTGGTTATAACTACTTTACTCTCTCCGGCCACTGTCCAAATGTTCAGCGGACAAACGGCCGATCCGGCCTTCGAAAAAATCGAAAACGTTTTTACGGGTATTCTTTCGGGCATAACAGGTGCCTTTTGCTACAACCGTTTCAAAAACACTTCCCTGCCCGATGCCCTGGCTTTTTTTGGAGGCAAACGCTCTGTCCCGATCGTGGCGGCCGGCCTGGCCTGTTTGATAAGTATTCTTTTGTTTTTTAGCTGGCCCCTGATGTACAACGGGTTGATTCTCTTTGGTAAAAGTATTTTGGATACCGGGCCTGTGGGCGCCGGACTGTACGCTTTTTTCAACCGCCTGCTCATTCCGCTGGGCTTACATCATGCGCTGAATCAGGTCTTCTGGTTCGATGTGGCAGGCATCAACGACCTGAGCAACTTTTGGACCGGGCAAGGCACACTCGGGATTACAGGTCAATACATGACCGGCTTCTTCCCGATAATGATGTTTGGCCTGCCTGCCGCTGCCCTGGCTATGTACCACACCGCCAGACCCGAACGTAAAAAAGCGGTGGGAGGACTGATGTTGGCCTCCGCTCTGAGTGCTTTCCTGACCGGGGTAACCGAACCTCTGGAGTTTTCTTTTATGTTTCTGGCTCCCGGCCTGTACGTCCTGCACGCCTTGCTGACGGGACTGACCGCAGGCATCGTAGCTTATCTGCCGGTCAGGGCGGGTTTTAATTTCAGTGCCGGCCTGGTGGATTATCTGCTGAGTTTTAAATCGCCTATGGCTCTGAATCCCCTCCGGATAATCGGAATAGGACTCCTGACAGCCCTGGTCTATTACCTGGTCTTCCGTTTTACGATACAAGCCTTCCGTCTACGCACACCGGGCAGGGAAGAAGAAAACCTGGAAACTCCTCCGAACGAAGAAATTCGAAGGACTCTACCGGGCAAAGAAAGCCGGGAGGCCCTGCCGGTCGGAGATAAAGACAAGGAGGGTGGCCGAAAGGGCAAAAAAGCTCCGGCCGGAAAAGGCAAAACAACTCCGGCCCTAGGGAGCAAGAACAGCGATAATTACCGGGAAACAGCGGCTCTCCTGATACAGGGCCTCGGCGGCAAAGAAAACATTGCCGAACTGGACAACTGCATCTCGCGGCTCCGCATTGTGATTAGACAAGACGAAACGGTGGACGAAAGCCTACTAAAATCCGCTGCTATTGCGGGCATAGTCCGGCCGGGCAAAAACACCATTCAGTTGATTGTCGGTCCCAAAGTGCAGTTTCTGGCCAAAGAAATGAAACAACTGCTTACTAAATAAAAGCCTATCTATATGACTATTAAAGACATTATTCAGTCCCGGCAAACGCAATTCCTCGACGAATTGTTCAGCCTGATGCGCATTCCTTCGGTGAGCGGACAGCAAGCTCATTTACAGGATATGCAAGATTGTGCACAACGTTGGAAAGAGATTTTACTCTCTTCGGGAGTGGACAAAGCCGAGATTTTTCAAACCAAGGGGCATCCCATTGTGTACGGAGAAAAAATCATCGATCCCAAGGCTCACACGGTGCTCGTGTACGGCCATTACGACGTGATGCCCGAAGATCCGGTGGAACTGTGGACTACGCCACCCTTTGAGCCCCGCATCGAAAACGGGCTGATCAAAGGCCGGGGCGCCGATGACGACAAAGGGCAATCTATGATACAGGTCAAGGCTTTTCAACTGGCTCTCGAAAACAATCTTCTGGCTTGTAACGTAAAATTTCTGTTCGAAGGCGAAGAAGAAATCGGTTCCATCCATCTGGAGGAATTCTGCCGAGATCATAAAGACTTACTCAAGGCCGATGTGATCCTCGTTTCCGACACGAGCATGCTGGGAGCCGACACTCCCTCCATTACCACAGGGCTGCGGGGCATTTCCTATTGGGAGGTGGAAGTGACCGGCGCTGCCCGGGATTTGCATTCCGGCATCTTCGGCGGAGCCGTTCCCAACCCCATACAGGAACTGTCCGCAATAATCTCCCGCCTGATCGATAAGGAGGGTAAAATCACCATACCGGGTTTTTACGACAAGGTGCAGGAGGCATCGGCCGAAGAAAGAACCATGTTGGCCGCCGTGCCTCACGACGACGAAGCCTATCGTAAATCGGTGGGAGCCCCCGGTCTGAAAGGAGAAAAAGGCTATTCTACCATTGAACGCACCGGCATCAGACCCACGTTGGATGTTTGCGGCATCTGGGGAGGCTACACCGGCGAAGGAGTGAAAACGGTGCTTCCTTCCAAGGCTTACGCCAAAATATCTACCCGCCTGGTGCCGGATCAGGATTATCAGGAAATAGGCCGGCTCTTCGAAGACTACATCAGGCAACTGGCTCCACCCGAAGTCAAGGTGCAGGTTCGCTTTAAGCACGGGGGCAATCCCTACGTTTGTTCTTTGGACCTGCCGGCCTATAAAGCGGCTGAAGCTGCCTATCATAAGGTGTTTGGCAAACGTCCGCTGGCCATAAGGCGCGGAGGCAGCATACCTGTCATTGCCACTTTCGAAAAAGTGCTCGGAATCAAAAGCATCCTGATGGGCTTCGGCCTGGAATCCAACGCTATCCACTCCCCCAACGAAAATTTTCCCTTGAATCTTTGGCTGCAAAGCATCGAAGTTGTTGTGGAATTTTACCGTCTTTATAAGTAATTGCATCATGAATAGTCGCTCCTTGGGGTTTCGGTCCGAGTCCGGGCTTAGGGCTGAGGTTGGGTCTAGGTCTAGGTCTAGGCCTAAGTTTAGGTTTTTGTTTCTGGTTCTGGTTCTGCCCCTCGCTCTGGTGTTTTCTGCCTGTTCCGGACCCTGTTTCCGGGTCAGCGAAAACGGAGTATTTATCCGCCCCGACCAGGGGAAAACCGCCACCCGCAGTCTCTATTTACAAGTGGTCGATGACGATATAATCAGGGTTATAGCCAGTCCCAACCGAAAAATCAGCCTGAAAACCGGACTGATGTGCAGCTGGCAAGACAAAGCATTCAGCCAAGCGGGTAGATGGCAAGTGTTTCGTACCGGAGACAGTGTGGTACTGCAAACGGCTGCCCTGGAAGTCACCACTCTATTGAGTAGCGGAGAACTTAGTTTCAGCGACTTACACGGTTCGGTGTTTTTGCGGGAACAGTTCGGCGGGGGTAAAAGCTTTAGTCCGTTCGAATACGAAGGATGTCGGGCTTATTCTTTCAGGCAGGTATTTGAATCGCCTCCGGATGAAGCTTTTTTCGGCCTGGGTCAGCATCAGTCGGACGAATTCAATTACAAAAACAAACACGAAGCCCTGTATCAGTACAACACCAAGGTCTCGGTGCCTTTTGTGGTTTCGAGCAACAACTACGGCCTGCTCTGGGACAACAATTCTTACAGCAAATGGGGCGATCCCCGGGAATTCACCAACTTAGATCAATTCAGGCTGTTCGACAAGTACGGTAAAGAAGGCGGGCTGACTGCCTTTTATTCGAATCCCGGCCGAAAAAAAGAATTGGAACGTGTCGAAAAAGCCATCGATTACCAAAATTTGAACTCTATAAAACAGTTTCCTCAGGCTTTCCCGCTGCAAAATGCCCTGGTAAAATGGGAAGGATCCATCGAGACAGATACTGCTGGCCTGTTTCGTTTTGCGCTCTATTACGCGGGCTACGTCAAACTGTACCTCGACGATACGCTGGTGGTACCGAAGCACTGGCGTACCGCCTGGAATCCCAACACCTGCAAGTTTTCGTATCCTCTGCAGGCCGGCCAAAAACACCGGATCAGGCTGGAATGGCAGCCCGACGGAGGCAGTTCCTACATAGGACTCAAAGCCCTGAGTCCCCTACCGTCCGGGGAAGAAGGAAAAATTTCTTTCTGGTCGGAAATGGGCAAGCAAATGGATTATTACGTGGTTAGGGGTAGGAACGCCGACGAAGTGGTGAGCGGTTACCGCAGGCTTACCGGCAAAGCACAGGTCATGCCCAAATGGGCGATGGGCTTTTGGCAGAGCCGGGAGCGCTACAAAACCCAGGACGAACTTTTGTCTGTCCTCCGCGAATTCAGGCGCCGGCAGATCCCCATCGACAACATCGTGCAGGATTGGTCGTACTGGGAAGAAAATGCCTGGGGCAGTCATGAATTTGATGCGCAACGCTTCCCCAATCCGGAACAAATGGTCAGAGACGTCCACGCCCTGAATGCCCGGATAATGATTTCAGTCTGGCCCAAGTTTTACATCAACACCGAGCATTACAAAGAGTTTGAACAAAAAGGCTGGATTTATCCCCGGGCTGTCAAGGACAGTATCCGCGACTGGATAGGCCGGGGCTACATCGGTTCATTCTACGATGCTTTCAGTCCGGGTGCCCGGGAGCTGTTCTGGGAACAAATGCAGGAACATCTCTACGTCAAAGGCTTCGATGCCTGGTGGATGGATGCTTCGGAGCCGGACATCCTGTCTAATGCCGATATGGATTACCGCAAACAACTGATGCATCCCACCGCTCTGGGCGCTTCGGCTCTACATTTCAATGCTTACGGATTGATGAATGCCAAAGGCATTTACGAAGGTCAACGCTCGGTAAACGACAGCAGCAGGGTTTTTATCCTGACTCGCTCGGGCTACGCCGGCTCACAACGTTTTGCAGCAGCCGTCTGGAGCGGCGACATCGGTACACGCTGGGAAGACATGAAGGCTCAGATCAGCGCCGGACAAAATTTTTCCATTTCGGGCAATCCCTATTGGACTATGGATAACGGCGGTTTCTGTGTGGAAAAACGTTACGAAAGAGCCCGCGAGGGATCGGATGACCTGGAAGAATGGCGGGAACTCAATGCCCGTTGGCACCAGTTTGGGGCTTTTGTGCCTTTGTTTCGCAGCCACGGCCAATACCCCTACAGGGAAATCTGGAACATTGCTCCCGAAGGGCATCCGGCTTACCAAACCATGAAATATTACTCGGAACTGCGTTACCGTCTGCTACCTTATATATATACGATGGCCGGCCGATGTTACTTAGACGATTACACCATTATGCGTCCCTTGATGATGGATTTCGCCAACGACGACCGGGTAATGAATATCGGTGACCAATATATGTTCGGATCTCACTTGATGGTCTGCCCGGTGTACGAATACCAAGCCCGCAGGCGACTGGTTTATTTCCCCCAAAATGCCGGCTGGTACGATCTTTACAGCGGCAAGTATTATCCGGGAGGACAGGAAAGTCCGGTGGAAGCCCCTTACGAGCGCATGCCGGTTTTTGTGCCTGCAGGAAGCATACTTCCCACGGGTAAGCCCATTCAACACAGTGGGGAAAAACAAGAAACACTGCGTTTTTATGTATTCAGCGGACAAGACGGCAAGGCCTGCTTGTACGAAGACGACGCAACCAGTTACGATTACGAAAAGGGTGACTATGCCAGGATAACCTTCCATTACAACGATGCCCAAAAAAGTTTGTCGATTTCAGCTATCGAGGGTTCCTATCGTCCCGAGCCGGCTCAAAGGCGGTTTGAATTCGTTTTGGTCAGTCCCCAATCTCCTGCCGGCCTGGACACCAAAGTCCCAAAAACAGCCGGCCTGGTGTATTCGGGGCAAGAGACAAAGCTTGATTTCGACAATTGATAGACCTGTAAAAAAGATTCTGTCATTGGACTTTTACCATCGTCCGGATTTTCACCAATATTAAGAGTAACCGGTATCCAGATTGGAGCCACACCAAATTTTCTTTTTTTGTTAGGACAGCCCCCACAGCGCAAGTTTTTGATTTTTTTAATTTTACGATACTGAAATAATCCTACTTTTGTAATTCTGAAACGTTTAAACCTATTCTTCATGAAAACTCCCTATTATCTCCTGAGTTTTGCTTTGCTCTTAGTGTTTTCTGCCTGTCAACCCAAAGTTCAACTGCTGACGACAGGGTCGGATTCTCCTAGAGGTAATTACGCAAAAGAAAGATTATCAAACAGTTTGCTTTCCAATGGTTATACTATTGTTGATGAAAACCCTGCCGGCAAGGCGACCAAGATATATCTCGGCTGCCAGAATGATCTGAATTTTCAACAGACCTTACAAGAACAGGGCCTTGCCATAGAACCCGTCGAAGGCAAAGAAGCATTCAGGATAGTTGCAGACGGAGATAAAATAGCGGTCTGCGGAGCCGACGAAAGCGGCTTGCTTTACGGATGCATGGAACTGATCGATCGTTTGAAAACAAACGGACGGCTGCCTAAGAAAATAGATTATTCCGATGCTCCCGATATGGTGTTGAGGGGAACTTGCATCGGTATGCAAAAAATGTACTTGCTGCCGGGTCGTAAGGTTTACGAATATCCCTATACCCAGGAGCTCTTC
>Ga0255340_1001469_pt1 | contig 30924 bp, 24 predicted proteins | sample wastewater_treat_7_FD_192417 | JGI IMG/M metagenome (GOLD analysis project Ga0255340, IMG submission 192417) | Wastewater microbial communities from Lulu Island WWTP, Vancouver, Canada - plant10 | ecosystem: Engineered > WWTP > Wastewater > Unclassified | place: Canada: Vancouver, British... | reverse complement strand
AAGATGAAAAAAGGTATACATCCCGAATCCTACCGTCTTGTAGCTTTCAAGGATATGTCAAATGACCATGTGTTCATCACACGCTCTTGCGTCAACACAAAGGAGACCCTCGAGGTTGACGGCGTTGAGTACCCAGTAGTAAAAGTTGAGATTTCCAACACTTCACACCCTTTCTACACCGGTAAGATGAAGCTCGTAGACACCGCAGGTCGCGTTGACAAGTTCTACAGCAGATACAAGAATAAAAAGAAATAAGCCGCAAGGCGTTTTGTTTATACTTGAGGGGTGACTTTTTGCGGGTCACCTTTCTTTTTTAAACGGACAACAACGATTTTGAAAGAACTCCTCACCAAATATGCGCTTATGTACAACCGTCCCGAATTTTTCGAGACGGACCCGGTGATTTTCCCCAAAAAAATCGCACGGTTGACACTTTCGGGCAAGGCCTCCCTGCAGGACGTCGAAATTGCTGCAGTGATTGCAGCACATCTCGCCTGGGGAAGAAGGGATATGATTGTAAGGAATTGCAACAGGGCTTTCGATGAAATGGAATGGCAGCCTTACCGCTATGTCATGGAAGGTGAATGGCGCAATGAAAGGATTTCTCTCCACAGAACGGTCAAATGGAGTGACTTTGCAGCCATTTGTTTAAGGCTTCGAGAATTCTACATGCATTGCGATTCTCTTGAATCACTAACTCCCGACCTTTTCAGAACTGAAATCTACGGGCAGAAAAGCGATCCGAGAGCTGCCAATAAAAAGATTCATCTTCTCAGACGCTGGATGGTACGTGATGACGGCATTGTTGACCTCGGATTGTGGAAAAATACATCTCCTGCCGACCTTATCATACCCCTTGACGTACACGTTCACCGCACGGCTGCAATGCTCGGCATTACATCACGTAAAAGCACCGATTTATCAACAGCATTGGAGATCACTTCCTTTCTAAAAGGAATATTCCCTACAGACCCTTGTAAAGGAGATTTTGCGCTTTTCGGTTATGGAATCACACACAAAAAGGGGGAGATTTGCGACATTTGTTGTTGAAAAAAAGAGGTATTAAATTTGCCCATTAGATATTTTTTTTATTATTTTTGTTTTCGCTTGAGGTGAGGATATGCCTAGACTTTATATAATAGCAGGCTGCAACGGAGCAGGGAAAACCACCGCATCCTACACGATATTGCCCGACATGCTCAATTGTGATGAGTTTGTCAATTCGGATGAGATTGCAAAGAGTTTGTCACCCAACAACCCGTACGAGTCTGCCATTAGAGCAAGCAGGTTGATGATGGAGAGAATTGACGAGTTGATTGACAAGGGGGGAACATTTGGAGTAGAGACCACTCTGGCCACAAGGACGCTTGTAAGGGTAATAGCCGATGCACAGCAAAAGGGCTACGTGGTGACTCTGGTCTATTTCTGGCTCAAAATGCCGGAACTGGCTGTTGAACGGGTGAAACTCAGGGTTGAGGCAGGAGGACACTATGTCCCCGAGGCCACCATCCTTAGACGTTATGATGTGGGCATCAGCAACCTTTTCAATCTCTATATTCCGGTGTGCGATTACTGGATATTGATAGATAACTCCAATAACCCGAGCAATATCATCGCAGAAGGTGGTAAAAGCATTGTGACTAAAATACATAATAAAACCGTTTATAACCTACTGATCAATTATGAGCGAACTAGAGACGAGAGAACTTAGAGAAACTATCCTTCTAGGTTTGAACATCACTTTCGAGAGGCTCGTACAAGAAAAAAAACAAGACAATTCCGAATTGGCGTTTGCACGTAAAGGACAGATTGTCAGGGTAAAAGCCGATGAGATTTGTTAAGCTTGTAAGACTCTGCCAGCAAAATGAGAGATTATTAACCCAAACACTACTGCAGCAATGCAGTAGTTTTTTTATTGATGAAAGACTTTTTCGAATTGTTTAACATAACTAAGGAACAGTTGATCCTGCTTATGGAAGAGGCTCTCTCTTCCGGAGGCGAGTATGCTGACATTTTTTGTGAATACAGCTTACAGGAAGTACTTGCGCTCCGTGACGGTGAGGTAAATGCCATCCGCAACGACATAGATTTCGGAGCCGGCATCAGGGTCATTCGCAACGGCCGCACAGGTTATGCCTATTCGGAAAGCACCGATATGAAACATCTGCGAGCAGCCGCACAAGCAGCAGCCCGTATTGCAGAGAGTCCGACCGGTAGGGGAAAAACGGCCCAATTTACCCCTCTCAAATTAGCCAACTATTATACCCTCAATCATACATCAGCCGAGTTTGACGTTTTCTCAAAAAAAGAGTATCTCAAGGAGATCCACACCAGACTTTCCGAAGGAGACAGCAGGATAGTGCAGATTATGGGGCAGAGCTCCTGTTCTCTAACTAAAATAATGTTCTTCAACTCCCTGGGCGAATTTTATTGCGATGAAAGGCCATTGGCTTCGGTAGCCTTCAGTGCGGTCTTCAGTCAGAATGGAGTTACCGACAATTACACCTGTTCCAAGAGTTTCAGAATGGGAAACGAAATGTTCACACCCTCCCTTGCAGATGAGATTGTAGATGAAATACTCGACGCAATCCCCACAGTGCTTGAGGCAATTCGTCCCAAAGGAGGTGAAATGATGGTGGTAATGGGTGCGGGAGGATCAGGAATTCTACTCCACGAGGCCATAGGACATGCATTCGAGGCTGATTTCAATCGCAAGGGAATCTCTATTTTTTCCGACAAGATGGGGAAAAAGATTTGCAACAAATCCATCAGCATAGCTGACGACGCTACCATTCCTGCCAACAGGGGTGCTCTCAACGTCGACGACGAAGGAGTACCCGGGCAGAAGACTATGCTGATTACGGAAGGAGTGCTTACATCTTATCTCCACGATCGCATCAGTGCTGAACACTATAAAGTGGCACCTACCGGCAACGGACGCAGGGAGTCCTTCAGGTTTGAACCCATACCAAGGATGCGTGCCACCTATATGGAAAACGGCACCGCCAAAACTGAAGATATCATCTCAGGCGTACGCAAAGGCATATATGTGGACAAGTTCCGGAACGGACAGGTACAGATCGGAGCTGGTGACTTCACATTCTTTGTCAAGAGTGGGCGCATGATCGAGAATGGACGCCTCACCTACCCCATCAAGGATATCAACATCATAGGCAACGGGCCCGGAGCGCTTGCGGATATTCTGGAGGTAGCATCAGATGGAAAGATGGAAGACAGCACCTGGACATGCGGTAAGGGACAGCAGTGTCCCGTGTCGTGCGGTATGCCCACAGTACTTGTAAAATCACTTACAGTAGGAGGAAGCAACTGATGAGGGACATCACGATTAAAGCGCTACAAATGGTAATGGATGCAGGTGCATCGGCCGTACGGGTTGTGTTTGAGAAGGGCAATGGCGATATGGTGACAATCCTCAACGGAGAGATTGACCGTCTCTATCAAGCTGCCAGTTCCGCTCTCAATTTCCATATCTTCGCCGAAGGCAAATACGGCTCATTTTCCACAAATCTGCTTGACGAGGGAAAGTTAAGTCAGTTTACCAAAGATGCGGTCAGAGCCACGCTTCTCATGACCCCGGATGAGTGCAGAAGCCTCCCCGACAGAAAGATATGCTATAAAGGAGACGGGCCTGACCTCCAACAATATGACACGTCCATTGAGGCACTTCCTTCTTCCAGAGGCATTGCCATTGCGCACGAAGTGTCGGCCGAGATGATCTCTGACAGCAGGGTTATTTCAGCGGAGAGCGAGTATGGTGACTATGTAGAGGAATACTTTATAGCGGACAGCGAGGGATTTGAGGGGTATCAGCGTAAATCCGGTTTTTCAATTGGCGCCACCTGTTCAGTCGCCGGTAGAGGCGACGAAAAGCCCGAGAGAAATTGGTATGAAAATGAGGTTTTCTTTGCCAATCTAAGATATCGGGGATGTGGTAAAAAAGCTCTGAAAATGGCAATTGAGAGCATTGGTCCGCTTAAAATGCCTTCCGGCTCTTATAATATGGTCGTGGACAGGACCATTGCTGCAAATCTGGTCATACCTCTCACCGAAGCACTTAAGGGTAGTGCACTCCATACACGCAATTCATTTCTGATGGACAAACTCGGTGAGAAGGTTTTTGGAGAAAATGTTTTCCTGAGAGATATGCCGCATACTGTAGGCAATGCATCATCCCGACTCTTCAATATTGAGGGCATAGCGACAAAAGAGCGTGACATCATTTCGGGCGGCACTATATGCAATTATTTCATTGACAACTATTACAGCCGCAAATTATCGCTTGATGTCACTATCGGAACACCTTCGGTGGTAATGATGCCGAAAAACGAGCTTTTGTCAAATAATAAATTATCTTTGCCAGATATATTGAAGAGAGCAGGCAAAGGTATTTATGTAACTCAGTTCAATGGAGGCAACTGTAATGACGCTACCGGTGACTTTTCCTACGGCATTGAGGGATTTCTTTTCAAAGATGGAGAAATTGTTCATCCGGTAAATGAAATGTTAGTGTCAGGTAACTTCGTCACCCTGTGGAACAATCTCATAGCAGTTGCTGATGACCGGCTGGAGAGCCGCAAATGGCAGATACCTTCGCTCTGCTTCTCAAATGTAAATTTCAACGGACTCTGATGAAGAAACAAGAGAAAAAACCCGGCCTTCTTCTGTCGCTCGTTCCGGTAGTAATACTGGTAGTGATACTGACCGTGGGAGTAGTAATTTTCGGAGAGGATGTAACCGGTGGCCCCTCACAAATTGCGCTTGTAACTGCGGCAATAGTCGCTTGTCTTATTGGAATGCTCTACCTCAAAGTACCATGGGAGCGTTTTGCCGATGCGATGGGTGATAATATGAGCAAAACGAGTGAGGCTATTTTCATCCTGCTTATGATTGGTGCGCTGACATCAACTTGGATGCTCTCAGGAGTTGTTCCTACAATGATATATTATGGCCTCAAACTTATCCATCCGTCAATATTTCTGCTGGTAACATTTGTGCTCTGCTCCATCATTTCCATCCTGGCAGGCAGTTCATGGACAACCGTAGGTACTATAGGAGTAGCCATGCTCAATGCCGGTCAGATTGTAGGAATACCTACCGGCTGGCTTGCGGGTGCCATTATCTCCGGTGCCTATCTGGGTGACAAGATCTCACCCCTTTCCGACACTACCAACCTCTCCGCTTCCGTTGCCGGAGTCGACCTCTACAAACATGTAAGGTACAATTTGATCACTACCATACCGGCTACAATCATCTGTCTGATAATTTACACTCTGGCGGGATTCTTAATACCTACCTCCTCAAATGTGGATGTGAGCGTACAACTTGCCGCTCTTCATGAGACATTCAATATATCCGGATGGCTACTGTTGATCCCCGTAGTGACGATTTACCTGATTTTTAAGAAGGTTCCTGCAGTGCTCACACTCTTTATCTCAGCTTTTGTAGGTGCACTTGTTGCTTTTTGGGCGCAGCCCCAAATAATAGACCGGATTGTTACAGGAATGGGCAGTTTCAAGGAATTCTTCTACACCATACTAAAGATGATGTCAAGTGAGATAACAATCTTGACCAACGACCCTTTGATCACTTCTCTGGCCTCCACAAGCGGCATGAGCGGTATGGTCAACACTGTCTGGATCATAATATGCGTGACAATGCTCGGAGGTGCCCTATCAGCCAGCGGAATGATTCAGACCATTACCGAAAGTATGTTGCGTTTTATGCGCAACTTAGTGAGCATGATAACCTCCACAGTTTTTACATGTATTTTCTGCAACATCATACTCGCAGACCAGTATATGGCCATCTTACTTCCCGGCAAAATGTTTAGCGAGGTTTACAGGAAGAAAGGCTACGCCCCTGAACTCCTGAGCCGCACATTGCAGGATTCTGCTACTGTGAGTTCCGTTATGGTACCATGGAATACCTGTGCGGTTGCACAAGCCGGAGTATTGGGAGTCGCCTGTATGACCTGGTTCCCATACGCATTCTTCTGCTTCATTACACCACCGATAGCGATTATAATCGCTGTCATCGGATACAAGATCCGCCGTCTTCCAGTTGAAAATGGCGAACCTGCTACTGCCATATCTGAAGCATAATTCATTAAAACAATAATAAACTCAATTCACTATAAAATGAAAATTGAAGACAACAAAGTAGTATCTCTAATCTACAATTTGGAAGTCAATGGCGAAACCAAAGACTCCTGCAACAAGGAAAATCCACTTGAATTTATAATGGGCATGGGCTATTTGCTTCCCAAATTTGAGGAGAATCTCCTCGGTAAAGGTGTTGGCGACAAATTTGACTTCGTCCTTTCAGCAGCTGAAGGTTATGGCAAATTTAATCCGGAAGCCATAGTTGACCTTCCAAAAAACATATTCGAAGTCGAAGGAGTACTCCAGGAAGAGCTTCTCGTGCCAGGCAATTACATTCCCATGATGAATCAAATGGGTGGTGTAATCCCCGGTAAAGTTGTAGAAGTGAGCGAGGAAAGCGTAAAAATGGACTTCAACCACGAACTGGCAGGACAATCACTCCATTTCACAGGGGAAATTACTGCAGTCAGGGAGGCTACCGAAGAGGAGCTTACCAACGGACTTCACGGTGAGAGGGCAATGCATAACTGCGAAGGAAATTGCTCATCTTGCGGAGGTTGTTAGGATGGGTCATAATCCGCAGCACGCGATATCGGTGCTACATCCAGCGATGTGAATAGTCCTTTTATGTAACGATATAGGCCGGCTATGCCTATCATAGCCGCATTGTCGGTAGTAAATCTGAATTCGGGCAGGAATACGTTCCAGCCCCTTTTTTCTCCTTCGAGCGTGATACGCTCCCTGAGTCCGGAGTTGGCGGAAACTCCCCCTCCAAGGGCAATCTCTTTGATGCCGGTCTGTTTTGCAGCGAGGAAAAGTTTCTTAAGAAGGATATCTATAAGATCCCTCTGAAAAGAGGCGCAGATGTCCGTTTTATTTTCTTTGATGAAATCGGGTTCCTCCGCAATTTTATCCCTTAAGAAGTAGAGAAGGGATGTTTTTATGCCGCTGAAACTGTAGTCCAGACCGGAAATATTAGGCTTTGCGAAACGGAATGCAGAGGCATTTCCCTCTTGTGCAAGACGGTCGATAATCGGACCGCCCGGATATCCGAGTCCAAGCAATTTTGCACATTTGTCAAATGCCTCTCCGACGGCATCGTCTATTGTGTGACCCAGTATTTCAAAATCGAGATAATCATTTACTTTTACTATCTGGGTGTGTCCTCCAGAGACAAGCAACGAAAGAAAAGGGAACTTCGGCTCTCGGTGTTCTCCTCCCTCTATCCTGATAAAGTGAGAAAGTATATGGCCATGAAGGTGATTAACCTCTATTAGAGGCTTACCTATTGCGAGGGCAACTCCTTTGGCAAAGGAAGTGCCCACCAGAAGAGAACCCAGAAGTCCCGGGCCACGGGTAAATGCGATCGCATCCAACTCTTCTACGGTAACACCTGCCTGGTCAAGAGCCTGGGAGACCACAGGTAGAATGTTCTGCTGGTGCGCGCGTGAAGCAAGTTCCGGCACTACACCTCCATACTTTTTATGGACATCCTGAGAGGCCATAACGTTGGATAGCAGATATTCATCCCTAAGGACTGCGGCCGAAGTATCGTCACATGAGGACTCTATCGCAAGGATTGTCACCATATCTTAAATTTGGATTGAAATTTGTACGCAAAATTAGCAAAATTTCGTACTTTTGTCTGATATACTGAAAATTAAAACGCATCAAGACCTGGAAAAAAATAGTCCTTGCGGTGGTCATTCTAATGGCACTTGTCCCGACCTCCCTTTACATTGCAATACAAATGCCTGCATTCCAGACATTTGTTGGCAATAAAGTATCTTCTGTGCTCTCCGACAAGATCAATGGCGACATATCTGTTGGCAAGATTTCTTATGCCCTTTTCAATCGTTTGATTGTCAAAAATGTTTTGGTTACCGGCTCTGAAGGCGACACTATTCTCCAAGCTAACAAGATTTCCGTCAACCTGCAGGCAAGGAGTCTCATTTCAGGAGAGATGAAGGCTGGTAAAGTGGTTATTGATGGAGGAGAATTTAACATCTTCAAGATAACTCCCGAAGAGAGCAATCTCTCTCTTCTTCTGAAAAAAGATGAGACGCAGCAATTGGAAGCAATGGAGGGAACAATTGAGGAAGACTCTCCACAGAAATCAGAAGGCTGGCCAAAGTCGGTCAGCATTGACAAAATCGAGATACATGATTTCACATTCAGGTCGCTGGATACATTCAAAATCACCACACATGCCGACCCCAGAACCATTGACTGGAGCAACATAGTCGTAAATGATATCAATCTCTCCGCACATAATCTCAAGATGGATGAAGATATTAAGATAAAACTGGACAATCTCTCGTTCAAAGAGGGGAACGGACTTAACATAAACACATTTAGCGGAGAGATACGTCTAGGTGATGTGCGCGAATACAACGGACTTGACACCATCACCCGTAAGGAGATCTATATTGACGATATGCTCTATGATGACGGGTATTCAAGGCTTGTGACGGAGTATTTTTCCATGAGATTTGACGATTTCAGCGATTTTTCAGATTATGTAAGGAAAGTTTATATGGGCCTGGACCTCAAGGAAGGAACATTGCTTGATTTTCAATCCCTGAGAAGTTATACCGATGCACTTACAAATTTTACATTAAAACTTTATCTGGTTGGTGAAACAAAAGGCACTGTTAGCAATCTGATAACACGTTCTCTGAAAGTGCAATCCAAAACAAGACAAACTTTGCTCGATTTCTCAGCTCACCTTTCCGGCCTGCCGAAAGCGAGTGAGACCATGGCCAGTTTTGATATCAGGAAATGCTACACCACCACCGCCGATATAGCTGAGATAGTAGAGTCCGTTACCGACACACCTATCGACAAAAAAACAATCGGTTCTTTTGCCTCAGGCGAAAAAATCCATTTTGACGGCAGCCTAAACGGCTTCTTCGAAGACTTTGTGGCATTCGGCGAACTTGGATCGGACGATTTGGGCAAGTTTAAAGTCGATATTATATGCCGAAACGAAAGAGGGGCGGGATATGAACTTATCGGATTTATCAAGAGCAGATCATTCGACCTTGGGAGGCTTCTGGATAACTCCCTTTTGGGGGATTTCACCTGCGATGCCACTGTTTCTGCCGTATTAGGCAAGGAATCGAGCATAGACATAGAGCAGATCAGCATCAGCGAACTTGGATTCAACAATTACAACTACAGCAACATTCTGGCTACCGGGAAACTCGCTAACAGCGAATTTGACGGACGCGTCATCTGCAGCGACCCCAATCTCAACTTTATGTTCCACGGACTCTTCGCACTCGCCGGCAAGAGCAGCAATTCTCTCTACAAATTTAACCTGGCACTCGGTCATGCCGACCTTCACGCGCTTAATTTCGACAAGAGGGAAATCTCGAGAATCAAGCTCCTTGCCGACGCAGACTTCACAAAAACACAGTCCGGAGATCTCTTTGGAGATATTCTTGTCAAGAATTTTGTATGCTCTCTGGGGAGCGACAACTATGATGTCGGCAATATCCACCTGCGTTCAAATTCATACAAGAACAACTATACAATCCAGTTGAAATCCTCGTTTGCAAGCGCTGACTATGCAGGAACGGCACCGATCTCATCATTTGCATCAGACCTTCTTAAACTTACTGCAGAGCACCATTTAAGCCATCTGTTTGAAACAAAGGAGGGGACGGAGGGACTTCCCGACATACAAGAGGATTACAGCTTCAGGCTTCAGACTTTCGACATGAGACCCATTTGCAGTTTTCTTATGCCGGGACTATATGTGGAAGACCGTACCAGTATAAATGTCAAGATGACAAGCGACGACAATTTAAAGATCAATATAAACTCCCCTCTGCTGGCTTACAAGAACAACTATATCAGAGACCTTGACTTGAGCGTAGACAACCGCGACAACATGATTACCACAATCTTTAGATCCGGAATGTTACAATCCGGCAATATAAAAGGTTACGACGCAATCATAAAGGCGCTGATAAAAGATAATTCCGTAGAACTTAATGTCGGATTTGACAATGGTGAAACGGCGGCCACATTCGCCGACCTTTATGCAAAGATATCGTTCCCTGAGCCAAAAGAGAAAGGATTGAATATTCTTGCTGACTTTTATCCCTCAAATATAGCTATTAATGGAGAAAATTGGTCCCTAAACCCCTCTTCAATAGGATATAAAGAAAAAGACATATCTGTATCCGGCTTCGGACTCTCCAATGGAGACCAGACTATTCGTTTTGACGGTCGAATTTCGGCAAGCCCCGAAGATACACTTCTGGTGACCTTAAACCGTTTTGATGCATCTGTAGCCAATCCCCTTCTCGATATACCGCTCGATATAAAGGGTTTTCTGACCGGTAAAGCGGAGTTTTTCGGTATATTTTCCGACAACAAGGGCATATTGCTCAATATAGATGGAGAAAAAATTTCAATTGCAGGGGACCCAATCGGAGATCTCGGGATCCACACCCAATGGGATGAAACCGGTAAATGTTTCAATTTTCTGGTAAACAACAGAAAAAATGAGCTCACACCTCTCCATCTTGCAGGATCTTATTATCCAAACAAAAAGAGCATCAAAGGAAACTTGTCATTGGATAAATTCTCCCTTGTCTGCCTCAATCCTGTAGTTGAAGGACTGCTGTCAAATGTCAGCGGAAACATCTCCGCAGATATAGGTATATCGGGCACACTGGACAAATTGGCCCTAAATAGCACCAATGGACATTTTGATGATTTTAAATTCATACTGGACTACACAAAGGTGCCATATACCGTAAACGGACCTTTCAGTATAAGCGAAAAAGGGGTCAAATTTGAGCAAGCCATAGTTAAAGACAGATATGGTCACGAAGGGAAACTTTCCGGAGGATTGCTGTATGACCATTTCAAAAATATGCGTCTTAACGCCAGACTGAATGCCGAACACCTACAGGGACTCAACACCACAGCTGCAGACAACGATTCTTACTATGGAAGAGCATTCGCAACAGGTACAGTCCGTATAAGCGGACCATTCCGAAAGCTTCTGCTGGATATGAATATCACTACCGGACGGAATTCCACTATACATATCCCGCTGAGTTCCTCCACAAGCAGTCATACCTCATTGTTGACCTTTGTGGACAACACTACAGTCAAGTCTCTGTCAGCCTATGACTCGCTACAGGTAATGAATAGCGTCGCCGAAAAGAGAGGCGGCAACGAATTTGCAGTTAGGATGCGCGTCAACGCCACTCCCGATGCCGAAGTGCATCTTGAAATCAACAAGGCTCTGGGCGATGTTCTTAAGACTCGCGGATCAGGACAGTTGGTGATAAACGCTGCCACAGACCTATTTGACATAAAAGGGAACTACAATATTGACGAAGGCAGTTACAAATTCGTGATGATGGGACTCGCATCCCGTGACTTCATTATCAATCCCGGCGGCACTATCAACTTCACCGGAGACGTAATGAATTCAGACCTCAATCTCGAGGCCATCTACCGCACAAAAGCTTCCATAGGCACTTTGATAGCTGATACCACATCCATAAGCACCAGACGTACCGTAGACTGCGGTATCGGCATTACAGGTAAACTGGCCAATCCCGAACTCAAATTTTCAATCGATATTCCTGATCTGGACCCCACCATTAAAGGACGTGTGGAGAGTGCACTTAGTACCGAAGACAAACGTCTCAAACAGTTGCTCACCCTGCTCCTTTCCGGAAGTTTCATTCCTGACGAGCAGTCCGGTATTGTTAACAACACTACCATTCTTTATTCCAATGCATCCGAGATTATGGCCAACCAACTCAATAATGTATTCCGTCAACTCAACATTCCTCTCGATCTTGGATTTAATTATCAGCCAGGCGAAAACGGGCGCGACATCTTTGATGTGGCAGTGTCGACGCAGTTGTTCAACAACCGCGTCAACATAAACGGGAATATAGGCAACAGGCAATATATGACCTCAAACCAGAGTGACTTGGTGGGTGATGTCGATGTGGAAATCAAGATAGATCGCACCGGCAGGATACGTCTCACGCTCTTTTCCCATTCGGCAGACCAGTATAGCAATTATCTCGACCAGCTACAGCGTAACGGAGTCGGCATATCCTATCAGGAAGAATTTGATAATTTCAGGGAACTCATCCGAAAGATATTCTGGAGCAAAAGACGTCGTGACGAGTATGATGCCGAGCAGACCATGCAACGTGAAGAACGACTCAGGACACTCCAGCAGCAGATGCAAAACCCGATATTAGAGTAGACGCAGCAAACCACCATCAGGTGACACATCAAGCACTGCCTCCCTCCCCAACACAAGCGAATAATTGGGTTGCTCGTGGCCGCACGGAAACCCGAAAAGTACCGGGCAATCGAGACGATCGGTATGTTCTTTTATTAAAGTATATACATCTTTTTCCCATTTGTCGCTGTCTGCCGTATCGGTAAACTGCCCGATGATAACACCCTTTAGACGATCCATCATACCTGCGCAACGCATCGTAAGCAACATTCTGTCCACCGTATGCATCTTTTCGTCAATATCCTCAATAAACAGAATGGAATCTTCTTCGAATAGATTCTGAATAGGGGTGCCTATAGTGCTAACAAAAAGGCAGAGATTGCCACCGACAAGCCTGCCCTTGCACTTTCCTAATTTACTGAATGGGTGTGCTGCGGTAGAATAGCGCATTTTTCGGCCAAAAAGTGCATCATAAAGTGAATCAAATGTCTCCTGCGGTGCATCTCCAAAGGTACTGGGCATAGCTCCTAGTATCGATTCTATTCCCAATGAGCTCAATGCATTATGGAATATAGTTATATCACTGAAGCCCACTAACCATTTCGGATGTTTCCTAAAAAGATTTAGGTCCAGGTGAGTGAGAGTCCGCATAGAGCCGTAGCCGCCTCGGTAGGAGATTATAGCCTTGATTTCATCGTCGAGGAGCATTGTGCGAATATCTTCGGCACGAAGAGCATCATCTCCTGCAAAATCACCCGGGAGTGAGTTATAGAGGTATTTCCCCCTCTTTACTTTAAGCCCCCAGGAGGTGAAGATGGAACTCCATTTCTCTTCGTATTCAGGTGTGAGTTGAGATTGTGAAATGGCAGATGCCATTGCTACTAGTCCTATTGTATCGCCCGGTTTTAGATATTGGGGTCTGATAAACTGTCGCATCTAATCTGTAAATTATTATTTATTATCGCGTTTTCTCTTCGGATATGCAATACGCGCGTGATATGTCTGTTTGATCTGCCGCTTAAATGACTCTTTGACCATATTAATTTCCTTGAGCGAAATGTCGGCACGGACAAGCTGTTGATCCGAAAGACGTGAACCGAGAATATCTTCAACCAGTTCGGATATACTCTCGTCGGTGTATTTCTTGAGTGAACGCGAGGCAGCTTCGACGGCATCTGCCATCATCACTACCACTTGCTCCTTGGTGGTAGGGAGCATCCCTCTATAAGTAAATGGGGCTGTATTCTTGGGATCGCCTCCATTGTTACAATAAACATTGTAGAAATATAGGGTGAGCGATTGCCCATGATGCGAGCGAATAAAATCCTTTACAACATCCGGAAGATGAAATTTGCGGGCGAGTGTAAGCCCGTCATCTACATGTCGGATTATATCTGCAGCGCTCTCTTCAGGCGTAAGTCCTTTGTGGTAATTGTCTTGTCCGCTGCCTGGGTTAACATTTTCAATAAAGCAGGCGGGATTTTCCATTTTCCCCACATCATGATACATTGCACCTGCTCTTGCGAGCATCGCATTTGCTCCAATTTCCCGCGCAGCATTTTCAGCCATATTTGCAACCATCAGAGAGTGCTGGAAAGTGCCCGGTGCACGGTGCGATAGCTCCTGCAGTAATTCGTTGCTGCTATCGGTAAGATCGAAGAGACGCGAGTATGATGTGAAAGCAAATATTCTCTCGAAGAGGAGTACAAATGGATTGAGAACAACGCACAATACCGCATTAATGGCGATGAAAGTCACAGTATAGCTTTTCCAAATCATCGCGGCATCATCCGTCAAGAGACGGAAAGAAAGCAGCAGTGCCATCATTCCCGCAAATATGAAGATAGCATTGAGAAACAACTTCCACCCTCTATTGAAATGAGCATAAGTGAGCAGCCCGATACTGCCCGCAACCAGATTGATACCGAAAAGCTCTATGCCATTCTCTGCAATTAGCAAAAGTGGTAAAAGTGATATGAAGTAGACCGGAAAAATAAGTTCATTCCTGAAAAAGGATGCAGCTATTAGAGCCAGCGCCGCATAGGGCACCAGATATATGAGATTAGCCCCCAGACGATGAACTAAAGCCGTTGCTGCGAATGAGAAAAACACCATTAAGAGGATAAACAACAATTGGCCGGTGCGTCTGAGCACCTCCTTTGAAGTGAAGAAAATAGCAAGAAATAGGAGTGTAACCAATAGGAGCACCGTCACTACATGGCTAAGAATAAGCCATCCGCGCGATGAGGTATATCCGAAACTTCTGTTGTACTCAGCCTTGTAAGAATCAAGAATCTGTTCGATTTCGGCCGAGACAATCTCTCCTTTGGAGACGATCAACTGCCCGGAATAGATGATACCTTTTGTGGGCGATATATAATTGACCGCATCACGGTGCAAAAGCGTAGTGACATTCTCATCGTACTCGAGATTTGGCACAATCCAAGAGGGAATATTGAGCAGTGAGATAAGCGAATCAGTGGCCAGCTTCGGAAATGTATAGCGCAGGTCAGCTTGCAGCAGACCGGCAGCCCTCTTCTGGTCGTAAACCTCCAGCGCAGGCATATCCGTCACTCTTCCGTTCCTATTGACGAATATCACCTTGTCCGATATATCATCTTCAAAAGTTGAGACTATTCCATCGGAATATGCATCGGAGAGAAACTCTGATACATGACGTGCAATATCCTTCGGTATAGATTTTTCAATGGAAAACCTTACGAAACCATCTAGCATTCTTTCACCGGTCTCATCATTGAAGTTGTAATATTCTACGATACGCAAAGTCTTTTGCTCGATTTCAACAAGCATCTCAGCCTCTGTCTTCAAAATGGGAAAATCAATCGGAGCGATGAGCGTCTCATAAATCCAGGTCTGTCCGCGTGCATACTCATACTTGAATTTCCCCTCATTAGGATAGAGAAGGATCATAAGTACCGCCAAAACAGCAAACCAGATAAGTGGCCGGTAGTTTTTTAGGTTTCTTGTTGTTTCCATAAATTATTTTATAATTTTGTAAAGATAAGAAATAAAGTGCTACAATGAAAAAACTAATCCTAACTGCGGCCCTCATTCTGGCCACATTCACAATGAAATCCCAGGAACTTCTTGTCATCAGTTCCGACCTGCTCAAATGCGATGATTCGATCCTCGTATTCACACCCGGACACTCCGGACACTGCCGTAAATTGGGTGAGAATACAAATGAGGCCATACCTACGCTATTTCTTCTTCATGGTTGGTCCGGATGCTACCGCAATTGGGCCGACAAGTCCGACCTTCAGCAGATCAGCGACCGTTTCGGATTCAGAATAATCTGTCCTGACGGATTCTACAACAGTTGGTACGCGAACAATGTTGACAAAGAGAAAATGCAGTGGAGGAGTTTCTTCGACCGTGAACTCTATCCGCAAATGATGGAGAAATACAATCTAGACCCCGAACAGACATTCATCACGGGCCTTTCCATGGGAGGTCTCGGTGCCATAAATATTTTTCTGGATGATATCTCAAGATTCAGGGCAGCCGGCTCCATGAGCGGTGTGCTCGACATCTATCATACCTCACCCAATCTGCTTGACAAGGAGCTTAGCCAAATTCTCGGCCCTTATACGCCTGAAAATCCACTCTACGATGTCAACAATCCAATCGGAAACCTCGACAAGGTAGCCGGATCCGGCAAACTGATGGTAATATCCTGCGGATATGAGGATTATTATGTGAAATGTACTATGGATTTCGCTGCTAAATGCCGTGAAATGAAAATTCCACACATCATGCTGCTCTCCCCCGGACGCCACTCCTGGATCTACTGGGATTACGCTTTGGTAGAACATCTCGAGTTTTTCAAGAAAATTCTGCAGGGAGACAATTTAGGCTATTAATGTAGGAGTTTTTATTCAAATGATCATTAAAATGACACGTGCCCTGAAAATACAAAAATTTTCTAGGCACGTGTCATTTTAAATGTATTTGGACGAGTAATGTTTCAGTTTTGCTATTGGCTGTTGGCTCCGGCTTTTAGTTACATTTGCAGAATATCGCACATCTAGCATCCCGAACCACCCCGTACCCCGCAACGCGTAACTCGCAACACTACTTAACAGACATATCGCGGATTTCCTCTGCGTCATAAACTCCCTTATCGAGCTTAACCTTAATTTCAGCAAATGCGTTGAGAGTGTACTCTACATCCTCAAGTGAATGGACAGCTGTAGGAATGATGCGGTACATTATTATGCCTTGAGGTACCACCGGATATGTAACTGTAGAGCAGAAAATCTTGTAATTTTTCCTTAGATCAATCACAATATTTGTAGCCTGAGCTAAGTTGCCATCCATGAATATCGGGGTAACACATGCCTCGGCTTCACCGATATTGAAGCCTCTCTTGCGAAGACCTTCCTGAAGAGCCCTTGTAACAACCCAGAGTTTTTCACGAAGACGAGCGCCCTCTTCACCGCGAATTATTTCCAGACGTTTTAAGGCACCTACGACAATAGGCATAGGAAGTGCCTTTGCATAAATCTGTGAACGCAGATTATATCTCAGATAATTAATGATGGCTCTGGGACCGGCCACAAACCCGCCGATCGTAGCCATTGATTTTGCGTATGTACCGATATAGAGGTCTATTTCGTCCATCACACCAAAATGCTCGGAAGTTCCTCTGCCTTCAGCTCCCATAACACCGAAACCGTGTGCATCATCGATCAGAATACGGAAATTGTATTTCTTTTTGAGATCGACAATCTCTTTCAGAATACCCAGCGCACCTGTCATGCCATAAACTCCCTCTGTGAGAAGGAGTACTCCGCCGCCCTTTGCCTTTGCCTCATCACAAGCTCTCTTAATGATCCTTTCACAATCTGCAATATCATTGTGACGGTATTTGTATTTTGCGCCAAGGTGTAGGCGGATTCCATCGAGAAGGCAAGCATGACATTCGTTGTCATAGACTACCACATCGTGACGAGACAAAAGCGCATCAATAGTGGATACGATGCCCTGGTAACCGAAATTGAAAAGAAAACAATCCTCTTTTTTCTCGAAATCGGCAAGCTCCCTTTCGAGTCTTTCGTGGAGCGCGGTGTGTCCGGTAAGCATTCTGGAGCCCATAGGATAAGCCATACCCCATTTTGCGGCACCTTCAGCGTCTGCTTTTCGTATTTCGGGATGATTGGCAAGACCAAGATAGTTGTTGATACTCCAACAGAGTACCTCTTCACCCTGGAAAAACATCCTGGGACCGATTTCTCCCTCAAGTTTAGGGAACATGAAGTAACCAAACGCTTTATCACGATACTGGCCCAGAGGACCACCTGAGTCTTTGCTTAATCTTTCAAAAATGTCCATAGTAAAAAATATTTAGATTTTAGTAATTCTTATGCGTCAATATTTGCGTAACGGGCATTCTGCTCAATAAAATCTCTACGTGGAGGAACGTCGTCACCCATTAGCATAGTGAAGATGCGGTCCGCTTCAACGGCATTTTCAATGTGAATCTGGCGGAGCACACGCTTTGAAGGATCCATCGTGGTGTCCCAAAGCTGTTCGGCATCCATCTCTCCCAGACCTTTGTAGCGCTGTACCTTGACACCGCCATCTCTGCCTCTGCTCATACGCTCGACTGCTTCGGAGCGTTCTTCATCGGTCCAGCAATACTGTTCCTCCTTGCCTCTCTTGACTAGATATAGAGGAGGAGTGGCTATATAGACATGTCCGTTAGTGATAAGGTCAGGCATATAGCGGAAGAAGAATGTCAGGATCAGGGTTGTAATGTGGCTTCCGTCTACGTCGGCATCCGTCATGATCACCACTTTGTGGTATCTGAGTTTGGAAAGGTTGAGAGCTTTAGGGTCCTCGTCAGTTCCTATTGTCACCCCGAGTGCAGTATAGATGTTACGGATCTCCTCACTCTCGAAAACACGATGCTCCATTGCCTTCTCAACATTTAGTATTTTACCTCGCAAAGGAAGAATGGCCTGGAACAATCTGTCCCTACCCTGCTTTGCAGTACCACCTGCCGAGTCTCCCTCTACGAGGAAAATCTCGCACTTTTCAGGGTCCCTGTCAGAGCAGTCAGCAAGTTTCCCTGGCATACCGGAACCGGCCATCACAGTCTTGCGCTGTACCAGTTCACGCGCCTTGCGGGCTGCGTGGCGTGCTGTAGCGGCCAGAATCACCTTTTCAATGATGATCTTTGCATCACGGGGATTCTCCTCAAGGTAGTTTTCGAGAGCCTGGCTGGTGGCCTGGGATACGGCTCCCATCACCTCGCTGTTGCCCAGTTTGGTTTTGGTCTGACCTTCAAACTGTGGTTCGGCAACCTTGACTGAAATGACCGCGGTAAGTCCCTCTCTAAAATCCGAAGGATCAAGGTCAAATTTAAGTTTGGCCAGAAAACCGTTCTTTTCAGCATAGCTTTTGAGAGTGGTGGTCAAACCGCGGCGGAAACCTGTGAGGTGCGTACCGCCCTCTATTGTATTGATATTATTGACATACGCATAGATGTTCTCCTTGAAATCGGTATTGTACTGCATTGCAATTTCAATTGGAATAATCTTGTCTGTCTCCAGATATATGGGATTTTCCGTAAGCTTATCTCGCGATCCGTCCAGATAAGCAACAAACTCCAGCAGTCCCTCCTGAGAGAAGAAGACATCCTTCCTGGCGGGAGCCTCAACTTCGTTGCCATGATCATCTAGAACCATTTCTGCAGCCCTGTCATCCCTCAGAGTGAGTTTCACTCCTTTGTTGAGAAATGCGAGTTCCCTCAGGCGGCGTGCCAGAGTATCATAATCATATACCGTGGATAGGGTGAAAATGGTATCATCGGGCTTGAAAGTGATGATAGTACCTGTTTGTGTAGTCTCTCCTACAACCCTCACATCATAGAGCGGTTTGCCTTGAGAATATTCTTGTTTGAATATCTTGCCTTCGCGATGAATCTCGGCTGTCAAGCTTGATGAAAGCGCATTAACACAAGATACGCCGACACCATGGAGTCCTCCGGAGACTTTGTAACTATCCTTGCTGAATTTTCCTCCGGCGTGGAGCACTGTAAGCACCACCTCGAGAGCAGAACGGCCCTCCTTTTCGTGAGTGTCCGTGGGAATACCACGGCCGTTGTCCGATACTGTTATGGAATTGTCATGATTTATGACTACAGCTATCTCGCTGCAATAGCCTGCCAGGGCCTCGTCAATAGAGTTGTCTACTACTTCATAAACCAGATGGTGTAAACCACGGGCAGCTATGTCACCGATATACATCGAAGGGCGCTTACGCACCGCTTCCAGTCCTTCAAGCACCTGGATACTATCTGCGGAATAGTGGGCTTCCGCTTCAATAATCTCGTTTTCAATCATTATTATCTTGTTTCTAATAAAGAAACAAAGGTACGAAAAAAAAGGGAAAATCCTTAAAATTTCAGATAGATTCCACCACCGAAATTACGTGGTACGGAATTGTGCATCGGCACGTAGCGATTGGCTCTATTGAGAAGATTTCCTCCCTTTATAAAAACACCGAAATAGCGATTGATAGTGAAATCCAGAGTGATGCCCAGGTCTACTATGGAAGGAATCGTATAGACCCCAAAAGAATCTCCTGTAACTTCACTTAAATATCTACACTCCGCTTTCGCATTGATGCGATTACGCCAGTTCCAAACGAAAAAGAAATTAGTGGTTATAGTTGGCAACTGGGTGATTTCGGGACGCTGTCCGGTGAAGTAAAAATTGTATCTGAATTCGGCACCGGTTATGACTGCCCCTGATTTCCATAACGCATCCGCACCTAATGAAAAGCGGCTGAAATCCAGGTAAGTGGCAATAACATTAAAGGGCTCCGGGTCAGACATTACCGGCTCGAAAAGGAGCTTGTCACGAAATATGGTATAGGATGTCATCAGATTGAAAGCCATCCTTCCCTTGATGACGGATTCAAGTGAAAGTGTTGCATCCAGAGGCCTTGATCCGAATCTAAGGTCAGCACGTGGAGAAATCAGAGGCATATCACGCGTCATCCCAAGGAATGAATTCAGTTCATGACCTCCCCCAACAACAGTGTGTATCCAAAGCGACTGCTCTGCAAGTTCAAATCTTGCATCAATATCGGGGAAAATGGAACTGGCAGTAGAGGAATGGTTATCGCCATTCTCGTTCCGACTCGATTTTGATTTATGTATGCTGAAACGATTACCGAATTTCGCTCCGAATTTAGCCAAAAAACGTCCTTTATTGTACTCATAGATTGGAGATATCTCCAAAATCCCGGCTGAATGGTCTCGAAGGCATCCATACATCGAATAGGACATATTAAAGTCGATGTAAATGCGATGTACATCGAATGTAGTACCTACCATCGCTCCAAGGGAAAGATTGTTTTCTTTCAGGGTGTCCACAATACGCTTGGAACCGGTGATGAACGCAGCGTCGATATCGTAATAAACACTATTATCAGAACCGTCGGCCGATTTGACATTCATTGCAAAATCAGCCATACGAATATGGTGCATGGTTTTAATCGTTTCACGACTGCCGATATAGTCGGACAATAAGGCTCCGGCGTCAAACGAAAACTCTCCCTCTTTCCATGCATATTTCAGATTGCCTCCGAAATCATTGCGCATCTTGCGCACATCAAGAGAATATTCTCCGACCGACGAGGGTATCTTTCCCCAATAAGAATCGTGATCAGCATAAATACCTGCATAAAAACCCTTTTTTGTAACCGCCTGGAGATAGAGTTCAGCTGAAGGTTGGAAAGGGAACTGGGTGCCTATTTTCAGATATGAGAATGGATGATGGGCATCCTTTGCCGGCTTTATGGCGGCAGACTCGTATGGCGAGAATTCGTAGAGGTCGCGGTAGGGCCTGTTGAATATGGAGTAGTCAAAACTGATATCGAATCTACGCAGAGAATCTGCGACATCCTTGGGTATTTCGGGCTTGTGGATTTCTCCGAGTTTTACATCAAACTCCCTGCTGACCTCGACGGTAGGGTCAATGGTCTGCCCGAAAAGTCCGACAGGTATCAGAATTGCAAAAGCCAATAAGAATATCGTTTTCCTAATCTTCATCTCTATTTCAGTTTATCAAGACGCATTTTTACCTGTTCCTTCACATCATCGGCGTCTCCGGTGGGCTGGTAGCCATCGAGTACGCTTTCATAAGTCGCCCTGGCCTGTTCAACATCTCCCCTATCTGCAAATGAGTCACCAAGGATGATAAATGCCTTTGCAAGCCAATAAATCTGGGAAGTTTCCGAATCTGAGAAGTCATATACGCGATTTTCGACCGAAAGGAAATCACCTGCTCCATAGGCATCCATAATAAGCAAATATGTGGCTTCTGCCCCATATTTGTCGTGGGGATTGCGGGATAGGGACGCCAGTATCGGTTTTGCCTCTTCTCTGTTATCTATCAAGAGAAGACTCTTGGCGGAAATATATTCCGCCTCACGGCGCATCTCATCGGGAAGTTCGGCCACTCCGCTCACCCTTTTTGCGTCTGCTAGGGCCTCTTCATACTGCTTATTGTTGTAATATGAGCGCATACGGCCTACATAGCCGGTGTTTTTCATATTTTCGGTACTTGCGATATAAATAAGGGATTCGTATGCGGTGACCGCCATGGAGTAATGCTCGAGTTCGTATGAAATATCGGCATAATTGCGGGTGGCAGCCTCGGCAAAGGGACCCTCACCCAGTCTGATAACCTGGAAATAAGCATCGGATGCTGCCTCTTTACGCCCTTTAGCCTTGAGAGACTCAGCAAGGTAGTAGTATGCCTGCGCCGTCTTCGAACCTGAAGGATAATTTTTCACGAAGGACTGCAACGATGTGATGGCTGAATTATGATTGCCGGAAAGGTAACGTTGTTCGGCAGCATTAAAGAGCATAAGTTCCTTTTCATCAGCACTCTTTACGTCAGACATTCCGATAGTTTCCAGGTATGCAAAATACTCTTCAGGCTTGTTGATGGTCTGGTAGACACTTTCCATGCCCGATATCGCATTGGGAACCTCAGGAGAGAGCGGCATACCCTCAATAATGTTCTTATAGTATTCGATTGCTTTGGTGTATTTACCATTGTTGGCGTTGATCATCGCCAGTTCAAGCATCGATTTGGTGAAAAAGATACTATCAGCGTCATATCCTATAAGGGTGTGAAAACAATCCGCCGCGTCATCATCAGCCCCGCGCTGCACTAAAGTGCGTCCAAGTTCGAAAAGAGACTGAGAGTAAAGTTCCGCATTGCGATTGACTTTAAGAGCCTGTCTGAGTATGGATATCTTTCTGGTATCATTTCCAAGGAGTCCGTAGGAAATGGCGCTCTGATATGCAGGATAGAGGTCACTTGAAGTGGGATATCTGTTGAAGACCCGCTCATAAGTAGCGGCTGCATCAGTGTAGTTGTTCTGCATAAAATAGGAGTCAGCCAAGCGTATCCGTGCATCCCTTTCAAACTGCTTGCGACCACTTGTAGCAAGATACTTGGAAAACCAATTCTGGGCACTCGCAAATTTACCCCACATGAAATAACTGTATGCAAGGTTGTAAATTGCCGTGTCGTATTGCTCCGAATCGATGAAATAGGGATTTTCAATCAGGCGAAGATTTATTTCTGTAGCCTGACGATATCTCCCGTTACGGAAATGAGATTCCGCCAGCCAATAATTGGCAAGTGCCTCGAGGCGAGGATCGTGTCTCCCATTCTCTATTGAGAGTTCAAGCATCGGCACTGCTGATCTGTAACCCCTGTTTTCGATTAATTGCATCGCCCTGAAGAATGCCGCTTTCTGCAGATTGGCAGAGGATTCGTCTGAAAGTTTTCGGATCTTCGTAAGGGCAGTTACTGCAGAATTGTAATCGTTGCTCAGAAGGTATGCCGCTGCAATGTAACTGTTGATGATATCATCTTTTCCGCTTTCCGGATAAAGCTCCATGTAATTTTCGAAACCTGAAATATCGCCGTTTACATCAAAGGAGAGTTTGGCATGATTGAAAAGAGCATCTTCTTTTATAATGGAATCAAAATCAGTTTCAGATGCAGCTTTAAAGGCCTCCATCGCAGCAATTTTGTTGTGCTGGCGGAGATGGCTGTTTGCGCTGTAGTAATAAGCGCTCTGACCGAGTGCATCCTCATTGCCGACAACATTGCTGAAAGACTCTATGGCCTGCTTGAATGACTGGAGTGTATATGAAAGAAGACCGGAATAATAATGGTCCTTGCGTGTGAGATTGCCTCCGGAAGTGGTGAACATATCGAAGTACTGGGCTGCCAGTGTCGGCTGTCCCATCGAAAAATAGGCCTCAGAAACTATCCTTGCCAGATTGACCTGCAAATCGCGATCAAGCATGCTGAAAATGGCCGGTCCACGGTCAATTACATACCGGTAATTGCCGAGCATGAACTCAGATTCAACGGTATAATATGAAGCCAGCACTGAAAATCGGGGATCTTTCTCCGCTTTGCGGAAAAGCGGCAAAGCCGCAGCAAAATCTTTTTCCAAATAACGTACATAACCCAAATAATACTGACTGGGGACTGAAAAAGGACTGAAATCTCCCTCGATAATTGCGGTAAGTCTCTCTGCAGCCACATCAGTATTTCCGGCCCTGATATAGCAGTATGCACTTTTGAAGTCATATTCGATCTGCTCCTCCGCATATAGGAAAGGTTTTTTTATGGAATCATAGATGACAAGCGCAGCAGCATACTCCTCTCTATCGAAAAGACGCGATGCAAGTGCGAACTTTACCATCTGAAGCTCAGGAGCATTGGGGTATCTGTCCTCAAAATTCTTGACCAGACCGGCAATGTTAGACCTGTCAAGACGAATTGCGCACATCGTCTTATAGGCTTCGACCTGAATTGCAAAAATGGAAATATCGCTATCCGGATCGGGCGTAACAAGGTTAAACATCTGTTCAGCCGAATAAAAAGCCCCCTTTCTGTAAAGGTCAAGCGCTGACTCGAGACGGCTGTCAACATGATGTTCCTGTGCCATGACTTGTCCTGACAACATTAGGGCAATAAACGCAAGAACCGATATGAAGCTTTTTCTTTTCATCAAAAATATATTCGCAAAAATGGATATAAATATCTCAAACAAAATCGTATGTCAAGTGAATCGTGTAATTATAATGTGTTAAAAAACGACACTTCCTAAAATATGAAAAGCAAAATTACAAAAAAAAAACTCACTTACTGTCAGTTAAGTGTAAAAGGTCTCAATTCAGAATAAAAATCCATAACCGAGACTGATGTTTAAATTTCTGCCTGCAGTTGATGTTTCGTACAACTTTCTTTCGTGTTCCTTTTGATCTCTATGGACTACCAGTTCCGCAAAGGATTTTTGTATAGGTTGCTGGAAATTTATATCCAGAAACAGTGCACCGCTGCTGGAAATAAGATATCGGGTTGATAAACCAAAATTGAAGAATATGGATGACGCGTGCTGCTTATATGAGACATCATATCTGAAACCATCTTCCTTAAAACTTTTTGAAGATTCCTTGTAAGGCAGATATGTCATATATCCAATTCCTATACCGGGATGGATGCTCCATCTGTTTTGTTCAAACCGATAGATTATTCCAACATCCAAAGCCGGATGTATTTTCGTAACTATTGGGAGATGAACATCCACTAATTTTTTTATTATGTCTGTTATAATATCCGTAATACCGTAAGGGGCGTACTCCGACTTTTGAGTAGCATACAGATTTGCATGAAACCTGGCATATCCTCCGAAATTTTCTGCAAACAGATAGGTAAACCGAAATCCGGCCAAAGGGACAATTCTTGGCTTGTATTCAAATAACTTAGACCCAGGAGATGAGCCTGGACTAATCAGGTCAATATTTGCTCCTACAATCAGATCGAGCAGGATTTTTGAGTTCTGACCATTTGAGTGATAACTCCCTGAATTCAGTTGTTGACCATATGAAAACAGACTAAAAAAGAGAAATATAAAGATCAGGGCGAATTTGTTCATGAGTTCCGAGTGTTTAGTTTGCCGTTGGTCATCAGCATTTAGGCAAGCTATTAATTGCTAATTGCCCTTCCCATCATCTCCAAATGGCAGTGCAGCAATTCTCCGGTTTGCTCGTCTCGTAGGTGCAGGCCGTTTCCCTCGCAATATTTGTAGGATTTGCATGTGGCGCATTTTCCCGTTTTTGTCCAGGAACGGTCGCGCATTATCTGGTATTTGGTATTCCAGACTGTCCAGAAATCATCTTTGTAAATATTTCCCTGAATGTAGTCTCCACGTAAGCTGGGGCAAGCGCTGATATAGCCATTTGCCAGAACCGAGCCGATGTGAATGCCCGCCTGACAGAAGAAAGGAGCATCGCGCACCTGCATTTCATAATCTGCCAAATAGCCTTCGCAGCCGTAGGAGGCGCGTATTATTCCCTCTTTTCTAGTCTCCTTTATAAAATCCATCATCTGAACGAACTCCTCTGTGGAGAGTTTGAGCAGCGGATTATCTTTTGCTCTTCCTTTCGGAAAAACGGTAAAAAGTCGCCAATGGGTAACACCGAGCGAAATAAGCAACTCCTTGAGCTTATGCAGGTCTGGCAATGATTTTTTATTGACACATGTAACCACGTCATAAACCAAATCAGGGGTTGAGGCCACCCGTCTTATTGCATCCACAGCACGACTCCAAGAGCCTTTTTTGCCGCGGAACCACTCGTGCGACTCTTCAGTATATCCATCGAGGCTCACAGTAACAGAGCGCAATCCGGCGCGCAGCAGTTTATCCAATCTCTCTTGCGAAAGCCCCCATCCGTTGGTTACAAATCCCCACGGATAACCCATATTATACATCGCTCTACCGCACTCTTCCAAATCATTTCGCATCAAAGGTTCGCCGCCGGTAAGCACAATCATTGTCTTATTGGGATTTACATGCGGATGGATATCTTTAAGCACTTTCAGAAAGTCCTCTTTGGGCATATCAGGGGTAACTGATTCGCGTGTACAATCACTTCCGCAGTGAATACAGTTGAAGTTGCAACGCAGAGTGCATTCCCAAAAGAAATAGGTCAGTTCGTGCAGTTTTGCCTGCGTTTTTCTGTGTTCGCGATATAAGTTCAACAGGATTTTGGTCCTTAATTTCATTTTTACATCTGTTTTGCTACTCTTCTTCTTTCATTTCCTTATATGTTGCCGCCGGCGTACCATACATAGCCAGAGTTTCATGTTCCATTTCAAAGTTGGTGTCAGCCCTGAGAAAAACTCCGTCATACCACCTTCCATCACCTTTTTTTATCTTTTTCATTTGCTTCCAATCTACTTTAATTGAATCCGAAACAAACAATCCGCCATTTTCAAATCCATCCAAATCTTCGACAACAATCAGATCTTCACCTCCGTAATGACGATATTTTAATTCATAGTCACCGCGAAAATCTGTCCTTACCGTGTCGTTCCCATAGGGTGAAGAGTAGGCTTTTCTGATGACAGCGATATTTTTAATAGGCTTTTTCGATTGTTTGTCCGTCACTTTCCCTTTGATAATATAATCTGCGGAAGGACATCCGTATTCATACGAAGGTTCAAACCAGTCGCATCCGGTTATCATTCCTACCATTGAGAAAAAGAGGGTTAATATTTTCCCGTAGGTTTTAATCGCTATTTTTTTCATGGCTAGTTCTATTAGGGCTATTCTTTATTTTTCTGATCTATCTCTTTATACTCCGCCGACATAACGCCGTACATAGGACCAAATTGATTATCCGGAGTCAGTATAAAGTTAACATCTGACTTTAAGAAAACTCCGTCATACCAGTTTCCTTCACCTTTTTTAACCTTTTTCATTTGTGACCAATCCACTTTGATAGAATCAGTTGCGTACAATCCGCCATTACCTGTCCCATCCAAATCTTCAGCAAAAATCCAATGGTCCGTTCCGGGAAATTCGGTGAATTTCATTTCAAAATCACCACGAAAGTCAGTCCTTACCGTGTCGTTTCCGAAGTAGGTCGCAGTATGTGATTTTCTGATGATTGCGATATTTTTAATCGGCTTTTGCGACTCCCTATCCGTTACTTTCCCTTTTATTATATAATCGGCAGAGGGGACACCATATTCACAACGAATAATTTCGCATCCTGTAGAGATTCCTAAAAGTGAAAATAACAGGGTTAATATTTTCCCATAAGTTTTTATTGCTACTTTTTTCATGACTTTCTGTGCACTGAGATTTTTACATAAAATACTTTTGTCTAATTATATATTATATATACGCAGTGACTCACGAAATACTTCCATCATTGATTAAAGACAATACGACAAAACATCTTATATTATATAGATGCATGAAAATGCAAAATCGTTGCAATTAGAGTGGCATTTCCGCTATTATTAACAAAATTAAGTTAAAACTGTCGATTTAGACTAAAATTGTCAACTGAGATTTATTAAATGGGAATAAAAATGTAATTTTGCATCCAAACAGTAGCATAAACATGAACGAGAACGATATTATCATAGAATTTGAGGATGTAGAAATCACAAACGGTGAAATTCCCGTCATAACATCCCTAAACCTGACTATCCGTGAAGGAGAGTTTATCTATCTTACCGGCAAGGTAGGTAGTGGCAAAACCTCCATCATACGCACCATAACGGCAGAAAATCCCATAACCAAAGGCAATGCCCGCGTGGGTCAATTTGATCTCTCTACTCTCAAGAAGAGGAAAATACCCTACCTCAGACGCAAAATCGGTGTGGTTTTCCAGGACTTTCAGCTTCTGATGGACAGGAGCGTAGAGGACAATCTCCTTTTTGTCCTCAAATCCACAGGATGGAAAGATCGCAAGCTCATGGAGGAACGAATAAATAGCGTGCTTGAGGCGGTGGGAGTAGCCAGCAAAGCCCACAAAATGCCTCACCAACTCTCCGGTGGTGAGCAGCAGAGGGTTGCCATCGCACGCGCACTGCTTAACGAACCGCCCCTGATACTTGCAGATGAACCCACGGGCAATCTTGACGGCGAAACCGCCGCAGGCATAATGCGTCTGCTTTTCGACATCAACCGTACCCGCAAGACTGCTATCCTTATGGTTACACATAATATGAATATAGTGCGGGAATATCCCGGTCGAATACTTGTATGCACCGACAATGAATGCAAAGAAATATCAACAGATAATAGCCTGGTTTGAGGCCAATATGCCTGTAGCCGAAAGTGAGCTGGACTACAAGAATCCATTCCAGCTTCTTTGTGCTGTGATACTTTCGGCTCAATGTACCGACAAACGTGTTAATATTGTCACTCCTGCACTCTTTGAACGTTTTTCCACTCCGGAAGATTTGGCGGCATCCGATGAAGATGAGATCTACGAGATTATCCGCTCTGTCACTTATCCCAATAATAAAGCACGTCACCTACTTGGAATGGCACGAATGCTGGTGAGTGATTTCGGATCTGTTGTACCTGACGATATAGATGATTTGCAGAAACTCCCCGGTGTCGGACGGAAGACAGCCAATGTAATAGCATCCATTGTATACGATAAACCGGTAATAGCTGTAGATACGCATGTATTCCGTACCGCGCGCCGTCTGGGACTCTCTTCAGGCAGCAATGTGCTTGAGGTTGAAACAGACCTCACCGCAGGTTTTCCGGAACACCTCCGTGCAAAAGCACATCACTGGCTGATACTTCACGGTCGCTATGTCTGCACCGCCAAAAAACAAAAGTGCGAATCCTGCGGACTCGCACTTTATTGTGATTATTTCAATCAAAAAGGATAACTCCCTATTAGAATCTCTTTGTAATACCTACATAAGTTCTATAAGGAACGTCAGGTCCTACGAGTCTGAGGTTGTATTTTCCATCAATGAATACGCCCCATCCGCTGCTGAAGTTGTACTCGATACCTGCACCGAGGTCAAGACCGAGGTGAAAATCAACATTCTCTCCGAATCCGGTATTTACACCGATAACAGGATAAACATTGAGGCCGTCAATAAGATTGATAAGGTAGTGGAAACCCAAGTCAAAACCAAGGTTGATGTTTTCGCCAAGGAATACGTCGAATCCTGCCCTACCCCTGAAGTTGTTTGCATTGAAATCACCGTGGAGACCCAGAGTTGTTCCCCAGTGTGCGTAACCAATATGTGCACCTACCGCACCAAAAGTGGAAGAAGCTTTGTGAACCTTCTGATCTGATACGGTTGTCTGAGCTGATATGGATGAAACTCCGATAAACGCAACGGCTAGCAATAGGATTATTTTCTTCATTTGATAAAATTTTGTTAGTTAAAAAATCAAATTAAATGTATCTTTATTATTCGAAACAATGGACAAATGTAATATTTTTTTCAATTAACACCAATATTGAAACGCAATACTGACATATTTGCCGCTACCATTTCCGATTTCAGGTCCTGCCTGAAACTGGAAAGATCATTGTCGGACAACACCATAGCCGGTTACAGTGCCGATTGTACAAAATTTTTCGCATTTCTTAAGGAAAAGGGTATTAGTGCGCCTGAGGCCGCATCATCCGAAGACATTTCGGAATACCTTGCGCGAGTAACAAGCACCGGTCTCTCCAAAAGGAGTCAATCCCGTCTGGTCAGTTCGCTAAAAGCCCTATATCGCTTTTTAGAGGGCGAAGGGCGGCTTAAGGAGAATCCTTGTGATAGAATTGACACCCCAAAGCCGGGCAGATATCTCCCGGAGGTGCTCTCCGTAGATGAGGTGGAGCGCATACTCGACTCATTTGACCTTTCTAGAAGCGAAGGGCAGCGCAATAAGACCATCATTGAGGTACTCTACTCATGCGGATTGAGAGTGAGCGAACTGGTGGGTCTTCGCATCAGTGATCTCTTTCTTGCCGAGCAGTTTATCCGAGTCACCGGCAAGGGTTCCAAGCAGCGTCTGGTACCGATCGGAGAGCCTGCAGTACGGAGCATCTCCATCTATATGAGTATACGCAACGCAGGTCCGGTAGCAAAGGGAGCGGAGGATATTCTTTTTCTGAACCGCCACGGAAGTAGGCTCACAAGGGAAATGATTTTTATTATTGTTCGCCGACAGGCGGAAATAGCAGGAATACGCAAAAACATTTCCCCTCACACTTTCAGACACTCTTTTGCCTCTCATCTGGTGGAGAATGGGGCCGACTTGCGTGTTGTACAGGAAATGCTCGGTCATGAAAGCATACTCACCACTGAGATTTACACGCATATCGACACGAAAAAATGGCAGCAAACTATTCTTCAATTCCATCCTAAAAGAAAATAATTTTTACTACCTTTACAAGTTGTATTTAGAAACTAACTTTTAGCTTAACACTTAACTATTATTTATATTTATGGCTTACACTACAACAACTAAACAGAGTTATGGAAACAGGGTTTCCAAATCCTTCAAGGGTATCGGCAGCGGTATCCTGCTGTTCATCATCGGTACGGTACTGTTATTCTGGAACGAAGGCAGGACTGTCAAAGTAAAACGTGCTTTAAATCAGGCAGAGGATGTGACTGTGGAGATGCCGGACATATCCAGGATCAACCCTCAATTTGAAGGTAAGAT
>Ga0255340_1001462_pt1 | contig 31048 bp, 30 predicted proteins | sample wastewater_treat_7_FD_192417 | JGI IMG/M metagenome (GOLD analysis project Ga0255340, IMG submission 192417) | Wastewater microbial communities from Lulu Island WWTP, Vancouver, Canada - plant10 | ecosystem: Engineered > WWTP > Wastewater > Unclassified | place: Canada: Vancouver, British... | reverse complement strand
CTGCTGCCTCAGCATCTGCCGATGGTTCTGGAGAAGAAGCTCAATCCGGAAATCTATTTCAGCCACGTTGCGCTGCAGTCGCTGGATAAAAATCAGTGCGCCGGCGTTGCCCGGGCGCTCGGAGATGCCGGATTAAAAGTGACGTTTCATGCCCCTTTTATGGACTTGCGGCCCGGTGCGCTGGATGACAAGATTCGCCAGGCCAGCCTGGACCGGATCCGGCAGGTGTTTGATCTGATCCCCCTTTTTCAGCCACTGAAAATTATTTGCCATCCGTCCTTTGATCAGCGCTATTATGTGTCCTGCGATGATCTGTGGCTGGAAAACAGCGTTTGTTTCTGGCGGCAGCTCATCCCCCAGGCCGAAGACGGAGGGGCAATCATCGCACTGGAAAACGTTTACGAAAGGGAGCCCGGCATCCTGCGCCGCCTGCTGGAAACGCTGAATTCCAATGGCGTTTGCTTTTGCTTCGACACGGGTCACTTCAATGTTTTTGCCCGGGCGCCCCTGGAGGACTGGATGGAACAGTTGGGTCGTTTCATCGGTCATTTGCATCTCCATGATAATTTTGGAAAATTCGATGAGCATTTGCCGGTGGGAAACGCCACGTTTCCCTTTGAACGGTTTTTTGCCGAACTGAAAGATCTGAATGTCAGACCGACGATCACGCTGGAGGCGCACGCCCAGGAGCACCTCTGGCAGTCCCTGGAAAATTTGCAAAAGACGTCGTATCTGGACGGTCTGAATCTCTGAGCAGGAGAGAAGGATGTTTTCGTATCTGGTCAAGAGAGTCCTTTTCATGATCCCGCTTCTGCTGGGCATCACGATCATCTGCTTTTTTGTGATGCGCCTGGCGCCCGGCTCCCCCACGGACCTGCAGACGCAGATGAATCCGAAGGCGTCGGCGGAAATGCGCCAGCGCCTGATGAGCCTCTATGAACTGGATAAGCCCGTTTATGTTCAATACGCATCCTGGCTCACGAAGCTGGCCCGCGGCGATCTGGGAACATCCTTTTCATCCGACCACCGGCCGGTGGCCGACAAGATTCTGGAGCGTTTGCCGATTACGATTGCCATTAATCTGCTGTCGCTGATCATTATCATTGCGGTGGCCGTGCCGATCGGCGTTTTGTCGGCGGTCCATCAGGACTCGCTTTTCGACAAAGTGATGTCCGTGATCGTTTTTATCGGTTTTGCCGCGCCGACCTTCTGGCTGGCCCTGCTTTTGATGATTTTTTTCGGCATCCATCTGGGCTGGCTGCCGATTTCCGGTTTGCGGTCCCTCAATTATGAATACCTGAGCGCCTGGGAACAGTTGGTCGATCTGGCGGCGCATCTCGTTTTGCCGGTGTTTATTTCGGCTTTCGGCGGCCTGGCGGGGCTTTCCCGCTACATGCGGGCCAATATGCTGGAAGTAATCCGGCAGGATTATATTCTGACGGCGCGCGCCAAGGGATTAAGCGAGCGGCAGGTGATTTACAAGCATGCCCTGCGCAACGCGCTCCTGCCGGCGATTACCATTCTGGGATTGTCCATCCCCGGCCTCATCGGCGGCAGCGTCATCTTTGAAACGATTTTCGCGATTCCGGGCATGGGGCAGTTGTTCTATATGTCGGTGATGGCGCGCGATTATCCGACCGTGATGGGGATCCTGTTGATTGGCGCGGTTTTGACGCTGGTGGGGAATCTGATTGCGGATGTGTCCTACGCGGCGGCGGATCCCCGCATCAGGATCTCCTGAGGGCTTTGTGATGGGCTTCTGGGAAATGTTTTATAAGAACAAACTGGCGCTGACCGGCTGCGCCATTGTGGTTCTGCTGTTTGTTGTTTCACTGCTGGCCCCCTGGATTTCGCCCTGCGATCCGGGGGCGATCGATCTGCAGAATGTTCTGGCGCCTCCGTCGGGCGAGCACTGGTTCGGCACGGACCAATTGGGCCGCGATGTTCTTTCCCGGATGATCTGGGGCGCGCGTATTTCCCTGAAAGTCGGCTTTGTCGCCACGGGGCTGGCCATTCTCATCGGCATGATTCTGGGCGCCGTCGCGGGTTATTACGGCGGCTGGATCGACGCGGTGATCATGCGCTTTGTGGATGTCATGCTCTGCTTTCCCGCTTTCTTTCTGATCCTGGCGGTGATTGCCTTCCTGGAGCCCTCCATCTGGAACATTATGATCGTGATCGGGCTGACGGGCTGGATGGGGGTGACCCGTCTGGTGCGGGCGGATTTCATTTCGCTTCGCGAGCGGGATTTCGTTCGAGCGGCCCGGGCCATCGGCGCAAATGACGCAAGGATCATTTTTCTGCACATTCTGCCCAACTCGCTGGCCTCCATACTGGTGGCCGCCACCCTGGGCATTGCCGGGGCAATCCTGACGGAGTCGGCGCTGAGCTTTCTGGGCATCGGCGTGCAGCCGCCGACGCCGAGCTGGGGGAATATTCTGACGGCGGGCAAAGACAATATCGATATTGCCTGGTGGTTGTCGCTGTACCCGGGGCTGGCCATTCTCGTCACGGTGGTCGGCTATAATCTGCTGGGCGAAGGGATCCGTGACGCGTCCGATCCGCGATTGAAAAGATGACCGGCCCGGTCCGTTGTCCCGAATGCCGGGGGCTTGATTATGTCTGCAAAATGTAATAGGAGACCGCAACGGTCGCGGATGGTATGACCGTGTAACGTTGCCGAACTGTTCAGGAGGATCGAAATGTCCAAAAGAGTAAACCCGGAATTGTTGAAAATTGACCGCAGAATCATTGCGCGCAAGCTGCTGATCGGAGAGTTGTCGGAAAAAGATCTGTCCAGCCTTTTAAAAAAGCTTCCCGATGTTTCGGAGAACGCCGAAGAAATTCAGATTTCGTCCAGCGAAAAGTAGTTATGCTGATCGATTCCCATGCCCACCTGGAGATGAAGGAGTTCGATCCCGATCGATCCGGCGTGATTGAACGCGCCCGGGCGGCGGGCGTTGACTGTATCGTGACGGTGGGAACCAATCCGGACTTGAGCCGCAAGGCGCTGTCCATTGCCCGCCGGTATGAAAACATTTATTCAACCGTCGGCATCCATCCCCATGATGCGGCCGGAGCCGATGATTCGTCGCTGGACGCCCTGAAGAAGCTGGCGCAGGACCCGAAGGTGGTCGCCTGCGGCGAGATCGGCCTGGATTATTTTCGCAATCTTTCCCCACGTGAAAAACAGACGGAAATGTTTGCCAAACAGCTGGATTTGGCCGGTGAGCTGAACCTGCCGGTGATCATCCATGACCGAGAAGCGCATGATCAGACGATGCGAATGGTGAAAGCCTCCGGCATCCGCTCGGGGGTCTTTCACTGTTTTTCCGGCGACTGGGCCATGGCCAGGCAGTGCATCGATCTCGGTTTTTATATTTCCGTGCCCGGCGTTGTCACCTTTGACAAGTCCAAAGTGCTGCAGGAGGTTGTCCGGCAGGCGCCGATCGATTGGATGCTTCTGGAAACGGACTGTCCCTATCTTGCGCCCGTTCCCCATCGCGGTAAGAGAAACGAGCCGTCTTTTCTTGTCCATACCGCGCGGAAAGTCGCTGAAATCAAAGGCCTTGCCTGGGAGGACGTGGCGAGAACCGCGGCGGTCAACACCCGTCGACTTTTCCGTATCGCAGGCCCGGTTTCTAAATAGCGCGGGAGAAATTCTTCAAAATCTGCTAAATGCTCTTGTTATGACCGATCCATCCGTGACATCAAAGAAAAAGGCGGTGGTGCTGCTCTCCGGCGGCGTGGATTCCGCCACTACGATGGCGATAGCGCGGAGCATGGGCTTTAACGTATATGCCTTGAGCTTCCGGTACGGTCAACGGCACATGGTTGAACTGGAAGCGGCCGCGCGCGTTGCCCGTGGAAACCGTGTGGTTGAGCACCTGACGGTCGATATCGATCTGCGGCGCATCGGCGGGTCGGCTCTGACGGCGGACATCGCCGTTCCTAAACATGGGTCGGTTGAGGAACTGGGGGGAAACATCCCCATGACCTATGTTCCGGCCAGAAACACCATCTTCCTGTCTTACGCCCTGGCCTGGGCGGAGGTGATCGGGTCTTCCGATATTTTCATCGGCGTCAATGCTCTGGACTACAGCGGCTATCCGGACTGCCGGCCTGAATATATCGAGGCATATGAACACATGGCCAACCTGGCGACGCGGGCGGGTGTGGAAGGCGGACAAAAATTGCGGATTCACGCGCCGCTGATTGCCTGGAGCAAAGCGCAAATTATCAAAAGAGGCATGGAGCTGGGCGTCGATTATTCGCTGACGCACAGTTGCTACGATCCGGATGCGGAAGGCAAGTCCTGCGGCCGGTGCGATTCCTGCCTGCTTCGGCTGAAAGGGTTTCGAGAGGCGGGGCTTGCGGATACTGTTGTTTATAGACTGAAGACTGAAGACTGAAGGAAAGCCACCTGATGCCCTAAAGGGTGTGCGAGGTGGCGTAACAGGTACAGAGTTATAAAAACGAAGATACAGAGTTAAATCTGACAAGGTTTGAAGGCTTTTTGCCTTCGGTCTTCAGCCTTCAGACTAAAGGACTTATGTATTCCATCAAAGAAATCTTCTATTCCATTCAGGGTGAGGGATACCACGCGGGCCGTCCCGTTGTGCTTTGCCGTTTTTCGGGGTGCAATCTGTGGTCGGGCAGGGAAGAAGAACGTTCCAAATCGATTTGCAAATTTTGCGACACCGACTTTGTCGGGACGGACGGCATCAACGGAGGCGTCTATCGATCCTCTGCCGAACTGGCGCACAGGATCTCCCTGACCTGGCCGGTCAGAAAAAATAAGTCCGTTCGTCCTTTTGTGGTCTGCACGGGCGGCGAGCCTCTGTTGCAGCTGGATCACGCGCTGATCAGCGATTTGCATGAGGAAGGCTTTGCCATTGCCGTGGAAACCAACGGCACGATCGAGGCGCCTTCCGGCATCGACTGGATCTGCGTCAGTCCCAAAGCCGGCACTCCACTGAAGCAAACGGCCGGGGACGAACTAAAACTGATTTTTCCGCAGGCGGGCGCCGAACCGCACCGGTACGCGCGTTTGGCGTTCCGGCATTTTTTTCTGCAGCCGATGGATGGTCCGGACAGGGAAGAAGCCACCAGGCTGGCGCTGGCATATGTTTTGGCGCACCCCCGGTGGCGCATCAGCCTGCAGTTGCATAAAATCCTGGGGGTTCGATAAGCATGATGGAAATCTTTAAAGTCTTTACATTCGACGCGGCGCACTGGCTCCCCCGCGTGCCCGAGGGCCACAAATGCGCGAAGATGCACGGCCATTCTTTTCGTGTCGAAATTCACATCCGGGGGAAAGCCGGTTCGGACAGCGGTTGGGTCACGGATTTTGCCGAGATCGCCGCCGCTTTTGAACCGCTCCTGGAGCAGCTGGATCATAAAAATTTAAACCGGATCGAGGGTCTGGAAAATCCCACCTCGGAAAATCTTTGCCGCTGGATCTGGGTGCGTCTGAAACCCGTCCTGCCGCAGTTGTCCCGGATTGTCCTTCAGGAAAGTCCGGAATCCGGGTGCATTTACGAAGGGGAAGATGAAGCGCAGCAGTGAATTTAATCCGTTGCTTTTTAACGGTGAATGTACTATTTTTTCCCCGCGGGGTGCCGCGATTTCGAGAGCTTTGAAAAATGTCATTTCGAGAAGTGTGAGCGACGAGAAATCTTCATGACGGCCGTTTGTTCAAGATTTCTCCCTTCGGTCGAAATGACAAAAATGGCCGTTATTCAAAGCTCTCATTTCAAGTCGCGGCTGAGAATATACCCTTTGAACCTGACCCGGATAATGCCGGCGTAGGGAGTGGCGGCATCTATTCATTCATCAAGAGCCATGTCCTTTGCAGGCAAAAGGGTATGGTTTTTTTATTTTGGATGATCCATGATTCAGAACATTGTTATTGTCAGCGGGGGGCGTCTCGGAAACGTGGATTTTTTTCGCAGGAAATTGAACCAGACGGGCGATTTCCTGCTGATCTGCTGCGACGGAGGCGCGCGCCATCTGGCGGGCACCGGGCTGGCGCCGGATGTTCTGATCGGCGACATGGATTCTCTCTTATTGGAACAACTGGAGCTTTATGAACAACAGGGCGTGAAAGTAATCCGTTATCCGGCCGGCAAGGACTTTACCGATACGGCGCTGGCCCTGGATTACGCCCTGGGACTGGAGCCGCAGAGGATTCAGATCTGGGGAGCGCTGGGCGGAAGAGTCGATCACGCCCTGGCCAATTTGTTTTTGCTGGTCCGGGCCAAAGAAGCGGGCATCGCCGCCTGCCTGCTGGATGAATACGGTGAAACTTTTGTGCCCGTTCATGAGGCGGTCTTTGAAAATGCGGAAGGCTGTCTCTTGTCCCTCCTGGCGCTTTCTTCCCGCGTGGAAGGCGTCACGCTGGAGGGATTCGCTTATCCACTGGAAGAAGGAACGCTCGAACTTTCCGAATCCCGCGGCGTGAGCAACATCATTGTCGCCAAACGGGCCCGCATTCATGTCCGCTCGGGTCATCTGCTGGTTGTCCGTTACTGGCAAAAAGATGTCTTTCCGGAGGCGGACTGAATGGGGAAGCCGATACGGGTTTTATGCATTGGCGGATCAGACTCCGGAGGCGGAGCGGGAATTGGTGCGGACCTGAAAGCGGTTCATGCCTGCGGTTGTTATGCGGTATTCGCCGTGGCCGCGGTGACCGCGCAAAATTCACGGGGGGTGCAGTCTGTTTTTCCGGTGCCGCCGAAATGGATTGCGGCGCAGCTGGATTCGGTGCTGGGGGATATCGGCGCGGATGCGGTCAAAACCGGCATGCTCATGACCCCGCAGGCGGTGGATGCTGTTGCGAAAAAGATTGAGCAGTACCGGCTCAAAAATGTCGTGGTGGATCCGGTGATGATCGCCAAGGGCGGACGCGCCCTGATGACAAACCGGGCAAGGCAGACGCTGGTGAAAAAGCTGCTTCCGCTGGCGGACGTTGTGACGCCGAATATTCCCGAAGCTGAGTTTTTGTCGCGCATGAAAATCCGTTCCGTGGAGGACATGAAAGAAGCCGCCGCCGTCATTTTGGATCTGGGGGTGAAAAAAGTGGTGGTCAAGGGGGGGCATCTCCCCGGGAGAAGGCCGGAAGGCAGCGTGGATATTCTCTATGACGGCAAGCAATATAACGAGTATGCGGCAAAATGGATACGAACCAACAATACCCATGGGACCGGCTGCACCTTTGCTTCGATTCTGGCGTCCCATCTCGCGCGGGGCGAAAACATTTATCACGCCGTGGCGCAGGCGAAAATCATGACGGCGCAGGCTATTCAATATTCACTGCCCCTGGGGAGAGGTCATGGTCCGGTGAACCTTTTGGGCATATGGCAGGAAAAGGTAAGGAGAAAAAAGCAATGACACAGTTGGAAAAAGCCCGTCAGGGCGTGATTACCGGGGAGATGACGCTCAGCGCGGTTCAGGAAGGCGTTTCGCCGGAGTACATTCGTCAGGGGATCGCTGACGGGACCATCGTGATCTGCCGTAACGTGAACCATACGTCCATCAAACCCCTGGCGATAGGGCTTGGGTTGCGCACCAAGGTCAACGCCAATATCGGAACGTCCAAAGACCATAATGATTTGAATCTGGAGCTGGAGAAGTTATCCGTGGCGATTGCGGCAGGGGCGGATGCCGTGATGGATCTGTCCACGGGCGGCCATTTGGCGGACATTCGCAAAGCCGTTATGGAAAAATCCACGGTCGCCATCGGCACGGTGCCGATTTATCAGGCGGCGGTAAAGATGCTCGGAGAGAAAAAAGCGATTTCCGATATGACGTCGGATGACCTGTTTGCGGTGATCGAAGAAAACGGCCGGGACGGCGTCGATTTTATCACCGTGCATTGCGGAGTGACCCGCCAAAGCGTGGCCGCCGTGGAGGCGCAGGGCAGGGTGCTGGGCATTGTCAGCCGGGGCGGTTCGATGACGGCCAACTGGATGCGCTGCAACGGCCGGGAAAATCCGCTCTTTGAGGAGTATGACCGGCTTTTGGATATCGCCCGCCGCTATGACATGGTGCTGAGCCTGGGAGACGGCCTGCGGCCCGGGGCCATTGCCGACGCGACCGATCAGGGACAGGTTGCCGAGTTGATCCTCCTGGGGCAATTGGCGACCCGCGCCCGGGCCGCGGGCGTGCAGGTCATGATTGAAGGCCCCGGACACGTTCCGATTGCCGACGTGGAAGCGAACATCAAACTGCAGAAGAAAATCTGTCAGGGGGCTCCGTTTTATGTTCTGGGGCCGCTGCCGACGGACATTGCGCCCGGCTACGATCATATCACGTCCGCGATCGGCGGCGCGATTGCCGGCGCCGCCGGCGCCGACTTTCTGTGCTATGTGACGCCGGCCGAACATTTGCGGCTGCCTTCGCTTTCCGACGTCCGCGACGGCGTGATGGCCGCGCGGATCGCGGCGCATATTGCCGATATTGCCAAAGGCGTTCCGGGTGCTTTTGAGCGGGACCGGAAAATGTCCGAGTGTCGCAGGAACTTTGACTGGCAGGGGCAGGTGGATGTGTCCATCGATCCGGAAAAAACATCCGCGCTCCTGGAAAAGAGCAAAAGCGCGGAGGAGGAAGGCTGCACCATGTGCGGTGAATTCTGCGCGATCAAACTGGGAAAGAAATAGACCAAGTCATCACGAGGAAGCAAGATTGATCCGGACGGCGGACGATCATTCCATCGAAAAGCATCGCGGCGCGAAGCGGGTTGTCGAAGGTCTGCGGCGGGCGGGTTTTGAAGCCTATTTTGTCGGAGGCTGCGTTCGGGATTATGTTCGCGGCGTGTCTCCCGGCGACTACGACATCGCCACATCCGCCCTGCCGGATCAGGTCATCCGTCTTTTTGAACGCACCGTTGCCGTGGGCGCCAAATTCGGCGTGGTGGTGGTCCGCGAGGGCGGTTTTTCCTACGAAGTGGCGACTTTTCGCAGCGACGAGGGGTACGAAGACGGACGCCGCCCCACGCAGGTGCGCTTTTCATCGGCCCGGGAAGACGTCCTGCGGCGGGATTTTACGATCAACGGCCTGTTGATGGATCCTGAGACGAACGCCATCATCGATTACGTAGGCGGCCGCGCCGATATCGGAAAGAAAATGATCCGCACCATCGGCGATCCAGGGGTTCGTTTCAATGAAGACCATTTAAGAATGCTGCGGGCAATCCGCTTTGCCGCTAATCTGGATTTTCATCTCGATGACGGCGTCCGGGACGCAATTGCGCGCCATGCGGTGAAAATCCGGGAAATCAGCGCCGAGCGCGTACAGGAGGAATTGAATAAAATCCTCACAAGGAGCGGAGCGCGCAGGGGGTTGGAATGGATGGCCGAGACGGGCCTGCTGAAGCAAGTTCTGCCGGAAGTGGACCGGATGCGGGGGGTCGCGCAGCCGCCCCGTTTTCATCCGGAAGGCGATGTCTGGCGACATACACTGATCATGATGGAGATGCTGTCGGGAGAAGGCAAACCCGAAGCGGATGCGGCACTGGCCTGGGGAGCGCTTTTGCACGACGTCGGCAAGCCCGTCACAAGGACGGAAGACGAAAACGGCGTGCATTTTTACGGGCACGTGAAGCGGGGAGAATCCATTGCTGACGATGTGATGCGTCGGCTGCGGTTCTCACGAACTCTCCGGGAAAAGGTTCTGGACCTGATTGGCCGGCACATGGCTTTTATGAACGTGCAGAAAATGCGGCCCGCCCGCTTGAAGCGATTTTTGCGGATGCCGAATTTTCATCTGCATCTGCAGTTGCACCGGCTGGATTGTCTGGCCAGCCACGGGATGCTGGACCATTATGAGTTCTGTCGGGAGCAGCTGCAAAAGGCGGAGCCGGAAGAGCTGCATCCGCCGCGTTTGCTGACGGGAGATGATCTTCTGGCGATGGGGTACGCTCCGGGAAAACGGATGGGCGAAATGCTGCGGGCGCTGGAGGAAGAGCAGCTGGAAAACAGAATTCATGACAGGGAAGAAGCGATGGCGTTTGTGCAAAACCGCTGGAAAGTGTAACACGGCGTCGCGTGGAATAAGGGAAGATGAAAAAAATCTGCTTCAGACTGGCGGTTCTACTGCTGATGGGGTTGCTGATGCAGGCCTGTGCGGGCCGCGAAGCAAAAGTGTATCCCGCCGCGCCCAAGCCGCAAAAAAAACGGCTGGCGGCGATGGGGCACACGATTCAGGCGGGCGCTTTCGCCCGGGTGGAAAATGCCGTGCGTCTGACGGAGAAGCTCAAAGGTCAGGGACTGCCCGCTACTTACTTCAGGGCGGCCGACGGATTGTTCAAGGTGAGGTTCGGAAACTTTACGACGAAGGAGTCGGCGCTGCTCCGCGCGCAGTCGCTCAGGCAGGCGGGCGTGATTGAAGAATACTATATCGTATTGCCGGAAGATTCCGCGGCGGCCAAACGCAGCCAATACGGAACGGATTATTTGCGGGAGTCGCTGGTGAAAACCGCTCACGATTTTATCGGCGTGCCGTATCTGTGGGGCGGCATTTCCGCCGACAGCGGCTTTGACTGCAGCGGACTGACCATGACGGTCTATCAGCTCAACGGTCTGGATCTGCCGCGGCATTCACGAACGCAGTATGACGCGGGAGATTCGATTGCGCGGGAGGATCTGCAGAAAGGCGATCTGGTATTTTTCGACACGCGCGGACGCGGAAAAGTTTCGCATGTGGGCATTTACATCGGCGCCGGCAGGTTTATTCATGCGCCGTCCAGCGGAAAAAAAATCCGCATCGACGCGCTCTCCTCCGATTACTATGCCCGGCGCTTCGTCGGAGCGAAAACATATCTCTGATCCGAAGAGCCTGAAAGCCTCTTCATTAAAGGGTTTCACGGCTTCCTCCCGTTGCGTATTTTACCGCGGCGCTCTTGCCAGAATTATTTTCACAGTCTTTTCATCCGAAAAATCTTTTTTAAAAAATAAAAAAAGTAAAGATTTATTATAGTTTTTGTTGACCGAAAGAAAAAAATAAAGTAATATTAAGCCACATTTGTAAGGTGACGGATTCTGCAAGGAAGAAGTAAACTCAATTAAAGGAGGCTAAACCCAATGGCAGCAACAGCAAAGAAAGTCGTGAAGAAGGCCGCAGCAAAGAAACCGGCAGCGAAAAAGAAAGTCGTGAAGAAGGCCGCAGCAAAGAAACCGGCGGCGAAGAAAAAAGTTGCGGCAAAGAAGCCTGCGGCGAAAAAGAAAGTCGTGAAGAAAGCAGCCAAGAAGTAATACTGATCGGCCATCCACATTTAAAGAGCAGGAGGACGCAAGTTCCCTGCTCTTTAAATATTTGCTCCGTTCCATTCTTTTCTGATGACCTTCTGCGTTCAGAGGGGATTCATCATCCGAGAATTCATTTTCAGCATTGACAGCGGCAGCATCGGTCCGGGGGCGTTTGTGATGAACGGATCACGAGCTGGCTATTGACAGAAACCGCAAAGCGACATATATCGGAGCCGGAAAAATTACAGGAGAAAAGGCAGATTCCATGTTGGAACTAAACAAAGTGTATTTCACCGTATCCGACAGTGAGGGAAGCGGCGGTGTGCGCAACATTATTGACGGGATTGACTTCACGTTTGACGACGGGAAATTTTATGTGATCACCGGGCCCAATGGCAGCGGCAAGACCACATTGGCAAAGTTAATCATGGGCATCAACCCGCTGTCCAGCGGCGACATTCTTTTCAATGGACGAAATATTTCCACCCTGTCGATCACGGAGAGGGCCAAAGCCGGCATCGCGTACAGCTTTCAACAGCCCGCCCGCTTTAAAGGCATTACGTTTCGTGATTTGCTGACGGTGGCCACCGGCATTGAAGATGAAAGCAAGCTGCTGGAGATTCTCGGCCGGGTGGGCATTTGCCCCCTGTCCTTTCTGGATAAGGAAGTGGATGCCAGGCTGTCCGGCGGTGAAATCAAAAAAATTGAGCTGGCGACGACCATTGCCGCCAATCCCAAACTGGCGATTTACGATGAGCCGGACACGGGAATCGATTTATGGACGATCGGCCCGATGGTGAGTCTCCTGAAAAAGGAGCTGGCTGAAAATTGCACCACCACCATCGTGGTCAGCCATAATAAAGCCTTTTTAGAGGCGGCGGACGTGGTGATGATCATTCATTCAGGCAAGATCGTTTATAACGGAAGCCTGGAAGGCGCCATGCCGCTTCTGGATGATTTGAGCGTCTGTACGTATCGGGACAGCTGTGAAGGAGATCGTGATGCTGGATGCTATCGATAAAACCTTATTGAAAACCGTCGCCGAACTGGAGGAATTGCCGAAAGGCGCCTACAATATACGAAAAAACGGCAAGCTGTTAAGCCGTCATGTATCGGCCAACATCAATATTGAAACCAATGCCGATGAAACCGGCATTATCGTCAAAATCAAACCGGGAACGAAAAATGAATCGGTTCATATTCCCGTCATTTTAAGCCAGGCCGGTCTGTATGACGTGGTTTATAATGCCTTCATTGTCGGCGACGACGCCGAGGTCACGATTATTGCCGGCTGCGGGATTCACTGCGGCTCGTCCGAACCGGAGGGACACGCGGGGATTCACGAGTTCAAGGTCGGGAAAAATGCGAAGGTGACGTATGTCGAAAAACATTACGCGTCCGGAGAAGGCGCGGGCCGCCGGACGCTGAACCCAACCACCAGAGTGTTTCTGGCCGAAGGCGCGCACGCGCAAATGGAATTGACGCAGATCGGCGGTGTGGATGAAGCCAACCGCATCAATGAAGCGGTTCTGGGGCCGGACAGCCTCCTGCTGATCACCGAGAGAGTTCTGACCGACGGCGAACAAACGGCTGTATCCACCAATAATATCGTTTTGAAAGGCGCGGGGAGCCGGGCCAATATGATTTCACGCTCGGTGATGAAGGGCAATTCCAAGCAGATATTTTACGCGACCATCGATGCGCAAAACAAATGCTACGGCCACATTGAGTGCGACGCGATCATCATGGACAACGGCACCAATGAGACCATGCCGTCGCTGAAGGCCGGCCATCCCGACGCGGAATTGACCCATGAAGCTTCGATCGGCAAGATTGCGAATGATCAGCTGACCAAACTGATGAGCCTGGGATTGACCTATGACCAGGCCGTGAACCGGATCATTCAGGGCTTCCTGAAATAGCCTGCCTTAAAAAAACGTATTGCCTGAATTTGCAGCATCTTCTATAATACCGCGCAAATACGATCATCCGCCGAAGGGGGTTTTATGGATAAAAGAATGAACGCACTGGCCTTTGCTTTGGAAAATGAAGAAAAGGAGCGTGAGTTTTATCTGGCCCAGGCACGGAAGACCAGGAACATGGCCGGGAAAAACATGTTCAAACAGATTGCCGATGAGGAAAAAGAACATTACGAAATGTTGAAAAAACTCCATGCGAAATGGGTGGAGAAAAAGAAATGGCCGGCCACGATTCCCCTGAAAGTGCAGCCGTCCTCAGCCGGGAGTGTGTTGCAGGGCATGTCCGGGAAAAAGTCCGCCCGCATTACCGGCACGGAAGATGAACTCAAGGCGGTCCGCACGGCGATAGATTTCGAGGCGCGCGGGGTGGCCCTGTATTCCAAGCTGGCGAAACAATGCACGGATGCCAAAGAGGTTGCGTTCTTCGATATGATCGCGCAGGTGGAGCGTCAGCACCTGCTGTCGCTGAAGGACACGGAAGAATTTCTGGTCGATCCGGCCACCTGGTATCAGCACATGGAACGCTCGGGTCTGGACGGGGCATGAAAAGCACGGCAGCTCGCAGGGAACCATTTTAAACCGTTCCCTGCACATCCATGAAGGAAATCAACGACGCCAAAAAGGGAACGCTTGATCTTGATTTGAAATCAGGCGGAGCCGGCGGAATCAGTCTCTTCCAGTTTGCAACTCAATTCCGTCCACAGGCGGTAGGCTTGAGCAAGCTCTTTTTCAAAGGCCTTCAGATCGATCTGAAGCTCTTTGATTTTACCTGCATCTTTGTGTGTTTGAGGATCACACAGGGAATTTTCATTGGCAGCCTTTCGGGATTCAAGGTCTGTGATTTTTGCTTCCACCTCCGCCAGCTGCCTCTTTAAACCGTTTTTGATTTTCGACAGGCGGTTGCGTTCTTCCGCTTCCAGTCTTTTTTTGTCTTTTGCGGTAAGCGTCCTGTCCACGGCCGCCCGGTCGCGACGATGCTGCTGTCCAGTGTCCTGTGTCCGCTCGGCGCGCTTTTCAATAAAGTAGGAATAATTGCCGGCGTAAGCCCTGATCTCCCCATCCTTGAGCTCAAAAACCTTGTTGACCAGGCGATCCAGGAAGTAACGGTCGTGGGAAACGATGGCCACCGTTCCGGAATAATGGAGCAGGGCATTTTGAAAAACGTCTTTGGTTTTGATGTCCAGATGATTGGTCGGCTCATCCAGCACCAGGAAGTTGGTGTCGAGCAGCATGATTTTTAAAAGCGCCAGACGTGATTTTTCACCGCCGGACAGAACGCCGACGGGTTTGAAAATATCGTCTCCTGAAAAAAGAAACGCTCCCAGCAGGTTGCGTTTGGTCTGATCGTCGGCGGACGTCGGAACCGCCTGAACTTCTTCCCAGATCGTGTTTGCATAATGCAGATTTTGAGAGCTTTCCTGTGAAAAAAAAGCCATGTTCACTCCGTCTCCGTACGTAACAGAGCCGTGGGAAGGCTTTTCCGAGAGGCTCAAAAGCCTTGACAGCGTGGATTTTCCCGATCCGTTCACGCCCACGAAGGCGACTTTCTCGCCCCGGAAAAGCGAAAAATTCAAACCGGAAAAAACCGTCAGATCGCCATAGGCGTGGCCCAGGTCGGAAACCGCGACCACCTCCTTCACGCTTTTTTTGCCTTCCGGGAATTTCATGACGACGCTTTTGGCGCTGCCTTCCGGCTGAATGTCCCTGAACTTCTCCAGCATTTTGACGCGGCTTTGCACCTGCGACGCTTTGGTGGCCTTGTAGCGGAACCGCTCCACGAAATCTTCAATTTTTTTGATCTGCGCTTTTTGCAGTTCCATCTCTTTTTTCAGCGCTTCGCGCCGCCGCTGCTTTTCTGCCAGGTAATAGGTGTAGTTGCCCGAATACAAATGAATGCGGCGGCCGGCGAGTTCCGCAATTTGCGTGGCGATTTTATCCAGGAAGAAATGATCGTGGGACACGACCAGAATGGTGCCGGGGTAGTCCTTCAGGTAGCTTTCCAGCCATTCCATGCTTTCCGTATCGAGGTGGTTGGTCGGTTCGTCCAGCAGCATGATGTCCGGTTGGGAAAGCAAGATGGAAGTCAACAGAATGCGCATTTTCCAACCGCCGGAAAACACGTCGCAGGTTTTGTCAAAATCGCTCTCGCGGAAGCCGAACCCTTTGAGGATTTGTTTGGCCCGGGATTCAAAGGCGTATCCGTCGCGGGCGGAAAATTCGGCCGTCGCCTGCGCATAGCGGCGCGAAAGCTCGCCGTATTCGCTCGTGTCGGATTGAATCTGTGAGATTTGCCGCTCCAGGGTGCGGAGGTCTTCTTCCAATTGGGCGATGCCGCTTTTCCGGCGAAGGAATTCGATCAGGCCGGTGGCTTCCAGCTCGACTAAGTCCTGCGGAAGATAGCCGATTTTTTTCTGCTTCCGGCCGGGGATTTCGATCAGGCCGCAGTCGAGGCGCACCTCATCGAGGATGGCACGAAAAAGGGTTGTTTTGCCCGCGCCGTTATCGCCCACCAACCCGATGCGGCTTTTGGGATGAATCGTCCAGGAAATCTGGTCGAACAGGTGTCTATCCAGAAAAGACAAACTGACGTTGCGGAAATAAATCACCCACAGCACTCCGTTTTCAAGTCTGCGGGACTATAGGCAAATAACCTGCCGGTGTCAACGTCTTTCCGTAAAAGCCTCCGGGTTGGCCTGTTCCAGCCACGGTTTCGTATTGATGTTCTCTCCCCAGAAAATTTTGGGATCGGGAGGAGCGCTGCCCCACCAGTTGTTGCGGGCGTCGATGTAAATCGACGAAAAGCTCTGCACGGCCACGGCGTTGTCGATGAAGTTGTTTTGAAAAATTCTCGGATTGGCCGAGCCCACGCATTTGACGGCGCCTTCGCCCTGATTTTGCGCAAAGGTGTTGTAGGAAAGGACCGGGGCGGCGTCTTTACGGCAATAAACGGCGCTCTGCGAGGCATGCGCAATGTAGCTGTAGGAGATTTCGGGCGATCCCGTATAAACATCAAAAGCGGTTGTCGCGTATTTCACGATGCAATAGGCAAAAGCGCTGTTGACTTTGGTGGATTCGGAAAACCGCACGGCGCTGACATAGAAGCCCGGAGCGGGTGAAGAAGAAGCGGCGGTAAAGGTAATCGGTTTTTCCCTGGTTCCCCTCGCGACGATGCCGCCGTTTTGGGTAATGAAGGACGTTCCCTGTTCGAATTCGACAACCACCCCGGGTTCGATGTAGAGGGTGGCGCCTCCGTCAATGACCACGTCTTTGGCCACGCGGTAGGGGCTGTGTGATAAAATCAGATAGGCATCCGCCTGGATCGCGCCTTCGAGCTTTTTATCCAGGATCGGCACGGCCAGCGCCTTGCCCTGCGGGTACGGTCCGTCCAGCACGGAGCCGACATCGACCCGCCCGTGGATTCCGGACAGGACAACCGCCATTTTTGCGCTGCCCCACCAGTTGTTCAGCGCCTTTGCCGGAGCGCCTTTCATCTCGCCAAACAGGTTGTATGGCTGATTATCCACCAGGTTGTTTTGGGAAATGACGGCTGGCGCGCCTTTGACCACAATGCCGTTATTTTTGTTTCTGGTGATTGTGTTTTGCGAAATTTCCGCGGCTGAGGAAGAGAGCATCAATCCGGTATTGTCGTTGTCGTTAATGGTGTTTTCCACAATGCGCGGCGCGGCCCCATCGCTGACGGAAATGACGACGCCCTTGTTTTTATAAAGCGCATTCTTGCTGATGATCGGTTTGGAAAAGGCTCCCTGAATCCGGATCGCTTCCTGGTTTTGCGTAAACTCGGATTTCTCAATGGTGGGCGACGAGGCCTGACATAAAACGGCGGTTCGCGCGTTTCGCACGCGGACAAACGCCAGATGGTTTTCCCGGTCCTTCACGCTGGCAAACGAAATGCCCGGCCAGAGTTGGTTTTCCTCCGCCGAGTCAAAGCGGATGATGCTGTCGTTGTCGCCCCGTGCTGAAATCCGCCCCTCGACAATCAGCGCTCCGCCTTTGGACTGAATTTCCGTTCCCGGCTCAATGGTTAAAAGCGCCTTGTCTTTAACCGTGACATTGGACTCCAGAATGTAGGGGCTGGCGCCCGAATACCAGGTGGTGTCCGCTTCAATGATCCCGGAAACCGGCGTCGGCCCGGGTGCGATCGGCATGCCCTGCGCCTGCGCCATCCGGCTTTCATTGCCGGCGAAATCCACGGCCGAAATCCGGTAATAGTACGTCCGGGAGTTTGCCAGATTCGGATCGGCATCGCTATATTCATTCAACTCCGTCTTGCCAATCTGGACGTAGCCGGACAGCGGTGTGTCGGAGCGGTAAATGAGATACCCGGCCAGATCCGCCGCCGTGTTCTTTTCCCATCGCAGCGCCACCAGCCGGTTCCTTCCCTTTGATGTAATGCCTGTGGGGTTATCCGGCGGAGTGGTGTCGAGCGTGACGGATCCGATCGCGTCCACCCAGTGGGCGGTGTTTCCGGAATCGTCCGTGAGGTAGCCGGTGACGATGGCTTTTTCGATGTTGTCCCCCGGCACCACTTTATAGACGCCGTAATAACCGCCCGGCTCAACCTCCTGCATTTCGATGCGTTTCCGGTACTGGCCGATGTCGAAAGAGGCCTGCATGTTCGGTGTTCCCTGAATGACCACTTTGATCTCATCGCCTGCCTTTTTCGGCAGCCCCTTGGTGTCCTGCGTGAGAAGCGAAATGACCGGAGGACGCTTGGCCTGGGCCAGAGACGGCGTCGGAATGGTCTTGACCATGTCGCGGAACAGATCATCATTGGCGCGCAGCAGCTGAATATCGCGGACATTCAGGGCGGTCGCAATCACCGTGGCGATAATGCCGACCGGGTTCGTGGAGACGCCGCCTTCGTGCTTGCGCACCTTGTGCTTGCCGCTCCACAGAAAATTGCCGGTTTTTGTATCGTACATCTTGACTTCCGCGCCCACGGCAACCTGCGAATAGAGAACCGCGAAATATTTGTCGAAGTCGGAGACCTCTCCGAAAACAACCGCGTCAACACCCAGAATTTCACCCAGTTTTTGCGGAGAGGTTTTACGGACTGCCTCCGCGTCGGTCAACCCCGCCTTCGCAAGCAGGTCATCCACTTTGTAAAGTTCCATGTCTTTGAAGGGAAGGGAACTGAAATGGTTATAGAAGCCCCGCCGCATGGCATTTCCCCCTTCCTTGCTTCCGGACAAATCGACAAAGGGCAAGACGGCCGTCGAAAGCGGCACATGTTTCTTCATATAGGGATCAATTTTATATTCCCCTTCGTACAAAGACCGGATTTCCGGCGAAATGAGCGTGGACGGTGTGGAAACGAGGCAGCCCTGCAGCATCAGCGCCGCGGCGGGAATCAGACCCCAGAAAACAACCTTGAATATATTTCGCATGGGCGATACCTCCATCCTGATGGGATTGGTTGTAATTATATCATACGTCCTTCTGGAATTCATTTTAAAAATCCTTCCGCCGGTCGACCGCCTGGATCGGTTGCCGCAAATCCGCTTGGAGCAGGGGGTTGCAACCCCTTGTTCCCGTGTGCGCATGCCGGGGTTCTTCCGACGCACCGCCCTATCAAGCCGTTCCCGGCGGGCTCATGCAGGTCCTGCTGGTGACAAACGAATAATAATCCGAAAACGCGAGCTGCCAGGGCTGCATGGTCTTGCCGGTTGCGGCCACAAACTTTTGCATCCCCAGCACACTGTAAGCCGGTCGTCTGGCCGCCCGCTGCAATTCGCCGGTTTTCATCGGGGACAATTCGACCTGATCCAGGCGGGCTTCCTTCAGAATTTTGCGCGCGAAATCATACCAGGTGCAGCTGCCGCGGTTGGTCACATGGAAAATGCCGCGGGCGTTTTTATCCACCAGAAGCTCCGTCGCCGCCGCCAGATCGCGCGTGCAGGTGGGAGATCCCATCTGATCGTCAACGACCGTCAGTTTTCCCGTCTCCCTGGCCCGGTCCAGAATCGCTCCAACGAAGTTTTTCCCTTTCGCGCCGTAGAGCCAGGCGGTTCGAATCAGAATAAAATTGTCCGTCAGACGCTTCAGATGGTGTTCACCCGCCAATTTAGAGGCCCCGTAGGTATTGATCGGATTGCAGGGATCTTCTTCCGTGTAGGGGTGATCGGCGTTTCCGTCAAAAACATAGTCCGTGCTGTAATGAATGATGGTAATATTTTGATCGTGGCAGGCCTGGGCGATGTTTTTTACCGCTTCGGCGTTCACCGCGAAACATTCTTCCTTGGCGGTCTCGCAGGCGTCCACATTGGTGTAGCCGGCGGCGTTGATGACCAACTGCGGCTGAATTTCCGCGACGGCCCTGCGGCATTCGGACGCGCGGGTGATGTCGATCTCTTCCCTGTCCATGCCGATGACGTCATGCCGGTGTCTGAATTGAGCCATCAGATCGTTTCCCAGCATTCCCTTGTGTCCGAGTAACAGCACTTTCATGGTTCAGTAGAGGACCTCCTTTAAAAACAGACCGCAGGCGGGCGCGGCCGTTCCCGCCTGTTTCCGGTCGCGTGATGCGAGAATCTCCGGGATGCGTTCGGGCGCGATTTTTCCCCGGCCCACATCCACCAGCGTGCCGACGATGTTGCGCACCATATGGCGCAAAAATCCGCTGGATTCAAGCGTGATTTCCATCAGGCCGTTCTCCGGGGTGTCGATCGACAAGACCGTGAGGAGCCGTACGCGATCCTTAATATCACAGCCCGTCGCGCAAAAGCACGAAAAATCATGCTCCCCGATGAGCCGCGAGGCGGCCTGTCGCATGCGGTCAAGATTCAGCGGGTAGCGCACATGCCAGACATACTGGCGCCCCAGCGCGGGACGCAGGCGCTGATTTCTGATCCGGTACAAATAGACTTTCCCTTTTGCGTCTTTGAGTGCGTTGAAATCCGGCGGCGCTTCCTGCAAGTCCTTCACAACAATGTCATCCGGCAAGACGCTGTTGACGCCCAGAAAAATTTTGTTGGCCGAAAGGCCGGTGTGAGACCGGAAGCTGGCTGCCTGGTTCATGGCATGCACGCCTGCGTCCGTTCTTCCGGAGGCGATGACGGTCACGCTTTCGCCGATGATCCGCTCCAGCGCCTCTTCCACGACCTGTTGAATGGAGCATCCGTTGAGCTGTCTTTGCCAGCCGCAGTAAGCCGCGCCGTCGTATTCGAGAATCATCTTGAAGTTGCGCATAGCGTACAAATCAGACTTGCCAGTTTGCCTCAAAAAGGTTAAGCACTTCTCCGACGTTTCCAAAACGCAGAGCCGGGCCGGTATTTTTCCGTTCGGGATCCTAACGTAGGCCCGAAGCCCGGTCAAGATAAAAACGGGAAACGATCAATGGATTCAAAAGATCACGAAGGAGATTCGCTATGGGGGACGATATCAGACAGGCGACGACGGAAGGCAAGCTCCGGGACTTCGACGCCAGAGTTCAGGCATTGAAGCAGATGGGCGGCGCGAAGCAGGTGCAGAAGCAGCACGACGGTGGAAAGCTCACGGCCCGCGAACGGTTGGACCGGTTGTTTGATGAAGGCAGCTTTCAGGAAGTGCAGCTTTTCGTCAAGCATCATGCCACCCTGTTCGGCATGGATAAAAAGGAAATTCCCGCCGACGGCGTCATCACGGGCTTCGGCAAAGTCAACGGCCGGATCGTCTTTGCGGCTTCTCAGGACTTTACCAGCGCAGGCGGAACCCTGGGCGAAATGCACGCCAAGAAAATCTGGAAAGTCATGGACATGGCGCTCGATGCGCAAAAGCCGTTTATTTCCATCAACGATTCCGGCGGAGCGCGCATTCAGGAAGGCGTTCCGTCTCTGGAAGGCTACGGCGGCATCTTCTACCGCAACACCCTGGCTTCCGGTTATATTCCCCAGATTACGGCGATTATGGGACCGACGGCGGGCGGCGCCGTGTATTCTCCGGCCCTCACCGACTGGATTTTCATGGTAAAGAATACCTCGTACATGTACATTACGGGGCCGGACGTGATCAAGGCCGTGATCGGAGAAGAAGTCTCGCAGGAAGACCTGGGAGGAGCGATGGCACACGCCTCCAAAAGCGGTGTATGCCATGTCGTGACCGAAAACGACGAGGACTGCATCCGGAAAATCAAGGAATTGCTTTCGTACCTGCCGGATAGCTGCCATTCGCCGCTGCCCGTCGCAGTGGCGACCGACAGCCCCGACCGGGAATGTCCGGAATTGAACAAGATCATTCCCGACAGAGCGGCGCGCGCCTACAACATGAAAAATGTTATCAAGTCGGTTGCCGACAACAGTGAACTGTTTGAGCTCCACGCACAGTGGGCGCCGAACATCATCGTTGCTTTGATCCGCATCATGGGCAGTCCCGTGGGCGTCATCGCCAACAATCCCATGTCTTTTGCGGGCGTTCTCAACGTCAATGCTTCGGACAAGGCGTCGCGCTTCATCCGTTTCTGTGACGCCTTCAACATCCCGCTTCTCACGTTCTCCGACGTGCCCGGATACATGCCCGGCACGGATCAGGAATGGGCGGGCATTATCCGCCACGGCGCGAAGCTCCTGCACGCCTATTCGGAAGCCACGGTGCCGAAGATCACCGTCGTGACGCGCAAGGCTTACGGCGGATCTTACATCGGCATGTGCTGCAAGCAGCTGGGGGCGGATTACGTCATGGCCTGGCCGACGGCGGAAATCGCCGTGATGGGGGCTTCGGGCGCCTGCAATATCATTCACCGCGCCGAAATCAAAGCGGCGGCGGATCCGGAAACGAAGCGCGCGGAGCTGATCGCGGATTACGAGGAAAAATTCAACAATCCCTATTACGCTGCGTCTCTGGGCGCCATTGAAGAGGTGATTCTGCCCAGCCAGACGCGCCGGCGCATCGTCGTCCTGCTGGAGGCTCTGCGGAATAAAAAAGAGGCAAGGCGAGAAAAGAAGCACAACAACATTCCACTGTAGGTTTTCAGACCGAATCCTGAAAGAAGAGCAGGGAAGATTCATGAACATTCTCTGCTTTTCTTGCGGTCGGGCAATCGTAAAAAATGTTGAACCGATTGAAAAGGATCCTTTTCTGGGGCTGTGGTAATTATTTCTGCGTTTTCTTACGATTACCAAAAATTACAAATAATCATAATATTTCCTTTACAAAAACAGTCTCAAGTGCTAATTGACCTTCGGTCACCCGAAGGCCGGGCTCGTTTTTGGTCTGGCGGCTTCCTTACAAGAAAAGGTGAACCGGGGATTGCAGGCGTAATTGCCAATGAAAACCTGAGCTTCAGGATAAATCATATGTAAGGAGGAGAACATGAAGAGATTTTGGTTGGTTATGCTGTCACTGGGGCTGATCATCGCCTTCAGTTCGACGGCGATGGCCGTTGACGTCAAGTTCAGCGGAGAGTTTTACGCGGGTGGAATGTATCTGGATAAAACAAATTTAACCAAGAGCACAACGGGCGGCGATCCCAGCACCGCTTTTTACTTTCAGAGATTGAGAGCCAGAACGGATTTCACCATTTCTCCGGGATTGACCCTGATCACGCGTCTGGACGCGATGGAGCGAGCCTGGGGCGCGACCAGAAGCGCCACCGGAACGGCGCTGGCAGTCGATTCCGCGGGAACAGTGGCGGAAAATGAAAACATCGCTATCGATTGGGTTTACATCGATTACAAGTCAGCCATCGGCACGTTTCTGGTCGGTTACATGAACTATGGAAGCACGGGCACGATTTTCGGCAACAGCAGCGCCCCGCAGGCAAGAATCCGGTTCAACAGAATGTTCGGCCCGATTAATGTGTGGGCTTCTATTTCCAAAGTAAAAGAAAACAGCAAGACAGCTATCAATCCTGTTCCTCCTGCTACGGCCGCTTTTGCCGATTCGGACAATGATGTTTATCACCTCGAAGGCATTTACAGCTGGAAAAGCGGCCGCGCCGGTTTGAACGTCAATTATTACAATTATGCCAACACACGCCCGCCGGCGGTTCCCGCCGCGAACGGAAGCTACAGAAGGACTTATTTCCTGTTCACGCCGTATCTGATGGCTAAATTCGGTCCCGTTTCCGTTCAGGCCGAATTCAACTATCTCAACGGTACGGACAAGTATGAAGACGGCGTAGTCAAAGCGGCCGGTGTGGACAAAGTGACCTTGGAAAACATTTCCGCCTATCTTGACGCAACGGCCAATTTCGGCATGTTTTACGCCGGCGGCAGCATCGCGTACGTATCCGGTGATGATCCGGATTCGAAGGACAAAACGGAGGGCGGACTCATCAACGGCGGGCGCGACTGGAATCCCTGCCTGATCATGTTCAGCTATTACGATCGGGCCAAGTGGGCCGGCAATCTCACCGGCTACGGTACCTCAGTCGACAATGGTCAGATGGCAAACGCATGGTTCTTCCAGCTCCGCGGCGGCGTGAAGCCGGTCGAAAAGCTGGATGTCATGGCTTCCGTCAGTTATGCATTTGCCGATAAAAAGCCCTGGAACACAGCCAACAATCCGGCCACCGAGTACCTCAACGATGATTACGGATGGGAAGTGGATTTGACCGCAACCTACAAAATCACCAACAACCTGTCCTACATGGTGGGCGCCGGCTATCTGTTCACCGGCAAATACTATCAGGCCGATGTGGCCGTCAACAATGAATTGACCGACGATTTCCTGGTCATCAACAAGCTGACGCTGACGTTCTAACAGGTTGCGGAAGAACGGGCACGAGCAATGAGCGGCGAGTAAAACAGAGTACGAGTATTCAGCCCCTGTGGCTGATGGTGAAAAGCTCAAAGTTCATGGCTCATGGCAAAAAGGAAAGATAAACGCTAAGTTGAAAGAAGCCCCGCGGTCGCAAGCCGCGGGGCTTTTGTTTTTGATAAATAAATTTCGGTTGCGTTTGCCTTGGATATACCGTAACTTGCTTGTGGTGTCATGATGGAGGTTCATTAAACAGAGAGTTGTCTGTTTCCCGGAAGGTTGTGAGATGAATTTCAAGATCGTAGGACTCATCGTAATTGCCTGTCTTGCCGTTGTCTTCGTCATTCAGAATGTGTCGGCCGTGACCGTCAGCATTTTTTTCTGGGAAATTTCCCTGTCTCTTGCTCTGCTGATTTTCTTTGTTCTGGCTTTTGGTTTTGTCTTCGGCTGGTTTTTGCACAGTTTTTTGGCGTATCAGAAGGTCAAGAAGGAAGTGAGCGAGATTCAAAACGATCTGCGTTCGCAAAAACGATAAGATCTCAATTTAATTGACGTATTTACGTCTGTTTGCCCTGAAGATTTACCCGTCCATCCACTCTTTTCCGCCCAGCACCCGGGCCACCATCATACCGGAGACATTGTCGCCCACGGCGTTGACCATCGTGGCCGGCGCGTCCACCAGCGTGCCGATCATGGTGACGAGCGGAAACGCCTCCGGCGGGAAACCGTACAGGGATAAAATCAGCAATTCGCCGATGGTGCCGCCGCCGGGAATGCCGCTCACCACCACGCCGGTTAAAAGCGCGATGCCCAGCGCCGTCAGAATCGTATCGACGCCGGTCAGGGGCATTGAAAAGATGCCGAACAGAAAAGCGATCTTCAGCACGGCGGCGAGGCACGACCCCTCCATATGCATCGTTGCGCCGATGGGAATCACGACCTCACGAATATCCTTGGGTACGCCGATTTTTTCCGCGGCCTGAAGGCTGGCGGGAATGGTGGCCATCGAACTGCCGGTCGCCAGCGACATAACGGACGGGGGAATGATGTTGCTCCAAAATACTCTGACGCCCCGACCGCGCCCGGCGAGGTATGCATAAAAAGTAAAAGCGATGAAGAAGTATAACAGGGCCGTCGGATAGTAAACGACCACTGTCCGCGCGTAGGAGCCCAGAAGCTCCGGGCCGAAAACGCCGACCAGGCAGGCGAAATAGGCGCACAGGCCGATCGGCGCGTAGTACATGATGAAGGAGATGAGCTTCATCATGACCGAATTGGCCGAGGTGAGGAACCTTGAGAAATCTTTTCCCTTTTCGCCTGCGGCGGACGCCGCCACGCCGACCAGCATCGCAAAGACGATCAACGCCAGCATGTTGTTTTTGGATAACAGGTCCCGAAAATCCGGAACGGAGAAGGCCCGGACGATTTGGTCCCCTGCCTTAAGGTGTTGAACGTCGGCGTTTGTCGGCAGGGGGATGCTGACGCCGGAGGCGGGGGAAAAGAAAGTAACGGCGACCATCATGACCGCCGACGCGATCAGGCCGGTGATCACAAACACCAGAATCATGACCAGGAGAATTTTCCCGAGACGCCCGAGGTGGGTCATGGAGGCTACGGTGGAGGCGATGGAAAAGAACACCAGCGGCACAATGACGGTGAACAGCAGATTCAAAAACAGATCGCCCAGCGGCTTGAGACGGGCGGCGTCCTTTTGATACAGGATGCCGAGGAGGGCGCCGACAAAAACCGACGCGACGAGCAGAATCGAAAATCCGTAAGATCTCAGAAACGGCGGCAGATTGATTTTCATGTTTATTTTACCGGAAAGTTAAAATACGTGTCCGGATAGGGTTCATTGTTTAGGGTGAAATGCCACCACTCTTCGGGAAGGTTCCGAAAGCCGTGTCTGGCCATCAACGTTTTCAGAAGGAGGCGGTTGGCTCTCTGCTGCGGGCCGATGTCTTTGTTTTCGGGGTGGGACATCTCCCCGAAGCAGTCGAATCCCGTGCCCATGTCCAGAGAGTTGTCCGCGAAGCGAACACCGGCCGGCAGATAACATTCCTTGAGGGGGTCGCCGGCCTTGTAAGAGGGCTGAATCGGGGCCGGCAGCGGCACAAGGGTCAGGTCAACCGTGCTCCCCCGGCTGTGTCCGGAGCGCTCGGCAATGTAGCCGTCGCGGAAAAGATGGCGTTTGTCCACCGTGGGGTAGAATTCTTTCCTGGTCCTGGTATCGTTAATGTCTTTCGCCCAGCGCACAAAGTGGTCAACGGCCTTTTGCGGCCGGTAGCAGTCATAGATTTTGATGGTCATGCCGAAAGGCGCGAGGTCTTTCTGGACCCGGGCCAGCGCTTCGGCCGCCGGACGGGTCAGAATGCAGGTGGGCGCAAGGTAGCCGTCCACTTTGACGCCCAGAAAATTATGTTCGGTAAAATAGCGGATATCCAGAAGGGCGTCGGGGATGATTTCCTGAATGTGGACGAACGTGTCGGGCATGACCTCTTCGCAAAAGGACGCGGGAGGCTCTCCCGCGGAAAACAGGATTGCGGCAAGAAGGGTGATCAGAAATAATTTTAACTTCATGAAAAAACCTCCTTCACCTACGGTTCGTCAGGATTGATAAGGATGACGGGATTTTTCGCCGGATTCAACCAGCCGAGAATTTTCAGGATGTCGTCTTCCGATGCGGCGACGCATCCGGCCGTCGTGGAATTCGCGCCGGCCCAGACGTGCAGGAAAATCGCGCTGCCGAGTCCTTTGATGACCGGATCCGTATTGTATTCAATGATGATCCCGTATTTATAGAGATCATCATCGCGCTTCATTTTTTCGTAGGAGGCGGCCTTCGTTTGGCTTTGTCTGACCCAATGGTTGTATGCCTGATCGTTCGGGTCGTCGATCCACAAGTCGTCCTCCAGCATCTGACGGTAGGGCATTTGGGTGGGCGCTGACGGCGGATAACCAAAAGCGGTTTTCAGCCGGAAGAGCCCCGAAGGTGTGCGCCCGTCCCCTTCGCGTTTTTCGCCCGGCGGCGCGAAGCCGTTTCTGCCGATGACGGCGTCCATGGGCGCCATGGCCTGTTGCCATAAGGCATTCGTCTTTTCCAGTGGATAAATCTTATGGGAAGTTAGAAAAAGAAAACTTTCATCCGTTACCAGAAGAAGCTGCCCGGCATTTTCCATTCCGGTGGCTTGTGCATAAGGCGCCAGTCGGTCCGCGACGGTTGTGCGCGCAGTACAGGCGGCAAGCGAAAGAAGGGCTGCAAGCGCAAGCAAACAACCTGTTCCGGGCAGACGTTTTCCCGATTTTCCGCCAAAGAGGATCATGGGAGGATTTGTAAAGGAAAGTGCTTCATTTTTCAATCATTTTGTAATGGCTGAAGTGTTGATCCGTGACGGTTTTTTTTCTTTTGTAACGGCTGCAATGGATGAAGATCAACGGCCGACGATGGTCTGTTTTCGTTGCCGGCCGAAAAAAAATCTTTTTTTGGCTCGAACTGTGGTATAAAGCACTCGTCGTCATCAGCAAAAAAACAGTCCTGTTGAAAATAAAAGGAGGTTCGTTATGAATACGCTGCGTAAAGCGGGAATTTTTCTGGCGGTCGGTGCGCTTCTTTTATGCGCCTGTGTTGTCTTTGCCCAGGAGGGCAGGGTCGGCATGTCGGATTGGACAAAAATCATTGAATCCAAGGTCACCAATCAGATCGGAGACAAGGGACTGATCAATTACGAGGACGGGTACATCGAATCCGTGGGAACCGGCGCGCCGCCTGAGCGCTATTACGGAAAACCTCAGGCGCGGCCCATGGCGCTGCGTGCGGCGCAGGTTGATGCCTTCAGAAACCTGCTGGAAACCGTGCAGGGCGTTCAGATCGATTCACAGACGACCGTCAAGGATTTTGCCGTAGAGAGCGACGTGATTAATACGGCGGTTTCCGGCATGGTGAAGGGCGCGCAAATTGTGAAAAAGGAATACCTGTCGGATGGTACCGTGGAAGTGACCGTGCGCATGCCGCTCTCGGGAGTTGCCAGAGCCATTCTTCCCAAGGCCATTGCCGATGACAAAAAGGAAGACCGGGAGCATAAACCGGCGCCTTTTTCCAAAAAGCCCGCTCCGAAGGATGAAGAGTATACCGGCTTGGTGATCGACGGCCGCGGTCTGCAGGCTCGCCCGGCCATGTCGCCGAAGATTTTTGACGAAAACGGCTCTGAAGTGTACGGGACGCTGATCGTGAATAAAACCTACGCCATGCAGCAGGGCATCTGCGGTTATGCCCGTGATCTGACTTCCGCGCAAAGCAACGCCAGAGTGACGAACAGTCCGCTGACCGTCAAGGCGATCCGCGCTCAGGGCGCCGGCATGTCGGAATTTGTCATCAGCAACGAAGACGCGGGAAAGATCCGCTCCGCGAAACAGAACCTGGCCTTCCTGCAGAAGTGCCGCGTTATGGTTGTTCTGGACTGATCCCGAGGCAACAGAGTCGTCTTGGATACATCCGGGGGGAGACGAAAAACGTCTCCCCCTCTTTTTTTGATCCTTTCCGTTGCGTTAAATTCCTTCACGCTTCGAGAGCTTTGAAAAATGTCATTTCGAGGAGCGTGAGCGACGAGAAATCTTCATAATGGCCGTTTGTTCAAGATTTCTCCCTTCGGTCGAAATGACAAAAATGGCCGTTATTCAAAGCTCCCGCTTCCCTCTTGACAAAACATGGCTATTTGGCTATATGGCCAAATACGAAAGGAGAGACCGAATATGAAAGAATCTCTCAGGCCGCGGTATGAAGCCCGGGCGAAGATCCTGAAGGCGATGGCGCATCCCAGCCGTCTTCTGATGATTGAGGAGCTGCAAAAGCAGGAGCGCTGTGTCAACGAGCTGACGGAAATGATCGGGACGGACACCTCCACGGTATCCAAACACTTAAGCGTATTAAAAAATGCGGGGCTGGTGGCGGACGATCGCCGGGCCAACTGCATCTATTACCGTCTGCGCTGTCCCTGTATTCTTAATTTTATGGGGTGTGTGGAGGAGGTCCTTTCCGCCAACGCCGAAGACCATAAAAAAATGATGAAATCCTGCAAAAAATAGGAGGTTGTTGTGAAGATTGAAATTCTGGGAACGGGCTGTGCCAAGTGCCTGAAACTCGAAGAGTTGGTGAATGAAGTTGTGAAAGAATCGGCTGTGAACGCGGAAATATCCAAGGTGAAAGACATCAAGAAAATCATGACCTACGGCGTAATGACGACGCCCGGTCTGGTCGTGGACGGTCAGGTAAAGATCGCAGGCAAAATGCCGACCGAAGAGCAGATCCGGGGATGGATCGTAAAATGAGGAAGCGCGTTTTTTTGATCTGGAAATAAAATAGGGTATGAAGGGAGGGTTGGGATGTCTGAGCCTATTGCCGACAAGCTGTCTTTTCTGGACCGTTATCTGACCGTTTGGATCTTTGCCGCGATGATTCTGGGTGTGGGACTTGGTTATTTTATACCCGGCGTCGAGGCCTTTATTAATTCATTTCAGGTGGGCACGACCAATGTGCCTATCGCCATAGGACTCATCTTGATGATGTATCCGCCGTTTGCCAAGGTGAAATATGAGGAGATGCCTCAGGTATTCCGCAATGGGAAAGTGCTGGGATTGTCGCTTGCGCAAAACTGGCTGATCGGACCGGTTTTGATGTTTATCCTGGCGATTGTGTTTTTGCCGGACAAGCCCGAGTATATGGTGGGGCTCATCATGATCGGTCTGGCGCGCTGTATTGCGATGGTGATTGTCTGGAATGAGCTGGCGAAAGGCAGCACCGAATACGCGGCGGGGCTTGTCGCTTTTAACAGCATTTTTCAGGTTCTCTTTTACAGCGTCTTTGCCTGGTTTTTCATTACGGTTCTTCCGCCGTATTTTGGATTTTCCGGCAGCGTCGTCGATGTCAGCATCCGGCAGATCGCCGAAAGCGTCTTCATCTACCTGGGTATCCCCTGCATTTTGGGCGCCCTGACGCGCCTCATTGGCGTAAAGCTTGTGGGAAAAAAGCGGTATCACGAACGATTTGTGCCGGTCATCAGTCCGTTAACCCTGATCGCTCTTTTATTCACGATCGTGGTGATGTTCAGTCTCAAAGGCAATTTGATTATCAGCCTGCCTTTTGATGTCGTGCGGATTGCCATTCCGCTTTTGATCTATTTTGTAGTCATGTTTCTCGTGTCGTTTTATCTGGGCAGAAAGATGGGCGCGGATTATTCAAAAACAACCACGCTGGCTTTTACGGCCGCGAGCAACAATTTTGAGCTGGCCATTGCCGTAGCGATTGCCGTTTTCGGTATCAATTCCGGCGCGGCGTTTGCCGCCGTCATCGGCCCGCTGGTCGAAGTGCCGGTGATGATCGGTTTGGTCACGGTCGCTCTGCATTTTCAACAAAAATATTTTAGCGTTCCGTAAAGGTTGGTCAATATGAAAGAGTGGCAAAAACTGGCCTGGATTGCGGTGATCTTTCTGGGCGCCTATTTTATTCCGTGGGAATCCCTGGTCGTCCGCCAGGCCGTCCTGGAGGCATTCATGATGCTTCAGGACTACGCGAGACAGCATGTATTGACCTGCCTCATCCCCGCATTTTTCATCGCCGGTGCCATCAGCGTGTTTGTCTCCCAAGGGGCAGTGCTCAAATATTTCGGTGCGTCCGCCAATAAAATTCTTTCCTATTCGGTGGCCTCCGTTTCCGGTTCCGTGCTGGCGGTCTGTTCTTGCACCGTTCTGCCCTTGTTTGCCGGTATTTACGGACGCGGCGCGGGGATCGGACCGGCTACCGCATTTCTTTATTCCGGCCCGGCCATTAATGTGCTGGCCATTATTCTGACCGCCAAAATCTTAGGCTGGCAACTGGGGCTTGCCCGGGCCGTCGGCGCTGTTGCATTTTCCATCATTACGGGTTTGTTGATGGCCTTTATTTTCCGCAGAGACGACGCCAACCGGGAAACGGGGGAAATGTTTCTGCCGGAGGAGGAAGACAAGGAACGGGCGCTTTGGCAGGATGCCGTTTATATGCTGGTCATGGTGCTGATTCTGGTTTTTGCCTCGTTTGCCGGACCGACAGAGAATGACGGCGGCCTCTGGCGGATGATCTTCAGCGTCAAATGGTTT
>Ga0255340_1001454_pt1 | contig 31129 bp, 31 predicted proteins | sample wastewater_treat_7_FD_192417 | JGI IMG/M metagenome (GOLD analysis project Ga0255340, IMG submission 192417) | Wastewater microbial communities from Lulu Island WWTP, Vancouver, Canada - plant10 | ecosystem: Engineered > WWTP > Wastewater > Unclassified | place: Canada: Vancouver, British... | reverse complement strand
GACGCCAACAAGCTCTTTCGCGTTCTCGACAGCAGAAAAGATATCAGGAACAAAGTGAAGATGATTGGCATCGGGGTGGGGAACTCGCGCTATGAGGTGGGGATATTCAAAGACAAATACTCGTCTCCCTTCCCCATGTTCGATGACAGGGATTCCGTTGCACTGAGCACGATCAGCGGGATATACACCCCGCATTACTTCGCGCTTCGGATCAGGGAGGGATCGATTCATGAAATAGTGTACTCGAAATCGGGTGCTTTTCCCGATGCAGAGGCGTTTCTCGACATGATCGTGAAGGAATCGGGGATCAAATGAGGAGGAAAGCCATGAAAATGACATTCAGGGCGGCTCTTCTGGGAGGGTTGATTATTTTGCTGGGGGCGGCGGTCGCCCCGACGGTGATGGCCAGGAAGGACTTGATCTACGATCCAGGGCCGCTCAAGGCGACCGACAGCCTGCTCAAGGTGCGGGTTGGGGAGCAGGCGCCGGACTTCACGCTGAAGTCCCTGTCGGGAAAGACGGTGTCCCTGTCCGACTATCGGGGGAAAAACACAGTGGTCGTCTCTTTCATTCCGGCAGCATGGACCCCTGCCTGCTCAGATCAGTGGCCCGGGTACAATATCGCTCAGGACGTGTTCAGAAAGCACAACGCCGTAATCCTGGGCATCAGCACCGACAACATCCCGACACTGCACGCGTGGACCTCGCAGATGGGGGGGCTGTGGTTCCCGGTCCTCTCCGATTTCTGGCCCCACGGAGAAGCAGCGGCCAAATACGGGGTGCTCAGATCGGACGGCATGGCGGACCGCACGATCATCATCGTCGACAAAAAGGGCAAGATCCGCTATATCGCCCTTCACAACATCAACAAGAGACCGCCTCTCGAAGAGATCATCCACGAGCTGGAGAAAATCAGGTAGGAAGCATCTGAGGGAGATGAGGCCGGATTCACGCCTGATGTGTTTTCATGCTTCATTCGGAAGACAGCCCGCTGATCGGCCTGAGGTACATCATTTGGATGGACGGCTTTCTGCCGCCGCCGGTCACTCTCTGTCGGGCGGTTGCACTGCAATGAGCGAGGTCCGGTACCGTTCGGCCAGCTCCACATACATCTGCTTGCCCAAGGCCATGATCTCGCGGTACCTCTCACTCACATCGCCCTTTTCCACGGCGGGAGAGCCTGCGTAGAGCTTGTAGTCCGGAACGTTCTGGTTTTTCTTCACCAGCGAGTGCTCCGCAATGATCGCCCAGCTCCCCACCACGGAATTGTCTCCCAGGGTCGCATGCATCCCGATCACCGAGCAATCCCCCACCCTGCTCCCGTGCACCAGGGCCAGATGGCCGATGATGACGGCACGGCCGATGGTCACAGAAGAGGGAGTGTGAATCACCACCCCGTCTTCCACCGCAGTCTCGTCACCGATGGATATGACTCCGAAATCGCCTCTGATCACCGCGCTCGGCCCGATCCAGCACCGGCTGCCGATTCTCACATCTCCGATGATGTATGCATTGGGGGCTATCCATGTTCCCTCGCCTATGACCGGTGTTTTGCCGTTATATGAATAGATCACAAGAAACCTCCCATGAAATAGTATGATACACTTCTTATGCGTCACCGTCTCCGTGTTTTTCCCGGTACATATCCACCAGCAGGGGAATGAACACCTTCAGATCCTCCACAATGCCGAAGTGGGCTGTGCGGAAAATCGAGGCATCGGGGTCAGTGTTGATTGCAACGATAAGCTGCGAATTCTTCATCCCGGAGACGTGCTGGACGGCCCCTGAGATGCCGCAGGCCAGATAGAGCCGGGGAGCGACGGTATTGCCTGTGGTTCCAATCTGATGAGAGTAATCCAGCCAGCCCAAGTCGCACACACCCCGAGTCGCGCCGATTGCCGACTTCGGGAATATTCCCGAGAGCATTTCCACGAGCCTGAGGTTCTCCGCGGAACCAAGCCCCCTTCCGGCGGATACGACGACCTCGGCCCTGGACAGTGTCATGTTTGCATGGACGGCCTCGCGGGTGCCCCGGGTTTTCGTTGAGAGTTCAAAAGCCCTGAGCGGAACAATCTTCACGCTTCCCGGGCCCTGCATGGCGCCCTTTTCAGGCTTGAACGCCCCCGGCATGACGGTCAGGACGGCCGAGGGGGTCTCCGGCCGCACCTCGCTGCGGAATCTGCCGCTGTAGACCGATCGGATGAATGTGCCTTCTCCGGCACCTTCTACGGCGGTTATGCAGCAGGCCCCTATACCCACCGAGAGCTGAGGGGCGAAATCGATCCCCCGCGCGGTGTGGGGAATGCAGACGAACGCGTTTCCCTTCTTCCGAAGGAACGAGATGAGAGAAGCGGTGTATGCCTCTGCACAGTATTCCCGGACGATATCCCCGGCAAGGCCGATGACCGTTAGTCCGGTCCTGTCCGCCAGGCGCCCGGCGAGGGGTTCGATTTCCCCGCCTCCCGAGAGCACCACCACACAGGGGTCCGCGGCGACGTACCTGCGGGCGAATGCCGCCGTCTCATACGTCTCCTCGGCGACTCTGCCGTTGTCGTGCAGGGCTATGACATAGCACCGGGTCTCGATCATATTGCTATGGCCTCCTATAGCAGGGAATGCTCGCGGAGAATGCTCAGGAGCCTCGCCGCCTTCTCGCCGGGCGTGCCCGTGATGATTTCCCCCTTTTCTCCCTCTTCCGGAAGAAGGAAGCGCTTGACGCTCAGGAGAGGCGGCGATGGGGCCGGAGAAGGGGCCTCTATCAGCTCGAGCTCTTCCGACCGCGCTCTGAGCACGTGCGAAAGCGAGGGATATCTGGGAGTATTGATGCCGGACTGAATGGTGAGAACGCAGGGAAACCCGAGGGTAAGACATTCCCGTCTGCCTCCCTCGATCTCCCGCTCGAGAAGAATCTCCCGGGGGTTCCCGTGCATCTCCAGGGAAATGATGCCGGTCGCACACGTAAATCCAAGTATACCGGCCAGAAGCCCTCCCACCTGAGACTGCATGTCGTCTTCCGCCATGACGCCGGTGAGGATGAGATCATAGCGCCTGCCTCGTGCCAGAGAGGCGATGAGATGCGCGCGCTCAAGGGGATCGAGATCTGTTTCGCACCCGGTCCGTATGTGAATGCCGTGATCCGCTCCCATCTCCAGTGCGCGGCGGATGGTTTTCCTGACCCGGTCGGGACCGACGGAGACCGCATCGACAGCAACGCCCGTGATTCGCTCGCGGATGCGCAGCGCTTCTTCGACCGCATATTCGTCATAACGGTTCATACGGAAAACGGTGTGAGAGCCGAACTCCACCCGACCGGACGACTCGTTGAATACAAGTGTATCAGGGCTGTCATATACCTGCTTTACGCAGACGAGGATCTTCACGGTCTTCTCTCCGCACTCCTGAAACCCATTGCATATCTTTATAACCGAGCAGGTCTGCTTATGCAATAAAAAAATCGAACGTTCGTTCTTTTTTTATTGACTCGCCCGGTCCCGGCTTGGTATAGTATTTTCATGAGCGTATTGTATCTCATCCGTCACGGGCAGGCATCGTTCGGTGCGGAAAATTATGACAGGCTCTCTCCCATGGGCAGGCGGCAGGCATTCATTCTCGGAGAGCATCTCTGTAAAGCCGGGGTGACGCCTGATGCCGTCTACTGCGGAACAATGACCCGACAGAAGGATACCGAGAAAGAGGTTCGGGCATGCTATGAGAGACGCGGAAACGTTCTTCCCGAGGTCAATGTCTCGAGCGGCCTCGACGAGTTCGATTCCTCCTCCATCGTCCTCTCCCAGCTCCCCGGAATGCAGGCGGACGACCCCCGGCTTGCGGATCATTTGCCGCTCATGTACAAGAGCAAGGAATCGTTCAAGAGGGTCTTTGAAGACGCCATGCTCCGGTGGGTGTCCGGCAGGTCCGACAGCCCCGGCGTAGAGACATGGAAGGAGTTCTCCGCCCGTGTGTCCGGTTCCATCGATCGGATCATGGAGGAGCAGGGAAGGGGCAGGACCGTTTTTGCGTTCACCTCCGGAGGACCCATCGCGGCGGCCGTGCAGTATGCGCTGTCACTGACTCCGGACGCGGCCATCCGGCTCAACTGGCAGGTGATCAATACATCGTACACCAAGTTCATGTACAACGGCAGGCGGATCACCCTGGCGTGCTTCAACTGCTCCGCCCATCTCGATCTTCACCCCGACCGGCTCACGCTCGTGAGCTACCGGTGAACAAACCCCAAAAAGGAGGGTAAGGATATGGATTTCGAGGTTCCGGACAAGATCAAGGCGATCACGGAGATGATCGACGAGTTCGTGGACAGGGAGCTCATCCCCATGGAGAGGGAATTCCTCAACAAAAGCTTCAGGGAGATGCTTCCCGTCCTCGAGGAAAAGCGCAATATGGTCAAGAAGATGGAGCTATGGGCGCCGAACCATCCCAAGGAGTACGGCGGCATGGGATTGAACCTTGTGGAGCATGCCTTCGTATCGGAATCGCTCGGCAGGACACCTATCGGGCACTATGTGTTCGGGTGCCAGGCACCCGACGCCGGCAACATCGAAATCCTGCACCTCCACGGGACACCGGAGCAGAAGGAGAAATACCTGAGGCCGCTGGTCGAAGGAAAGATCAGGAGCTGCTTCTCCATGACAGAGGTGGAGATGCCCGGCTCCAACCCGGTCATGATGGCGACTACGGCGGTCAAGGACGGCGACGATTATGTCATCAACGGCCAGAAGTGGTATACGTCCTCCTCCGACGGCGCCGAGTTCGCCATCGTCATGGCGGTCACCAATCCCGATGCCCCCACCTACCTCCAGGCGAGCATGATCATCGTGCCCTGCAGCACGCCGGGCTTCAACCAGGTGAGGAACATCCCGGTCATGGGGGAGGCGGGCACGGATTACACGGGTCACGGCGAGATCCTCTACCAGAACTGCCGCGTGCCGCAGAAGAACCTTCTGGGCGGCGAGGGTAATGGGTTCATCATCGCACAGGAACGCCTCGGCCCGGGCAGGATCCACCACTGTATGAGATGGATCGGCATCTGCAACCGCTGCTTCGATCTCATGTGCTCCCGGGCGTCCAAACGAGCCATCACCCCGGACGGCAGGACCCTCGCCACCAGGCAGATCATCCAGGCGTGGATCTCCGAGTGCGCTGCCAATATTCAGGCCGCACGGCTCATGATTCTCAATACGGCCTGGAAGATGGAGAAGTACGGGAACAAGGCGGCCAGGCAGGATGTCTCCATGATCAAGTTCTTTACCGCCAATGTCATGCAGAGCGTGATCGACAAGGCCCTGCAGGTCCACGGGGGGCTCGGCATGACCGACGATATCATCATCCCCTTCTTTTACCGTCACGAGCGGGCGGCAAGAATCTACGACGGTGCCGACGAGGTGCACAAAGTGTCGCTGGCAAGGCGGATCCTGAAGGAATACGAAGGCCGGGAAGTGCGCTGAAGACAGGGGAGCGGCATTGAAATTCGAGACATTCAGGAAATCGGTCCAGCTTTCCAAGGAGGACATCTCCCGGGAGCTGCTGGCCGAGAACAGAGACCGCATCAAGATCAAGAAAGAGAAAGTTGCAGTCAGGAATCTGGTGAAGATCATGGATGCCGCGCTCGCCATCAGCAACGTCAAGGGCTTTGCCTCCATGAGCCTGCGGGACCTGAGCAGCGAAGCGGGTCTGAGCATGGGGGCTCTGTATTCGTACATTTCAAGCAAGGAAGAGCTCCTGGATATGATCCAGCAGCAGGGCAGGAGCGTGATACTGAGGGTGATGACCGAAAACCTCGAGGGCGTCGAAGATCCGCAGGAAAGGTTGAAAACGGCTGTACAGGTACATCTCTACCTGAGCGAGGTCCTTCAGCCCTGGTTCTATTTCTCCTACATGGAAACCAAGAATCTGCCCAGAGAAGCCCACAAGAAGGCCATCGAGGCGGAGTTGTTCACCGAGCAGATCTTTGCCGACATCATTGAGGCGGGCGTGAGAGAAGGGTCGTTCAGGCAGGTGGACTCCCGGCTGAGCGCCGCTCTCATCAAGGCGATGCTCCAGGATTGGTACCTCAAGAGATGGAAGTACGAACGGCGCAGGGTCACGGTCGAGCAGTATGCGGCGTCCCTTATGGATATCATCCTTTCATATATCCTGGTGAAGAAGAAAGAGGAGGAGGGCCATGGATTTTTCCGATAAGGCAGTGCACATCAGGCAGGGTGAAGAGCTCGACACCGGCAAGGTGGGGGAGTTTTTGAGAGGCTCCATACCGGGGCTCTCGGGTGAGATGATCGTCGAGCAGTTTCCGAGCGGTTTTTCCAACCTCACCTATCTGATACGCGTAGGCGCCACCGAGCTCGTCCTGAGGAGACCGCCGTTCGGCAGGAAGGCCAAGACCGCCCACGACATGGGAAGGGAGTACCGGATCTTGAGCGCGCTCAAGGGCGTGTATCCCTACTGTCCCAGGCCGCTGCTCTACACCGAGGACGAGTCGGTGATGGGCTGCCCCTTCTATGTGATGGAGCGCATCCCGGGCATCATCCTGAGGAAGAATCTGCCCAAGGGCCTCGAGTTCACTCCAAAGCAGATGCGCACCCTGTGCGAGAATCTCCTCGATGTTCAGTACAAGCTTCATGCGATCGATTACAAGGCCGTCGGTCTCGATGGGTTCGGCAGGCCAGAAGGGTATGTGAAACGGCAGGTGGAAGGTTGGTCTGATCGATACCGGGCCGCGCGCACTCCGGACGCCCCGGACTTCGAAACCGTCATGCAGTGGCTTTTCGAGAAGATGCCGCCCGATTCTCCCAAGCCCGGTGTGATCCACAACGACTACAAGTTCGACAACGTGGTGCTGAACCCCGAAAATCCGCAGGAGATCATCGGCGTGCTCGACTGGGAGATGGCGACCATAGGCGACCCTCTCATGGACCTGGGCAGTTCGCTTGGATACTGGGTCCAGGCCGACGATCCGGAAGAATTACAGGCGGCCCGGATGCTTCCAACCACACTCCCCGGCGCCATGACCCGCACCGAGATGGTGAGGAGGTATGAAACCCTCGCCGGCATCACCGTCGACAACTTCGATTTTTACCTGTGCTTCGGGATTTTCCGTCTCGCGGTCATCGCACAGCAGATCTACTACCGGTTTTACCACGGGCAGACAAAGGACGAGCGGTTCAGTGTGCTCATCTTCGGCGTTCATATCCTGGAGAAGAGCGCGTTGAATTTCATCAAAAACGGCGGCCTGTAGGAAGACGAAAGGGTTGGGATATCAGTATCCACCCGGCGCAGAGGTCTTCTCTTTGAGCGGAGCGAACAGAAATTTCCGAGAATTCGGGAGGAGAATGTATGGAGAAGGTAGATTTCCGGCTTGATGGAAAAATCGCCCTGGTGACCGGAGCGAGCAGGGGTATCGGGGAAGCCATCGCAGTGACTCTGGCCGATTACGGGGCTCACTGCATCCTGGTGAGCAGAAAGGCGGAGGCCCTGCAAAGCGTTGCCGGCAAGATCGCCTCCCGAGGAGGCAAGGCTGAGGTGATGGCCTGCCACGTGGGCGATCTCGGTCAGATCCAGGAGCTCTTCGGCAAGATCAGGCGGCAGTACGGCACGCTCAACATCCTCATCAACAACGCCGCCACCAATCCCTACTTCGGCGAGATGCTCGGCGCGGACGAAGGGGTGTGGAACAAGACATTCGACGTGAATCTCAAGGGCCCCTTTTTCCTGGTGCAGAACGCGGCCAAGCTCATGATCGAGGCGGGCGGTGGCTCCATCGTGAACGTGTCCTCCATCAACGGCGTCAAGCCCGCACCGTTTCAGGGGATCTACTCCATCACCAAGGCCGGCCTCATCTCCATGACACAGGCCTTCGCCAAAGAGCTCGCAACCAAGAACATCCGGGTCAACGCCCTGCTACCCGGCCTGGTGGACACCCATTTCTCCAAGGCCATCATGGAAAACGACATGATCTACGATTACGCGGTCAAGATGATCCCCATGGGGCGGCATGCGAAGCCCATGGAGATGGCCGGGGCGGTGCTCTATCTGGTTTCTGACGCCGCGCCTTTCACGACCGGAGCATCGTTCGTGGTGGACGGAGGCGCGCTGGCGTAAGCCCGGATCACCGCAGAAGGCGGATGCATACATACTATTGAAGGAGGAAATGACATGAAACTTTCCGACATCAGGCGCGTTCTCATCCTCGGTGCAGGGACGATGGGCCAGCAGATCGGGTTCACCTGTGCAATGCACGGATACACTGTGGTCATGTACGATATTTCCCAGGAGATCCTGGACAAATCCATCAGCCGCATGCAGAAGCTCGGGTCGTGGTTTGTCTCCACAGGCCGTATCGCCCCCGAGCAGCTCGGCGAGATCATGGCGCGCATCTCCGGCACCTCGGACCCGGCTCTTGCCGCCCGCGACGCCGATTTCATCAGCGAGTCCGTGCCGGAGGACCCGGCGGTCAAAGCCCGGGTATTCAACCAGTTCAACGAGCTCTGTCCGGAGAGGACTATCTTCACGACCAACACATCGATGCTGGTTCCCTCCATGATCGCGGACAAGACGGGCAGGCCGGAGAAGTTCGCGGCCCTGCATTTCCATGACGTCCGGACCTCCAGCGTGGTGGACGTCATGCCCCATCCGGGCACCGCGCCGGAGGTGACCGAGCTCGTCCGCGAGTTTGCCAGGAGCATCGGGCAGATCGTCATTACGCTCAACCGCGAAAACAACGGCTATGTGTTCAACACCATGCTTTCGAGCCTGTTCTTCTCCTCGCTCTCTCTGGCATCGAAGGGGGTGGCTTCTATCGAGGACATCGACCGTTCGTGGATGGGCGTCATGCACACCCCGATCGGACCCTTCGGCATCATGGACCAGGTCGGGCTCTCCACGGTCTATACCATTACCGATTACTGGGCCAGGAAGACCGGCGATCCACAGGCCCTGGCGAATGCGGCTTTTCTGAAAGGGTATGTGGACAAAGGGCTCCTGGGGTTCAAGACCAAGGAAGGCTTCTACAAGTATCCGAACCCCTCATACGGCGAGCCGGGGTTCCTCGCCGGTGACGTGAAGGCAAAGTAAGAAACAGAAAATTCGAGCGATTCCCGTCCGCAGGCAGCGGAGCCGTGGACAGGCATCATCAGGCGGCAGAATTCCTGCTCGGTGAGAGGAGGCCTCATGCAGAGGCTTCGGTCCGTGAGATGGATTGTGCCATGCAGAACAACCTATGCTGCGGCGGTTGAGGCAAATTCTTCACCGATGTGCTCGGGACCGGATGCGCCTCTCCAGCCGCGTCCGCGTCAGGGAGGAGCTGGTGACCGGGGCCGTCACCCTGATGGTCTCACGCCCTCAGTGCTGCCGCATGCCGGACGATGCCGTCAAGACGGTGGGACTGCAAGGCCGGATACGGACAGCGGGTATCGCCGAGATCGCTGCGGAATCTATCACAGGGGCCTGACAGGGAGCGCACCGGAAGCTGTTTCGTGATGGAATTAAGAAAACGGGCGGTGGGCCGGAAGGCGACCGCTTCATGGAGATGGATTCGATTTCTCACAAATATCAACACGTTGGAACACAAACCTATTGCGAGAAATTCTCAGATAATCGAAGATTTCTACAGTGTTAACTTCTTCCTGGACTGGCACTGGGAAAAGATGTATAAGAAAGGCGTGAAAGGGCATCAACGAGTTGTTTTTGCACCCGTATCAGCACCAAGGGCAGCACCGGCGTACCCTCTCGGGATCATCGGTTCTTATCAGCGCTCCCCAGCCGCAAGGCACAATTTCATACACCAAGGAGATGCACCATGAATACGCCTTATGCAGATCTCATGAAGTTCTTTCAGACCGCATCATCGCGTGGAAAACCGGAGTTCATATCGCCGAACAGGAAAATCTTCGAAGATAAGGCGGTTGTCTTGAGGAGATTCGATGAGGACCGCACAGGAGACCCGATCCTGATCGTCCCTCCCCAGGCTGGCCACCATTCGAGCATTGCAGACTATGCCCCCGGCCAGAGCCTGGTTCAGACATGCCTCAAGCATACGGCCCGTCCGGTGTATGTAATCGAATGGAAATCGAGCACGCTCAGCAGGAGAGAAGAGACCATCGACGATCTGGTGCAGCAGGTCATGCTCTGCGTGAAAAAGGCGGGCGCGCCCGTTGTTCTCGCGGGCCTGTGCCAGGGCGGATGGCTCGCCACGATTTATGCCGCCCTGTTTCCCGGAGATGTCCGTGCCCTCATGCTGGCCGCGGCTCCGATCGATTTCACGGCCGGAGGTGGGAAGATACAGGATATCGTGAATACACTTCCTCTCATGTATTATCAGTATCTCGTAAACTGCGGCGGGGGGAACATGTCCGGCGACCTCATGCTCATGGGGTGGAAGATGATGAACGCCTACGACCGGTTCGTCCGGGACTATCTGAACCTCTGGATACACGTGAGGGACGAGAATTATCTGAAGAGGACAAAAACATTCAGCCGCTGGTACGAGTATACCCAGGATATCTCCGGACGGTGGTACCTCGAGGCAGTGGAGAAGCTCTTCATGCAGAACCGGCTCATCAAGGGCACGCTGGAGGTTCTCTGTGAATACGTAGACCTTCAGAATATATCGTGCCCTCTGGCTCTGCTCGCCGGCGAGCGGGACGACATCACCCTCATACCCCAGGTGCATAATCTCGAATTGTATGCTTCAACGCCCAGGGACCAGATTTTCAAGGCGGTGATTCCTCTGGCCGGTCACATCTCGGTGTTCATGGGCAGAAGAGCGCTGCAGCACGAATGGCCCGCCGCCCTTGCCTTTGTCGAAGAGGCCGCGTACTCGATAAAGGGCAGGATAGCCGCTTCCGATTTGACAGGGTTGGCGGCCGCCGGCTGAGCCTCCGTGACGGGGAAACCGGGCCCGGATGCCCTTATGGTTGAGAGGGCGATCCGTTGTCGGTGCGTGTCCCGGGCGGTTCGGGCTTCAGGATGGCCCGAGGCAAGAACCGGGTTTCGCTCGTGATAAACGGAGGCGGCGCTCCGGGGGCCGCTCGCGGATCAGTCTTTGTCGTTTTTCGATCCCGGAGTCTGCCGGGACCGGCCGAAGATGTTCTGCAATTGAGTCAGTCCGGAAAACGTTTTCTGCGCCATATCCGAATAGTTGAGCTGCATATCGATCCATTTGCTGAACTGCTCGTCCATGGACCTCTTGAACTGGAGATACCCATTGATCGTCTGCTCGAGATATTTCTGGAAAAATTCCTGCAGCAGGTTTTCGCCATAGCGGATAATCAGATGGAGAAGCTCCACGGGGAGAAGGGCGTTTTTTCTCCGTGCCTGCTCCAGCACGATCTGGGTGAGAATAAATGCCGTCACATCTTCCTGTGTCTTCGCGTCGACGACCTCCACGTCCGTTCCCTGCTTGATGATATCCGCGACCTGATTCAGCGTGACGTAGGTGCTCCGGGCCGTATCATACAGGCGCCGGTTCCCGTATTTTTTCAGCCTGAGTTTTTCTCTGTCAGCCATTCATACACCCCGATAGAACTTTCCCTCGAAGGAAAGGGTTGTCCCGGCGTTGTTGCCGGGCAAGAAGCCTTCTCTTCTCCGGCGGTCCATGTCTGTATATCACAGGGAAACCTCAAACGCCACACGAATGTTACATTGCAACAATTTTCTGCTTCGGCAACGGAATCGATTTGAGACGGTGGAAGAACATAATTATATATTAATATAATCTGGTAGATACAATCTCTGTCAGCAAAAAGGCGATTCATCCAGCATGTTGCAATGCAAAAATTATCTTGACAATTGACCATGGAGCCCTATTATTGGTTTGAGATCAATGCTTTCAAGCAAAGGGGGATTGAATCATGGACATGAAAAGCATGGCCTTACAAATGGTGGATTTGCAGAAAGCCGCCTTCGACAACGGTTATGAGACGCTCGTTACCATGCAGGACCAGGCCGAGAAAGTCTTCAATGCCTTCGTGGATCAGACAGGGTGGTTTCCATCGGAGAGCAAGGGCGTTCTGAGTGAATGGGTGAGCATGTACAAAAAAGGCAGAGATGACTTCAAGAAGGCCGTAGATGACGGATTTGATCACCTCGGCGGCTATCTCACTTCCTCGCTCGGCAGAGTGGGACGGTAGTGTGACGATAGATGGGCACTTGAGAAAGGGGGACCGGTGATGGATCAGAAAACCATGGTCAAGCAGGCGTTCGATTTTCAGAAAAGCGCCTTTGATAACGTGTACAGGAGTATGGTCACTATCCAGGACCAGGCGGAAAAGTCCGTCAGCTTCTTCCTTGACAGGGTCCCGTGGATGCCCGAGGAAAGCAAACAGTTAATCCTGGAGTGGGGGAATATGTACAAAAAGGGCAGGGACGATCTGAAGAGAGCCGTGGACGACGGGTATGACAAAATGGAGTCGTACCTGGTTTCCACAGTCGAAGCTACTGAGCGTGCCGCCCAGCAGGCGCAGCAGACAACCAGACGCAGTGCTCAGCAGGCTTCCAGGGCTGCGTCGGAATCGAGAAAAGCTGCGGAGAAGAGTTCGGAAAAGTAGGGGAAGAGCCGCCTGTCTGCCGGTCGTTCAAGAAAAATGGTCACAGGCGGGCGGCGCCGCGGAAAATCCTCCAAAATATCACTGTTTTGATATTTTCCTGGATCGCCTTGAAGCTCTTGCAATTGCAGATATCCCGGAGGAAGTGAGGTCGAATAAGAGCTTGACGCTCTGTTTTCATGCCGCCGATGTACGGGGACGACAGAGGACGACGACATGCAAGCTCACTCGAAGTATAACCTGATCGGGACAAGGGAAGAGATTGAAGTCAAGGAATATCGGAGAATTACCCAGGCTCTCCGGCATGCCGTCTCTCTGGAGCCGGATCGTGATACCGCACGGGCGGATCGGAGAGGCATCGCCTGCGGAGGTGTTGATCGCAATCACCGAGCAGCCGAATCATGCCTTCGAATATCGGCCGGGAAAACTGCTGAAAGCAGGTGAATCTTGAAAGAACCGAGACGGATCGTATTATTCAAGAATGCATCGGATGACGGATTCATGGATATCCCGACCAATCCCCATCCGGCTCACGCCCCGGGGGCGGCTGTGTCCCGGCTGTGAAGCGCGGTACACAGATGCCCCGCGGGAGATATTCCATTCCAAGGAGGAAGCAGCATGGATCAGAAACAGATGGTAAGACAGGTGATTGATTTTCAGAAGGCCTCTTTCGACAACAGCTTCAACGCAATGGTGTTGATTCAGGAGCAAACGGAAAAGATGGCCAAGACCTTCCTCGATCAGGCGAACTGGCTCCCCGAAGAAGGCAAAAGTGTCCTGAATCAATGGATCGGCGCCTACAAGAAGGGAAGAGATGATTTCAAGAAATCCGTGGATGAGAATTTTCGAAAGGTGGACGAGTATTTCAGCGCCGCGGAAAAATCGAAAAAATAAATGACCGGCCCCGGCCGCGCACAGGAGGGGACAATGGCTTCTGACGAAAACCAGTACCTGTACGATCGGATGTTTCAGACGGAGCCCCTGGAGCGTTTGAGCGATACTGTGGAGAAACTGTGGCTCGCCTCGCTGGCGCAAGGGAAGGAAGGGCAGGTTTACCTCAACGGACTGCTGCGTTACTTCCATGACTTTATCGATGCCTTCGTCATTTCATCGAGCTATTTCCAGGCTGTCGAAAGAAAGAAAATCCTCGAAATCCCTCCCGCCCAGACAATCCAGGACTACACCAAGCTGCTCCTGCTGAATGTGCAGCTTGCTCAGAGGGCCCTGAAAGCAAGCATCTCCACTATCGGTCAGTACTACCTCCCTCGATACGGAGAAATCACAGACGCGTGGATCAATACGGTCTTTTCCAGGGACGGCAAAGACATTCAGTCTCTGCTTTCCGAGCACGAAGCCCTCATGGAAAAGGTCGTGTACGAGTATCCCAAGGCCATCCGCAACATCAGGAGCGAATACGGATTTCACTTCGATCAGGAAGGCTACAGAAAAGCGGGGGAAACCGAGAGGTTCATGCTCTACCAGGTGCTTCCTTCCCGTACGGACGTATCGGTCAGGAAAAACGGCAAACCGGTCGTCATTATCCCCCCGTTTGTGCTGGGCACGAATATCCTCGCCTTTCTCCCCGGAGACAACAAGAGTTTCGTGCACGCCTTCGCCAACAGGGGGATACCGACCTACATACGGATCGCCAAGAACATCTGGACGACCCCCGCATTCCAGGTCATGACCGGCGAAGACGACGTCCGAGACACCGCCTACTTTTCCGAGATCGTCAAAAAAGAGCACGGAAAGCCGGTAACCCTGTGTGGATACTGCCAGGGCGGATTTACTTCTCTGTGCGGGATTCTCTCGGGCGAGCTGGACAATCTCGTGGATTTGCTCATCACCTGCGTCTCCCCCATGGACGGGACCAGGAGCCCGGGGCTTGCCACATTTCTGAACAATCTCCCCCCGCGGTTCAACGATCTCGCCTACGGCACCAAGACTTTGCCCAACGGGAACAGGGTGGGCGACGGGAAGCTGATGGGATGGGTGTACAAGCTCAGGGCGATCGACGACGAGTTTCCGCTCATCAGCTTCTATCGGGACATGGTCATGCTTTCAGCCGACGGAAAGGCAAAGCATGGATTCAACAAGACCGCTCTGGCGATCAACTACTGGCTCTCCTATGAACGGACCGACCTGCCTCTTGAGGTCACCAAGATGAGCTTCCGTTCATACAACATCCCCATCACCACAGAAGGGGTTCTGCCGGTACGCCTTTTCGGCAGGAAGCTGGATCTCCACCGCCTGCCGCAGAAGGGAGTGAAGTGGCTCATCTGCTACGGTGAGAGGGATGACTTGGTGGAGAAGGAAACGGCGCTTGCTCCCCGGGACTTCATCGATGTCGAAGTGAGTGAATTCCCCAAGGGCCATCTTGCCATCGCCACGTCCTGGTCCAATCCGAAATCTGAATTCGCACTGGACAAGCGGTTCGGAGAGAAGAATTACCGCGGTCCGGTTCTTTTCCAGCTGGAGAGCGATCCATCGTACAAAGGAGGATGATCATGCAGACGCAGACACAGGCGTTTGAGCTCTGGGGAAACATGTTCCTCAACGCCGCGCGGGGCCAGAAGCTCATGGAAGACTTTTCCCGTATGATGAAAGGCGACCTGGGAAGTTTTCAGGATCTTTTCGAAATGTACGCCAAGTGGTGGGGCATGGATTTCTTCCTCCGTGATCTCCCGGAATATTTCAGCGCCTCCATCAAGGCCGCAGAAGATTTTCAAAAATCTTTCACGGGTGGATTCCTCTCGCTTATGAGCTGCCCCTGGAACTACCCCCTTCAGTCGGAATATCAGGCTCTGCTCAAGGACTACGAGGAGCTCAAGGAAAAGACACAGCGCCAGGAGGAAGAAATCGGCCGTCTCCGGAGTGTCCTTGACGAGAGGCTCTCTCTGCAGGGAGAAGGCATCAGTGCATTTCAGAACCTGATGAAGAAGCAGACGCAACAGTTTCAGGATATGATGATCAGTTTTTCAAAGATCTTCCAGGAAACCGCGGGCACTGAAGAAACGCACAAGGCTGCGGAGGCGGCAACCAAGAAGGGATCGCGGACCAGAAGCAAGTCATAGCCTGGTTCGAGCATGTCGCCCTTTGTGTGCTGAACAGCGGTGCGCATCTCTGTCATCACATATGGGTGACCGACGGACAGCAGTGTAGCGGGCGGGTGCGCCAAGCCTATTTTTTCGGCGACTTGGGAGGGCTCACCAGGGCTTGCCCGTCCAGAACCGTCTCCTGGTTCTGGTTTCTGCACGTGGTCTTGAGCACGACACGGTTTTTCTCCGCGTTTATCTCGGCGACTTCCACGCGGGCGGTGACGGTATCACCGATCCGGACAGGAGCCAGGAAATTGAGCTCCTGTCGGATGTAGATGGTTCCGGGGCCGGGCAGCTGCATCCCGATCGCTGCGGAAATGAAGCCGGCCTGGAGAATCCCGTGGGCGATACGTGTCTTGAAAAAGGTTTCCCTGGCATATTCTTCGTTGACATGAGCCGGGTTGAGATCTCCGGTAAGACCTGCAAACAGATAGATATCGGCCTCGGCGATTGTTTTGGCGAATTCCGCGTAATCACCAATCTTCATCTCGGATATGGTTTTTCCTGGCATATGGAAACTCCTTTTGTACAATTTCCGTCCACGCCGGCCTTAAGAGCAACGGGTGGACAGGAAGAAGCCGCATGCGGGAAGAGAATGCATTCCGGAATCATCAGAACCACAACCGGTGGCTCCAGATATCATCCCTGAGATCCTTGATGTCCTCCTTGAGCATAAGATACAGCGATGCATTATGAATCGCCAGACCCCCCTGGTTGGCTATGGCGGTAGCCAGCTTGATCTCGTCTTCGGTAAACACCCGGGGGACTCCGCTGTAGAGCCTGAGCACGCCGATAATCTCATTCATGGCCTTGATGGGCACACAGAGAATCGACATGATCCCCTCCGCTTTTTTCTCGTTCTTGTACTGCACTCCCTCATCCGTGGAGGCGTCGCGGATCGCCACGATATTTCCTTTGAGTGCCTCGGCGATGCTCTTCTCCGCATAGACCGGCCCCTTCTTGAGATATTTCTCGCTCAGACCGTAGCTGCTCACCAGCTGAAGGATCTTCTTCTCCCTGTCCAGGAGGCGTACGGAGACGGCCTTTACCCCGAAGGCCCTCGCAACGTCAACGGTGAGAATGTCCAGGATGTCTCTGATGTCCAAGCTGGAGTTGATATTCGTCGAGAGGTTGAGGAAGAGATCGGTGTTCCTGCGGATCTGCTCCACGAGCCTCGCATGCTCGATAGCCATTCCTCCCTGCTCGGCCAGTGCGGTGAGGAACTCGATCTCCTCATCGGTAAATCGTCTGGGTGTTGCGGTGTACAGTCCGAGAACACCGATCACGGTGTTTCTGACCATTACCGGCACGACGAGAATGGAGGCTATTCCCTCGGCCTTTTTCAGTGCGTGGTTCTGGACCCGGGTATCCTTGGTTGCATCGTGTATGGCAATGTATCCCTTCTTGAGAATCTCGTCGGCGGCGCGTTTCGCCTCTTTCGGCTCCATGTGGAGATAGTTGCTGGAGAGCCCTTTCTGCGCGATGGGGAAGTAATACGGGCTCTTCCGGTCTTCATCCTGCATGAAAAGGCTTGCAGCCTTTCCATTCATGGTTTCGATGGCGCTCTGGACGATCAGGTCCAGCAGGTCCTCCTTCTCAAGGGTGGTCCCGAACGCCCTGCTCACCTTGCAAATTGTTGAAAAAAAGTCTTTTCTTTCCGGCATGGCTCAACTCCTTCTTTCTTTTGGTGCTGAGAGATGAGTTTCTTATGGAAGAACGCGCCCTTTTCGGCACGGACTTTCTCCGGTACAGGCCGGCCTGGTTCACGGGTTCACGCCGGCCTTCTCTTTCCCTGAGCCAGCTGATGATTTTCGGAGCGAACTCCTTCTGCGTCTTGGAGCTGACGTAGATACCGATATGTCCGGTCTCGAGGCACACGTTCTCGGTGTCGGTGCTCCCTACCACACTGGTGATCTTTTCGGCCGCCTCCGGAGGCACCAGATGGTCGTACCGGGCGTATATGTTGAGCATCGGCATGGTGATATTGCGGAGATCTACATGTCTGCCGCCGATGTGAAGCCTGTTCTCGATCAGGAGATTGTTCTGGTAGAGATCCTTGGTGAACTGCCGGAAGGTCTCACCCGGCACGTCGGGGCTGTCGAAAATCCATTTCTCCATCCTGACGAAATTCTCGACAAAGGCCTTGTTGTCCATATTTTCCAGGAATCCGATATACTTGTCTATCATGAGGCGTGCCGGATTGAGCAGGAGAAACCCGAAATTCATGAGGTCCCCGGGCATGTTGCCGAAGGTGTCGATCATTTTGTCCACATCCATCCACTTCATCCAGATGTGCAGCAGCCCCTGCCTCGTATCGAAGTTCGTAGGACATACCGTGGTCACCAGGTTTTTGACCTTGTGGGGATGAAGGGCGGAATACATGACGCTGAAGGTTCCCCCCATGCAGATTCCCATGAGGTTGATCTTTTCGACCTTTTCCCGCTTCAGGATGAAATCGACGATATTGTCCATATAGCCGTTGACATGATCGTCTATGGTGAGGAACTTGTCCTTATAGGTGGGGTATCCCCAGTCCACCATGTAGAGATTGACCCCGTCTGCCAGTAAGCTTTTCACGACGCTTCGTTCCGGCTGGAGATCGAGCATAGTCTCGCGGTTGATGAGCGCGTAGACCACCAGAAGAGGGGTCTGCATGGCGTCTTCCGCCTTCGGAGACCGTGCATAGTGTTTGAGTTTGACACGGTCTTCCTCATACACCACCTCGTACGGGGTGGCTGCGATATCGGTATCGAGGTTGCCAAGCAGGACATCGGTCGCCTTCTGCACCCGCTCCCGGCTCACCTCCGCCTGCTCGGCAAGATGTTTCAGAATGATATCCACAGGTATTTTCGGCTTGTTCATGGCTTCTCCTTTGTTGCTACTGCTTCCCGTTCGCCTTTTCGAGATCGCGGACCTTCTTTTTCAGGAGATATATTTCCTTATAAAGATCATCCATCTCCTTTCTCGTCGGCACAGGCATCGACTGGAGCATGTCCTGAAGAATCCTGTTGCGGGCGGAGATGTAGTCCTCCAGCGCCGTCATCGTCTCGCCGAGAGACTTGTTGTACTCGGGCGACTGGAACAGGGTCATGAAATGACCTTCGAGGATTTTCACCCACATCTGATAATACCCACGGGAATCTTCCGGGAGGCTCCCGGTTCTGGTGAGATCTTCGATCTTTTCCTGCAGAACGCGAAAGGATTTTTCAAAAGGCAGTGAGAGCAGCTGAAGAAATTCGGCCAGAGCAGAGCTGAAGATATTGAACTTGTCGAGAGCCTGGTTGACTCTTTCCTGGTAAAATCTGCTCAGGCCCAGCTGAGGCACGTTGAAGTACTGCCTGATCTCATTCTTGTAAATCTCGGACCAGACGCGCAGGGCTTCCTGATCAATGTTGTCGAAGCTGTACGCGTCTGTATGGCTTCCAATTTTCCCCATCTTGTCGATGACCTGCTGATGGAGGGCGAAATATCCTTTCAACCCTGTGATGACAAATGTGGACACGATATCCGGAAGAATGTTCGCACTGCGGAAGAGGGCGTCGAGGACCGGCGGCTCGCTCATGGCTGATGAGACCGCCTGGAAGGTTCTCATCATGGAAAAATAGGCGTCTTTCGAAAGCCGTTCAGCCTGCGCTTTCTGTCCTTGCTCGGAGGAACGTTCGCCGCTGCCAGGCTCAGTCTCCGCCCCTGATGGGCTTCCTGTCTTCAGCCATTGCCTGATGATTGTCTGAAGATCGGGGTTCGCCTTCTCGCTTCCACTCATGAGACACCTCTTCTCAGTATCGGTTCACAAGGTAGGATGCTTCCTCTTGCCATCAACAAGACATCACGCTTCCTACATAAGAGAAAGGTAAGAGAGGAGGGGAATTTGTCAATGGATATCGGGGGCGGTAATTTGATAATCACCTCAGAGAACTGAACCTGAGAAAACAGGAGATCACAGGGTATAAGCCCGGCCGAAGGCAGGCAAAAGCACCTTGACAAAGGAAAAGTTGTTGCTTATAAGGTGGGATGTTTTTGGGCGGGAATAACTCAGTGGTAGAGTGTAACCTTGCCAAGGTTAAAGTCGCGGGTTCGAATCCCGTTTCCCGCTCCAAACCTCTTTTTCTCAAGCAATACTTCCTTCCTGAGTCTGCGCGCTCCTCCCCATCCGTCTTTTCGCCCTCCATACGCCTCTGTCGAACGAGACCTGCTTGAAGACCGCCGGTCTTTACCGGCATCGTTCGAAGAAGGTCTGCAAGGATCAGGCGGGTAAGGCCCGGGGACGCTTCAAGGGTGAGGAGCGAATGGTCTCATTCGAGACGAGCTGCTGAGAAGGCTAGACGAGCGGCTCGCTTCTCTTCGCTCCGGTCCAGGACTTCTTCTTTGCATAGAGATAGCCGAGCATGAATCCCAGGAGGAAAGTGACCGTGACCACCAGCCATTTGGGCGCCACGAACAGGGTGAAAACGAGGAATTGAAACGAGGTCATCTCGAAATTCTGGAGGAGGAAAATGATCAGGAGCACCACCCCGACGGCGATGCCGATGAGTTTTGTATTACTTTTTATTTCTCCAAACCCCATTTCAAGCCCCCAGTGGGATGTCTTGCAAGATATTGCATGGACATGGTGCGTGTGTCAATAATTTATGAATGTCTCCCGGTATCATGATGCGAGGAATTCATTTGTGGTGCATTCATGGCCGGCGAACGCCCTGTCCGGGAAAGCCTGTACGACACCGTTCCCTTATCTGTTGTAATATAATAGAATAATCATATCGATTGTCGTATAATGGGGGGTTATGGCGAAAATGATGAAGGGGCTCGTCATTACGGGGACTGACTGGAGGGTCGTATCTTCCAACGAAAGAGCGTCCGCGCTTTCCGCCCGCGGCTGCATCAGCGAGAACGATCACCTGTTCGACCACTTCCCTGCACTTGAGGGGAGAATATCCCTCGAAAACGGACATCGGGAGACGGTTCTTGAGAGAGTGTCCCTGGGCGGCCTCCTGAACGATATCCATGTCCTGCCGGCGGGCAGGCTCGTCAGTTTTTTCTTCATCCCGTCCCCTGCCGAAGGGAAGTCATGCGAGGAACCTGAGGAGCTGCGGATGCTCAGAGAGAACAACAAGCATCTTCTGAGCGTGATCGAAGAGGCTCCCATCGGCATCATGTTTATCGATGAATCCGGCAGGATCGCGTACATCAACCGCAAGCAGGAAGAGAACTCCCGGAAAAAACGTGATGAGATCCTCAACCGATCCATCCGGGATGTGTATCCACGGGCGTTCGAGCATCCGGGGGTCCAGGAGATGTACAGCGTTCTGTTCGAGGGCAGGCAAAAGCGCTTTTCCGTCTTCGTCGATCACTACTATCCCCAGTTCTACCGCAAGGACATGATCATCAAGTTCCTCGGATACCGGCTCGAAGAGATCGACTGGACCGTTCTTTTCGTGGAGATCGAAGATGCGCTCTACCGGGAGAAGCGCAAGGCCGAAAAGACCGGACAGAAGCTCAGACAGTCGCAGACGTTCCTTGCCCAGGTGCTGGACGCATCTCCCAACATGGTGATCTCCATCGACAACCGCAGGCGTGTGGTGAGCTTCAACAAAACCGCGGAGCGCCTTCTGGGCTTTTCGCCCTCTCAGGTGTTCAATACCCCGGTGGACCGATTCTTCCCCCCTGAAGATCTGCCCAAGCTTCATGACGCCGCCGCCTCTCCAACGCTCTGGTTCGGCACCACGAACATCTACCGCTACGACAAGACGACCTTTCAGATCGAGCTTTATGCAACGAAGATCAAGGACTCTGAATCAGGGAAAGAAACCGCAACGCTGCTTCTGGGCGTCGACATCGAGGAACGGGAGAGGCTGAGGAAAAACCTCATCCAGTCGCAGAAGATGAACTTTATCGGAGAGCTCGTGAGCGCTCTTGCCCATCAGCTGAACAATCCTCTGGTAGGAGTGGTGAACATCGCTGACGTGCTCCTGAGAAGGATGACCCGGGACGACCGGAACTATGCCCTCATCAAGATGATACGGGATGCGGGCGACACCTGCCAGGAAATTATCTCTCGGTTGCTCGCCTTCTCGAGAAAGCCGGACAAGAACACCCTGGTCGAGGTGGATGTCCACGACGTCCTCGATGCCAGCATCCAGCTGGTGAGCAAGCATTCCCTCTTTCAGAAGATCCGGCTCTCGCGCGATTTTCATGCAAGCCCCCTGATCCGGGGGGACCCGGTTCTCCTTCAGCAGGCGTTCATGAACATCCTCTTCAACAGCGCGCAGGCTGTGGAAGGCCAGGGAGATATCCGGGTCTGCTGTTCAGGGGTGTACGGGATGGGCAGGCAGGTCGAGGTAACCATATCCGATAACGGTCACGGGATACCCCCGGAGGACATATCCAGGATATTTGAGCCCTTCTTCACTACAAAAAGCGCCGGAAAGGGGACCGGCATCGGGCTCAGCCTCGTTTTCTGGATCATCCAGGACCACAAGGGCAGGATCGAGGTCGAGAGCGAGCCGGGGAAGGGGACCACATTCATCATCTCCCTGCCCGCCAAGGTGAGCTGAAAGGGGCGGTTATGGATGCTCAGGAACCCAGAATACTCATCGTCGACGATGAGGAATACACCCGCACATTCTTCCGCAACATTCTCATGGACGAAAACTACCGGGTCAGCTTCGCGGAGAACGGCCGGGAGGCCCTCGATGCATGGGCGACTCAGTACTTCGATCTCATCATCATGGATATCCGAATGCCCAAAATGGACGGGATGGACGTGCTCAGGCAGATCCGGTCTTCGGACAGCGATACCATGGTCATCATGGTATCCGCCTACGGAGATATGGATTCCGTGATCGATGCCATGAAGCTCGGCGCAAACGACTTTTTCACCAAACCCTTCGGCAGTATCGACAAGATCAAGCTCGACATCAGAAATGCACTGGACCGCAAGTGGCTCATCCGGGAGAACTACCGGCTGAAGAACCAGGTCCGCGAGAGTTCGGGGCAGGTGAACATGGTGTATGCCAGCAAGGCCATGAGAGACGTAGTGGATCTCGCCACGCGGGCCTCGATGCTGGACAGCCCGGTCCTCATACAAGGTGAATCCGGGACGGGCAAAGAGGTCATCGCCCGCTATATCCATGTGAACAGCAGCCGACGTGAAGCCCCCTTTTTCGCCGTGAACTGCGGGGCGCTGAGCGATACGTTGCTGGAGCCGGCCCTCTTCGGCTACGAGAAAGGTGCCTTCACCGGTGCGGACAGGACGACTCCGGGATACTTCGAGGCGGCCTGCGGGGGCACGATATTCCTGGACGAGATCACAGAAACGGCGCCCGCGTTTCAGGTGAAGCTCCTGCGAGTGCTTCAGGAGAGCGAAATCATGCGGGTGGGCGGCACGAAGGCCATCAAGGTCGACTTCCGCCTTATCTCGAGCACAAACCGAGACCTGGCTTGTACGGTCAGGCAGGGCGGATTCAGAAAGGACCTCTTTTACCGAATCAACGTGATCAAGGTGGACATGCCTCCCTTGCGGCAACGCAAGGAAGACATCCCCCTGCTCCTCGATCACTTCATGAAAGAGATATGCGAAAAAAACGCCCTGCATGCCAAGGAGTTTACCCCCAAGGCCCTGTCGTACCTGAGGAGCCTGCCCTGGGAGGGCAATGTACGGGAGATGCGCAACCTCGTGGAGCGGCTTATCGTGATGACCAGGGGACGGGTAATCGATGTCAGGGACATGCCCCTGGATTACCGGGATGCCGCACCCGAAGCCCCTGCCGGCGATATGGTCATGGGCTATGAGAAGGCGCGCGCCCTTTTTGAGAAAGGCTATCTGAGGAGCCTCATGGAATATTCCGGACACGATATGAAAAAGGCCTCCCGGATCTCGGGCCTCGATCTGTCCACCCTGTACCGCAAAAAAAACAAATTTAACTGATGGTTATGCACTCCTGCAAAACAGTGGACAAAGCGCGAAAGCCTGGCTGTTCAAGGCCGGGAAGCATATTCCGTGACCTTTTGTTTTGCATTCCTGCAAAAATTTATCGGACCGTTGCAGCAGCCGGTTCGTCGCAGTACGCATCTCTTTTCATGTAAGTGAATAATTATAAATGCATTTCAAATCGTTCAATCCGTTATGGCATGCACATTGCTGGATGGCGATGTAACCGCGCCATCATCAGATGGCGGCATCATGATGGGATATGAACTGCATTCGATCAAAGGAGGAGGCCCATGGCAGTATTCAAGGATACGGACCATCTGTATGAGACGTTGGGAGGGTTCTGGAAGTTCCTGTATGACAACGATGCATTCAGCGGCGCGCTGAAAAAAGCGGATCTCACCATCAAATTCGAGATCTCGGACCCCGCGGCCGTGATCTGGGTGAGCCCCGACGGGATCGAGTTCGGGGAGAAGAGCGCAAAAGCCGATGTCACCATGAGGCTCTCGGCAGACACCTGCCACGCCTACTGGAAAAAGGATATCAGCCTGCCGGTCGCACTGGCCAAGAGGAAGATCGTTTCCAAGGGCAATATCGCCAAGGTCATGAAGCTCCTGCCCGTGGTGAAGCCCGCCTACGAGTTCTACCCGCAGTACATGGCGAAGCACGGGCTGTAGCCCCGCACACCGCGTTTTTTCGTGAATGATCAACATCTCTTTGAGGGGGTTGTATGTCGCAAAAGATCATAGAGGGCATGTTCTTTGACGAACTGATGGTAAAATGTGAAAAAACGCCCGACACCACCATCGTCACCTTTGAAAACGGCGAGTATGGGGACGAGCCGCTGACGTACCGAGACCTTTTCGTGAACACCTGCAAGGTCGCGAGGCGTTTGAAAGATTCGGGCATCGGCAGAGGCGACACGTTCAGCCTCGTCATGAGAAACCATCCTGAATTCCTCTACTGCATGGGAGCCGCCTCCATGCTGGGGGCTGTGGTCGTGCCCATCGATCCCAGGTCCAAGGGAGGCAAGCTGAGCTATCAGATAAAGGACTCCTCGTCCAAGGGAGTCATTTTCACCAGCGAATTTACGGAAGAGGTGGAAAAATCGCTTGCAGCCCTCAACGGTGTGAAGGTGCTCGGAGTTGTTCACAAGGATGGGTTTGCCGCGCCCCCGCGTGAGAAATATCGGGATTTCAACGAGATCCTGAGCGGACCTGAAGTGCCTCCGGTGGACGGACGCAACGACGACGTCAAGGCGCCGCTCGAAATCATCTATACATCCGGGACCACGGGCGACCCCAAGGGAGTCCTCATCAAGGGGAACCGGATGCCCATGTTCAAGCTGCTCGCCCAGTTTGTCTGGGGCTACACGGATGCCGACAAGCTCTATACCGGTCTGTCCCTCACCCACGGCAACGCCCAGGCCGTCACACTCGTTCCCTCGCTCATGCTCGGCGTCCCGTCCGTCATCAGCCGCAAGTTCACCAAGAGCAGGCTCTGGGACATCTGCAGAAAACACGGCTGCACGACGTTCTCCCTGCTCGGCGGCATGATGATGGGGATATACAGCGAGCCCAGAAGGCCGAACGATGCGGACAATCCGGTGAAAAAGGTCATCAGCGCGGGCACCCCGATCGCGATCTGGGAGGACTTCGAAAAGCGCTTCGATGTCAAGATCCACGAATGGTACGCGGCAGTGGAAGGCGGCTTCGCCCACAATCCTCCGGGCGCGGGCCCGGTGGGGTCCTTCGGCAAGACTCTGGAGGGGGTCATGGAGATGAAGGTGGTGCGCGAGGACGATACCGAGTGCGCCCCGCACGAGATCGGCGAGCTCGTGTTCATACCCAAAGAGGGGAAGGCCGAGGTCGAGTACGTCGGAAAGAAGAAGGCTTCGAGGGAGAAGACTCGGGGAGGCGTCCTGCGTTCGGGAGATATGTGCCACCGGGACGAGAACGGCTGGTTCTATTTCAATTTCCGCAAAGGCGGAGGCTTGAGGAGGCAGGGTGATTTCATCCAGCCGGAGTACATAGAAAAAGTGCTGGCCGATATGGACGAGGTGTCGGACGTCTGCGTGTACGGCATCCCGGCTGAATCCGGGGCTCCGGGGGAGAGCGACATCGTGGCCGCCGTCGTCCCTGCGGTGGGAAAGACCATCGATCCTGGGAGCATATTCAGGCGTCTTTCCGCAAGCCTCGACAACAACTCCGTTCCCTCCTACCTCCAGGTGGTGGACGAGATCCCCAAGAGCGCCTCTGAAAAGAACCTGGACCGCATTCTCAGAGGCGAGTTCGCCAAGGATGCAAAAAATGTCTTCGGCTCGGGAGATTACCGCTGAAGACGGTCGCCCGGCGCGCCGGGGTGTGAAGTGCGGAAAGATGGGCATTTTCACTACAGGAAATCGTATCGGGGCAATACATGTTCACCCGCGCATGCTCACAGGAAACGCCTCGGTAAGAAATGATCATGTAATGAAAGGAGAACGCCAGTGGCATACGATTACACAGATCTGCAGCAGGGAGATCAGATAGCATATACCGAGGATCACGAGGATCTCAAGAAATCGGTCCGAAAATTCGCGGTCGAGGTCATACGGCCGGCATCCATAGAGCTCGACAAGATGAGCCCGGACGATGTCGTCAAGAAAGATTCGCCGTACTGGCAGTGCATGAGGCAGATGCACGAGCTGGGCTACCATACCATCTTCATACCGGAGGAATACGGCGGCATAGGGCTGGATGCCCTTGGCCTGCACATTTTCTTCGAGGAGATGGCATTCGGAAGCATCGGCCTGGCAGTGGCGTGCGGGGTGGACATATTCCCCACCTTCTTCGCCACCATGATTCTGCCCGAGTTCCCCGAGCTCGAAGACAGTATCCTCAGACCGTACGTCGCCGACAAGGACTGCAGCATGCTTGGCTGCTGGGCCATCACCGAGCCAGAGCATGGATCGGATATTCTCACCCCCTTCCAGGCCCACTTCCACAACCCTAAGATCAGCCACCAGCTCGTCGGGAAGAGAGACGGGGACGATTGGATCTTGAACGGTCAGAAGGCCGCCTGGGTCTCCAACGGCACCACCGCCACTATGGCTCTGCTGTTTTTCGGCACGGACAGATCCATGGGGCTGGCGGGAGGCGGCATTGCCATCGCGGATCTTGAGGAGAAGGGCGTATCGCGCGGCAAGCCGCTGGACAAGATCGGCCAGCGGGACCTCCCGCAGGGAGAGATCTACTTCGATGACGTCCGTGTCTCGAAAGACCGGGTTGTCTGCGACCATGAGGCATATGAGAACATGACCGACCTCGTTCTCGGTGCAGCGAACGCCCACATGGCGATCATGTGCCTGGGCGGGGCGCGCGCGGCATTCGAGGAGACGCTTCGATACTCGAGGGAGCGTATTCAGGGAGGAAAGGCCCTGTGCGAGCACCAGGACGTCCAGCGCAAGCTCGCGGACATGTTCATAAAGATCGAGGCCGGAAGGCAGCTCTCCCGGAACGTCATGAGCTTCAACCTCTACAACTTCCCTCCCATGACAGGCTATTCGATGACCTCCAAGGTGTTCTGCTCCAACATGGCCTTCGACGTTGCCCAGCAGGCGGTTCAGATATTCGGCGGGAACGGACTTTCCAAGGAATACCTGATCGAAAAGCTCTTCCGCGACATCACCTCCACGCGGATCGAGGATGGCTCGAACGAAAGCCTGACGCTCGCGATCGGCCACGACATCCTGTTCGGCGAAAAACCCTACTAGCGAACGTCATTACATAACAAGGAGCATCTCTTATGGATAACGTGTACATCATCGGTGTGGGCATGATCCGATTCGGCAAGTACCCTCAAGGGACAGTCAGAGGCATGGCAAACGAAGCCGTGCAGCTAGTTCTGGATGACGCCGGGTTGGAGAAGGATGACATCCAGGCCGCATATGTGTCGAACACCTTCTGGGGCATGTTCTCCAACCAGCACTCTATACGGGGCGAGGTCATGCTCTGGGATGTGGGACTCAAGGGCATTCCCATCGTCAACTGCGAAAACGCCTGTGCCGGTGCATCGACGGCGCTGCATCTCGGATACATGGCCGTTCGATCCGGGATGTATGATGTGGTGATGGCGCTGGGCTCGGAAAAGATCACTCACGAGAACAAGGCGCTCTCGCTGAGTGCGTACGCCACCTGCATGGATGTCGAGAACTTCGAGTCGCACATCAACATGTTCATGGAGCTCAACAAAAAGCTCGACTTCAGGCTCCCGGACGGCGAGACACCCCCGGGCGAGGGTAGGAGCATCTTCATGGACGCCTATGCCATGGGAGCCAGATGGCACATGAAAACCTTCGGGACCACCCAGCGCCAGCTGGCTGCGATATGCGCCAAAAATCACTGGCACGGATCGATGAACCCCAAGGCGCAGTATCAGGAGAATATGACCGTCGAAGATGTTCTGGCAGCGAAACCTGTGACCTATCCGCTGACCAGGCCTATGTGCGCTCCGGTGGGAGACGGTGCGGCCGCAGCCATTTTGTGCTCCGAGAACTACCTGAAGAAGCTCTCCGGAGCCAGGCCGGTCAGGATACGGGCCTCTGTGCTGGGATCGGGAACAGACAGAGATCTCGACGGAGTGGATATCGGCGAGCGTCTCTCGAAGCAAGCCTACGAGATCGCCGGCCTGGGCCCGGACGGCATCGATCTGGCGGAGCTTCATGACGCAACAGCATACGGCGAACTCCATCAGTACGAAGCCATGGGGTTCTGCCCGCTCGGTGAGGGTGGGCCTTTCGCCGAGTCGGGAGCCACCAGGCTGGGAGGGGCGATTCCGGTCAATACGAGCGGCGGGCTCGAATGCAGGGGCCACCCCATTGGAGCATCGGGCCTGGCGCAGATTCACGAGGTGGTCTGCCAGCTGAGAGGAGAAGCCGGAAAGCGGCAGGTGAAGGGAGCCAGGATCGGGCTGACGGAAAACGGCGGAGGGAACTTGGGGGTGGAGGAGGCCTCCATGACCATTCACATCCTGGAAAAGGTGTAGAGCTCCCCATTTGGCACAGGAGGCCGGCTCGCCATGACGATCGTTCGGGAGGAGCCGGCTGGAGACGGAATTGTTGTCGGGATCGGGGCCCGTGAGGACGGGGTATGAAGAATATTTTCATTACCGGGGTTTCAGGGTACTTCGGCAGCAAGCTCGTCTCGCTCCTGGACGGCAAGGCCGAGGTGGAGCGTATCATCGGCATAGATATTCGGCCCCCAAGGTCGTTGTCCGGCAAACTCGTGTTCATCAGGCACGATGTCCGGGACAGCCTGGACGGCATCCTTTTTGGCAGAGACATCGACTGTGCGATCCATGCCGCCTACATTCTCGATCCCATCCACGACACGGCGCTGATGGAAGACGTCAATATCAACGGCACGAAAAATGTCCTTCGTGCATGCGCGCAGGCGGGAGTGAGACATATCCTGGACTGCTCGTCCACCACCGCCTACGGCTTTCACCCCGACAACCCGGAAATTCTGACCGAAGACTCTGAGCTCAGGGGAAACGAGGACTTCGCCTATGCAAAGAACAAGCGGGAGATCGAGGGGATCATGGAGAAATTCCGAGCGAGCAAACCGGAGATCCGACTGACTGTCATCAGGCCGTGCTTTGTCGTGGGCCCGGGATTCAACAACCCGCTCGCCCGGCATCTGAGGAAAAAGGTCGTGATCATCGGCAGAAACACCGCTCCCATGCAGTTCATCCACGAAGACGATCTGTCCGAGATCATCTATCTCCTGCTCAAGACCGGCAGGCAGGGCGTATTCAACCTGGCGGCGGACGGCACCATGACCTTTGAGGAGATGATACGCGCCCTTAGCAATGTGCCGCTGAAAATACCGAACAGGCTTCTCTATCACATGAATGCGCTGTTCTGGATGTTGCGGGCGTCATGGATCACGGAGTTTCCGAGCCCGTGCCTGAATCTGATGCAGTACCGCTGGACGGCGGGAAATGATAAGATAAAGAAGGAGCTGAACTATACCTTCAAGTATACGACAAGAGAGGCTTTTGACGATTTCGCCCGGCACGTGCGTTCGCAGCGGGCTTGAATGAAAACAGAGGGGGTAGGCGGTGTCACTGGACTTCAAGGGAAAAACGGCATTGGTCACAGGCTCTGCCATGGGAATCGGCAGAGGAATTTCCGAAGGCCTTGCCAGACAGGGCGCCGACCTCGCCTTGGCGGATCTGCCGTCTCAGGAAGCGAATCTCAGGCAGTGGGCGGGGCGCCTTTCGAAGAGCTACGGCATCAGAACCTGGACCTTCACCGTGGATCTGACCGACGCGGAAGGCCCTGAAAGCCTATACCACGAGGTCGTCTCCCGGGCGGGAGACATCGATATCCTGGTGAACAATGCCGGGATCTGCTGGTTCGGGGATTTCCCCGACATGCCCCTTGACAGGATAGAGAAGATGATTCTGCTCAACTGCCTGGCAGGTGCGAAACTGAGTCGGCTGTGCCTTTCCTCCATGATAGAACGGGACCGCGGAGCGATCCTCAACCTCTCTTCCATCTCCGCCTTTCAGCCCGTTCCACGAATGGCCGTGTACGCCGCAACCAAGGCCTTTACCCAGAGCCTGAGCGAGGCTATCCGTGATGAGGTGCCTCTGACCAGCAGGGTCAGAGTGTGCACTCTCAACCCGCCGTTCACCAGAACGTCGCTGATCAGCGATGCCGGGGTCCCACAGGACTTCATCCCCCTGCTGACCTCGTTCATGGGGGTGGAAGATGTGGCCCGCTCGGGGATCGACGCCCTCAAAAAGGGGAAACCCCGCTTCGTTCCCGGGCTTTTCAACAAAGTGATGTATCTGTTCGTCGCGAGGTATCTGCCCAGGACCCTGCTTTCCGCGCTCACCCGGCTTCTGTGCCACCGGCTGAGCGATCTGGTCCCGGCTCTCGGGTCGAGCCGGTTGGATAAAATTCGAAACACGGGGGGAGAATCGTATGACAGAAACGTTCCGGAGCAGCAAGTTCAAATATCTGAACGATCCGCCGGTGATGTCACGTCCGTTTTCCATCAAAATCGACGAGGATCAATGCATCGGATGCGGAGTGTGCGTCAGGCAGTGTCCCTGCCAGACCATCGAACTGGTCAAGAGAAAGACGCTGTCTGAAAGGCGGCAGCCTTCCTGCCAGTTCGCGTGCCCGTCCGGCGTCGATGTACGCGGCTGGATGAGCGTCGTGAACAACGGGGGATCGATCGACGACGCCTGGAGGCTCATCGTCCGGAACAACCCCTTTCCGGCCGTCACCGGGAGGGTATGTCCCCACCCGTGTGAGTCGGCCTGCAACCGGAGCTATCTGGACGAGGCGCTGAACATCAATTCCCTGGAGCGGTTCATCGGCGACTACGGGATCGAGAACGGGCTTGCGTTCGCGGCACCGGAGAAAAAGAAAAAAGAAAAGGTGGCGGTGGTCGGCGCGGGCCCGTCGGGTATGTCCTGTGCGTATCACCTGGCTGCAATGGGGTATCCGGTGACCGTCTTTGAGGCCGGCGGCAGACCGGGGGGCATGCTCTCTCACG
>Ga0255340_1001450_pt1 | contig 31211 bp, 24 predicted proteins | sample wastewater_treat_7_FD_192417 | JGI IMG/M metagenome (GOLD analysis project Ga0255340, IMG submission 192417) | Wastewater microbial communities from Lulu Island WWTP, Vancouver, Canada - plant10 | ecosystem: Engineered > WWTP > Wastewater > Unclassified | place: Canada: Vancouver, British... | reverse complement strand
TCATCCACGCGTTGTAGCCAGCCACGTGCGTTGCATTGGGGCAATGAATCCAGATGGCCATTGTGTTGTGCAGGCTATACCTGTGGAACCTGGACAGAAACCTGAGATACTGCGTCACCTCCTCGGAACCCTTGGCCTCCTCTGTTCGGGTCGCCAGCTCCTTGATGCGAGACTCGATTTGATCCATAAGCTCGCCAGTCTTCATCACTGTGTCACTTCCTTTCGCCGTTTTCGTACATGCCGACACGCGCCCTCGGTTGATATCGCGGGCGCTGATCACCTGATATGGCGTGGTATCACCATGGGGCTAACGTGAGGCAGCTGTGTTGATCTGGCAGGGCACACAGAGCGGGCGCTTGAACATGCGCGTGGAGAATTCGTAGTGGCCATAGGTCAGAGGAGTGCCACACTCCGAACACGGTTCTGCTGGAGCGGGCGCCAGCGGAGGTGAGCTTCTCTTAGCCACAGGTGCAGCGGCTCGAGGCACTGTCACTGCGGGCGCCGACTCTTCCTTCGCGGGGATGCCCTTGACGCCTGTAAATGTCTCCAGCGCCAGCATCTTGGCCTTCATACAAGCGCTCTCCACTGCCCCGGCTCGAGCTGTCTCCGAACTCGAGATCGCTACGGTGGTGGCCACATCCTTGTAGACGGCTCCGCTGTCGGCCTCAAGGGTGGCTGCGCATACGGCGTAGTTGGAGGCCGAGGTCGGGAACCGCAGCACCGTGGCCTCGAGCCTTCTTAACCCGAGTCCCTTCGCCGCCATGAGCAGATCATCATACGGCAGGGCATTCGCCTTATGAGTCACGGTAGGCATGGTTAACCCTCCTTCCATCGTGGGATGTCTGGACCAGATTAGCAGTGGGCACTGGACTGGCCCGCTTACCTCTGATAGCCGGCGCATCGAGGGTGCCTGATAGGCGTCCATTCGGATAGACCGTACAGCCAATGGCGCTGGCGGGCAACAGGTCTGCGCGATATGATCAGGGCAGCCCAGTGATGGAGGGAATCTGATGAGCACGGATGACTTGATCACCATGGAAGACTTGGTTGCTTCACAGTTGAGTGGGTGGCTAGACCTCTCCGATGACCCTGCGACGGATCTCAGCTTCCTGGCTGAGCGTGTCGAGCTTACTTCGATCGACCTGTCGGGGACGCAAGCCACCGACCTCAGCCCGCTTGCCAGGCTTCCGCATCTGCAGGGGTTGTGTCTCGCGAAGGCGGGTCTCCATGATCTTCACTCCCTGGCCGAGCTCAGCGGTCTACGGTCGCTGGACCTTTCCGACAATGAGGTGACAGATCTCAGCCCCCTTGTCGCACTCGAGGACCTCCGGTCTATCAGGTTGGAGCGCACTGCGGTCGTCGACCTCACCACCCTTGCCCGGCTGCCGAAACTGCAGTGGCTGCACCTCGGGGACACATCAGTGAGAGACCTGAGTCCCCTCGCCGGTCTCACGAACCTGCAGACGCTGGATCTTACGAACACGCACGTGAGTGATGTCAGTGCCCTGGCCGGGTTGCGGAACCTGCAGTCTCTGGAGATGCCTGGCACTTCCGTGAGCGACCTCAATCCCCTCCGAGAGCTATTACACCTGGAGACGCTGCGGATCGGTGAAACCCTGGTGAGCGACCTGAGCCCCCTTGAAGGGCTGATCAACCTGGAAGTTCTGAGCGCGCAGAACACGCCCGTGTGCGACATCACCCCTAGCGAATATGGAGGGGCTTACCCTCGCAAGTACCAAGGTGTGTGACTTGAGGCCCGTTGCTGGACTCACGAGACTGCAGTGGCTGGGGCTATTCAGAACGCCGGTGAGCGACATCCGCCCGGTGGCTGGACTGTCGAACCTGATGGAACTTCACCTGACCCACTCGTCGGTACGCGATATTGGTGCCGTAGCAGGCCTCAGCGGCCTGCGTTTCCTTCGGCTATCGAATACTGGTGTAGAAGACTTCGGTCCCGTGGCCGACCTTGTGAATCTGGAGTGGCTGGAGGTCGCACACACGCCGGTTCGCACTCTGGCGCCACTTGCCGCGCTAACAGGACTCGTGAAGCTTGACCTCTCGTACACGTCAGCTACCGACCTCAGCCCACTGGCAGGTCTGACTGGCCTTCGGTGGCTGGCGCTCTCACATGACATGGACGTGGACCTGGGGCCCTTGTCCGGGCTCGGCCATCTGCAGGTATACAGAGTCTAGCCCTTTCGTGGCGCTCTGCCAGTCGGGGACAACAGCGGGAGTGGTTCACGTGGGAGAAAGGTGCGGACCGCGTGATGTGCGCATACCGATGTGCAGTCTCTCTGAAGGGGGGTGGGCTCGTTAGGAATCCGAGCATCGCAGCACAAGGCTAGGAACCCCCTCGCAGAGCACCTGCGTTCGCGCGCCGCATAGGAGCTCGTTCTTCGAACATTCGCAGAACCTTCCGAAATGTAGAAGGATACCTCCACTTGCTATCGAATATCTGTGCCATAGGATTACAGTCCCGTAAATGGGAAGCACTCGGCAACTGGGCCCCGGCGGTTGACCACGTACATAGGACATGGTCCGCCTGCCCTCAGCTGTGACGCATTGTTCGAGCTATGCGGGCGCCAGTGCGAAACAGCGAGCACAATAGGACAGAGGTGCGTTCATGGCCGGTGACTTCGAGTACCGCGTCGAGCTCCCCGCTGACTCGGAAGGGTATGTGAGCTTCCAGTGCCCGTTCTGTGGATATCGCTTCAAGCTCTCCGCCCCCGAGTTCACTGCTGCGGAAGGAGTCCAGTTATACTGTCCAGCCTGCGGACTATCTAGCGCCCCTGATACGTTCACTACTGACGAGGTCAAGCAGTGTGCGCTCGAAGTGGTCAAGGGCATGATGGCTGGGAAGGTCAACACCATGTTTGATGACTTCGCACGCAGGGCTAGCAGAGACAACGGCATCACGGTCAAGAGGGGTAGCAGGCTGCCAGACAGGACTCCTTCACCTCCGGGCGAACCGGAAGATATGACCGTGGTGTCCTTTGCGTGCTGCGGCCGCAGCGCAAAGGTGGACTCCGCATCGGCCCATGTGGCCTTCTACTGCCCGTACTGCGGGGTGTAACGATCTTGAGCACTACCTGTGAAGAGCTATCCAAGCTGTCACTAGACCTCAGGGTGATCTCCAGCAGACTCATGGGTTCGAGTTTTGAGGACGCAAGCGACAACCTGAAGCGCTTTCTGTCCTTCGTCGATGCTGCCCCAATCCTCAGGCAGTTGATCGACGACAGCATGGCGCATTGCGGCCGTGAGTGGGATATGGGCGCGATCGTCAACCAGATACAGCCCGGGAACCCTTACATGATTCCTACAGACAAGCATGAGGAGATCGCTTTCACGTACAACCTGCTCAGGTTCATCTTAGAGTCGAAGCGAGAGTACTGGAGGTTCTGCTACTGCTACCTGGACTGTGGCACGAAGTTGCAGAACTACGTGGACAAGTTCCATCGACATGTGGTTCATCCCTTCTGTCAGCATCTCGCGAGCCACCTCCAACAGGTTTCGATCGACATGGGCTGCAGGGGGAGCGAGGCACTCGTGAGAATCCAAGGCGATCAGAACCAAGTGACGATTGCCCAAGGAGGATCAACCGCGACTACCATGGCTGTATTCAGTCAGGAGCAGAGCGACGAGCTACGCGAGGCGGTCAACAAGCTCTTCGCTTCGCTTCCGCAGGGACTGCTCAAGCCGCATGAGACGCAAGACCTGAGGGCTCTGCTGGACGAAGCTACTGCGCAGACCAGAACGAAGCAACCGAAGAGATGGGTCCTGACTGCGGCAGTGGAACAGCTACGATCCCTCGCCGTTCGAGTGGCGACCGAAGCGATCACGAAGGCGGCAGCCGACTATCTCCTCATACTTCTCGGAGCGGCGCTCGCCAAGATGATGTAGCGCTAAGGCCATGACCATTTCGGCTGGCTGACCAGGAACCAGCCTATGCAGTCCCGATGCTCCGAATGCCACATCTGCAGGCCGTGGGAGACGGAATGCGGAGTGCCCTGACACTGCGGCTGAGGGTGTTGATGTAGTACATGGCATGGGACCTCAAGTCCATCGAAAGCGCACTGATGGATGCCAATCGATCACAAGCTCAGGAGTACTTTGCGGGGCTTGTCTGGAAGAAGCTGCAGGCTGAGATGTGCGATATCATGGCTGACGAGTGCATACCGACTGCATGGGAGTCAGTGCGCAACTTGCCGGGCGTTGCGCTGTACGCTCCTCCGCTCGCCGCCAGGATTGCCACCCTGGCGCAGGCGTCAGCTCACGTCCTCTACTCGATGGGCGATACGCTGGCCCAGTGCGTGAATGTGGTCTGCGACCTGCAGATAGACGAACAGGACGTGTCCTTCGCCAAGGTCCGCGGGATGCTCAGGTCAAAGGACGACCTGAGCCGCATATCAACAGCGATGGCTGACCTTGAGCACGCGGAGTGGTTTCTCTACTATGGGGCGTTCGCAAACATCACCAAGCACCGGACCATTATCGCCTCCAGCAGGGGAATGAGCCCAGACCACACCGAGATGGTAGTGCGGTTCCACGGGTTCACGTACACGAGCAAGCGCGATAAGGTGACACGCGAGTATGAGCCCCGGCTAGCGAGAGACTTGCTCAAGTGCGGTCGAGATGAGGTTGTTGGCTTGGTCGGTTTGGCCTGGGATGCACTCGAGCGGCACCTCGAGGCGCACGTACCGCAAGAAGCGCCGTGCGGCGTCCACTGCGGTCTTGGATGTCCCGCCAAACGCCAGCCAGCAATGTGTTCCGTTTCAGCGAAGTGAACGTACAGCTGAGCGTGCAATCCGGCGCAAGTCCCGCCGAAGTATACGTCCTCTGCACACAGGGCCAACCAGTGGCGGCACGATACCTGGGGTGGGCTCGTCAGGAATCCGCGAATCAGGTCACGGGTATGGGAACCCCCTCGAAAAATACGCTCAGGCTGCCCTATCAATAGGCAAGCCCTCTACCTGGGCTTGAACGCTCCTTAGCCGCGCAGTTCAGTGCTCACTGTGATATGGGTGTAGTCCCCGCCAGTCGTACCCTGCCAACCAGTCTCGTGCAGATACTGCAGTTCTAGTTCCCATCGGATCTCTTCTTCCCGTTCGTCAGCGTATCGCGCTGCTCTGGCCTGTGCCAGCTTCAAGGTAGCGAATGCAGCAATGCGTCTGTCAAGCCACGCGCTGGCCAGCTTCGAGTGCTGCTCGAACGGGATGTACACGCGCTTCACTTTGTCTTCCAACACATTCACTTCTTCGCGTTCAGTTCTTTCCCAGGCGAATCACCAAGTCCGCCATTCGGTCCACTTCCTCAAAGGTATCTCGGATCGCGCCGGCCACGATGGCCGCACCTCCTTGGCACTTTCCGATAGCCACTAGGCCAGCGAGGCGCTGCCCGAGCTCGCTAAACTGGTCGCGCAACACCTGGGTCGGCTGAGATGGCGCGCACATACAAAGGGTCTTGGCCACGGAAGATGCCCGCTCCAGGAGCTCAGTGACATCATCGACGGACGGTCCGCTTCGGCCCAATCGTCATCCCTCCCGAATGTCTACAACAGCCTGGTGGCCCCACACCACGGATGATCCTGATTCGCCGGTCGCTTAGCTCAGATGGGTCCGACGAAGTAGAGCCCGCTGGATGCTCGCCCTGTCGGTGCGAGGCAGTCGTGGTGTGATCAGGTCCGCCATTGCTCACCCCCAATACCGCCTCTGCTCCGACGGCGAACAGCACGTCCTCGAGGGAGGTCGATACGCGACGATACTGACGAGAGATCAGTAGGATGCCCGGTCCAGCGCTAGCGCCGGTCGTCCATGCTCCTCGGGCAGAGCGAGAGCATAGGTGAGCTTCCTGATGGATCGTTCATGAGCAATCGTGACACCGACAGGCTTCTGGCCGGCCTCGGGGTATTCTCCACGAAGTCGGCCAGTCCAGTCTTGGTGCCACGCGGTCAAACGCCGCCTCGGCTGGTGACGCGATGCTGGCTAGAACAGCTTCGATTGCCGGAGGCGACGGTTCTGACCGACTCAGCCGCAGTGGGCGAACGGTTCGCCATGGCCTTCATAAACCCCTGCGTAGGAACGTAGTCCAATCCCACCTGCTCCGTCTTGTGACGGCCGCCACCATACACACGAAAGGGTGCTACCCAGCACAGTCACGCGAAATCCTGGAGGCTGAGAGACTGCGCCTCAGTCTGGATTGTGAGCGGTATTGGGATTCTCAGCGGGCCCGTTTCCTCATGGCAGGCACGTTGCGCTGCGAGGTGGCTTTGGGTTGCGTGGCCTTCCTGGCCTTGCTCTGCTTCCGTTTCACGTGATTCTTTGGTTCGGATACCTCGAAGGCAGACCCGAACACTTCTTCGTATGCACGCAAGAACTCGGGCGTCTCGATGAGACTTCTGAATAGGGGCCAATCTCGGTAATGGATTTCCTGAACCTCGCCGTGGTCGCCAATGGCGATCATAGCCTCCGCTGCCGAACGATGGTCATCTTCCAGAACTGCCTTCGCCAAGCGGAATTTGTGCGACAGACCCGACCAATCCGTCTGCGAGATGATCTCGCTCAGCTTCCTCGAATCGCCTTTCCACTTGTACGCCTGCGCGAGATTGACTACTAGCAGCATCCTTGACTCCGTTGAGTGGAACGTCTTGAACTCCTTAAGGGCACATTCGAGTACACGGACCGGGATCTCATACTCTCTGTCGTGGATGAATTCGTAACAGATGTTGTTGATAGCGTCATCGGACTTTTCCAGGTCGTCCGGGATCAGTTTCCGCCACAAAACGTGCGTCAACAGGATGGCCGTCTCCGTCAGGCATCGATACGCATCCATGAAGTACCTGGAATCTACATGTAGTTCCTGTCCAAGAGTGGCTGTATCGGGCAGCTTAACGCCGTGTTTCGCGCACACGGACAGGTACTGAGAAGAAATGACCCCTTTGGTATGGACGAAGAGGTTCCTACGTTCGCACATCTCGACGAACGTCGGCCAACAGGTGACGCTCTTCTTGACGTCAATCTTGAGCTTGTCCTCGAACCACTCAATCTGCTGCACATGACTCAATCGCAGTATGGTGTCTATCTCCTCCTGCATCACACGATCTCTCGCGTCCTCTATGGAGTTGCACTCGAAAAGCTCACGGAGAGTGATTCGCCTATCGGACATGTTCAGCAGCTGAGGCTTAGCAGAGAAGGCGTTACGGAGCAGCGCCGCAAGATAGCCATCGTACTCGCTGACGAGGGTAACCACGAACGTCCGCGGTATGACGCTCCAAGCTGAACGGTATCGTTCTGCCTTCTTGCTGAGCCGATGCCATTGCGGGTACATGCCAGTAGGCACGCGGTGGCTTTCTGCGTCCTGCTTTGTCTCGTTGCCACCGAGTTCCACCCGGTTGAGGAACTCGACGAGATCAGAGTTGGCTTTTCGTCGGGCTGTGTCGACCAGCAATGCGAATACCGGCAGCGTCGCGGCAAGTCCGGTCAGTCGCGATATCAGGGAGCTAAGTGGGTCGCCAAAGTCAACGCTCATGCCGTACCCCCCACAGGGATCCGGAGCGAGCCTTCGCACAGGCAGGCCTCGATCCCTTCCACATTGGTAAGTGGATTCGGCATATTCCAGCATATTCCTCCGTGAAGCTGATCGCAATCAACTTGCAGCGGCGCTCGCGCGATTGTTAGGTGGCGCGGCGACCACCAGACAGCGGCGAGGTTCACCACAATGAGTCCAGGCCACTGGGCAATCCGACCCGAAACTTCGCCTTCGCGAATCCGCCGTTCTCCCCTTGCCCCCGCGACGCGCCAGCGTTACATCGGCTGCAAGCGGGTGTTGTCGCGGCGTGATAGATGAGCGAAGTGTGTGCGAGCCGAGTAGTGTGAGGCGGCACGGCCCTGCGCACAGGCACGTTGGTGAGGGCAACACGCAGGTGACCCAAACACCGTGTTACGCAGGGTGTGCCGGATAACACCTGAGTAGGTCCGCTTTCGGTCTTGGCTTCCCGAATGGTAACCTACGCCGCTACAATAGAGGAGTCCCTCGATCGCCAGCACTCGAATCCAATGGCATCGCTGCTTCCACCAGGATCAATCACGGCGGCCGATGCTTGCGGCCCTCCTTCGAGTGAGCGCTGTCGGCTCCCGCGCAGCTATCAGAACGCTGACAGCAGCTCTGCCTCTGCAAAGGGCACCTTGTGGATCTTCTACCGGGCGCTGCTCGATGCTCTAGGCATCTTCCACCTCACACGACTCAGACAGTTCTTCCAGGAAGCTGGGCCTAAGGTATCGTGCCATGGGCTTGATCTGAGCAAGCCTCCCCCTCAGCGTCGAGAACGATATGTACCTGCACATTTCTGACATGGGCGGGGACAGTCGCGAGAACGTAGGCCGATTGACCTCGGTGATCACCTTCTCTCCGCGCTCGTCGAGGGCGACTAGGTAGAGCGGTATGTTCAAGTTCGGTTGCATGGCAATGAGGTCGGACATCCTCAGGAGGCCGGAGTAGATCGACGTGGTGCTCTCGATTTCAAACGCCGCCACGATGGAATGGCCCCGGAGCCAGAGCACGTCTATGAGCTCGATAGTGCGGTTGGTTGCATCGTCGAAATGCACCGGAAGCGTCTTTCTTAGGGCTCTGATGTCGCTGAAGCTGTGGCCCTCGTACGCCTGGCCCTTGTCGTTCCGTGCCACCCAGACGTCGAGTCCCATCTCGCTGCCGAGCTCCAGGGGGAGCCACTGCATTTCGGTGTGGACAGATGCCTCTTCACCGCGGGAATCCAAATCCGGAGTCACGACGTCGGGCTCCGTGTCGTCGGGCACCGTGAACGATCCCGTCTCAGCCTTCAGAGCGCGCGGCCTACGCGCAAGCTTCATCTGGTCTACCGGTCTCACTACCGGGTTTCTCGCAGCTTCGCGAACGGCCTGGACGACCAGTTCGCCATCGGCTGCGTTCCACTTCGCGGGCGATGTGCGGAAGTAGCCGGTCCACGACGATGGACGCGGAAGGTCCTTGGTCATCTCCATCTGCGGCAGAAGATCATGAACTGGTACCGCCGTATTCGGGGTCAACGTCTCAACGGGCTTCACTCGTATTCTGCATGGAAATGCCTCATCCGCCCAGATCGGTGTGTGGTCCGTGAATGGCTCCGACACTACCTCGAGCACCCCGATAAAACGCGACACCCCAGTCAAATGGCAGAGCAGATAGTCTCCGGGTTGCATCTTCTGGACCACACTCCGCCGTGTCTCGCGAAACCCCGATACGCTTGCGCCTGCGTCATTGAACTCCTTCCAGATCGTCCCAGTGAAGGGGTCCAGCCAGTACGTCCTGATGCTATCCATATGTAGCTCACTCCCACGCAGCTTCGCCGCCAGGCGTCCTCATCTCTACCCGTTTTCTTCGCACCCGCCATCTTTTGTGCGGAGACTGAGTCCTATCGAACTGTTCCGCCACGTCCTCCATAGCTGTGTACAATCGTCCGCAAGAAACGTTAACCGGCCATCTCTGTGACACTCCAGGAGATGGGACACCTCATGCACAACTGCCCAGGCTGGCGCCGCGCACGCACTCCCACCTGCCCCAGAAGACAACTCGCGAAGATGCCAGTATACGGCCACACGTTCCTCTCTGCACACACCGGAACCGCGGACCCGGAGCAGAACAATTCGGCGACTGGTCGCTCGTCTTGAGCACTCGCGCCCAATCTGCCGCCGCTTCCTCTGGGGGTCATCGCAGTCGCGTCGGCCTATTGCACAGTTCTGACAGACATCGTATCGACAGACAATGCCGAGTCGACCCCCAGTCGTCCTTAGTTGCTGCACACCCGCGTATCGCCGCAGAGGCATCGGCGCGCGCGGGCTCGACACGCCACCTGGCTCAGCCGTCTCGGCCGCCAGACCGGCCCGGTCGCGACCCCCGAGCCAACTCGCCCCCGCACACCGCGTCAAGCTGAGGGACCTAAGGACTGTCTGCCTACCTCGCAACCTGGTCGCCTGCCTCGAGCAACACGCGCAGGTCATCTGGCGGCAGAAGACCATCATCGGCTTCGTCCAGAGGGCCAACAAGGGTGTAGACGTGCTGGCGCCCGTGACCCCTGCCAGTAGACACCGCGAGGTAGCCCGCGTCCACTAGGTCGGGGACGTAGTCCTTGAGCTGCTTCGCCGTCCACCCTTTCTCTTCGAGGTCTGCCCTGGTGAACACGACCTCGTCGGGCCGACCTCCACCGGCAGCAGCGCGAACATGCCGACGCACGTCCGCAAGTAGCCTGCGTTGCGCCTGCGTGAGGTCGGGACTCGAGTCCAGATCAAAGGCTGCAGGTGCTAAACGGTAAGCAATCTCATAGTCGATGAGGTCAGCCTCAATGTAGTGCACTTCAGCACCCGGCGGGCCCATGGTCAAGACCCACTTTTGGTATTGCCTCAAAAGCGCGATTGTTGAGATGACGTTCAGGAATACCTCGTTCTGCCTTCGGTGGCTGACCGACCGAGTTGGAAACCGGAGGTGGTGTGCATACGGGATGACCACTCTCAAGGGCTTCAGCGCCTGCTGGACTATATGATGTGCCCTGATTATCCGCTCCCTCGCCCTCGACCGCTCCAAACCCTGAGCGGTCCTGGCAGCCCGCTGTGCTTCATGGATCCTGGCGGTCTGGGCATCCGTCTCATCGACCCGAAGGAGCAGCACCCTGTTCATCAGCTGCTCGTCTACCCTGTCAGTCGTAGTGGTAACATAGGCGACAGGTCCTTCCACCACCCTGAGTTCCGCTCTCCTCCCATACTGCCCCGCGACAGTTACCCTGGATACCAAGGACTTCTCGGTGATCAGCGTGCGGACGGCGTAGTCCGCATCGTCAGCTCCGGCCTTCTCCATCACGACCACCATCTTGTGCTTGAGAGCGTCACGTTCCATATTGAACAACGCCTGCTTGCTCACGCGCGAGAGATCCTCAACCTGGCCCGGGGGCATAAGGTCTGAGGTGATCCTGACCAGTCTTGACTTTCCCGCCGACGAGGAGCTCTTTACGATCACCGAAAGCGGATCGTCCATCAGCCTCGAGGTGGCTGCCAGGTACACCTCTGTTTGGCGATCAGAAAATGCGCAGTTCGGCGGCCGAGATGTGCATAGGTTAGCCGCCGCGCCGGGGGTTGGATCTTCGTGTCTCGAGAGGTCGAGTTGTCGGTCTAGAGTGTAACCAGTTGGGACTCCGGTTGGCCGGTTGTGGCCGGGTCACCCAGCTGCGAAAGGGCGTGCCGCAGTCGGTAGCTCTCGCCGGTGAATGCTAGAACTTGCCCATGGTGGACGAGCCTGTCGATGAGTGCTGCCGTCAGCTGGCTATCGTTGATCACCGTGTTCCAATGCCCGAACTCGAGATTCGTGGTGATGGCCACGCTTCGGCGTTCGTAGCAGTTGGCTATCACCTGGAACAGCAACTCCGCCGCATGTCGACGGAGCGGGAGGAAGCCCAATTCGTCCACGATTAGTAGATCACTCGACTCGAGATCCCGTGTGAAGCTCCCCAGAGTCCCCTTTGCGTTCCTCTCTAGCAGGCGGTTGGCCAGATCCGCGGACTGGTAGAAGCGCACCTCCTTTCCGCTCATCGCAGCCTTCAGCCCCAGCGCTAGCACAAGATGGGTCTTGCCGGTTCCCACACCGCCCATGCAGATCAGTGACTCCTTGGCTTCAATGAAGTCCAGGTTGGTAAGGTGTTCTCTTGCGGTGTGCGACGGCAGTACGATACTATCCCACGAGAACTCGTCGAGCGTTTTGGTCTGTGGAAACCCCGCACGCCTCAGCCTGCGCCGGTTTCGGCTGGCTTCGCGGGCGTCCAGCTCCCCAGCGAAGAGATCCGTCAGAAACTGCTCCTTGCTCTGGAGGGCAATCTGCGGGTAGATCCGGCTCACCGAGCCAAGCCTCAGCGCCTTGCATTGGTCTTGGAGAAGAGACCCCATCATACCATGGGCATTCCCCGGAGAAGTGTCCATCCCAGGCCACCCACGTATCATGCCCACCTGACCCTGACCATACCGCCGGAGCTCCGTCCTCTCGGAGACCCTGGTGAGTTGGGCAGTCCCGGACGTCGATGCCCCGTCCCTATAGGGTTCGATCGTCAACATGGTGGCCGGCGCACGGCGCAGCTAACTGCAGTAGCTCCGGCCCATACACGACTGTCGGGGCCTAGAGGAGCTTGTCCACAAATCCTTCGACATCGCCTATGGCCTGTTCGTAGCTATTCCTGGGAAGGGGGACTGGGTCTCCACCCGGCATCACGTAGGTCGTCTTGTCTGTCAGTTTGTGCAGCGGAATACCCAGGGCTGTTGCCACCTTGCCAGCCGTGTGGAAGTCTTTCACATTTGATAAGTAATAACTCTCCCACTCCTTGCATGTTGCGGGCGTGGACTCACACTGGGCGAAATGCTCCGGAAACGCCTTGTACTGTTGGTAGCAGAATTCGAGAAGCTCACTCCGCACCGAATCAAAAGCCCTGGCTACACCTTGATTGGACGTGTAGTTGTTGAACACGAACTCGAAGATGGATGGCAACTCCAGTTGGAACTGCTGAGCCTGTTTGTGGAACGTTATCAGGTTCGTCGCGTATCTCTGAAGTGCGGCCGTCGGATATTCCCCATAGAGCATCATGAATATGCTCTTGACCCCCTCGGCTGAACTGTAGTCGGCCATCATGGGCACAATAAGGTGGTCCACCGATACTAGCGCCATCTGCGTGTACACGGAGAAACTCGGGTTGCAGTCAATGAACACTGTCATTTGCGGATACTTCGATGTGTCATGTTCGTGGGGGAACAGGCGCCCGAATGCAGTCATGAACTCGCCCCATGCCAGAGTGTTGGCAGGGTTCAGCACCGAGTAATTCAGCGGCAGTGCCAGCGACTCGAGAAACGTGTCCCCGGCGATGAGGTCAAGGTTCGGTGGCATGTGCGGGTTGAACCTGTCCACCGATGTCCTGAATGAGCCGGGAGGATTGGTGAAACCCGAATTACCTCGAAGAAGCCACTCTATGAACCCTACCACGTTCCTGCGTGTTGCCTGTGTCTGTAGCTGCTGGTTGGTTTTGTACCCGGCCTTTCCTCCGCCCAGCAAGAACTGCGATATGTTGGCCTGAGGACACATGTCGATAACCAAGACCTGCCTGTCCGGATGCCTTTCGGCATACAGCGGCACCGCATGGGCACACAACATCGTCTTTCCAACGCCGCCCTTGTTGTTGAAGAACGCGTAGCTCCTTATCGTTTCGTCGGTCATCTTAGTTGGCCTCCTATCGAACCTGGAGTTGGTCGGTCGACTGCCGTCTGGAATCTCATGAACCGCTGCATTCGCTGCCCCGCATACGTAGACATCCACAGTCACCACCTCCGACGTGATCCTGCGTGGCCGCGCCCATCAAGCGCCCGCCTGGTAGGTTCTCGCGAACGACATATCGATGAGCCAGTGCCTGAAGGCGGGGTTATCCATGAACTGACGGAAGAGCTCAGCGTGATCCTGTAGCATGGATACGACTACGGCCTCCACCGCCTTGTCATGTTCTATCTTGGCGTTCTGCCTGTCGCTGTTCTTCATCGCGTTCCTGTAAGTGGCGTTCTCCGCGACCATTCCCGGAAGCTCGGTGATAACACGTAGTATCCTATCTGCGTCCTGCCAGTCGGTGTTCCCCCACAAGTCGTTGAAGTCCCTGACGATATTGCTCAACCAGTCCATCTCGGGTTCGGGAACGCCGCCTACGGTTGTCGTGGGCACGGGATCAATCGCGGCATCCTCATCGGCCAGAGTTATGTCGATGGTAGCGCGAACCTCGGCACGGTAGCTATCCATGTCGATGGACTCGAGAATACCTTTGGCGAGGTCATCTTCACGGGGCGCCGGCAGCTTGGGTATGAGGAAGTTCAGGAACATAGACAGTTTTTCCCACTCGGCATTGCTGAATGGCAGGATCGAAGAGAGGAACCCATAAGCCCGGACGAAGGCCTTGGCGGTCCCCTTGAAGCTCACCTGCTCATCTTCGTCTAGATTGTCAACGTAGGCATCGACGCAGGCATCGAGCAGAGGGTCGAGCCGCGCCCTCTCCGCCCCATCCAGGTAAAGCTCGACCAGACGATTGACTTGTTCCTCAGAGTATACCTGGTGCTGGTCGAGGTCGGCTTTGAGATCGTGCAGTCTGTTTGGATCCGTCTCCTGACTCAGAATGGTGGTTCTATAGTAATCCTGAAACGACTCGCGTATTGTATCCGCATCGTTCTGGAAGTCGAACACGAACGTATCATGCTTCTTCGGGTGTGCCCTGTTCAGGCGCGACAGGGTCTGCACTGCCTTGATCCCCGATAGTCCCTTGTCGACGTACATCGTGTGCAGCAGGGGCTCATCATAGCCGGTCTGGAACTTGTCAGCGCAGATGAGAAACCGGTAAGGGTCCTCTTTGATCCGCTCTGCGATAAGGTTGCCCGGGAAGCCGTTGAGTGCCGCCTCGGTCACCCTGCGCCCATGGTAGTCGCGTTCCTCGGAGAATGCGACGATGGCTCTCTCGGCGCGGTTGCGCTCCTTCAGGCAATCTGTGACTGCAAAGAAGTAGTCAATAGCCCTCTCGACACCGCCTGTCACAACCATCGCCCTAGCCTGACCGCCGATCTTGCGCTTCGCCAGCACGTGATCGCAGAAGTGATCCACCATGATCTCAGCCTTCTCCCTGATGGCGTGCTGGTGCGACTCCACGTAATGCTTGAGCTTCTTCTTGGCCTTCTTGGTGTCGAACTCGGGGTCATCCTCCACCGTTTTCATCAGCCTGTAGTAGCTCTCGACTGGCGTGTAGTTGCGGAGCACATCCAGGATGAAGCCTTCCTGTATCGCCTGCTTCATGGTATAGCTGTGAAACGGAACGTGCGATACCGTGTCGCCCACGGGCACGGGATCACCGAACACCTCCAGAGTCTTGTTCTTGGGGGTGGCCGTGAACGCGAAGTAGCTGGCGTTGGGCAGCATCTTATGGGACTCCATAATGCGGTTGATGGCATCTTCGGTGGTCTCGTCGTCCTCCTCGGCGCCCCCCTCCCATAGAGCCACGTTCAGGCTGGCGGAGGTGCGACCGCCCTGGCTGGAGTGGGCCTCATCGATGATGATGGCGAACCTGCGGCCCCTGTGCTCGCTGCCTATCTCACTCAGGATGAAGGGGAACTTCTGCACCGTGGTGATGATGATCTTCTTGCCGCTCTCGATGAACTTGCGCAGGTCGCCCGAGGCCTCGGCATGGCCGACGGTAGCCGATACCTGAGCGAACTGCTTGATCGTGTCGCGGATCTGCCTATCGAGCACACGACGATCAGTCACGACGATGATGGAATCGAACACGGCCCGCTGTTCCTGACGCATGGCCACAAGCTGGTGGGACAGCCAGGCGATGGAGTTGCTCTTCCCGCTGCCGGCTGAATGCTGTATGAGATAGCGGCGGCCAGCGCCATGCTGTCGAGCGTCTGCGAGCAGCTTCCGCACAACGTCCAGCTGATGGTAGCGGGGGAAGATCTGCTCGCGCCTCTTCTTGCCCGTGCGTTCATCCTTCTTCTCGATTACTTGGGCGTAGTTCTCGATGATGTCGGTGATGCCTTCCGGAGTGAGGATCTCACGCCAGAGGTAGTCCGTCTTGATGCCGACGGGGTTGGGCGGGTTGCCCGCGCCGTCGTTGTAGCCCTTGTTGAACGGCAGGAACCACGAATCCTCGCCCTTGAGGTGTGTACAGAACCTGACTTCCTGATCATCCACTGCGAAATGCACGAGGCATCTCCCAAATCCGAACAGCAGCTCCCGAGGATCGCGATCGCGCTTGTACTGCTGCACCGCATCATCTACCGTCTGCTTCGTGAGGCGATTCTTCAGCTCGAACGTCGCTATTGGCAGACCGTTGATGAACAAGCACAAGTCCAGCGCCAGCCTGGCCTCGTCGCTGCTGTACCGAAGCTGTCGAGTGACACTGAAGGTATTAGCGGCGTGTTTCTGTGAGGCCTGAATGTTGCCTGGGGACGGGGTGCCGTAGAACAAGGTCACCGATGCCGGGCCATGTTTGATGCCATCGCGCAGGACATCTATGACTCCTCGAGCCGTAATCTGCCCCTGCAACCGGGCAAGGAACTCGCGTCGACGAGGGCCATCGGTCTCCAGCGCCAGCTGCTCCACCGCCTCGGGCTGGGTCGCACGCAGGAAGGCCATGAGCTTGTCCAAGTCTATGGCATGGTCTCTGTCGTAATGCCCGGGATCACCCTGAACGTAGACCAGCTTCCCGTAGGGTATGGCAGGCTTGTCAACAACCCCGTCGGACCGAGAGCCGTCTGCAGCATCCTGCCCTGTAAGGGCGGCGACGATCAGGCTCTCCAGCCCCTTCTCAGACGTGTCAGTCTTCGGCATCGGCCTCTACCTCCTCGGTGTCGGAAGGTTCACCATCGTCGGGGTCAGGTCCGGAATCTATATCACACACATCGTCAGCCAGACCGGCATCGCCGAGGTCGGGGAGCTCCACTCCGCGAACGTCCAGCTTGCCCGTGACCACGTCGGCGATCAGGCGGGTGCGGTATTCTCGCAGGAGCTCAATCTCCTTCGCCATCGACTCTGCGGCCATTGAGAGACTGGCCATCTCTACGTCGAGAACATGTGCTATTCGCTGCTGCTCCTCTACAGGGGGAAACCCGAACCTGTGACGCCTTAGCTTCTCTGCAGTCAGATGGGCGATGGTATTCTCGTTGCCGTCTGCGACGAACACTCCCAGCTTCGACGCGGCGAACATGACGTAGAAAAGGAAGCGCGGGCACTCGCTTGCGGTGGTCCTGGGGCGAAGCCGGTGCAGCGCCTTTTGGTATCCGCACTGTGTGAGCGAACCATCCCAGAACGCTGCCCGTCCCACGTCGCCGCCCTCACAGACAAGGAGATCCCCTGGCCGCACGAGGTAACGATCATACTCCTGCTCATCAATATCCATCATTGGGAGTTCGCTGCAGTTAATCCGGTCCCACTGCACGTCGGCATTGCGGAGATATGGGATCAGGGCATCGCCTGTTATCCTTTTGGCGTCAAGCATCTTGCCAAGCTGGATCCAGTAACGCACTCCAAGCGCAGCCACCTCCCAGTGCTCAGGAATGTCGCCGACCCACTGGATCCCCGAAGGCTTTAGGCGCGCGCTCGGGTCCAACCCCCGAGTAACCGCCCTCGCAATAATCCCCCGTTTCTGCTCGTTCAGAAGCTCAATCTGGCGGCGCTTCGCGCGGATGAGGCTGTTCACGGCTCGATTCACGGACTCCACAAAGGCTACGATTGCTCTCTGCTCCTCGGCAGGGGGGAGGTGTACGGCTACACGCTTGAGGTCTTCCCAGCGTAGGTCCCACTGGCCCAGCCTGATCCCCACAGACAACCGGTTGTACAGGTCGATGTACGGCCTGGATCTCAAGAGATGATGGAGGTACCAACCATCAACCTCGGGAGTCACATCACACACTATGTATGCCGGACTGACTATGCCATGGTAACGCGATACGCCAAGTGACCCCTGCCACGCCTTCATCTTGTTGACAACCAGATCTCCGGGAGAGACTACTTTGTAGGCGGATAGGTCAGAGCCCTCGGGGTTGTGGTTGTCGTCTCTCGACGACCTGGCAATGACGCCATACTCACGGTATACAGAAAGCAGAGGCAGGCCTGGGCATCTCCTCGTGTTCCTCCACCTAACTAGGGCACCAAGTGGTACCGGGAGCCAGTGAGTTGGCACCACACCCAACGATGGAGTAGCCCTGTCTCCGCACTCGGGGTAGGCTACAGGCCTTACGTTCATTCGCTCGCCTCCCGCAGCAGGTCTTCCGGGTTCCAGATCCTCTCGGCGATCTGTCTGTACAGCTCGCCACGTTCCTCAAGGTCGGCCTTCCTGAAGTGCTCGTGCGGACGGAAAGGCAGCCCGCTTCTGTTCACGAAGGCCATGAACCCGGGATTGTGCTCATAGCACAGCGGATGCAACGAGCGAGCAAGTAGATTCTGGCTGTTGTAGTGCTCGAGTTTGTCCTCGTATTCGATAGCGCCGAGACTGCCATTGGAGGGCTTTGGCAAGATCAGCAACCCGCCGATACGGCATCGGTGCTCACGGAAGTCAACCGCATGGCCAAACTCATCGGTATGGCGATCAGGCTTGTCCGCCCAGATGTGCTCGACTTCATATCGATTTCGCCCACTGTCGGCCACGTACTCATCATAGCGTGATGCATTGCCGGATCCCGTTTCTACGTGATCGGTTATGCGCGCGAGCATGCGATGAACGTAGTATCTGTTCTGCTTGTGAACCCGAAAGCGTTCATTGCCGGCAAAGGTATCTTCATCCCTGCCGAGTATGCCGTGCAGCGTACGAGCCAGAGCCCCAGGCCCCAGGCCTCTGATCTCACGCATCATTAGGAACACGGAGTACTGCATGGTCGAATACGCAATGCTGTGGAAGTTCCAGATACGCCTGATTATCAGCATATCCACAAACCGGGCAGTGAGACCAAGTTTCAGTCGCACTGTGCCATCATCATCGTCAGGGCAGAGCGGTGCCAGAAGCATCATGTTCTGAAGTGTAAAGCCCTGATCGGCGTTGTAGCGTATGTGCTCGAGCCCTGGGGTCAGCGTAATTGACGCCTTCACTATGCGCATGTACTGTCTAGTGTAGAACTCGAAGTCCGACTGAATGAACCGAAAGAAGTCGTTGCTCTGAGTCAGCCCAAGGTCCCCGCTGGCATCCCGCAGCCATCGGTGAAACTCGGTGCCCATACGATCGAAGTCCTCTGGCTTTGCTCCCTTCTTGCGTTCGCGGATCTTCGTTGAGTGCTGGCTGCGGAACCACGCCTTGAAAGCGTCTGCCTCAACGTCCTTGCCCAGGGCGTTGAGCTCGGCTATCCTTGACTTCCATGCCTTGTTCGCCGTCTCTCTCTTGTCAGGATCTGAGATGCTCGTCAGCAGATAGCCTTTCAGCATCTCCGTGGCGCTCAGGGAAAGCCCGCGGTCGTTCATCGTCTCGAAGATAGTGTACGCATCCTCGTCGGAGTAGGCTGTGATCTTCACCAGGTGGACGTTCTCTACTAACCAGTCAATGAAGTAGGGCAGGGCCTGGCCACGGAGCTCGTCAGGGAACTCCTGATCGATGTCGGAGTAACGGGCGAACAGATTGCGAACCGACTCGACCCCGTTGGGGTAGTCGAAGTCACCGCCCTCGAAAAGTGCCCGCATGCAAGGCGTTCGTTCGTCTATCTGGAGGTTGAACGATTTCTTCCCGTAGCGCTCGGAGAATATCAGTTCATCCACGTTGACCTTGTCGGGTAAGTCGAGCTCCTGCTGGAGGTTGCGCAGGTAGATCAGAAGCAGGGTCAAGCTAGTGAGGCGCTGCTGCCCGTCGACGATATAGTTGACGCCGTCCTTGCTGCTGATGATTATCGAGCCGAGGAAGTAGTGTGAATACTCCTCCACCTTGCGTCGTTCGTGCTCAGGCAGGTAATCCTCAAGAAACTGCGAAGTCAGGTCCTCGACCAGCTCCGTGACCTGCTTCGCCCCCCACTTGTACTCGCGCTGGTAGTAGTCGACTGAGTACTTGACGCCTCTGAGGAGCTGGTTTACCGTTCTTGCTTCGCCCTGAACCTCCCTCATAGCGCACCCTCCACTTCCACCAGGATCTTGGCGAGGAGCCCATCGGTCTCCCGCTCCAGCGCCTCGATGTCTGCGCGGATTTCCGCGAGGGTCCGCAGCGGCTGGGGATTGTAGAAGTAGCGTGTGAACGAGATCTCGTACCCGATCTTCTCCGAGGCCCCATGCACCCAGGCATCGGGCACGTGCGGAAGCACCTCCCGGCGGAAGAACGCCTCTACTCCACCCTCCTCGAGCAACGGAACCTGTTCGGTATCGCGCAGCTCCGAGTCGGGCTCATACTCCACCACGCACGCCTTGCCGCCGACCTCAGCCTCAAAGAGACCATATAGTGGATTGGACTGGACCTTGCCTGGCTTGTTGACCCGCTTGATGACGGGTGCGGCGGCCTCGTCGCGCTCTGCGAGTGCGGATGTCACTAGCTTCTGGCGCTTGGCCGTGAGCTTGTCCGAATTACGCTCGGCTGCCGCTTCCAGTGCATTCATGAAGGAGTTGAAGTCCATGTGCGGGCCGGGGCCTATGGCGGCGGCGACCCTTTCCATCAGATCTGCAAGGGGTTCATCCTTGGCCTTGGCACACTCCTTGCGGAGCCTGGCCAGGGCATCGACGCTCATGTCTACCTTCAGCCTGAGCGGGCGCTCCACCACGACCTTGCGGTATCCGAAAGCCTCGTTGGGGAAGATCTTCGACTGGTCAGTCTCCTCGAAGGCAAGGAACAACTCAGAGATACGCGCGGTATCCTCCTGCGACAGCTCGCAGTTCTTCTTGCCCAGGTTCTTGCGAAGCGGCTGGAAACACGAGGTCGCGTCGATGAGCTGCACTCTGCCCTTCCGGTGTTCGGGTTTGCGGTTGGTGAGGACCCATATGTAGGTAGCGATGTTGGTGTTGTAGAACATGTTGAGCGGCAGGGCGATTATGGCCTCCAGCCAGTCGTTCTCGATGATCCAGCGCCTGATGTTGCTTTCACCCTGGCCTGCGTCGCCCGTGAAGAGGGATGAGCCGTTGTGCACCTCTGCTATGCGGCTTCCCAGTGGCGTGGCGTGCTTCATCTTCGAAAGCTTATTGACGAGGAACATGAGCTGCCCGTCGCTTGAACGGGTTACGAGGCTGAACTCGCCGTCTCCGGCATGCTCGATCACGAATCGGTGGTCGGAGAGCTCACCCTTGCCGCCCATGCGCTCAAGGTCAGTCTTCCAGCTCTTCCCGTAGGGCGGGTTCGAGAGCATGAAGTCGAACTCGTGGGTCCGGAACCCGTCCTGCGACAGCGTGGACCCCAGCGCGAAGTTGTCGAGCTCATCTCCTTTGTTCTTGAGAAGCAGGTCCGACTTAGTGATGGCGTAGGTTTCGGGGTTGATCTCCTGTCCATACAGGTGGATCGACACCTGCTTGCCGCGTTCGGCAGCCAACTCGGCAAGGCGCTCCTCGGCCACGGTGAGCATGCCGCCCGTTCCGCAAGCGCCATCATATATGAGGTAGGTGCCAGACTCTATCTTGTCGGCGACCGGCAGGAACACCAGATCCGCCATTAGCTTCACCACGTCGCGCGGCGTGAAGTGCTCGCCGGCCTCTTCGTTGTTCTCCTCGTTGAAGCGCCGGATGAGCTCCTCGAACACAGTTCCCATCCCGTGGGCGTCCAAGCCCGGGAGTCGCACAGAACCATCGGCGTTGAACACGGGGGCAGGGCTCAGGTTGATCGAGGTATCCAGGAACTTCTCGATGACGCTCCCTAGGATGTCAGCCTCAACGAGCGTAGGTATCTGGTTCCTGAACTTGAACTTGTCGAGGATATCCTGAACCGAAGGCGAGAACCCGTCGAGGTATGCCTCAAAGTCGGCCTTGAGCTGATGAGTCCGAGAGCGCGCCTTGAGGTCGCGCAGCGTGAACGGGGACGTGTTGTAGAAAGCCTGCCCCGACGCCTGCTGAAGCGCCGCGTCCTGGTTCACTATGCCGGCATCGTCGAGCATCTTTTTCATCTTCAGAACATCCTGCTTCGTTGGTTCAAGCACCACATCAAGGCGGCGGACCACCGTCATGGGCAGGATCACGTCTCGATACTTGCCCCGGACATACACGTCGCGCAGCACATCATCGGCGATGCCCCATATGAAGTTAGCGATCCAGTTCAGGCCGTTGCTCTCGCTCATCCGAACACCCTCTCCCCTGTGGTTCATTGGGACGCAGCCTCCACCTTCACATGGTTCGTGAAACGGTGAGGAATTCCTTGTATGGTTCTTGCTGTCGGGAGATGCACATGGGAGTTCCGCCACATCACCGCTGACCCTCTGAAGACTGCCTACCCGCTCGTCGAAGGTCAGTAGGCCGACTTCGTTGCTGCTCTATTCTCTGCTCAGATGCCCATTACACGAGACGACTAGTGGTCACGAAATGGTCACGAACTATACAAAAACACCGTCATCGGACGTACTGCTGAGCATGGTAACTCCATACAGTACGAACGCAGACGGAGTCTCACGTACTACTCGGTCATGTGGAACACTGATCCAGAATCCTTCTAATCCATGGGCTGTTGGTCATGGCCAGAAGCGGCTGGCTGGCCGTCGTTAGGCCTCATGGTTGTCTCCGATGATCTCTATCTGGTGGGCAGTGGCTCTCACGAGGGCTGTGGAAGTCCTTCAAGAGATGGCATTTGCGACGCCCCAAATGGTGTGCGAGTAGTGTGCGAACTGTTGCGGACGAGGTGCTATCTCCTAACATTTGGTGTAAGGCATAATATGGTGAGCCGATGCTAGAACGCATATCGTGATACGCTGCGATATCACAGGTAACAGCGGAACAGAGCCCGAATCGGACTTTTAATCCGGGTGTCGCGGGTTCGAATCCCGCGCGGCTCACCATTATTATGCCCTTTTAGCTGGTCCGATGATAAATGCCGCTGGGGACTGCGCCCAGCGGCATTCGCATTTGTCTGCGAAATGTGTGCGAGGCTCATTTCCGGCCCCCGCCAAAAAGCATGCTCTCAAGTTCGTTTACAGCGCCCTGTTGCATGTCGGGAAGCACATGGGAGGGCATACGGAATCAGGGGCGTATCCGCTCTTTTTCAATCCAGAATTCTCTTAGGCCAGTAGCATACGCCCACATCCAGCGCGCGGGGCTTGTCCAGATGAAAGTCGGCATGCCGGCAGTACCAGCACTGCCGCAGCCCTTCGGGAGTATCGGCCCTCGGTTCAAAGGCAGGGCAAACCTGCTCTGGCCACACGTTGCCCTCAGTATTAGGGGCTTTGAGCGACGCACCCTCACGCCTGCGCTTTTCCATTCCATGACGCTCCTTCAGGCGAGAATACCGTGGTATTTTCCCGTTATTCCGCAATCTGTCCGGGTAATGATCTGGTCACCACGGCAGAGCTGCTCCGCCGTGGCGATCAGATCATCGTTGGGGCAAGGCTACCTCATATTGGGCGTTGATCAGTCCGCTTACTTGCTGACGCTGGCGCCAATATCGACTACGGAACCGTCCCTCGTAAAGCGGTACAGTGCGGCCGTATCCTTATCGCCGGTGGTGATGACCGCAAACGTGCAGTTGGCATCGGGATAGTCAGTGTTATGGTCGATCCAGGTTCCGTCGTTCAGGTAGTATCTTCCGTCGCCCATTTCTCGATATTCGGGCACATGGGTATGGCCGAACACAACCACATCCACGCGTTCATCCGGGTTATCCAGATACTGCGCCTTTGCTTGCCTGACATAGTACTCCGAGCTCAAGGTTCCGGCGACCGCCTCAATGAAGCTGTTGGGAACCTTGACGTTGTTAAGCGTCTGACGCTTGGCCCATGTGCGCTGAATATTCCGAAACAGCACCGGCGCGGAAATCGTTCCATCCGCCTGCTGCGCCGGATAGAAATCCAGATAGGTATACGCATCGTCAAATCCGGCTATGTGCATATCGAATATTCTCTCGTCAAGGCTCTCATTGGGCGTCATACGCGCGGAGACGTCTTTGAGAAGCGAGTAGTAAGCATAAGCGCCAAACTGGTCTGTGTCAGTCTTGTCCGGTACGTCTGTTACGACCGGCAGATCCTTCCTAACTGCCGGACGGCCCTCCAGCACCCACGTCGCGGCATAGCGGGCGTAAAAATAGCCAGCTGGCAGGATAGTGTCTTCGTTGCCGCACAACTCCGCGTTGGTGACAGTGTCCGGAGCAGAAAACACATCGTAACGGTGACCGTGTTCGATTGCGATCTCGTTTCGGTCGCCTGTGTAATAAGTGCCGAGCCCTTCGGCATCCCTAGCCTGAACGATGTCGGGGATCGCTCCCTGCAAAACGTCGGCCTCCAGTGTCATGTCATGGTTCCCGATAACGTAGACCAGCTTTATCCCGCTGTCGATCACGTTGTTCAGCTCGTCAATCACGGTCTGGTTGTTGGCGATCACGTCTTTGTAGAACTGGCTTTGATCTGTGTAGCTGGGATAATAGACCGGCAAGAACCATTCGTCCAGAAAATCACCGCCGATTACCAGCTCTCGCACATCTGTTGTGCTTTGCAGGCGCTGCAAGAAATCGATAAGCAGTGAACGGTTGTTCACCGTTTCGGCATAGCTGTCATCGATGCCGAGGTGGATATCGCTTATGACGACAATCTTGTCTCTTGTGTTGCCGGCATTCCACAAAGCTGCGCCCTTGGGCGAGTTTGAGACTGATGCGCCGGTATTCGACGAGCATGGAGCGGTGAGCAGCGCCAAAGAAATCACCATGCAGCACGCCAGCAGAGAAGAGAACACTCTTGTTTTCATGGCCATTTCCTCCAATAACTCAATGATACTTCGTAGAGTTCCGCCCCAAGAATAACCTCTAAAAAAGCAAGAACGAGCCTTTACACTTAAAAGGCTCATTCTTGCACTTAAAAAGACTCGCACATTCTCTTAGATTAACTCCTGCCAAGCAGAAATTGCCGTATTGTCACACCAGAAGGCGCACCCGAAAAACACCGTTTTCGATTTTGTAGATCAGCTCGCCGTCATGTTCTTTGGCAAAGGCGATAACGCTCTTGCTGCCGATGCCGTGGCCCTCCCCGCGGCCGACAGGATAGCCGCTTTCGTCAAGCACAGTGCCCTCGGCACATGGGTTCTCCATCTCCAATAGCAGCCGCCCCACACTTCGGCAGGTGAAGCGGAGATAGGGGGTCTGATTTCGCGGCAGGTTTTCACAGGACTGAATAGCGTTTTCCATCAGGTTTGAAACCACCATGGAAAGCTCCAGCGCGTCCAGATCCACATTGCCCGGAATATCCAGGGCAATTTCTGTGGGTATGCCCGCCTGCTCCGCGAGCCCCGCATAGTGGCAGACGGCGGCGTTGACAGCGGGGTTTTCGCAATAGACCCTGCTGATTTTTGGCGCCGCTTGATTTTGACTTTGCAGCAAAACGGTAGCCTCGCCGGCTTTCCCCTGCTCCAAAAGCTCCAGAAGCACGTTGTTGAAGTGGCGGCGGTCATGGGCGGCGCGACTGTTCTGCGCCGACACCTCTTCCATAAGCGCCAAGCGCCGTGACATATTGCCCGCAGCCAGTTGCAGGTATTCCCGTTCCGCCTGCATTTTCTGGTTGTCCTCCTTGACCCGGAACTCCCGCTGGAGATTCTTGAGAGAGAGGAAAATGGAGCCGTAGGCGGCGAGTCCGATAATGATTACCAGTATCAGCGGCACCGCCTGCTTCGTCAGGGTAACGACAATGTCGTCCGAAGACAGAACATAGTAGTTGAACGTGACGTAAAGGGCCAGCGCCACGGCGAAGTACTCCGTCCAATGCTTCACCGCCTGCCTATACAGCGGACGCACATAGCGCGACAGAATCAGCACAAAAGCGCCGAACAGGATCACGCGCAGCAGCGAATTTGCGTAAGCGGGATAAGGCAGGCGTCTTGAGCCGATGAAGCTGAGGATAATGACGGCGTCGCTGATATTCTGGACGGTGAGATAGGAGAACAGCCACTGCATAAAGGTGTCCTTGAACAACGGCCGCACAGCGAAACACAGAACCGCAAACAGAATAATGTCAAGCTTTGAAAGCAAGGTCAAGTTCCCGCTGAGATAACAGTAGATTGCCGTGCCCAAATCGGCAGCAAGAATGCCGAGCATGGTTAGGAGCGTGACCTTTTTGGAATACTTCGGCTGCAAAAGCGTCATCATCAGCAGGACATTAGCGGTGGTCGAGACCGCCGCCCGCAGGAAGTCAGGAAGGTATTGGATTATCGTCGTCCTCCCTTTGCCATCAGGTAGTCCATGTACGCATCGCGCACGACCGGGTATTGCTTGGCAGCAATGGGAACGGTTTTGCCGCCGCACAGTGTGAAGCTGTCCTTGGCGAAACGCTCCACCCGACGCATATTGACCACAAACGAGATGTGGCATTGCAGAAAATGCCTGTCTTTCAGAATTGGCGAGCTATATTCCGAAAATCTCTCCCGAATAGTACGGCTGAGCACTTCCTCGCCGTTTGTCAAGCTGAAGATGACAGCGTGACTGCGGTATTCACAGCACACGATATCCGACAGCCTAATCACCCGCAGACTATCAGCGGTTTTGACGGCAAATGTCTGCTCTCCCGCAAGGTCCGCTTTGGAGACGGCGTAAGTCAGCGTATCAAACAGCTGCTGCTTTTCGATGGGTTTGACGAGATAATTAATGGGGCTTGCGGCATATGCCTGCAAGGCAAACTGAGGCTCGGTGGTGGCATAGATGATCTGTGCCTCGCGGTCAAGTCGGCGGATCTCCTTGCCTAATTCCAATCCGTTCACCATGGGCATGACAATGTCTAGTATGTAAAGGTGGAAGCTCTCAGCCTCAATAGCGGTCAGTAGAGCGTCCGGGTGAGAAAATCCCGTCACTTGGGCGTCAAGACTGTTGGCAGACAGGTACTGATTTGTCAGCAAGACAAGGCTTTTCAGCTCGTCCGGCATATCGTCGCAGACGGCAATGCGCAGCATCGCGGTCACCTTCTTGAACGGGTACGGTGGCAGTTTATCATTTGTTGTTTCAATTGTCGAGAAACAAGAACTGTGGAAATAAGAACTGTGGACAGTGAATCGGAGCGGCAGCCCGGCTGTCCTTGTTCAGCTCCAGTTGTTCATGACCCACTCAACGGCCCGTGGAAGCAGCGGCTAGATACAAGATGGCTCTTTTGGGCGAGATCGATCTGGCGGGACGGCAGCTAGAAAGCAAGAAGGAAGCTGCGAGCCTCTGCTTTGGCTGTGGTACCCCGGCCTTGATGATAGATGATCTTGGCGACCTGATCGATAGACTGAGGAAATACTTCATCATATCCGGAGGCGTGGGAATAGAGCTGCACCCGAATGACATCAACAGAGCGAACCTGGATAAGCTGAAGGCCGCTGGCGCAACAATGGTCAGCGTGGGAATACAGTCCTTCAACCGACTCTGTCTGGGCAAGCTAGGTCGCTACGGGGAGGGATATGCCCAAAAGGTCCGGTCCGTCGCGGAAGCGGGTTTCGATGTCGTAGACGTAGACCTGATCTTTGCCATCCCTGGGCAGACGGACGAGATGCTGATACATGATGTCGACACTGCGTTTTCACTAGTCATGTGCAGATAGTCCTGTGTAGGCGGGGACTTCTCAGCTATGGCCTCCATCACTGTAGGCGGAGACTGCCTGCGGCGTTACGGTGAAGCAATGCTACTCATCAAGGAGTTTGGAGCGGTTTTGCATGAAAGCCGTGCTCAACAGGACTAGAGTGACAACCGTGGTCGCATTTGGCGTGGCGGCCGCGGTCCTTGCGCCACTGTCATTCTGGCTTTTCCGCCCCGATTCCACGGTTAGGGCAACACAAATCCCCGAAGAATGGATAGGCAGGTCGTCTCCGGATTACGAGCTCAAGGCTTTCGACAGCACCAGGATCGCGCTTGGGGGATCCAAGTCGGAAGCGTCAGCCTGGCCCCGGATGAGATAGCCAAACGCCAGTGCTACTGCTTCCCGTCCGACACGACGATCTGCTTCATGCAGCTCGGGCAGATCTTGTTCGGGATCTTGTCGAGCTGGCGGGCGTCCAGCACATCATAGGGGTCGGTATTGTAGTCGCACTGGAACACCGTTATGATGCACATGGGATCGCCGGAGTCGTCTGCATGGTGCGACATTCCCGCGCCGTGACCCAGCTCGTGCGCCAGTACATAAGCTATCTGGATTGCGCGCCGCCGCTGCCACTCGTCGGGGTGGGCGTCGATGTAGTCTTCCACAGCCTGCTTGATGCGCTCCTCAAGAGCCTCGTGCTCCTGCTTCTGCTGTTCCCTTCGAGCCTCATAGGCGTCGAGGAGCTCGGTGGACTGCCCCGGTTCGGGGTGGAAGTCATCATAGGTGTGGGGATGCTCATCCATCCACTCTTGGAAATTCCGTTCGATGGTGTCGTCCTCTTCACATGCCCAGTCTTGCCGTCTGACGTGCGCCGCCGCACTTCTCTTCAGGTTATAGTCGAGCAGTCCTAAGGAGATGTTGATCTGGTAGGTGTACCTGGGTGACCCGATCTTCCCTCCGCCGATGTCGGGGAAGGCATATCCGCTGCTATACTGCCACGTGTCGAACACACCCACAATAAGTGGCTCGCCCCTGCTGGACTCCCAGAACTCCAGCCACCCGGGGGGTACGAGGTTGTAGTCGTCGGTGACAGTGACATGCAGCGCTGTCTGCTCAATAGCGTTCGTGTCGTCGCCGTGGTTGAAGTTGACTATACGCCGGGCATCTCCCATGCTGCCTGGGCCGGTCCAGTAGCTGCCCGACACCAGTCGTATCCTGAGGCCTGAGAGGATCTCGAACGATCGCGCTGCCGCCTCCGGGATTGGGTCATGCGCGATGGCGCTCAGAATGCCGTTTTCGTCGCACACAAACAGGTATTTGTAGTTGGGATCCAGCCGCTCATGAGTAACAGAACCTGCGCCAGCACCGCCCCCGCCGCCCGCATCCAGCTTACTGCAATAAAGACCGCGGTACTTCTCGTATAGCGATATCCCGTCTCCGTTCGCCCTTTGCCCCTTGGGCTGAGGCGATTCATCCCAGGCGGCTGGCAGGTTACGGCCGAACACCTTCATCTGCTTCTCCCATGCGTCCGCTACATAGTTGTCGTTGTCGTCTATTGGAATCGCGAACTCCGTCTTGTCGGGCTTTCCGTCTACGTGAGCGGGGATCTCCGTGCCGTCTTCAAGCACAGCTGTGACCTTCAGCTTGGCGTGGGCGCCCCAGTCGAAGCAGTCGACCCGCACCGAGCTGATGGAGGGGAATTGGGGGTTGATGGCCTGCTCCTTTGTGGTAGCCGTTTGGCCGTCCTCCGACACTTCGAGATGAGGGTTGTTCTTCGCGCTGATCTTCAGGTCGTATTCAGGTTCGTCAAGGCTGCCGCTCATCGCCGCCGCCAGATCCAATCCCGGGCTGTTCAGGCACACTCCACGCTCTTTTGACGTGTCCACCAGCTCATAGCGGAATTGCACCTTCTCCATGGGGAAGTCAAAGGGGTCATCTTCCACCTGAAGCCTTGTGGTGATGACCACGCCATTGCCTGCGGATTTCTCGTCGCGCCCACCCTTCGGGAGCCACTCTTCGTACCCGGACGGGGCATAGATCACTGCCTCCAGTTTCTGCGGTCGAGGGGTCAGGGTGAGGGTCACCGATATGTCTGTCGTCGACTTCTCGCTGCTGTTGTCGACGTAATACGACGCCTTTAGGGTGAATGTAGCGCTGCCCTTGGGATCGGTCAGGAACTTCTGAAGCTCCCAGGGGTCGGGGAACTCTGCAAGCTTCACGGTTGCATCTTCGCCGATCTCGGGGTATAGATGGGTGTTCGACAGCACCCAGTGAGACGAGGGGGCGATACCGTACTTCTGAGGGTCATCGATCCATTTCTTAAGGTACTGATCGTAGTAGCGCGCCTTGGCTCTCGGGGCCGATGGGTCCGTAAAGCTCTGGATGTTGCCTGCCGATACCACCAGCCTGTAGCCGCTGACGAGACTGACCACGGGCCCCTTGCCCGACCCGGGGGGTATGGGGCTGATGTGCATGCCCACTCCGGTCTTGTCGAGCGTGCCCTGGCCGTCGTAGACGTAGGTGAGGACCAGGCCTTTGTCCTTGCCTTCGATGCTCCGCTCCCACATGCGGCTTGATATGTTCACTTTCACAGGGAACCGACTGCTTTTGCCGGCTGAGTCTTCTAGGGAGTTGGAACCCGAAGCGATTTCGAACATAGAAGTCGTGCGGTAGTCGATATTCTTCAGGGCCTTGAAGGGATCCTCGATGTAGCGGTCAAGCTTGTTTCTGTAGACCGACACTATGAGGTCGGTGCTGTATGACTCCTTCCGCTGAGTCCTGCCCGAAAGCTCGCCCCAGCCATCGAAAGACTCGCTCTCTGTGGTGCTCGTAACGGTGAGGGCGGCGTCGAACTCGGTGGCGTATGTAGCTCGGGCCTGAGCAGGGCCGGGGTAGGCTATGAATGCCAGACATACGAAGACTGCCGCGAGATTAACCCGCAATTTTCCGAACATCTGAGAGGTACCCCCTGAGGCGATATGGTGTGCTTGCTGCGACTGACTCGGGGATTCGCCGATATGCGCCGATTTCCCTCCATGGAGTGCGTATCTGGCTGGGTGTAGGGATTGTTGTCCTTGCGATGCCGAAGCGTCACCTTCGCGGCAACGAGTTGAGCTGCGACCGGAGCGTGCGCGTTCGTTTCGATCTGATGGTCAGTCATCGGAGCCACGGTTGCGCTGGTATACCCCCGGGGGTATCCGGGCAGGGATATCGGCAGACTTTGACGATAGTTTGGGCCGATGTACTCAACTTTTGAGTACATCCAGTTGGCCCGTGAACAGACAGGACTGCCCATGGCCCATTTGGGAGGCCGCTGGCGCCTATTATATAGGAATTAACTGGCGGGCGCCGCCATATCCCGCACAGCATTGCCACAAACACCCACATGGTGAGCGGCAATGCGACTCGCCCTGCCGGTTTCGATCCCCGTACGTGCCGGATACCCCCCGATTCTCGCGATCAGTAGGCGGTCCGGCGGCCATCCGAAATCAATGTACTCAATTTTTGATGCTATCTCGGAAACTGACGTCAAAAATCGAGTACATGCCAGCTCCAGCCGGTTTGATCCGCCACCATCGTAGTTATACCAGCTAAATAGCCATTTCAGCGGGGATGGCCCCTTCCGCTATCACTCTGTCTGGCAATGCTGCTCGCACTTTGACTTCGCGATGCCTACAAGAACTACACAGACCCTGTCGGTGTCGGGGTGTGTCCGTGATAGACCCTGTCCGTGTCGCAGCATGTCGGTGTCGGGGTGTGTCCGTGTCGCAGCGTGTCCGCGTGGGGGTGTGTCCGTGTCGCAGCGTGTCCGTGTCGGGGTGTTGACTAACCGCCGCAGCTATCTCATACTCTATACGGACCTGCCGGCGCCGCCGGGGCTTGCCACGCATTGGAGGGATGGCTTTGATTACTGCACAGGGTTTGACTAAACGCTACGGGGATGTACTCGCCGTGGATAATGTGGATCTTCAGGTAAACGCGGGTGAGATCTTCGGATTCCTGGGCCCGAACGGGGCGGGGAAGACGACAACCATCAAC
>Ga0255340_1001443_pt1 | contig 31241 bp, 31 predicted proteins | sample wastewater_treat_7_FD_192417 | JGI IMG/M metagenome (GOLD analysis project Ga0255340, IMG submission 192417) | Wastewater microbial communities from Lulu Island WWTP, Vancouver, Canada - plant10 | ecosystem: Engineered > WWTP > Wastewater > Unclassified | place: Canada: Vancouver, British... | reverse complement strand
CTGCAAAACGTAGTATACCACGCCCGTAAGCGGCGCGCAAGTGTATTCGACGTCGAAATAGTCAGACTAGTTCGCTATGGAACAGCTGCGGTGTCCACGCAAGACCCGCGTCGCTCAGTATGTCGTGGATGCTTGGCCATCCCAGCGGCACTCGATAGCCCGCGGGCAGAACGGGCAGACGAGCGACTCGGATGAGTCGCCTCGGGTTTGACGGCCCACAGAACCCATGTGGTCGGAGTCATCTGCCTCGTCTCAAGCCTCGCGCCCGTCGTGGCGATAGCTGCCGTCAGCTCGTCAACGTGCAGGTAGAACTCGTCGCCAGCCAGTCCAGCCGTTCGCGCGCTGCTTCCTCATCACCAGCGTCCCGAAACGCCACGTCTCCCAGAGCCAAAACTCCCCCGGGCCTCTGCACTCGCATCATCTCGCCCACTGCCTTCGGCTGCAATTCGTGCGCCACGTGATGGAAGGCGTATGTACTCACCACGGCATCCAGCACGTCATCATAGCGCGCGTACATGTCCTGATCTGCCTGCACCATGTCGTCGTAGCGATCAGTCCACGAGTAGGAATCGAAATCCCATACCTTCTGGTCCGCCTGGTCAGTTGCCATACCGTGATCCGCCTCCCAACTGCTCGGGCTGTGTCACGACCATCGTACTGCATGGCTGGACACGCGGCAAGCAAGAGACCGAAATATCGCCCGAATGGGCGATACCTTTGCAGCGCTGCCCGTGGTAGTCTTGCGTTGGCGCCTATTCACGCGGACGTGGGGAGTCTCCGCGCGCTTGTTACTTCATCACAAAGCGCACTCGAGGTAGTGCCGACAAGGGAGGCGGACGGCTTGCAGCTTGAGGCTGACGCAGCTCAGATCCTTTCCAACCTACGTTTCATCGCCCAGCTGTGGTGGATCATCGGGGACGAGGACGAAATGGAGCGGGTCATGGCGCGGGCCTTGGAGGACGCCCAGGGCAGTGCCGATCACCTCGCGGATGTGGCTGACTCGTGGGCAGGCTTCGGCCAGCATCGCAAGGCGATCGAGGTTGCCCGGGCAGCAGTTGAGCTCCAGCCTGATCATGGGCACGCTCTGTTCGTCATGGGCTCATCACTGCTCGAGATGGGCGATTTCGAGGAAGGAATCCCGGTGTTGTACGAATCAGCCAAGGTCCGGCCCGAAGAGGTCGAGACGCATCTGCGTCTGGGTGTTGCGCTGGTCCGGGTGGGCAGGCCGGATGTTGCGCTGAGGGCGTTCGACTTCGCTGCCATGGTCGATCCCGACCGCGCCAACGCCCCCTACATGCGCGTATGGCGTGCATTCGCCCTCGCGGCCACGGATTGTGACGAAGATGCCCTCGAGTGTGTGAAAGGACTGGAGGCACAAACGACCGGCGACGCCGATTTCGGTGTGCTGCTGGCCACATTCTATGGCGTCGCCATGGGAAGGCCGGACCTAGCTATCCCCCTGCTCACGCAGGCACTCGATGACGAACCTGAGCACAGCATCGCCAGTGTGGGATTGGTAACCTCCCTTGAGGCCTGTGGGCGCAGTGAGGAGGCTCAGGAGGCTCTAGAATTGCTCCGTGAATTCGACGCCGTGAGCGCCGGGCGGGTCGACCACGCGCTGGCGCTCCGCGACCGCAAGTGTGAAGGCATCGAGGAGAGGTCGGCGGCGCACTGATGCGCGCTGGATCATGCGTTCTTCGTAGGGTATGGCGTTCTTCGCCCGCCGTAGGCTCGCATGGCATTGAGTACTGCGATGAGCGCAACGCCGACATCGGCGAACACGGCACTCCACATGCTGGCGATCCCCATGGCGCCCAGCGCAAGCACCGCCGCCTTCACTGCCAGAGAGAACACGATGTTCTCCACTACTACTCGGTGGGTGCGGCGCGCGATCTCAATCGCATCGGCGATACGGGCGGGGTTGTCGTCCATTATCACGACATCGGCCGCCTCAATGGCTGCGTCCGAGCCCAGCCCGCCCATGGCGATCCCTACATCGGCTCGGGTGAGCGCAGGCGCGTCGTTGATACCGTCTCCCACAAACGCAACCGCGCCCATCTTGCGCCTGCCCAGCTCGCGACCGCGCTCACGGCTGGCTTGCTCGTTCATTATGGTCTCAAGCGCCTCGACCTTCTGACCGGGAAGCAAGTCGGCCCGGTATTCGTCTATGCCTACCTCGCTCGCAACTTGCTGGGCGACATGGCTCGCGTCGCCGGTGAGCATGACGATCCGGCTCACACCTGCGTGCCTGAGCCGTCGAACGCCGTCCAAAGCTCCCGGTTTCACCTGATCGGCCAGGCGTATCCGCCCTGCCAGAACCCCGTCTTTGGCCACATTGACCACGGTGCCGTCGGTAACACACATGTCATGCGGCACGTTCTCAAGATGCAGAAGCCGATCGTTGCCGGCCATGACACGCTCGCCGGCTACTGTCGCGCGCACGCCCATCCCGCTTACCTCATCGACAGCCGTGATGGCAGACTCGTCGATCGCCCTGCCTTGCTGCCCGCCGTTGCAGTATGACTCGCGTATGGACGCCGACACGGGGTGGCCCGAGCGCGCGCCCGCGTGAGCCGCGAGCCTCAACACTTCACCTTCGGCCACTCCATTCTCGCCCTGTATCTCGACGACCCGGAATGACCCCGCCGTAAGGGTACCGGTCTTGTCGAACACTACAGTGTCCACGTGGGTCAGGGCCTCCAGGAAGTTGGCGCCCTTCACCAGCACACCGCGACGCGACGCGCCGCCTATGCCGGCGAAGTAACCCAAGGGAATCGAGATCACCAGCGCGCACGGGCACGAGATGACCAGCAGAACCAGGGCTCTGTGCAGCCATACCGCTGATGCCTGCCCAGGCACGATGATGGGAGGCACTACAGCTACTGCTGCGGCCAGCGCGACCACGGCGGGTGTATAATACCTGGAAAAACGCGTGATGAAGCGTTCAGTGTGCGCCTTGCGCGACGACGCCTCCTCTACGAGCTGTAGAACACGCGCCACAGCCGACTGAGCGTAAGGCCGAAGCACTTCGAGAGTAACTGCCCCGCTGGTGTTGACCATGCCGGCCAGAGCCTCATCGCCAGGGCCCATAGCCCGCGGCATCGACTCGCCAGTCAGGGCCGAAGTATCCATTGAGCTTTCGCCGCTTGTGATCAACCCGTCCAGAGGGACGCGCTCTCCGGGCTTGACCAGGATGAGCTCGCCCGGCAAGACATCCTCGGGCGCGATCCTCGCTGTCTTGCCGCCCCGGATCACATTGGCGTACTCGGGACGAATGTCCATGAGCGCACGGATGGAACCGCGCGAACGCTCAACCGCCATATGCTGCAGGTACTCGCCGACTGAGAAGAACGCCATCACTCCGGCGGCCTCCGGCATCTCGCCGATGGCTATCGCGCCCAGAGATGCCAGCGCCATCAGCGAGTTCTCGTCAAACAGCCGCCCACCCGCGACGCTACGAACCGCGTCACGGAGAACACGCCAACCTGCAGTGATATACGACACCATTAGTGCGACTTTCCAGACAACTGCAGCGCCAGCGAACGTGCCCCATGTCTTTATGGCCATGCCAACCGCGAGAAGGACGAGAGCGGCTGCGATCTCGAGCGGCGATGCCTGGGAATGCCCGTCGTGGTCGTGTCCGTGGCCCGCTCCATGATCATGACAGTGATCGCAACCGTGCGCGTCAAGCTTGCGCATCGTCTCCTTGATCTTGACCAACTCCTCTCTCAGCCTCCTTCGCATGCGTCATGTCTGCCTGGCCTGCCTCTGCGCGCAGCTGCCCTTCCTCCTCGTAATGCTCCTGAGCCACTCGTATCAAGCTCATAACATGCTCGTCGGCCAGGGAGTAGAACACGTGCTTCCCGGAAGGTCGCGCCTTCACGAGCCGTAGCGCTTTCAGCAGGCGAAGGTGATGCGAGACCGCCGGCATAGTGATCCCGAGTATCTCCGCCAGCTCGCACGTGCACAGCTCTTCAAAGGAGAGCAGATACACCACTCTGCACCTGGTCTCGTCGCCCAGCACACGGAAGATCTCGGAAATCCCGGCCACCTCAGGTATGCGCCTTCTCAGACCAGCCATGCCCGCACCTCCCCCAGTCGACCTGATCTCTGTTGCGTGATTCGACCATTAAACAATCGTTTAATCGTGAGGTCAACATTATGCCTGAATCCACCCGATGTCAAGGCCTTCTCACCAGCCTCTTCACCAGTGGGCATCCTCACTGCGACGCGCCAAACCGCCTGCCAATACCACACGCAGCACGCTGCACACCGTGCAGCGGTCATTCACATCATGGGCCTTTTCCGGCCAGGTCTCGCCGGACCACCTTCTGCATGATGCTCTCCACTTTGGCGACATCGTGCAGCGCCCTATCGGAGAGCCTACGGTATATGGATGCCCGCAGCTCCTGCAGCAGGGCGATGTCATCGCGCACCAACGCCGCGGCGATCTGATGCTCCATGTCATCAAGGCCGTCACAGTCGAGGCAACCATTCGCGGTCCACTCGGCCACCATGGCAAGCGCTTCGTCCCGCGACAACGGGGCAGCATCCGGCCTGGGACCGTAGAGGATCTCCTTGGCACGGGCAATCGCCTGCTCCCTGTCGGTGGCGGGCATGGCACAATAAGTCTCTGGATCAAGCCCCGCTATCCACAGGACCGCATGCGTGTAGAAGGCGAATTCGTCAAGACTGGGATCTTCAGGCCTCTGTTCGCACACTACGTGCATGGCATCGATGGACTCTGGGGTACATGCCAGTGCCAAAACCGAGAGGGCTTCATCTCGTATCCACGGATCCGGATGGTCGCAGAAAGGAATGGCGTATGAGACCGCGCGTGGATCTCCGGATTTGTGAATCGCCCACAGAGAGGCCGAGATATCGTCTACATCGTCCGACATCAGCCCCAAAAGCAGATACTCCCAGTCCCTGGCCCGCCCATGCCAGCCCAGCAAGCGCACCGCCGCCTGGCGAATGCCAGCCGTCTCGCCTTCGATGGCGAGCCGCCGCGCCTCAGGGAGCACGTCCGGATACTCGGACGTACACATCACTGCCAGGGCCGACTCCACCATCACTGGGTCGCCCGACTCCGCCGCGATCTGGCAAAGCACAGGGTACCCTTCCGGGCCGTAAGCGCCCCATACGAAATCCAGAGCGACCGGCCACTCCATCTCGATGGGTTGCTCCATAGGCTGCTCCACGGACTGCCCCGCCGTGAGCGTGCTCCCTGTTCTTTCGCGAAGAAAGGCCACCAGCACGGGGAGAGCCTCGGGATCGCGGGAGAGCGCCGCATTGTAGGCAGTGCGAAAATCCGCCCCGCCCAGTGCAGTCACTTCCGCGACCGCGGCTTCCATGAGTGCCGGATCGAGGTGGTATCCCTCCGCGGCCGGCGCCGCCTCAGCGCGGCCCGTTGCGAAACACATGGCCACGATGGCCACAAGTACGAAGCCTGCCAGCGTCCTAAGTCGCATTGTCGTACCTCCTCGCCATGTTCAGTTGTCCAGTGTCACCTATTCCGCGTGCGAAGCGTTTACCCTGCTCATGGATCGGCTGGCTATGACGTCTATTCCTGTGCCCGCCACATTCGCCGCCACTACCTGATGGATGCGAACCGGCGCCTTCACTTCTACTCTCGCTATGTCGAAGAGAACCTGGCCGATCTTGTCTTTGGGGATGGGCTCACGGGTACGCACAGGCACGAGCGGCAGGAAACCGCCTTCTACCCTCACCGTAGACGTGACCGTCCTCTTCGGAGCGCACAGCTCGTCCAGGGCGTATGTGGCTCCGCGTTTGCAGGAGTTGCCCTGCACCTCCACAAGCTGTCCGTCTTCAACCGTCGCACGCAGCCTGCACCCGACCGGGCAGACTATGCAAGTGAGCTCGCTAGTCTCCCTGCTCATGCCTTCATGCCCCCTTCAGCCGCCGTGTCGCAATCACGCGGAGTAATGCGGACTACCAGCTCGGGTTGCGCACCGCCAGAGGCATGATCCGGACTCGCCGAGTCCAGGCTCACCCTGCCCGGGCTGACCTTGCCCCGAGGTATAGTCAGCACGACCATCTCCGCCGGACGCACTACCCGCTCGAACTTGCTGAACACGACCTCGCCGCCGACTACCGCTTCCACCTGCACACGCTCGGCCGGTCGCATCGCGCGCATGAAAAGCCGCACGTCCCGCGAGGCCAAGTTGTCAACGTGAAGTATCTGTGGCGCCACATACCTTACGCCCTCGCCCGCCCGTGTTCGAATGGTCCGCCCTCCGGGCTGCTGTCCCGCCACAAGCCGTGCAGCGCCCTCACCGGCCGTCCAGGCCTCGCGCGTAACGTTGTCGACCAAGTCATGGATGTGAACTACGTTACCACAGGCAAAGATGCCAGGAGTAGAGGTCTCCATCTCGTCTGTTACCACTGGCCCGCCAGTTATGGGGTCGAGCTCGCCTCCGACATCCCTCGTCAGTTCGTTCTCGGGTATCAGGCCCACCGAAAGGAGCAGAGTATCGCATTCGATGTCCCACTCGGTGCCCGGGATGGGCCTGAGGTTGGCGTCCACCTGGGCAACAGTGACGCCCTCCACACGCTCTTCGCCGTGGATGTCTACGACTGTGTGACTGAGATACAGCGGAATGCCCTGGTCATTCAGGCACTGCACGATGTTTCGCGTTAGCCCCGACGGGAACGGCAGAATCTCGAGCACCGCTTCTACCTTTGCGCCTTCCCATGTCAGGCGCCTGGCCATTATCAGCCCGATATCGCCTGAACCCAGCACCACTACACGCTTGCCGGGCATGTAGCCCTCCATGTTCACGAATCGTTGGGCGGCTCCGGCCGTGAACACGCCGGCAGGACGCATGCCGGGTATGATAACCCCTCCCCGGTTGCGCTCCCGCGCCCCCATGGCCAGGATGACAGCCTTTGCGTCTATCTGCATCAATCCCTCAGTGCGGTTGACTGCCACGATCCGCCTTCCCTGCGTTACCTCCAGAACCATGGTGTCGAGCAGCGTCTCCACACCGGCATCCCGAGCCTCGTTGATGAAGTGCTCCGCATATTCAGGCCCCGTAAGCTCCTGCGACAGCAGCTGAAGCCCGAACCCGTTGTGAATGCACTGGTTCAGGATGCCGCCCAGCTCGCGGTCGCGGTCCATCAGAATCACGCGGCCCGCGCCGCACTGCTTCGCCCGCGCTGCCGCAGCCAGCCCCGCCGGCCCCGCGCCTACAACTGCAACGTCACACTCTACCGTGCGCATGGCCGCCAACCTCCTCGCACTCCCGCATTTCGATCTTGTGCTCGTCCGCCCCGCCCGTCTCGGCTGAGCAGCAGCAGGTCGCTTGCCTCTGGATCGGGTCCTTGCTGGGGCCCGACAGGATGTATGACCTGCCGCCTTTCTTGGTCACCTGCTCCGGGTCGATGCCCAACTCGCGATGGATAATGTCGACCACCCGCGGCCCACAGAAACCTCCCTGGCACCGCCCGGCCCCCGCCCGGGTTCGGAACTTCACCCCATCCAGAGTAGTGCACGGCACCGGGCGATGGAGCGCCTCGACTATCTCTGCCTCAGTCACCGTCTCGCACCGGCAGATTATGTGGCCCCATAGGGGGTTTCCCTCGATCAGCGCCGACTGCTCATCCCTGCCAAGCTCCGAAAAACGCATCGGACGCTCGCGCACCGGGTTGAAGTCCGGTTTCTCCACCAGCTCGAGCCCTGCATCGGCCAGAATGTCGCGCACCGCCTCAGCGATGGCCGGTGCAGCCGTCAGCCCGGGCGACTGTATGCCGGCGGCATTGACGAAGTTGGGTACTCCGGGCGATACGCCGATCACGAAGTCGCCGGCAGGCACGGCTACAGCGCGCAGCCCTGCGAAGTTGGTGATGGACTCGCGCACCGGCAGGCCGGGAACTAGCCGCCGCGCGCCCTCTATCACTTCGGCCAGGCCGGCGGCTGTGGTTGCCAAATCGCCCTTATCGCCCACGAGGAGCGCATTGGGGCCGGCTATCAAGTTGCCGTCCACGGTAGGGGCGACTACAATGCCCTTGGTAGACTGGGACGGAACCGGGAAGAGAGGCCTTGATACCAGATGCCCCACGCGCTTGTCAAAAAGATAGTACTCGCCGCGCCGCGGCGTGATCTCGAAGTCGTCGCGACCGACCATCCGCTCGATGTCGTCGGCCCATATGCCCGCTGCGTTCACCACGAACCTGGTGTCAATGACCACCCCCGGGCATCGTACCGACACCACGCGGCCCCCGCGCATGTCTATTCCAGTTACCGGAGACGACAGCAGCAGCTCAACGCCGTTAGCCACCGCGTTCTCCGCGTAGGCTATGGCAAGCTCCCACGGGCTGGTTATGCCCCCGGTAGGCGCCCACAGCGCGGCGACGACTTCGGCGTTTACACCGGGCTCGATCGCAAGCACCCGCTCCCGCGGGATCACTTCCAGCCCGGGCACTCCGTTTGTTTCGCCCCGCTCCTTCAGCTCATGCAGGTGGGCAGCCTGTTCCTCAGAGAGCGCCACCACCAGCGACCCGGTGTTCTTATGCGACACGCCCAGTTCACCGCAGACCTTCGGATAGAGCGCGTTGCCTCTCACGTTGAGCCGTGCTTTCCACGTGCCCGGCTCAGCATCGTACCCCGCATGCACGAGCGCAGTATTGGCCTTGGTAGTGCCGAATGCCACATCCGCCCGCTTCTCGACCAGCACAACACGGAGGTCGTACCTAGCCAGCTCGCGGGCGATACCTGTGCCCACTACCCCTGCTCCTATGATCACTACATCTGCCGCAAGACGCTTTAGTTGCACTGCAGCACTACCCCCTTACACCTCTGCCTGGTCCCGATCATTACACGGTTGGCTTTCCGTCTCCCATCTGAGCGATCTTCCGACCGCTTCCGCCCACCCTCTATACAGCCGATCCCGGTCTTCGCCGCACATGCGCGGGGTGAACTCCGCCTCCTGCCGCCACTTGGCGGCTATCTCGTCCTTGCCGCTCCAAAGCCCGACGCCCAGTCCGGCCAGGTAAGCCGCGCCAAGGGCTGTGGTCTCTGTCACCTGCGGCCTCCGGACAGGCACCCCAAGTATGTCCGACTGGAACTGCATTAGGAAGTTGTTGCGCACCGCTCCCCCATCTACCTTGAGTTCAGTGAGGACGATGCCGGAGTCGGCGGTCATCGCTTGTATTACATCACGCGTTTGGTAGCAGATGGCCTCCAGCGCCGCCCTGACGAGATGCTCGCGTCCAGTTCCGCGGGTGATGCCGAAAATGGCGCCGCGGGCGTAGGCATCCCAGTATGGAGCGCCCAGCCCCACAAAGGCCGGAACGATGTAGACCCCCCCTGTGTCCGCAACGCGCCCGGCGTATTCCTCTGACTCCGCCGCCGAATCGATGATCCTGAGGCCATCGCGCAGCCACTGCACGACCGCGCCCCCAATGAACACACTGCCTTCCAGGGCGTACTCGACCTTGCCGTCAATGCCCCACGCGATCGTTGTGAGCAAGTTGTGCTTTGAACTCACTGCGCGCTCCCCTGTGTTCATCAGCATGAAACATCCTGTGCCATAAGTGTTCTTGGCGGTGCCGGGAGCGAAGCACGTCTGGCCGAACAAGGCTGCCTGCTGGTCGCCGGCCACGCCTGCAATGGGCAGTTCCACTCCGAAAAGGCCGGGAACCGTGCGGCCTATTACCCCGCTTGAGGGCACGACCTCAGGAAGCATCGCCCTGGGAATGCGCAGAAGCGCCAGGATGTCGTCATCCCAATCGAGCGTGTGTATGTTCAGGAGCATGGTGCGAGAAGCATTGGAGTAGTCGGCGGCGTGCACACGCCCGCCAGTGAGGTTCCAGATGAGCCATGTATCGACGGTGCCGAAGAGTATCTCGCCTCGCTCGGCACGGGACCTGAGGCCGGGCGTGTTGTCTAAAAGCCACTGGATCTTGGTTCCCGAAAAGTACGCGTCGACCACCAGACCCGTCTTTTCGGCAATGGCTGCAGCCTCGCCCGCTGCCCTCAGTTGGTCGCAGCATCCGGCTGTCCGCCTGCACTGCCACACGATGGCGTTCGCCACGGGCCGGCCTGTGGCTCTGTCCCAGAGGATTGTGGTTTCGCGCTGGTTAGTTATGCCGATCGCCCTGATGTCGCCTGCAGATATTCCGGCGCGTGCGATGGCTTCGCGAGCGGTAGCGAGCTGCGTGTCCCAGATCTCCATCGGATCGTGCTCTACCCAGCCCGGCCGCGGGTACAGCTGGGTGATTTCCCTGCTGGCCATCTGGACGTTATCGCCGTCCCGGTCAAAGAGGATCGCCCTGGAACTGGTGGTTCCCTGGTCAAGCGCCAGCAAGTACTCCGCCAATTCGTGCACCTCCCGTCTAAACAGAAAAGCCCTGCCTCGGGCGGGCCAACTAGCTCTGGCTCCGTCCGAGTAGGACTCTCTCCAAATCTCCGTCCTATCACACTATTTCCGTGCCTGAACAACCAACTTAATCATACCACAAAGGCGCGACACAATCACCGGTCACTGCGTGTCGTGGGCATCCCACGAGGCGCCCTTGCAACCAGATCAAGCGAATCCGCAAGGCGCCGAGGGGCATCATCGCAGGCGCCGAGCTCGAGCATGAACACACCGTCCCAACCGGCGCTGGTGAGCAGGCCGATGAGCGAGCTCCAGTCAATCACGCCCTCGCCAAGCGGAAGGTGGTCATCGAACTCGCCGGCATTGTCATGGGCATGCACCTGGGCCAGACGCGGAAGCCATATGCGGGCGCAATCCACAACGCCGAAATGCTGCAAAACAGCGTGCCCGGTGTCGAGGAGAATTGCCGTGTCGGGCGGACATGCAGACTCTGCCAACTCCAGGAGATCCCCGGGAGTATCGAGAATCGCATGCTCACGCCAGCCGGTATTCTCAAGCAGCAATCGCACGCCCGCATTTCCGGCCGTCTCTCCTACGGCCCGCAGAGTTCGGCGGGCTAGCTCGCGGCCTTGCTCCGCACTCACTTGCACGCAGGGCCTGTGCCCGGAGTGGATCACCATGTCGCCGATACCCAGCCTTTCTGCTAAGGCCAGGGTGGCCCGGTACTTGTGAATCACGACAGCCCTCTCATCGTCGTCAAAAGCCGCAGTATTCACCACCGGAGGATGGATCGAATAATCCAAGCCATACTCATCGGCCAGTTCCGCTAATCTCCGGATAGTCGCGTCCTCGACTGTGTCGACATCGAGCCCGGCGAGTTCACAGAAGAGCTCAATGCGGTGATGGCCAAGGCGGGCGATTTCGCGCACGGCATCGATTATGTGATGCGATGAGAATAGCAGCGTAGATACACCAAGCCTCATCGGTCCAATCCCGGCCTCCATCCATTGCCACATACTACTGGCAATTCTGCCCACGCGCGAGCTTTCCTGCTCAATTACTGGTTGTGCACATGCAAGGCTCCCGAGGCGAACAGCATGTACACTTGGTCGGCCACATCTTCGGCATTCGCCCTCATGCCGCTCGCGAGCCACTGATATGCGACAGCATGTACCATGCCCAGGAGCGCGTATGTGAGCCTCGCAGGGTCGAAACTGCGCGACACTGCGCCCGCCGACACCCCCTCCTCGATGATGGACTGAGTCAGGCCGGTCAGAAATGCCGTGCCCTGCACAACACGGGTGGCGAGCTCCGGCGAGAGCAGCCCCAGCTGACGTGATAGAAGCAACATGAACTCCCGTTCCTGCGCGTAGAAGTCGAAATGCGCCACTATCAAGGCCTTCAGCTTGCCGTGTACGCTAGACTCGGCTTCGACCCCCTCGACCAACATGCGAGTGAGCTTGTTCGTCCGATCGTCCATCAATTCCGTCAGCAGTTCATTCTTGCTCTTGAAATAAAGATAGATGGTCCCCTTGGCCACTCCGGCGGCGTCAGCCACAGCATCCATTGTGGATGTGTGAAACCCGCTTTCCGCGAACACGTGCTGGGCCGCCTCGAGTATTGCCTGCCTTTTGTCGGCAGGACCAATCTGATGCATTCCGCCCACGGGACGACCACCTCCCGGTCGGTTCTACTATTGGATTTTCTCCCTTGGTCGTGCATTTCCTTCACACGAAGCGCGCAGGGGTGAGTTGACAACCACTTCCTTCAAAGATATCATGTTGGTGGTCATTCAACTACTCGCCAGCGCGTCTGGCGGCGGAGGTGGGTTTGATGTCGGTAGCAATTAACAGGTGCGGTCTGCTCGAATATCGTCCCACCCACCTTTCGCTGGTGGCGGCATAGGAAGTGTCTGCCTAAGCTCTGAGCAAGCTCACTATGCGCGTCCGCGGAAGCGGACGCGTTTTTCTTTCGCGCTCACTAGTTAGGCGGCCGTGGGTGTAGACGAGGTGAACCGACATCTATCCCGCGGCCTTCAGCATGTACAGAGCAACAGGAGGATTGATCGGCCTTGATGCCATCCCATTCAGAAGGTATCGTGATACAAGCATCTTCCGGGCTTTTCCAGGTTGAAACGGCCGATGGCGTAATCGAATGCATGGCCCGGGCGGGCGCGGATCCAGGCGCCATCGCGGCGGGCGACCATGTGCTCATATCGCCGCAGCCAGCCGGCAGGGGCGTCATTGAGTCGTTGATGCCCAGAACGACCCGGTTTTCACGCAAGGTAGCAGGCCGTCGCCAGGACGAACAGGTGATAGCCGCGAATCTGGATCAAGTAGTAATTGTAGTTGCAGCGGCCGAACCGCCTTTTCGGGAGACCACCCTGGACCGGTATCTTGCCGCGGCAGAACACTGCGACCTGAATGCCATCGTATGCATAAACAAGGTGGACCTCGTACCTGCCCCGGATCCAGATTCCGCTTGCGACCTGGCTGATCGCGCAGAAATCTATTCCCGAATCGGATATATGGTGATCATGACGTCGGCTGAGACAGGCAGCGGAATAGCCCTGCTCAGGCAGACGCTCGAAGGTCGCGTGTCGGCACTGGTAGGGCCGTCAGGCGTGGGCAAGTCCTCTCTGATATGCGCCGTATCGCCCGGGGTCAACCTTGACACAAGCGAGATCAGCTCAAGCACAGGCAAGGGGCGCCACACGACAACCTGCTCGCGCCTGATCAAGCTGGACGGTGGAGGCTACGTGGCCGACACGCCGGGAATGCGGGAGTTCGGCTTCCACCAGATATCCCGGGATGAGTTGGCATGGTGCTTCAGGGAATTCCGTCCGCACACCAAGTCGTGCAGGTTCGCCGATTGCCATCATGTGAAAGAACCGGGCTGCGGCGTGCGCGAGGCCGTAGAGCAAGGCCTGGTGTCGCCCGGTAGATACGAGCATTACCTGCGCCTCATGGGAGGAGTCAACCAGAGCAACCGCCTAGTTGTATGCTAACAGCATCTGCGCCGGCCCGAGCCCATAGGATGTAGAGGCCGCAATCGCACACAGGAGCCTCCGGGTGGAAGCCCTCCGGCACGGCGACCGTGTCGCCGTGCTGAACCTGGTAGGTATGGTCATAGTCGTGCGATAGTGAGCGCACGCGCTGAATCGCCGCTCCCTGTTGGGGCCGGAACCGATAATGCAGCACTCCTTCGCAGGCCGGTTCCGCGCACGTCCGGTCTGCGCCGTTCGTACTGTCGCCGTCTTGGTACAGTGCGGCGTCGCACCCGGCTCCTGCAGGGATCATAACCTCGCCGACAATCAGGCGTCGGGCCCTGCGGCCCCCGGGCCCGGCGCTCTGCTCCACGCTTGCGATCTGACGCACCCGACTCACTCGCAGCCCGTGCGGTGATACGATCACCGCCCCCGGTTTCGGCGGTTCGGCCGAGCCTTCCTGCTCCTCCTCGTCAATGAGCTCGGCACGGATCAGGGCCAGCTCGGCGCGGGCGGACAATCCCTTCACAAACAGCGTCGTGCGGGGCCGCGCGCATATCGCCCACGGCGGCCCGTCGAACACATCGCGCCGGCCTTCGGCGATCCCATGCTTCATGCGCCCATCCGCGTCTTCCCACTCCGCTTCCACAGAGCCGCTCATCACAACGGCCACCGTATCCAGAGGGCCGAAATCGAAGCCTCTCCTCTCTCCCTGTTCGAAAGGGACGAAGCCCAGGAAAAGACGGGACAGCCCCTCGCCCGGGCCGGCAGGGCCGACCACCTCGCGAATCCGCGTTGTGCTGCAGGCCTTCTCAGGCATTCTTACAAGCAATGACATCGCAAACACCCCATATATGGTGTAGTGGAACAGAATGCAATATAATCGGTGCAGAGCGCGGTACGGGCCCAACGAACAGGACGGTGAACACATTGCACGCCTCTGGGCAGCGGCAGACCCATCGGCGTAGCGCTTCCCGTGCCCTGCGGCATGGAGCGCACGCAACTATCGCCATACTTATGTTGACGATGCTGATACTCGCCGCTCCTGCATCGTCAGCCCCGATCGCGGGGCGCTCTCCCAGTGGCGGCCAAATAGCTTTTGATACATGGTCTATCGAGGACTTCTACGCGTACGATGACAGATATCCTCTCGAACCCCATATAGCGATGCTCGATTGTAACGAGTGGTATCAGCATTACGATCTTCAGTATCAGAGCGAAGGCGACACAGTATACTCCCACTATTTCGTGCCGGTCCTGCCGCGCAGTGCAGGCAACCCGGCCATAATCGGGCTGCACGGAATGTTTTCCGGCTCAGAGCAGCAGTTCTGGATGATGGCCGAGTTCATCGCGAAACGGGGCATCGCAGCGCTCACTCCCAGTATGCCCTATCACCACCGCAGGAGCAAAGGCGTTCAGCTGTTTTCGGGCCAGAAGTTCATCATGGATTCACCTCAGGCAATCAGAGACAATATCCGGCGCGCCGTCATCGACGTGCGGCGCGCTGTCGACTGGCTCAGTCAGCGCCCGGAGATCGACCCTCACGCCGTGTCGATGGCCGGCGCCAGCCTGGGTGGGATAGTCGCGTCGCTTTCCTACAAGGTGGAGCCCAGATTCCGCACCGGAGTGTTTGTCATGGCCGGCTCCGGGGTCTCAGGGATCGCAGAGAACAGTGACCACCCGCTGATTGCGGCATTCAGAGAGATCGCCAAGGTCAGGCTCCTAAATCAACAGGATTTCGTCGAGACTCTCCGGCCCGTCGACCCGATCAATGTGCCTGATCTCTATCCTCGCCCTGTGCTCATGATGAATGGGACTAAAGACACCATCATGCCGCCATCCGAATCGGCAGAGCTCTTCCAGTCGCTCGGTCAGGCAACGCAGGTATGGGCGGACAGCAGTCACTATTTCCCGGCCTATGCGGCATCGTACCTCCTGGCATCCTTCCTCGCTCAACACATGCCGGAGTCATACGGCGTCCCGGCCCCAGGCAGTGTGCTCCAAGCACGCCCAGGCTGGAGGTTCGTCGAAGCAGTCCAGCCTCCGGTCCCGGGCGACAACAGGCTATGGGTAGATGTCGAGGCGCAGGCGCCCGCGGCCGAAATGTCATCGGCACACCGTGTAGGCGTGCCGATGGTGAACAAAATCGTGCCGGTGATCGCGGTGAGCGCCGATACATTCCGGGCCGCCCAGGCGGAACTGCTTCGGCTGCCCGCATTCATCCACGTGATGCCATCTGACAGCCTTTTCGACATCGCAGCTGCCTGCTCATACGCAAGCGCCCTTGGGCTGGGGTATGAGCCTCTCCTATACTACGTGGCGCCATCGGCATCGTCTGCAGCCACGAACGGCTCGACGGTTGATGGCGCAAGGGCGTCGGAACGCTACACCCTCATGGAGTTCTCCACTGCCCATGTGGAGTTGGCCAGGCCGGCAACGGCATCCGTCGTGCTCCCCGCGGCCACAACTCCGCCCGCAGCTGCGGCGCCTTCACCGCATGATCTGTGCACGTCCTCGTCCACCCATTCCAGTGCGTCGGCGGCCGTAGCGGCGCTGGCCTCCAAAATACGCTGGGACAAGCTCAAAACGCTTGAGCACTTCAAGAATGCACCCGATGAGTGGCCCACATGGTCGTACTCGTCTCCCGGGGTCAGCGATGATACCGGGAGCACACCGTAGCCACCGCCGAGAGTGCACGCCTGACTCCATCTGAGTCAACATGCCTGTTCAGCACAGCACGGATTCCATGGGGCGGCCTGGTAGTAACGCGCACGCCCTCTCCGGCCAGCTCCTTAGCGAACTCAGATGCGCTCACGTTAAGGGCCGAAACATCAAATGCAACGATGTTGGTCTGCACCGTAGAGATGTCTATTGCGATTCCGGGGATCTCTGCAAGGCCCAGCCCCAGAGAGCGCGCGTTAGCGTGGTCATCGGCCAGCCTTTCAACCATCTCCTCTAGTGCAACCATGCCCGCCGCGGCCAGCACTCCAGCCTGGCGCATCCCGCCACCCACCATCTTCCGGTGTTTGCGCGCCGCCCTGATGAACTCCGCGTTTCCGGCGAGAATCGAACCCACCGGGGCCGAAAGCCCCTTGGATAGACAGAACATTACGGAGTCTACATGCTTTGCGATCTCCGATGCGTCTACCCCCAAGGCCAGGCTCGCGTTGAATATGCGGGCGCCATCCAGATGCACACCCAGCCCATGCGCATCCGCAACCCGGCGGAGCTCAGCCATGGTCTGAATAGGCGTCACCGTGCCGCCTCCCCTGTTGTGCGTGTTTTCTATGGCGAGGCAGGCAGCGGGAGCGTAGTGTATATTCTCTTCCCTTATGGCCGCCTCCACGTCTCCCGGGTCGAGCACGCCGTTTGCTCCCTTCACCAGACGCGGAACCGCACCGGCTACCGCACAAAGCCCCCCCACCTCGTAGTAGTAGATATGGCATTCCGATTCCAGCAGTATCTCGTCGCCGCGCCTGCAGTGGGTCATAACAGCCAGCAGGTTACCCATGGTCCCGCTCGGCACGAACATGGCTGCTTCTTTGCCCACCTTCGCCGCAGCCAATTCTTCGAGCCGCCTTACAGTCGGATCCTCGCCGTACACATCATCGCCCACCTCGGCGTAGCGCATCGCTTCTCGCATCTCGTCGGTGGGAAGAGTCAGTGTATCACTTCGCATTTCGATGAAATCCATGTACACCCCTCCTCGGGCCTTCGTCAGTAGTCCGTCGCGCCATCTTTGTGAACCATAATGAGTGATACGCGAAACGCAGTGCGTACTCCTGCAGCTCGACGGCGGTCCGGCGCGCTTTGCGGATGCCCGCCATCGACGCAGTGCAAACCTGCGAAGGACGTGCATAAGGACGCGCGCAGGTTATGGCGATAGTTGACTGCAAAGTGTATAATAGGTTTGGTGTGCCCGGGCCGTTTCATCGCCTCATCCTGGGCGTATTCAAGTGTGACATGCGGTTTTCACAGGCCTGTTCGAGCGATTAAGCGAGGTGAGTTTTCTTGGGCGACAACGACAAGCTCCGCGATTTGAATGCCCGAAAAGGCAAGGTGCTCGACGGGGGCGGCCCCAAGAGCATCGAAAAGCAGCACGCGGCGGGCAAGCTGACCGCCAGGGAGCGCATCGAACGTCTACTGGATCCGGGAAGCTTTGCCGAACTCGACATGTTCGTCGAACACAGGTGTCATGATCTGGGCATGGACCAACGAGAACTTCCGGGCGAGGGGGTCGTCACCGGGTACGGCAGCATCGACGGCCGCAAGGTGTTCGTATTCGCTCAGGACTTCACAGTCATGGGCGGCTCCCTCGGAGAAATGCACGCGCGAAAGATCTGCAAGGTAATGGACCTGGCGACGAAAGTCGGAGCACCGCTTATCGGTATCAACGACTCAGGCGGAGCTCGCATTCAAGAGGGCGTCGACGCGCTCTCAGGTTACGGTCAGATCTTCTACAGAAACACCATATCATCAGGGGTAATCCCGCAGATCTCAGTGATCATGGGGCCCTGCGCCGGCGGCGCGGTCTACTCCCCTGCCCTGACCGACTTCGTCTTCATGGTTCAGGGCGCCAACATGTTCATCACCGGGCCACAGGTAATCAAGGCTGTGACAGGCGAGGATGTATCCGCCGACGAGCTTGGCGGGGCTGCGACGCATAACCGCACGAGCGGCGTTGCGCACTTCATGTACGACGCCGAGGCCGACTGCTTCATGGCCATCCGCAAGCTCCTGTCGTACCTGCCCAGCAACAACCTGGAGGATCCTCCGGTATCCGGCTGCTCTGAGGTTGCTCTCGGCACAAATCCCCAGATGCGCGAGATCGTACCGCCCGAATCGAACAGGGCCTACGACATGCGACACGTGATCGCCGGTTTCGTCGACGATGCGGACTTCTTCGAAGTACATCAGCACTATGCCATGAACATGATCGTAGGTTTTGCCCGCCTCGGCGGACGGCCGATCGGGATCATCGCCAACCAACCTCGTGTGGCAGCTGGGTGCCTCGACATAAACGCGTCCGACAAGGCCGCGCGCTTTATCAGGTTCTGCGACGCATTCAGCGTACCAGTCGTCAATTTGGTGGACGTGCCCGGCTTTCTTCCCGGCGTTAATCAGGAAACGGGCGGCATAATCCGGCACGGAGCCAAATTGCTGTACGCCTACTCTGAGGCCACGGTACCCAAGATAACCCTGATTGTCCGCAAGGCCTACGGCGGAGCGTATCTCGCAATGTGCAGCCGCGACCTGGGAGCCGACGCAGTGTTCGCATGGCCGGGGGCTGAGATTGCGGTCATGGGCCCTGACGGTGCGGCCAACATCATCTTCCGTCGCGAGATTGACGCTGCCCCAAACCCCGACGAGGCGCGTAAAGACAAGATCGAGGAGTACCGCTCCAAGTTTGCCAATCCGTTCGTAGCCGCAGCGCGCGGGTTCGTCGATGACGTGATTGACCCAGCCGAAACGCGCTCCAAGCTTCTTGGCGCGCTCGATATGCTGTCAACCAAACGGGAGTCGCGTCCTCCCAAGAAACATGGAAACATCCCAATGTGATGGGAGGCGAGTGCAATGACCGCAGGTGAAGATCTACTGCTCGGCCTGCAAACACTGGTCCTGGGCATGATTGTCACTTTCGTAGGCCTGCTCATACTGCAGGGTGTGATGATACTGATGGCCAGGTTCAGCAAGGTCAATGCCAACAATAGCAGGCCGTCGAATGCGACGAAGGATGATTCCGACGTCACGATGGAAGGATTCGCAGTCCAACCGGAAAGCCCAAGCCGGCCCGATGAGGAGATAGCCGCGATCTCGGCGGTAATGGCGGTTCTTGCGGACGAGAGCGGAGCGCCGATGCAGGCAAGGTCGGTACGGCGAATCAGCCCCGCGTCTACCGCAGCACCCAACATCTGGGGGCTTGCGGGCAGGCAGGAGATCATGGCAGCTCGCCGAAGGGCGCAGCAAGCTACCAAGTAGAGTAATCAGTTCAATCCTGTTTGGAGGAGGACTGCTAAGTGAGGAAGTTTCGTGTTCAGGTAAATGGGAACATGTATGAGGTTGAAGTAGAAGAGATCGGCGGCGTACTCACCGCCCCTCAGCCCGCTCCGGTTGTTGCCACATCGCCTACACCCCCCGCGCCGACGGCGGCCCCGACTCCTGCTCCGAAGGCGCCTCCCGCCCCTGCCGCCCCTAAGGCAGCGCCGGTAGCGCCCGGCGGCAAAGGCAATGCAATTGCGGCGCCGATGCCCGGAACGATCACTGATGTACGGGTCAAGGTGGGCGACCGCGTGCAGTCACGGACTGTCGTGATGATGCTCGAGGCCATGAAGATGGAGAACGAGATCTTCGCCGGTCGCGCAGGCGTAGTCAGCCAGATCGCGGTAGGCAAGGGAGCCTCGGTCAATACCGGAGACCTCCTCATATCCATCGATCCGGCATAAAGGAGGCTATCACCTGTGCAAGAAGCCTTAATTGAGCTGCTGCAGAGCACGGGCTTCGCTGCGATCACATGGCAGGAACTTGTGATGATCGGTATCTCCGGAATACTGATGTACCTCGCCATTGTGCGCAAGTTCGAACCCCTGCTTCTTCTGCCCATTTCATTCGGGATGTTGCTTACGAACCTGCCGCTCGCAGGCCTGATGGACGGACCGAGGGACGGAATCATCGGCGGACTCCTCTACTACTTGTATCAAGGAGTCAAGCTGGGCATCTACCCTCCTCTGATATTCCTGGGAGTAGGGGCCATGACCGACTTCGGGCCTCTCATTGCGAACCCGTCCACGATACTGCTCGGCGCCGCCGCCCAGCTCGGCATATTCATCACGTTTCTCGGCGCCCTCTTGCTTGGCTACACGCCGCCACAGGCAGGCTCTATCGGGATCATAGGCGGCGCAGACGGGCCTACAGCCATATACGTCACAACCCGGCTTGCGCCTGAGCTACTTGGCCCCATCGCCATCGCTGCCTATTCGTATATGGCGCTGGTGCCGATTATTCAGCCTCCGATAATGCGGGCGCTCACCCGCAAGGCCGACCGCCAGATCGTCATGGACCAGCTGAGGCCGGTATCGAAGACAGAGAGAGTGTTGTTCCCGATCATCGTCACCGTTGTAGTAGGTCTGATGCTGCCGTCCGCGGCGGCACTGGTTGGGATGCTGATGATGGGCAATCTTCTTCGCGAGTCGGGAGTGGTAGACCGCCTGTCGAAGACTGCCCAGAACGATCTGATCAACATAATCACAATATTCCTCGGCACGACCGTGGGCGCCACCGCCAGGGCCTCGACCTTCCTCACCTGGCAGACCATCGGCATCATCGTGCTCGGCCTGATTGCATTCTCAGGCGGCACTGCCGGCGGCGTGCTTCTGGGGAACCTCATGTGCTGGCTGTCAGGGCGCCGCGTCAACCCGTTGATCGGCTCGGCCGGGGTGTCGGCAGTACCAATGGCAGCCCGCGTCGTGCAAGTCGTTGCACAGGAAGAGAAGCCCGGCAACTTCCTGCTCATGCACGCCATGGGCCCCAACGTGGCCGGCGTCATAGGATCGGCGATCGTTGCCGGCGTGCTCTTGTCGCGTTTCGGATAGCGACCCGCACAGCCAGGCAACATGTTACACACGCCGAGGACATGAACGAGTATACGACAAGGCACCCCCGGATCCGCAGCTTACAGCGGCGCCGGGGGTGTTTTGCATCTGCAGAGGCAAGCTTTAGAACGTCGGCCCGCCGAAGGCGATGCCCACTTCAACAAAGGGCATGCCCATAGTCTTGAGCGGGCCATTGTCGATGCGATTCTTGAAGTTCATCCCGTCGATCCAGCCGATAGGCGCATAGAAGAAGGAGTATCCTCCGGTTATCCTGACATCCGCAAATACAGATATCGGGAACGTAACAGACGCCTGCGGCTGAACCATCAAGTACGGCCGCCAGAGCGACGCGGTGTTGCCGACCTCGCCCAGCAGTTCATCGAAATCGTCAATCAACCCACGCCTCGTCGTGAGCGTAGCGGTTCCTGCGCCCAAAACAGCGCCAAGCCCCAGGCAGGCCTTTTCGGAACGCCAGGCGTTGTACTGAACCAGAATCCCTCCGTAGCCAATGTCGAGAGTGGCCACTATGGGATCTGCGCCGGAAGTCGCAGGCGACTTCGCGGATCCGCCCATGCCCACTGCGCCAATGGACCACTTGCCGTCGCCGAGCTCGCCGAGCCCATACCCGCCCCATGCAAGCATGCCTTTGGGCATTTCGTTGAAGCCCGCGTCGGTGAGCTTCTCGTTGAGATCGTCGAGCTTAAGGAATACATACCCGACGGAATTGCCCCCACCGCCTGCCTGCGCAGAGCAGATTCCCCCAAACATCGCCATGACTGCGACAGCCGTCACGACCGCCACGCAGAGTCGCCTTGACCTCATTTCCGATCGCACTCCTCTTACTCTTCGCGTTCTTACTCTTTGCGTTCACACAGCTCGACAAGGACCCCGCCTGTAGCTTTGGGATGCAGGAAGGCGATACGCGCCCCTCCGGCTCCGTAGCGAGGTTTCTCATCGATGAGGCGGACCCCTTGCTGCCTCATCTGCTCGAGCGCTTCCTCGATGTCGTCTACCCTGAAGGCGATATGTTGTATGCCTTCGCCGCGCTTTTCGATGAACTTGGCGATAGGCCCCTCGGGATCAGTCGATTCCAAGAGCTCGATCTCAGTGTCGCCCACGGGCATAAACGCCACTCGTACCTTCTGCTCCTCCACGACCTCTGTGCCATGCAGCTTGAGCCCGAGCACGTCGGTATATATCTTCAGTGCTTCCTCGAGGTTGGATACTGCCACCCCGATATGGTCGACCTTGTGGACCACAGCTATCCCCTCCTCTGATGACCAGATGCTAGCTTACAATGAGTTCCCGCAGACTCCGACCGGCGCTGTACGGATCGATCTCCCTGCACGCTACCTTCCGGGCCAAGCCTTCGGCGGCCTCAAGTGCTCGCGGATCATCGGCAAGCCCCCGCCAGATCAGATCGGACGCGATCTGCATAGTCTCCGATTTGGCACGCCTGAGCCTACGCTCAACCAGCACGCCGTCTTCTGCCAGGCGGCACAGGTGCGCATCGCACATGTCGCACACTTCGGCCACGCCTTCGCCCGACTCGGCCATAGTCTGCAGGATGGGCGGACTCCACGCAGTGACTTCAGTCACAACAGTCGCCCCCGCCGCGACCGCAGGGCCGTGATGCCCCAAGGACGCCCTGCCGCGCCCTGATGCATTTCCGGCCAGGTCGAGTGCCATGCGTATCTCGGCGACAACTCTCTGAACGCCGGGTCGGTCTTTCTTGTTGACCACGAACACGTCGCCGATCTCCATGACGCCGGCCTTGATCACCTGGATATCGTCGCCAAGCCCGGGCACTTGCACAAGAGCCACGGTATCGGCAAGCGAGGCGATCTCCACCTCCGACTGGCCTACACCTACGGTTTCGATAAGCACATAATCGTACCCGGCGGCATCGAGCACATCCACCACGCCCGAAGTGGCTCGCGCCACGCCGCCCAGATGCCCGCGCGTGCCCATACTTCTGATGAACACTCCGTCATCCAGCGAGTGGCGCTGCATGCGCAGCCTGTCGCCGAGGAGCGCGCCGCCTGTGAACGGACTCGTGGGGTCGATCGCCACGATCCCGACGGTCTTGCCCCGCCCGCGGTACTCCGCCGCCATCTTGTCGACAAGCGTGCTCTTGCCCGATCCTGGCGGGCCGGTAATCCCGACAACGTGAGCCTTGCCCGTGCGCGGGTATATCGCAGCGTATGCGGCCTCGAACCCCGATCGGCGGTCCTCTACGATGGATATGAGCCGAGACACCGCGCGGATGTCGCGTGCAAGCGCTCGGCTCACGATCTCCTGCCAATCCATTGCCATGCCTACCTATGAACGTTCTCGCGGATGAACTTCACCGTGTCGGCAGTCGATGCTCCAGGGGTGAAAATCTCCGCAATGCCACACTCTTTGAGCCCGGGGATATCCTCGTCAGGGATGATGCCGCCGCCCACAACCAGCACATCATCGACTCCGCGCTCGCGAAGAAGCTGCATCACCCTGGGGAACAGGTAGTTGTGGGCCCCGGAGAGAATGGACATGGCCACGACATCCACGTCCTCCTGAATCGCGGCCGCCACAATCTGCTCCGGCGTCTGCCGAAGGCCTGTGTATATCACTTCCATGCCGGCGTCGCGCAGCGCGCGCGCAACCACCTTCGCGCCCCGGTCATGCCCGTCAAGGCCGGGCTTGGCGACGAGGACCCTTATCTTCCTTCCCTCATCCATCGTGTCGCTCTCCCCCTTCCTAGTAGGCCACCGTGGGCTTGTACTCGCCAAAGACGCCCCGGAGCACGCCGCACATCTCTCCCAGCGTTGCGTATGCCCTCACAGCGCCCAGAATGAATGGCATCAGATTGTCGGATCCTTGGGCCGCTTGCATGAGCGCCGCAAGGCTCGCCTCCACTGCAGCATTGTCGCGCTCTGCCCGAAGCTGGGCCAGTTTCCTACATTGCAGATCTCCCACAGCCGGGTCGACCTTGAGAAGACCGCTGGGCCGCGCCTCTTCAATCTGGAAGTCGTTTAGCCCCACGATCGTTCGATCCCCCGACTCTATCTCCATCTGGTAGCGGTACGCACTCTCCTCGATCTCGGCCTGTATGAATCCACGTTCGATGGCCGCCGGAGCGCCGCCGATCTCGTCGATCCTGCGTATGTAGTCGGCCGCCGCCCGCTCGATCTCGTCGGTGAGCGCCTCAATGTAGTAGGACCCCGCAAGAGGATCGATAGTGTCGGCCACACCGCTTTCATACGCGATAATCTGCTGGGTTCTGAGGGCGATGCGCACCGAGTCCTGCGACGGAAGCGCCAGCGCCTCATCGCGCGAGTTGGTATGGAGCGACTGCGTTCCCCCGAGCACCGCCGCGAGCGCCTGCAGGGTTACCCTGACGATGTTGTTGTCGGGCTGCTGAGCCGTGAGAGTGCATCCGGCAGTCTGAGTGTGGAACCGAAGCTGCATCGACTTTGGATCCTTGGCGCCGAACCTGTCGCGCATGATCCGCGCCCACAGCCTCCTAGCCGCCCTGAACTTGGCTACCTCCTCCAGCAGATCGTTGTGGGCGTTGAAAAAGAACGAGAGCCTGGGCCCAAAGTCATCTACATCGAGGCCTGCATCGACTGCGGCCTTCACGTAGGCAATTCCGTCTGCCAAAGTGAATGCCACTTCCTGAACTGCAGTGGCGCCCGCCTCCCTGATGTGGTAACCGCTGATACTGATGGTGTTCCACTTGGGCACAGCGGTGGAGCAGTACTCGAAGATGTTCGTAATCAGCCTCATGGAAGGCTTCGGCGGGAATATGTAGGTGCCTCGGGCAGCGTATTCCTTGAGGATGTCATTTTGAATAGTGCCGTTCAGCTTCTCAGCCGATACGCCCTGCTTTTCGGCCATGGCGATGTACATGGCGAGAAGCATGGATGCAGGCGCGTTGATCGTCATGGACGTAGAGACCTTGTCGAGAGGTATCCCATCGAACAGAGTCTCCATGTCGGCCAGAGAGTCGATGGCCACGCCCACCTTCCCCACTTCGCCTGCGGAAAGCTCATGGTCAGAGTCGTACCCGATCTGCGTGGGCAGGTCGAACGCCACTGACAGGCCTGTCTGCCCCTGTTCCAGAAGGTACTTGTAGCGTCTGTTCGACTCCTCCGCTGTCGCGAACCCTGCATACTGCCGCATGGTCCAGAACCGACCACGGTACATCGTGGGCTGGACACCGCGGGCGTACGGATACTCACCTGGGAACCCTAGATCACTAAGGTAATCGATCTGTTCGATGTCGAGCGGCGTGTACAGCGGCTTGACCTCTATCCCCGAGCTGCCCTTGAATGCCTCTTTGCGCTCAGGGAATCTGGCGCAAGTTTTGGCATACGGACCGTTCTTCCAGCGACCATACTCGCCCTTGAGATCCTCCTGGTTCAATGTGACGATCCCCCCTTTGAGATAGGCAGACAACCTCATCAGATATTCAACATGAACCCGTAATTACCTCTTGACCGCCCTATAAGCGACATTAAACCGCTTCAACCTGAGCGAGTTGGACACGACCGACACTGAGCTTGCAGCCATGGCCGCTCCGGCATACACCGGCGGCATTATGCCCAACGCAGCCAGCGGAATGCCGACTGTGTTGTATATGAAAGCCCAGAAGAGATTCTGCCTGATGATACTGAGAGTGGCTCTTGACAGCCTGATCGCCACCGGCAGCCTATGAAGGCCGCCAACTATGGTGATGTCGGCTGCCTCCATGGCGATATCCGTACCGGCACTCATGGCGATCCCAACATCCGCCGTGGCCAGAGCGGGAGCGTCGTTGATGCCGTCTCCTACCATGGCAACGCCCAGACCGCGGTTCTTCATCGCCTCCACCCGCTCGGCCTTGCCGTCGGGCAGCACTTCGGCCATGACATTATCATCAGGAATCCCCGCCTGACGCGCTATGGCCACGGCCGTGCGGGCATTATCGCCTGTGATCATGTAGACCTCGAGGCCCAGCCCGCAAAGCTCGGCGATCACGCTGGCCGACTCCGGGCGCAGTTGGTCGGCGATTCCGTATACACCCGCGACAGCGCCGTCCACCGCCTGCAGGACTCCGGTCTCGCCCTTCTCCTCCATGTGCTCCAAGGCCTCCACCACATCGTCGGTCACGTGGATTCCAAGATCGGACAAGAACCTGCGCGTGCCCACTGCCACTTGGCGCCCGTCTACCTGTGCGGTAACCCCACGGCCAGGCACGTTGCGAAAGTCGGTCGGCATGGGCGCGTCTACTCCCCGAAGTTCTGCCTCCTCCACAATCGCCCTGGCCAGCGGATGCTCCGACGCCCTCTCAGCGGCAGCAGCCAGCCTCAACGCTTCGTCGGGCTTGTGAGACGAGAACACCCTTGAGTCTACTACCGAGGGCTTGCCCCGGGTGAGAGTGCCTGTCTTGTCGAGGACCACCGCGTCGATCCGGCTGAGCCTCTCGAGGTGTTCACCGCCGCGGACAAGCACCCCAAGTTCGGCACCGCGCCCTGTGGCCACCATAATCCCAGTGGGAGTAGCCAATCCAAGCGCGCAGGGGCATGCCACAACAAGTACCGACGTGGCGTTCACCAAGGCTTGTGCAACACCTGCCCCTGCTAGGCGCCAGCCGACAAACGTAGCCACCGCGATCACCAGAACCGCGGGCACAAAGTAGGAAGCTACCACATCCGCCAGTCGCTGTATCGGAGCTTTGCTTCCCTGGGCCTCCTCCACCAGACGAACGATCTGCGAAAGCGCAGTATCTGCCCCCACGTGAGTGGCTCGCATCCTGAACATGCCGTGCTGATTCACCGTTCCCCCCACCGCTAGGTCGCCGGCCCCCTTATCCTGAGGGATGCTCTCGCCTGTGAGCATGGATTCATCGATAGATGTATAGCCTTCGATGATCTCTCCGTCCACAGGCACACGCTCCCCTGGCCTCACGATCACGATGTCGCCGGGCACAACCTGCTCTACAGCAACCGTCTGTTCGGTCTCTCCTTGCATGACAGTCGCCGTGCGCGGGGTGAGAGACGCCAGCTTGCGAATGGCCTCGCTCGCCCGTCCTTTCGCGCCGTGCTCGAGGTTCTTGCCCAAAAGGACCAGGGTTATCACAACTGCGGACGCCTCGTAGTAGACCGGACCGCGAGCGAAGAACGTATTCACCACGCTGAGCACGTATGCCGCGCCCGTGCCCAAAGCCACGAGTACGTCCATGTTGGCGCCGCCGTGCGCCACGGTCCTGTAGGCGCTGATGTAAAAACGCGAACCGGATAGGAGCACGACCGGCGTAGCCAGCACAAAGCCGAGCACAGGGTCCATCAAGAACATGAGCGAATGGACGCCGGCGAGTTCTGCCAACATGCCAATGACCATGGGAAGACTGAGCGCTGCGCCGACATAGAACAGGCGCCAGTTCACGGCTGCTCGCAGGCTCTCCTCGGCCTTGCGCTCATCATCTTCGCGCCGGTCGCGAAGTAGTTCGCGCCCGCTGTACCCGACGCCTTCCACAACCTGGAGCAGATCACCCACGTCTACGGCGCCGGGATCATACACTACGCGAGCAGTCTCCGACGCCAGATTAACGTTGGCTTGCCTGACGCCGGGTTGGTTTTTCAGCGCTCGCTCGACACGCGCTGCGCAGGCTGCGCATGACATTCCCGCTATCCCGAGGTCCACAGACCTCGACTGATCTGCCATGGGGTATACCTCCGCATTATCTATCATCTGCCGCAGGCGAGCAGAAGTGACTAAAGCATGGGAACTTGACGAGGACCCTAGCAATATACTGCCACTGAAGAAGCGAGAACCCACATGACGAGGTGATATCACGTGCTGCCTTCCAACGACTTCTTCTCCATGGTACAGGATGCCTATGCAGACGAGATAGAAGGAGTTCGCTCCTATAGCAGGATGGCGCAACTGGCTCCCACAGAGTGCCTGAAACGAGCGATACTCGATATCTGTGGCGACGAACTCCGGCACGCTACCTTCTTCGATACCATTCTCTGCTGTTCGCCGATTGAGACCATTCAGCCTACGCCGGTGCCAATGCCCGTGCCAATGCCGACGCCTGCGCCATGTCCCTCGTATCCGCCTGAGATGATGTGGCCGCCGGCGCAGCCTACGCCTGTGGTGCCGCAGCCATGCCCTGGGTTGATTATGCCCACGTATGCGCAGTACCCTACTCCGATGCCTATGCCATGCCCCGCTCCCGTGCCGCAGCCGATGCCCACGCCTGCGCCGTGCCCGGGGCCATGGCAGACGCCGATGCCCTGCCCAACGCCTATGCCGTGTCCGATGCCTATGCCATGCCCAACGCCTATGCCGTGTCCGATGCCAATGCCGGTGCCGTCGCCGTGTCCGCCGTACTACCCGTACCCGCAACCTCCGTGCCCCACAATGCCGGGGCCGAGCCCCATGCCGCCGGTTCCCGAATTCCCTGAGATTCCGCCCGCGCCTCAGCCGCCTGGCGGACCGTGCCTGGGATGCATACCTACACGAAGTGAGGATTGATCGCGCCGGCGCCGATGCGAGTATGATCAATGAAAGGCCAGGTCAGCAATGCACTCGAACCGTGGTCGCCGCAGATTGGGCGGGGCCACGGTTCCGCTGTTGTCGGCGCCCGGCGCTAGTCACTATCGAACGCAAACAGCCTCAATCGGCCCTCGGTGACTTGCCCGCCCACCCACAGACCTATGGCTGCCCCGATCACCACATCACTCGGCCAGTGAACGCCCAGTTCGATCCGGCTCAGGCCGACCGCCAGCGCAAGTCCATATAAGGCCGGAGACCAATCGGGGTGCCTGTTTGATAGGACTGTGGCCATGGCGAACGCATTGGCAGTGTGGCCTGAAGGCATGGAGTGGTAATCCGGCGACAGGCTCGGCCCCGTAAACCGTCCGCTGCCGCCGGGCACGTACGGTCGCGCACGACCAAGACCTATCTTGAGAGCCTCCACAATCCCCGCAGTGCAGGTAGTAGCGTTCAGCATCATCTCACCAGTGGGCGCATCGTACGCCAGAAGCGCCGTGGAGAGCGCAATCGATGCGCCGGCGCCTCCAAGATGTGTGATGATCCGAGCGATACCGGCCCAGCCCGGTTCGAGCATCAGAGGTTCTGGCGCTGCGGCAGTCCTTGCGGCCTGAGCGGAAGGCGCGGCGGCAATCGCAGGCGCTCTGCACGACATGCCGACCATCAGCGCAGCCACAGCCAGAGCAATGGCCTTGTTCATTGAGTAGGAGCCTCCTCCGGTTCTGCCGATTGTGCCGATTGCGCCGGACCACACCCTATGGATACGTCCGCGGACGTGACTCTGATCGACTCGCCGCTATCGCTCACTACCACCAGGGCGCCCTCGTCGTCCAAACGCGCCGCCACAGCCTCAAACCGGCTTGACGCGGCCTTGACCGTTATCCGGCGCCCTATCATGGGTCCCATGAGGCGCTCAGCCTCGTCAGCGAGCGCCCGAGCCCCGCGGGCGCCCTGTTCGAGCAGCACGATGCAGCCCGCAAGCTCATCGAGGACTGCCGCCAACAGGCGCTCGCGATCGACCACTGTATATCGACCCATGTGTTCGGAAAGCGAGGTGGCCACCGGCAGGAGCTCCGCCGGAAACCCACCCTCCGGAGGGAACAGGTTTATCCCCACGCCGACTACGGCCCAATCGAGACGCCCAGCCACCGTAGATGCCTCTGCCAGCACGCCGCAGACCTTCCGCCCGCGTATCAGTACGTCGTTGGGCCATTTGACATCCGCGCGAACCCCGGTGAGCTTGTCTACAGCGCGGGCAACGGCGACAGCCGCCCCAATCCCCAGAAGGCCGCCGAGGTTGGGCTCAAACCGAGGCCTGAGTACCACAGAGAACCACAGCCCGAAATCGCCGCTCGACAGCCAGAACCTCCCGCACCGCCCGCGGCCAGCAGTCTGCCGCCTGGCGACAACCACAGTGCCGTCGCATGCTCCGCCCTCGGCCAGCGCCCGGGCCATCCGGTTCGTCGAATCAGTCTCGTCGACACGCACAATACTAAAGCTCGGTTTCACCTTCACCTGTGTCATCCTCGCGTCTGGATCCCGGCTGTGCTCCGCCGGGCGCACTCCGGCTGATCTCGCACTCCACGTAGTCGGCAGGCCCGCCCAGAGGTGCATGGGGCTTTCGCACACGGACTGTCACGCGGCCTACAGTGTAGCCCGCCAGCACTTCGTCACAGATAGCAGCGGCCAGCGCTTCGATGAGGTCGAACTCGCGCTCCTCGACAATCTCTTTGACTAGCGTGTACACGTCTCCGTAGTTCACCGTCATGTCGATGTCGTCGGCACGCGCTGCAGTGTTGAAGTCGCCGTACATGTCGACATCCACCTCGAACCTCTGCCCCAGTTCCTTCTCGGCCGCAAACACACCGTGGTAGGCATAGAACATCAGGTTCTTCAGTGTAATCCTGTCAGCCTGCATAGCCGTCCTCCTCTCCGCGCCATCCCCGAGTGACTGCGTCCGTCATTCGGGCAACCGTCGCCATTTCAGCGACGTCATGCACTCTCACCATGTCGGCGCCGGATGCGATTGCCAGCGCGACAGTTGCCGCCGTGCCCCATACCCTGTCACCTACGGGCCTTCCCAGAACCCGGCCGATGGTGGACTTGCGCGATGTGCCAACCAGGATCGGCCTTCCCAGGCTCTTGAGTTCACGAAGACGCCTCATTATCTCCAGGTTGTGCTGCGGCGTCTTACCAAAGCCTATTCCAGGGTCAACGATAGTGTTACACACCGAGATTCCCCGCTCGCGCGCATATGCCACGCGCTGCCTCAGAAATCCGCACACCTCATGAACCACTTCGTCGTATGTGGGGTTTGCCTGCATGTCGGCGGGGCGCCCCAACATGTGCATCAATACCACCGGTGCGCCGTACTGCGCCGCTACCGACGCCATGTCCCCCTCGCCTCGAAGAGCAGTTATGTCGTTGATGATGTGCGCGCCGAGGTCCATGCATGCTCGTGCAACGTTTGCTCTGTAGGTGTCTATCGACATGATAGCATTGGAACGGGCTGCAAGGAGACGGACTACCGGAAGGACGCGGGCGCATTCCTCTTCCTCAGTCAGTGGAGCGGCGCCCGGCCTCGTGGACTCGCCCCCTATGTCGATGATGTCGGCGCCGGCCTCCAGCATCGCCTCAGCATGCCTCAGCGCGTCATCGCACGACAGATGCTGCCCGCCGTCGGAAAAGGAGTCTGGGGTCACGTTCAGGATGCCCATTACGTACGTTCGCTCCCCGAACCGGAATGTCCTCCCGCCTATGCACATTGGTTCAGGTGTGCCGTCGAATGCAGCCAAGGCCGCATCG
>Ga0255340_1001438_pt1 | contig 31321 bp, 24 predicted proteins | sample wastewater_treat_7_FD_192417 | JGI IMG/M metagenome (GOLD analysis project Ga0255340, IMG submission 192417) | Wastewater microbial communities from Lulu Island WWTP, Vancouver, Canada - plant10 | ecosystem: Engineered > WWTP > Wastewater > Unclassified | place: Canada: Vancouver, British... | reverse complement strand
CGCTGTTGGGCAGTAGGGCATTCCTGCGCCCTAACCGTATATAGTCTGTTTTGCGCCGGGCAGTTTGGCACGAGTCAGGCTGCCCGGCTTTTTCTTTTGAGGGCGCTATGGTTCCGGAAGTTTCCGATGCTCCGCAGGAAAAAATGCTTGTATTTTTTTCGGCGGTATAGTATAGTTTTCGGGTAGGAATTCATGGTCGCCCGCAAAAGCAGCTTTTCCGCTGAGGATGTCTTTGCTGCGGGAATAGGTTTCTGTTGTGGATGGCAGTGGTATCATAAAAAGAGTTACAGAGTGAGGAAAACTTAATGAAAAAGAAACTGGTTATTGCTGTCGTTTTATTAGGTGCCTGCGGGGCGCTGGCGCTGCCTCTGCTGAATCTTGTGATTCCGCTGCCCGCCAGCCGTCTTGCCACGCTGAAGGCAGCCGACCCGGTGACAGCGGCGGCGCTTCAAGTACTCGAGAAAAAGTGTGTGCATTGCCATACGAGCGAAGTGCAGCTTCCCTGGTACGGTGTGCTTCCTGTTGCGCGGCAGATCATGGAGCATGACATGTACAGCGGAATGAAACACAGCGATTTTCTGCGTGTTTTCTTCCCGGAAACACCGAAGCCGGTTGATGAAGTAACGCTGTCCAAGATTGAGTACACGACCCTTGCGGGGTCCATGCCCCCGCCGCCTTATCTGCTTATGCACTGGAATCACCGCATGAGCGAACAGGACAATGCAGCACTTCTGGCGTGGATCGATAAAGTGCGAAAAGAGAACCACCTTCTCGCCGGTAATGATCCGGCATCCATGGTTAAAGGGCTGCAGCCGCTGCCCGAATCGGTGGACACCAATCCGGCAAAAGTCGCTCTGGGCGAAAAACTGTTCCACGACGTACGCCTGTCTAAAGACGATACCATTTCCTGTGCGTCCTGCCATGCTCTTGATCTCGGCGGTACCGATCAGAAGAAATTCTCGCCCGGTGTCGATGGTGCCATGGGTGATATCAATTCGCCCACTGTCTACAACTCCGTGTTTCAGTTTGCCCAGTTTTGGGATGGCCGTGCGACGGATCTGGCCGATCAGGCGGATGGGCCGGTGAATAATCCCGTGGAGATGGCTTCGAACTGGGATCAGGTTATCGGTAAGCTGACGCAGGATGATGTTTTCACAGAAGAATTTCTGGCTGTGTACCCAGACGGTTACAGCAAAGCAAATTTCACCGACGCAATCGCCGAATATGAAAAGACACTGCTGACTCCGGCTCCCTTTGATGCTTTCCTCAAAGGAGATGCTTCAGCCTTGTCCGCTGAGCAGAAAGCAGGCTTTCAGCATTTTCAGGACTTAGGCTGCTATACCTGCCACAATGGAGTGATTCTCGGCGGAAAATCCTATGAGCCCATGGGGCTGCGCCGTGATTACTTTCGGGATCGGGGCAACGTTGTCAAACCGGATTACGGACGCTTCAATCACACCGGTGATGAATTTGACCGTTTCCGTCTGAAAACACCCACGCTGCGCAATATCGCTGTTTCGTTCCCGTACTTCCATGATGGCTCTGCTAATACGCTTGAAGAAGCGGTGGAAACCATGGTGAAATACCAGGTCGGCAAAAAACCGCAGGCAAGCCAGACCGCGGAAATCACGGCATTTCTGCATTCACTTACAGGTGCCTATCAGGGAAAAATGCTGCAGTAGCACACGACCGTTTCAGATGATGCGTTGTTGCAGGAAGCCCGGGAGTCTTCTGTTGAAGGGCTTTCTGCCTTTTTTTGACAAGGCAGGGAACAGTCCTGTTCTTTGTGAAGAAAGAAATACACGGATTCTCCGATAATCAGGAGAAAGAGTTGTGATGAAGCAACGATGTACTATTTATGACATTGCACACAAGTCCGGCGTTTCCACCAAGACTGTCAGCAAGGTAATCAATAACCTGCCCGGCGTCAAGGAAAGCACGCGCCAGAAGGTGTGGCAAATTGTCCGGGAGACCGGATACTATCCGCATCATGGTGCACGAAGCCTGCGCGGGCAGGTGCGCAATTGTGTGGGTGTAACGCTCGCACCGCCTCTGCATCAGGTGCCGCTGAGCGAAGACTTTCTGCTCTGGCTTTTTGCAAAATTATCTGAGGTATTTGCTTCCCGGGGTGCTTATTTAAGTTTTGATCTGGCGCCACGGTCTCAGGAAATCCTGGGCAGTGATTACGGGCGCGGTGTGTGGGAGCAGGTATATGATGCCTGCCTGATTGTAGGTCCTCTTCCGGTACAGGACAGTGTGCTTCAGCGTATTCATATGTCCGGGATCCCTTACCTGGCACTCGGCCAGACCGATGCTTTTCCCGAAGGCAGCTGCGCCTCTGTGAATTTTTATGAGGGCGCATTGCAGAGCACCCGCTTTCTTCTGGAGCGGGGACACAAACGCATTGCGCTGCTGACCACCTATGAAGGATATCAGGCTGGCGTTGACCGGATCCGGGGCTACCGTGATGCGCTGGCAGAAAAAAATATTCCCTTTAATCCGTCGCTGGTTGCTTACGGTGATCCGGCATCCGGTAATTTGGAAGAAGAGCTGACGGCACTTCTGTCACAGCCCGGTGTGACGGCGCTCATTGAGTCGACAGCTTTCGAGGATGGTGAGCTGATACGGTCAGCGGCAGAAAAAAGCGGGCATGGCGCCGGGGATTCACTTGCCTGTGTCGTATGGACCTATAGCCGTGACGAGGCGGTGCTGCCCGAGGCGACAGCCCATTTATGGCTGCCAGTCCTGGAATGCTCTGTGGAAGGTATTCATGAACTGGCGTTGTGGATGGAAGGTGCCCGAAGCGGACCCATACAGGTGCTGCACAGCCCGGTTCTTAGTGATGCGCCGCGCCCCCGTGCCATGTCCAAGCCCACACGCATCGGAGAGCGGCTTGGTTTTCACGTGAAAAATATCCGGAAGCGTCCGTGATTCCGGCACTGTTCAGACCGCATGGCCGGGCTGTCATCACCTTGGATCAGTTAGTTTTACTTCTTGTAAATGGACACTTCATCGCCAACGCGCAGCACGTGGCTTTCCTTCCAATTGTTCCACTTGAACAGGTCATTCACGGTCACGCCATAATGACGGGCGATACTGGTAGGGTTTTGCCCTGCGGTGACTTTATGCACCAGTTTCTGCTCAGCCGCTGCCTGTGAAAGTGTGAGGTCTTTGCCGCGATCCCGTCCGGCAGCAGCGTCTGCGGTCGTTTTAATGGAAAGGCTCTGACCGACGCGCAGGACTGATTTGGTGGTCAGCTTATTCCAGGCAAGCAGGTCTTCCAGAGATACATTATGTTTTTTAGCAATGCTTCCGGCTGTTTCTCCTTTGGCGACTTTATGCGTTATCTCTTTGGGTGCCGGTGCCTTCGGTTTTTCAGCGGCTGCAGTGGCAGCAGCGGGTGAGGAGACCTGTCCGGAAACAATCAGTTTGTCTCCTGCCCGAATGATGGAATTTCCGTTGAGATTGTTCCAGGCAAGGAGATCTTTTAACGGTATATCGTAGAGCTCTGCGATGATGGCAGGGTATTCTCCGGCCTTAACCAGATGAAATTGTTCATTGGCGCGGGCGGCAGGCTGCACAGCAGCCTGTTTGCCTTCCCCGACTTTCAGAACCTGCCCGATCTGAACCACTTTACTGGCGGGAATATTATTCCATTTCTGCAGCTGCGCCATGGGTACTTTATGCGCCTGCGCGATTTTACTCAGCGTGTCGCCTTTTTTGACGGTGTATTGAATATCGACCGTTTTTTCTGCCGGTGCCGCTTTGGCAGCAGGCGGGGCAGAGGCGACGGCCGTTGTTTTTTCAGGGGCAGCCTGGGGAGATGAAGTGCCGGAGTCCGCCCTAGCTGCAGCCGCTGCGCCCGGAATATGCAGGGTCTGGTTGGCTTTCAGGGAGTGAGCGGACTTCATTTTATTCGCCTTCATCAGCGCAGATTCGCTGACCCCGTAGTGCCGGGCAATCTGGGAAACGCTTTCACCCCGTTTGACACGGTGTGTTGTACCGCCGGCATGGGCAAGTACAGGCGCGGCAGGTGCAGGCACGGGACCGGGCTTGATGGTGCTTAAAGCGGCAAGAATCTCTTCATGCCTGTCGCCGGGTACGGTCAGGTGATACTGACCGGTTCCCGGTGTCACTTCACGAAGCAGCTCCGGATTCAGTGCGGCTAAAGTGCCTTTGGATATGCCGGTGGCTTCTTCCAGTGCGGCGAGGCGGTAACATCCTGTTACAGGCACACGCCGGATATTCAGCGGCGGGTCGGTCGGTGAAGAAAAACCATACTGTTCCGGGCTGTTGGCGACAATGATATAGGCAAGGAGCCGGGGAAAGTACTTTTTTGACTCCTCTTTCATTTTATTGTTCGGCGAGTCGTTGTTCAGAAGCGCCCAGAAATCCCGTTCACCGCCGCACGCAGTGAGGGTGCGGTCCAGACCTCCTTCACCCATATTGTACGCCGTCACCGCCAGCGCCCAGTCGCCGTTAAAAAAGTTGTGCAGGTTTTTCAGGTAGCAAATGGCTGCTTCCGTAGAGCGATGCCAGTCAAAGCGCTCATCCACATACTGATCCATGTGCAGTGCGTAGTGGCGGGCAGTACCGCGCATGAACTGCCACATACCGCCTGCTCCGGCGGGAGAAATGACTTTTGTCTGAAACATGCTTTCAACCATGGCAAGCCAGACAAGCTCTTCGGGCAGTCCGGCATCCCTGAACATGTTTCTCAGATGGGGCATGTAAGAGGCGCTGCGGTTCAGTCCGCGCTGAAAGGTCGGAGCGTAGCTGTTCTGCAGTTCTTTAATCTCGGCAATAACCTGAGGCGGCAGAGGGGTCGGGATGATCAGATCGCTGTAAACTTCGGAACCGGACTTTCCGAGGCAGCTGCCCGATTCGTGATACAGATGGCTCTGGTTAAGGTGCGCTGTAAGGACGCGTTCAAAAAGTTCGCGAGATGCGTAGTTCAGAGAGGGATCAAGCTCCGCCTCATGAAGAAGCGAAAACATTTTCCGGTAGTGAGTGCGCGCTGTATCCTGATCTCCTTTTTCGTGGGCGATATTGCCCAGTTTCAGTTCTTCTTCCGCCTGGCGCAGCAAGTCGGACACAGCCGCAGGAAGACAGCTTTCCAGTTCGCTTACGTCGACTTCGCCCGGAGGGGCAGGGTCAAACTGAGCGATGCGACCGGGGGAATGGGCACAGCCTCCCAGCAGTATCAGCGCAAGAAAAAGCCCTGCCATCAGTCCTGTTTGTCTGTTTATTAAGCCCGCCATTCTTTGCTTAAAGCGTCTGACTGAAATATTCACTGAAGATCTTGCTCCTCTCGTTGCGTATCAGATGCAAGGCACAAATATACTTCTGATACGTTCAGATAAAGATCAATCATTTCCCCGGAAGCAGCAGACTCCGGTTTTTCCGGCGATTGAATAGATTATGATAGAAAACTGTACACAAGATATCCGTTCACATATTTCATAGTGTAAACTATATCTTGTGGTATGTCAAGCCATTTGCGCCAACATAAGGTGGTTTTCCATAAAGAAGGAAACTGCCGACACCTCAGAATGCCGGCAGTTTCGCTATAAAATCCGCTGCTTATGCCCAGGTAATCAGCCCGGTTTCGTGCTCGTGGATGAGATCAGGGTGGCTTGGCAGCACTCTCACGGAAATACCCAGTGCACCGGTGCGGTCGCAGCGCGCACGTCCTTTGAAGAGATGCACGTCGCCATCCAGCGCTTTTACCCAGACCATCCGTTCCTTGGCGGCTGCTTCCAGTGCGCCATCCGGCTTCAGCGCACCGTGATAAATCTCTACTTTCACATCCTTTTCCGAAAGATTTCCGAGATGTATCTTCGCTGTCACTTCCAGTGTATCTCCGAAGTACAGATTTTCTGCATTGCCGTTTGCCACATCCAGAATCTGCACCTGAGGCCAGAAAGTCCGTACTTTTTGTTTCCATGCCGCGAGCTCATACACGGCTTTCCGTTCGTTCTGAAAGAGGCGGTGGCGCCGTCTGCAATTCGGGATGTAGAATCGGTCACCATATTCAAGAACCATACGATAGGTATTGAACATGGGTGCAATGGTACGGATGGCGTTTTTCATGCGCCCGATCCATTCCCGGGGAAGGTTATCCCGTCCGCGGTTATAGAACATGGGCACGACATCCTGCTCGAGGATCTCGTAAAGCGCCTCACTTTCAACGGTGTCCTGGTCTTCGAGGCTGTCGTAAATTTCTCCCTTGCCGATACTCCAGCCGTTTTCACCCAGTCCTTCCGCTTCGCACCACCATCCGTCGGGAATACTGATGTTCAAAGCGCCGTTTGCTGCCGCTTTCATGCCACTGGTTCCGCTCGCTTCGTTGGGGCGCAGGGGCGTATTGAGCCAGCAGTCAACGCCCTGCAGCATGTAGCGCGCTACATTCATGTCGTAATCCTCAATAAATACGATGTGAGAGCGCACCTGAGGATCGCGGGAAAAATGGATGATATGCCTGATGAGTTCTTTGGAGCTGGAATCCTGGGGATGTGCTTTTCCGGCGATAATCAGCTGAACCGGCCTCTCGGGATTGGTGAGAATCTTTTTCAGCCGCTCGGGGTTTTTAAACAGCAACGTCGCACGCTTATAGGTGGCAAAGCGCCGGGCGAAGCCGATGGTCAGCGTTTCTCCGTTCAGCAGTTCACCTGCTGTCCGGACTTCAGCGGCAGAAGCGCCTCTGTTGAGCATCTGTTTTTCGGCACGGCTTCGGGCAAAATCAACCAGCCGCTGGCATGCGCGTACATGGGTTTGAAAAAGTTCGGAATCAGGGATGGAATCCACCCGTTCCCATACAGACTGATCATGCGGCATGGCGAGCCAGTCCGGGCCAAGATAGCGGTCAAAGAGCAGCGCCAGATCGCGGGAGATCCAGGTGGGGATATGGACGCCGTTTGTTATGGAGGTAATGGGCAGTTCCTCTTCGGGAACGCCTTTCCATACAGGTGCCCACATTTTGCGTGCAACTTCCCCGTGCAGTGCACTGACGCCATTGGAGGCGGCGGAAAGCTTCAGAGCCAGAATGGTCATGCAGAACTTTTCCTTGCTGTCCGCAGGGTTCTCACGGCCCAGCGCCAGGAGTGTATCCATGGAAATGCCTGCAGCGGCACAGTAATCCCGGAAATAGGCATTGATCATGGCAGGGTCGAAAACGTCGTTTCCTGCCGGTACAGGGGTATGGGTTGTGAAGACGCTGCCCACCTTCACAACTTCCACCGCCTCATTGAAGGTGATCTGATCCCGTTCGATGAGGTCTTTGATCCGCTCCAGCATCATAAATGCGGCATGGCCCTCGTTGATATGGTAGGTGGTGGGATGCAGTCCCAGTGCTTTCAGGGCGATGACGCCGCCCATTCCCAGCATAATTTCCTGTTTGATGCGGGTGTCGTGATCGCCCCCGTATAATTGACCGGTGATGCTTCTGTCTGTGGGCGAGTTATCCTCGTGATCCGTATCAAGGAGATAAAGGGGAACTCTGCCTACCTGGCATTTCCAGAGGTAGGCTTTGACCATTCTTCCCGGATAGGGGACTTCGACTACCTGATGGCTTCCGGCGGCATCGCGCACGGCCTGAATGGGCATTGCGTAAAAATCGTTTTTGGGATACAGTTCCTGCTGCCAGCCGTCGGCGTTGAGATACTGCCGGAAGTAGCCCTCCCGGTATAAAAGCCCCAGACCCACCAGAGGAAGCCCCAGATCGCTTGCCGCTTTCAGGTGATCTCCGGCAAGGACGCCCAGACCGCCTGAGTAAATGGTGATGGATTCATGAAAACCGAATTCAGCCGATAAGTAGGCAACAAGCAGGTCTTCAGGCGCATCGCTGTGGCGGGAGCGCCACTCGCCCTCAGTCATATAGGCGTCCAGCTTGGTGGCGACTCTATCCAGATGGGCAAGGAAGCTGGCGCTTTCCGCCAGTTGCTCCAACCGTTCCTGACTGATTTCGCGCAGAAGTCTTTTGGGATTGTGTTCCACCTGTGTCCAGAGGTCGCGGTCCATGCGGAAAAACAGATCTACCGCATCGAGATTCCACGCCCACCAAAGATTGTCCGCAATATCGGAAAGGCGCTGCAGTGTCTCCGGCAGCCGGGGAGCAACAATGTATTTGATAATTTTAGGCATTGGTTAATTCCTGTCGGGTTATATCCTGTGGGGGTGGGAAGAAAATCCGGGGCCGGAAGATAAAGAAAAAGCCGACGCTTTCTCTGCAACATGGCGTTGCCGGTGCTTTATTTCCAGCCGCTGCGGGGGCGTGGGCGGAAAGCCTCACATGCGGGTATTATAGCATGTCAGACACAAAAAGCCGACCTTTTAGCGTTAAAGGTCGGCTTGGTATTTTCTATTGGGCTGGATCAGCCGTAATATTCGTTTTTCTTCTGGAAGCGGAAATCATAAAAAGCGCGGTAGACTGTGTACAGAAAGTCCTGGAACGCCATGGCTTTTCTGGCAGAAAGTTTCTTAATGTGTTTCATTATTCGTTCCTCCTGACGCTGTTGCTTATACATATTTGGATTGGCGAAAATCGTACCAGGCGCGCCAGAGCGTATTAAACAGGGTCAGAAAAGCATCGGCACGTCTGACAGTCATCTTCCGGATGTGTTTCATCGTAATAACTCCATTGCGATGCATTGCACATGCACGCTACTTATAGCATATTGCGCCTGCAAACACAAAATAATTCCGTTTACTTGTCATCTTCGGGAGGCTTCGGATCTGTGCCCGTGCCGGGATTTTGCGGATTTTTATTCTGGAAAAGCGGAAGGAACACTTTCAGAAGATCAATGATCAGCGTGATGACAACGTCCGGTGCCAGGCCTGCTGCCTGTTCCGGTTTGCTGCTGAGCGTGTAAATGTGTCTCATGGCTGGTTCCTCGTTTGCTCCGGGCGGATAGTGTTTACTCTTCAGTGGCAGGAGGTGTGGTGGTGGGCGCAGCCTTGATCGCTATCAGGGGCTGTACCAGTGGCACGAAAACCTGCGAGAAAAAGGAAAGGACAAAACAGAACCGGGCCTGCAGATCACTGGTGATATCAGTGCAAAGACCATCGGTTTGTGCTGGCCGGGGCAAGCGCCCCATTCTTCTTATGTGCTTCATTTTACTTCTCCAATTTCAGCATATCACTGTGTCAATGCTGTTATCATCGCACAGCGCCTATGGAATTTACAATTTACGGGTTTATAAAGATGCATGACCCACTGATAAACTAATTCCCGTATCAGCCGGAAAGTTCCCGTCGGCTATTTTTATTTCGGTTTTTAATCTTCAGCTTGTGCATCCGGCTTTAAGACTTCCTTGCCGTCAAAGAGACCCGCCAGGATGGCAAGAATCTGACCTGCCAGAACAATATAGGCGCCTGTAGATGTAGTGGCTGCCCGCTCGACAGGATTGCTCAATCGGATAATATGTTTCATAACCGGTCTCTCCATTTTCCGACGGCCAGCACATCCCGGCGGAATCGTCTGTTTTAATTCTATCTATTCTACCACCGGAATTTAAAAGGGTTACAGATGATATAAAGAAGGCAGAACGGTTACAGAAGCAGATTTTGTACCGCTTGCAGAGCCGCAACACATCGTCCCACGCCGCTGTTCACCGGAGCCGACCCTTTTTCTTCATAACGCTGGAACTGGACATGTCCGTCCATGTACAGGACATTGGAGCCGCCGGGTACATGGTTATAAAGATTGGGGTCAATGCCGATCATGTCGCCCATGATCCAAAGGGTGCTTTGCGCCATGGCGCTTGCGGCCGGATTGTTGATGTCGGTAATGAGAAAGCGCTCAATGCCCTCTCTCAGACGGTAGATCATATTGCCGGCGCCATTGCCCAGCCCGGGATCCACTTCCACATCCTTGTCCGCCATCCGGTCGTCCTGACTCAGGAGGAAGGGCATGAATGCCGCCAGTACACCATCGACCACCTGCTTCGGTGCGGGGCCGCTTACATTCAGGCCGGGGATAGGCACAGAGGCAAGATCGACGCTGGGATCGGTGGATCCTGCCTTGTCCAGCACCCAGCCCAGATAAAGATAACTGGCGTCTGCCAGATGGACACCCCGTTTTTTCTCCTGACATGCCACACCGATATCGGTCGTGCCTGTAACGGGGTTGATGACAGAGTCTGCAGTTTCGACAGCGTCAGAAGGGCAGACCAGAATCTTCGCATCGGTCAGGTATTCAGGGTAGAGAGACGGCAGATACATACCGGCGGCGACAACGCTGTTCGCACCGGAGAAGGGCATACCCGGCTGTTCACAAAATCGTGTCTGCACGGTTGCCAGGCAGACCTTCGGGTATTTATTTCCAGGTGACTCGCTGGAATACATTTTGTAAATGATGCCCCATTGTTTCAGATTGTTCTGGCAGCTGGACCTCCGCGCAGCCTCGCGGGCACGGGCGAGTGCGGGCAGGAGAATCGCTGCCAGGATGCCAATAATGGCAATTACAACAAGAAGCTCAATCAGGGTAAAGCCTTTTCTTTTCATAATGAAGACACTCCGAAAAAGATGATGGGTATAAATGCGGGCACTGCTCTTCAAGGAGACAAAAAAGCCCCCGGCAGTGCGAAATATTAAAAAAGTATACAGAACATCCGGAAAGGATATCCACTTTTAAACCAAACTGTACAGAAAGTACAGCGCAATAAGGCCTTTCAGCCGAAGAGATATGTAGTGCCTATGTTGGTACCCTGGCTGCAATCAGCGGCGGCGCGGTCCCCAGGAGGGTCCTTCAGCGCTCATGCCCAGCCGGGCGATCGCCCGTTCTGTGCGGGTGCTCAGGGTGTAGGTGAAAAGTTCAGGGCGCCCGTTTCGCGTGGAAGAGAAAGCAATATGTCTTGAGTCGGGCGACCAACTGGGCGCCTCGTTGATGCCGTTGGAATTGGTGAGCCGCGTCGGGTTGGAACCATCGGCGCCCATCACATAGATTTCAAACCCTTCTCCGGAAATATTGGACACAAAAGCAATAGACTTGCCATCGGGTGACCAGTTCGGGTCATAAGCGCTTCCGCCATGGAAGGATAGCCTGTGCGGATTGGATCCGTCCGCATTCATTACATAAATCTGAGGGCGGCCGGCGCGCTCGCTTACAAAGCAGATCTGACTTCCGTCGGGCGAGAAACAGGGCGAAGTATCATTTTCCCTATTGTTTGTAAGGCGAAGGGAGCCGCTGCCGTCCGGGTTTTTAAGGTAAATTTCGGCATTCCCGTCTTTGCTCAGTGTCAGTGCCAGCCGTTTGCCGTCGGGGGACCAGGTTGCGGCACTGTTAAGCCCCACTTCTTTGGACAGGGCGCGGGATGCTCCGGTGGCACGGTCGAAAATATAATGGAACGCATACCGGTCTTTGTACGACAGATAGGCAATGGAGCGGCTGTCCGGCGAAATTTCGGGCATAATGGACAAACTCTGGTGATTGGTAACCCGCTTGACGTTGGCGCCGTCGTAGTCCGCCACATAAATCTCTTTCTGATTGGCGCCTGCCAGTCCGGAAAAAATGATTTCGGATGTGCCGATACCGGGCGTACCGTCAATCTGTCTGATTACTTCTTCGGAAAAGCGATGAGAAGCGAGCCTGTGATGCTCCCGGGCGACTTTTACTTCCTGTCCGTAGAGCTGGGTATTGGAGTAAAGGTCAAAAAGGCGGAACTGCGCCACCAGTTGTGAGCCTTCGTAAAATACAAGCCCGTAAACCAGATTTTCCGCCTGTGTCGCACGCCAGGCAGGCAGATCCAGGGTGGAGGGATCGGTGCTCATCCCGGTGAATCCTGCCGGGTAACTCGCTGCCGGAAGGAGTATAAAAACGCCGGAAAATTCAAGGTCATCGGCAAGGGCCTGCGCCATTTCCGCCGCCATGCCCTGAAGTTGCGGGTCAACGGTGGCAAAAGGAGGCACGGCAATGCGGATGCGCCGGTCCACGGTGCTGCCGGACTCGATCCGCACCCCGCTTTGTGCCTGGCTGATCAGATTGACGGACAGAAACAAAACTGCAGATAAAAACCAGACACTTCTTTTTTTAAAGATAAAAAGTTTTTTCATTACGAGTAACCCTTGCATCGTAATTTAGAATCAGGCGACAGACTGCATGTGCAGCTGCCTCCTCCCAATATCCACACTGTTCAGTTGCCGGCTGTCCATACACAGCCTCTGTATCATCACGGTTGAAAAGATCCCCGGGGATAGCAGCGCCCGGTCAATGCTGTTTTCTGCTCCTCGCCGGTAAAACGGTAAAGACTATATCCGGTAATACAGGCAATGCCTCTTGCATCTTCAGGCGGCAGCACCTTATAGGTAAAAGATCCGGGTGCGGTCGGTGTCGTTGTCCAGCCGAAGGCGAGCATATTTTCCTGGTCCATTTCGGGAAGAATGTCCGGCGGATTACCGGTAGCTTCAACAATGCCTGCAAAACGCCATCCTGCAGGTAATAATTCCACACAGGCAAAAGCCAGCGGCTTTTCAAGACCGATGCGCTTCCACTGCAGCGTGACTGCCAGAGGCTTCCCGGGGATATATCCCGAAGGTGCCTCTTTTCGTTCCAGAGAGAGCAGTGTTTCGTAACGCCTGAACTGGCTCTGTTCCTGATTCGAACGGAGCGTGGTACCATTGACCGTATAAAAGGCACTGCCGTCAATGGTTTCGGTTTCATTGGATGCACCGGGAAGCACATCGTAGGAAAACTGTACAGGAAACGTGGGCAAAGCAGACCAGACGAAGGTGATTGTGCCCTCACTGTTCTTGTGGCTGCTGATCAGGCCTGAAGGGTCATGTAATTCTGTAAAAGTCCAGTTGCGGGGCAACTGTTCTTCCAAGGTGAGTGATTCGGGGATGCCCTCACCGAAAGCAGTCAAAGAAATATTCAGGGAAAGCAGGGTATCGGGAAGATAGCGCTGATCTCCATCCGCCCATCTTTTCAAGGAGAGAGCGAGTTTTTCTTCAGGCGCACTTTCTCCTTCCGTCATTTCGCCTTCGCTGATTTCGCCTTCGCTCTCACCCTCACCGGGCACTTCGCCTTCGCTGATTTCGCCTTCGCTCTCACCCTCACTGGGCACTTCGCCTTCGCTGATTTCGCCTTCGCTCTCACCCTCACCGGGCACTTCGCCTTCGCTGATTTCGCCTTCGCTCTCACCTTCACCGGGCACTTCGCCTTCGCTGATTTCGCCTTCGATCTCACCTTCACCGGGCACTTCGCCTTCGCTGATTTCGCCTTCGATCTCGCCTTCACCGGGCACTTCGCCCTCGATGATTTCGCCCTCGCTTTCACCTTCACCGGGCACTTCGCCCTCGATGATTTCGCCCTCGCTTTCACCTTCCAACGGGAGTGCTTCACACACAACCCTTGTTTCTCCGGGATGCTGCATTTCAACCGAGCCGGACTCCCGCATATGGAGCTGTCCGCTGAGGATACCTTCGGTGCAGGGTTCGGGCGCTTCAATCAGGTAGGAGAGGCTGAAAGGGAGGGGCGGGCAGTCAACCCAGAAGAACTGCACTTGTCCTACTTCTTCTTCAGTGAGTAGCGCTTCTGGAGTTGTATTCTGAAGTAAACCGGCAAAGCGCCACCCTTCGGGCAGTACTTCTTTCAGCAGAACAGGTGTTGGCACTTCCCGGATGAATCCGGCAAAATGCAGCGTCACTGCAATTTGGTTATTCTCGTCCGTGCCGGAGCCGGGGCTGAGTTGTCTGGTGGCAGAGAGACGCTGCTCTGTTTTGGCAACAGAGACAGCATTTTCCATTGTATGGCTGTACGTTGAATTTTCCGTAAAAATGGTCAGTGTGACATCGTAACTGCCTGCATCGGTGTAACGGTGTACAGGATTCAATGCCCGGATGTGTGTTCCGTCGCCGAAGTCCCAGATCCGCCCTGTGACGGCAGCTCCTGCCACAAAAGACGTATCTGTGAATTGTACCACCAGCGGCGCCGCACCTTCCCGGGGTCTGACTTCAAAGTTAACCGTGACTATTTCGCCGGAGCCGGGCTCGCGGACTTCCAGCCTTCTTGTTGCCCTATGCTTCTGGAAAAGGGTTTTCAGTGTCAGGGTAACGGAATACTGCCCTGCTTTTTCGTAAAGATGGCGTGGAGATTCTTCGGTGCTGAGGGCGCTTCCATCTCCGAAATCCCACTCATAACGGGGTGCGCCAAAAAGGCCGGGGGCAGACTGGTTATTCAGCGTGACAAAAAGCGGTGCTTCGCCTGTTTCCGGGCTTATGGTAAAGCGTGCTTCAGGCTGGATCAGGTGACAGCCAGGGTGAAGGATCAGCAATCCGGGAAGCACGGCTATGAAGAGAAGGTATTTTCTCATGAACTGTTCCTTTCAAACACCTAAGTATACAGGCCCGGACGCAAAATTCACAAATCCGGATCCGGAAAGGAGACCGCCGGAGACGCGGGGTATGGGTGCTTATCCGGAGGTGTTTCGTGCGCACATAAATCCCGCAGCCGTACACGTCTGACGGACATGCACAGGGTGATCAGGGTGCACTTCGATCTGCTGATGAAGGATCAGAGACGTTGCTTTTTGACCAGAGCCGCCAGTTTGCTTCCCAGCAGTCCGGCACGGAGCAACGCAAGAGGATGTCCTGAATAAAGGGTTTTAAACAATTTTGTCAGCAGTTCAAATTTCTCTTTTGTATAAGGATACCAGTTGATTTCGCTTCTATCACTGCTCTGATCTATAGTCATCGATTTGATGTTGCTGAAGCTGTGCAGTCCGAAAGGACCGTGATAACGGCCCATGCCGCTTTCTTTTGCACCGCCGAAGGGCAGGGCGGCATTTGCCTGTGTTGCCAGAACGTTGTTGATGGAGACATTGCCTGACACGAGCGCACGGGCTACCCGCTCCGCCCGCACCAGATCACGGGACCATACACTTGAATTCAGGCCGAAGGGAGAATCGTTGGCGAGCCGGATGGCTTCTTCTTCAGTTTTAAAGGGAACAACGGTAACGACAGGCCCGAAGGTTTCGTCGTTCAGGATTTTCAGGGAAAGATTACGGGTTACCACCAGTGTAGGCGGAAAAATATGGGTGCCGGGGACACATTTGCCGCCCGAGACGATATCAGCTCCTTTTTCCTGTGCTTCCTGCAGCTGTGCCTCGATTTCTTCGATCTGGAAAGAAGTGGTCATGCAGCCCACACAAAGACCGCCGTCATCGTCCGGCTTGGTGCTTAAAGTGCTGATTTTTTCCATTTTCTCCTTGAGCTGCGCCACAAAAGCATCTAGAATGCTTTCCTGCACAAAAATCCGCTCCACAGAGGTGCAGGTCTGGCCACAATTGAGCATACCGCCCCACAGGGCCCCGCTGGTCGCCCGTTCCAGGTGAACATCGTCAAAGACGATCATGGGATCTTTTCCGCCCAGTTCCAGTTCCACAGGGATCAGATATTTGGCAGCTTGTGTCATGACATGGCGACCGCCTGAAACACTGCCGGTGAAAAAGATTTTGGCAGGCTTCGCATCGATCAGCCGTTCTCCGGTTTTGCGGCTGCCGTATACGCATTGAATGGCATCTTTCATGAAGCCGCTTTTTTCGATCATTTCCTCATACAGCCCTTTCAGCGGGGTCTGTGTCGAGGGCTTGATAATGACGGCGTTTCCGGCGAGAAAAGCGCTGATTGCGGGGAAGATGCTCAGATGGAAAGGATAGTTCCAGGGCGCCACGATCAGTACTGTGCCGAGGGGTTCATAAATAATTTTTGCTTTTTTGCTGAAGAAATCCCGGACAGTTCCTGTCAGTCCCGGCCCCAGCATCACGATGGGCGTATTGACCTTTTGATCGGCGAGAAAGCGAACGGCATTTTTCGCATAATAATCAAGCATATCCAGAATAGGATAAATTTCCGCAAGAAGGGCATCAGTGCGGCTTTTTCCCGTCTCACTGATGATTTTACGGCATACTTCGTCCATGTTGTCGCAGAGATATTTTTTCAGTTTCTGCGTTTCCTGCAGACGTTCGGCAACGGACATTTTTGCCAGAACAGCCTGAGCAGCCCGTGCCTTTTCGTAAATATCGGCGATTTCTTCAACGGTGTATTCAGAAACGGTGTAAAGTACTTCCCCTGTTTTCGGGTTGTGGACGTCGATGCGGTCTTTTGTTTCAGCGGCAGTCTGTGACATGGCTTCCTGCTCCTTTCAAAGGTAACATGTGATGACAGAAGTAAACAGTCACGCAAAGGTGCATATCCGGCCTGTCTCAAAGGGATGCCGGAACAGCTTTGACCTGCTGCATGGTACCATACTTCCAGCGGATACACCAAAAACTGAACAAAGTTCACTGTACTCTGCCGGTTGTGTCCTCATGAAATATTGCTGTACAATAGCCGCTGGATGAATATGGAAACAGGACTATGAAAAAAATCTATGCCGGGCTGCTTCTTCCTGTACTGCTGCTCACGTACAATGCTTTTTCCGCCCCACCGGAAATCGTCAAACTGGGCACCATTGATCTTGATCTTGTGGAGACGACACCCATTGTTTTCAAAGAGCGGCTTTATCGTTTCGAATACGTCCGCCACAACTACTGGGATAACAGCAGCGGCAAGTCTTTTTTCCGCTTCATTGACCATGAGACTGGCGAGGCAACGCCTTCTTTTGCCGCGGGATACCATTTCGGCAGTGCCACCGTGGATGGGGATCTTGTGATTGTTACGGGAACAAAAGCGGTGGACGGAGAAGAAGTGGACCTCTTTGTCTCGCGCGATCTGGAGCACTGGGACAGCTGGAATGCCCTGACACTTCCCGGGTACGGACTTTTCAATACCTCGCTCTGCAAAACACCGGAGGGCTATACGCTGATGTTTGAAGTGGGCAAGCCCGAAGAGGTGGCAGGGGTTCGTTTTACGGCGAGGTTTGCCACGTCACCTGATCTGAAAGTGTGGACGCTTACCGCGCCGGAATGTACTTTTGATAAAAGCAGGTATACTGCTCCGCATTGCCTGCGCTGGCACGAAGGCTGGTATTACAACTTTTATCTGGAGGAAATATCCGGATCCTATGAACAGTATGTGGTGCGATCCCGCGATCTGATTCACTGGGATCCGAGTCCGGTGAATCCTGTGCTGAAAGCCGACGACAGCGACCGCACAATCGCCAACCAGGCTCTGACAGCGGAACAGCGTAAACAGATTGCGGAGGCAGTGAATCTCAATAACTCGGATTTTGACTACTGTGAATTTGAGGGGCATCTGGTCATCAATTATTCCTGGGGCAATCAGCGGGGTGTTGAATTTCTTGCCGAGGCGCGTTATGAGGGTTCAGAGTCGGCGTTTCTCCGTGCGCTCTTTCCTCCTGCCGGGAATTAGACAAATTCTTACTGGAAATTCATGAAAAATAATTCAGACCGCCCGCTGTTTCAGCCCCTTCCCATGTCGCGCCGGGACATGGAAGCGTACGGCTGGAGCGAGATTGACATACTTCTGGTCACCGGCGACGCCTACATTGATCATCCTTCTTTCGGTACGGCACTGATCGGCAGGGTTCTTGTTTCAGAAGGATACAGAGTGGGAGTCGTGGCGCAGCCCCGCTGGGACACAACGGACGATATCTGTGCGATGGGACGGCCGCGCCTTTTTGCCGGAGTGACTTCCGGGGCGCTGGATTCCATGCTTGCCCATTATACGGCCTTCCGCAAACTGCGGCATGGCGACGCTTTTACCCCGGGCAACCGCCATGGCGCCCGCCCGAATCGGGCTTCTCTGGTGTACACAGGTCTGCTGCGTCAGGCTTTTTCCGGGCTTCCTGTTGTGCTGGGGGGTGTGGAAGCGTCCATGCGCCGTGCTTCTCATTACGATTTCTGGTCGGACAAACTGCGCCGTTCCATTCTTCTTGACAGCAAGGCGGATCTTCTTGTGTACGGCATGGGGGAGAGAGCAGTGCTCGAGATTGCCCGCCGTCTTTCCTCCCTTCCGGCAGGCAGCCCGGATCAGCAGGCTGTCCTGCGCGGCATTCCCGGCACTGTTTTTTCACTGACAGGCCGCACAAAAGAAAGTGCGGCAGATCTGATTCCGTCGCCGGACAAGATTTGTACGCTTCCGTCGCACGAAGATATTCTTGCATCGCCTGCCGCACTCATGACAGCTACGCTCACAATGGAGGAAGTGCTTCATCAGGGGAGAAAATGGATGGTGCAGCTGTCCGGCGCACAGGAAGTGTATTTCACACCGCCTGCCGCACCTATGAACGAAGAAGAAATGGACAGGATCTATGCGCTTCCATTCACCCGCCGCCCGCATCCCGTATATAAGGAGCGTATTCCTGCCGCCGATATGATCCAGTTCAGCATTACGGCACACCGCGGCTGTGCCGCCGGTTGTACCTTCTGCTCCATTACACTGCATCAGGGGCGACAGATTCAGTCGCGGAGTCGGAATTCCATTGTGGCGGAAGCCGCATCGCTTACGAAGCATCCGGACTGGAAGGGAAGTATTTCCGACGTAGGCGGCCCGACCGCCAATATGTGGGGCGCTTATTGTGCCGATGATCCCTCGTCCTGCCGCCGTCCGGACTGTCTTTATCCCAGGCGCTGTCCGCATTTCAAATGTGATGAGGCGGGTCTTGTCGGCATGCTTCAGGAAGTGGCGGCACTGGAGGGCGTGCGTCATCTGCGCGTGTCAAGCGGTGTGCGTTATGATATGAGCCGGGAAAACACTCTGTTTATGCGTACGCTCATCTCCGATTTTGTGGGTGGTCAGCTGAAAGTGGCGCCTGAGCACAGTGAAGACCGTGTGCTGGCACTGATGCGCAAGCCTTCCCTGAGCCGTTTTGAGGAATTTCTTGCCCTTTTTCGCCGGGAGTCGCAGCGTGCCGGAAAAGAACAGTACGTGGTTCCGTATCTGATCAGCGCCTTCCCAGGATGCACCGCCGGCGATATGCGCAAGCTGGCTGCCTGGCTCAAAGAACGGAACTGGAGCCCCCAGCAGCTCCAATGTTTCATTCCTACGCCCGGCACCGTTGCCACCGCCATGTTCTATGCGGGAATAGACACGAAAATGCGGCCTATTCCTGTGGCACGGACAGACCGAGAGCGTATAATCCAGCATCAGATCCTTATGCCGGGGGGCGGAAAAAAGAAGTAAATTTTCCGGTATCGGCACTGCCGGAACAGAAGGCTGCCCTGAGCTGCTTTCCTCTGGAAAATCCGGTGTTAAATGCGTTAGAGTAATCCCTGTGGGTTGATCAAGGGGTGCTCATGGCACCCCGACTGATGTCGTCTTTAAGGATTATTGCTCATGCTGTCGTACTGTGATCCGGGGGCAATGAAAACGCGCATACTGGAGGTGCTTGAACGCTATCCTTACCGGGCGCCCTGGTGGATGAAGAACACCCATGCGCAGACGATCTGGGTGGGGACGGTCCGCAAGAAGACCGGTCTTCTTCTGGCGCCCAAGTTCCGAAGAGAGCGTTGGGATACACCGGACGGAGACTTCCTGGATCTTGTGTTCGTGGACGGGAAGGAGAATGCGCCGGTCGTAGTGCTTTTTCACGGCCTGGAAGGAGATGCGCATTCTTACTACATATCCGGCTACGGCCGCCTTTTCAAGAAGCTCGGCTGGACTTTTGCCGCCATGCTGTTCCGTTCCTGCGGCTTTGAAATGAACCGCACCGCAAAGTTCTATCACATAGGTGCCACGGAAGATCCGAAATTTGTTCTGGAACATTTCCGGGAGCGCTATCCTGATCGTCCCATTTTCGGTATCGGCATATCACTGGGCGGAAATGTTCTGGGCAAACTGCTGGGCGAAGAAGGAGAAAACGCACGCCTGTGGATGGACGGGGCTTTTCTCCTGTCGCCCCCTTACGAACCGCAGACGGCGGCACCTTATTTTCATCAGCTCTTCAACGGTTTTTATGCGCGCCACTTTATAAAGACCATGAAACCCAAAGCGCTCGATCTTGCGTGGCGTTTCCCCGGTCTGCTGGATGAAGACGCCATCCGTAATTCAGATGATTTCTATACTTTTGACAGTGCTGTCACGGCGCCGCTGAACGGTTTTGTCGATGCGGAAGACTACTGGAAGAAAACAGGCTGCGGTCAATTTCTGCCCGGGGTTCGGGTACCTACGCTGCTCATGACGGCTCTTGATGATTTTTTTATTCTCCCTGAATGCATGCCCTATGAAGCGGTTGAGCAGTCGCCGTGGCTGTATCCTCTTTTTACGGAGCGGGGCGGGCATGGGGCTTTTGTCTGCGGACCGCTGCCTTTCCTGACCAGATCGTGGTATGAAGAGCAAAGCCTCCGCTTTTTCCGGATGCTGCTGAAGGAAGGCGTCGGAGGAAAGACGTCCGGGCAGGCATAAGCAGCCGCACTTTACGGTTGACGGGGCGTGATCGTTATCCGGCTTTGCAGCGCAGCCACTTCTTCCGGATGGAAGACGCCGATATCCCAGGTCATGGCATTGGCGGTACCCATGGCAATGCCCAGCCGGGCAGTGTCTTCGAGGGATCTGCCCTGTGTAAGCCCGAGAGCGAAGCCCGCAACCAGAGCGTCACCGGAGCCTACAGGGTTCACTTCTTGAATGGCAGGCGGAAGCAGATGGCAGTGCCAGTCCCCTGAAGCAACCAGAGCGCCCTGATCTCCCAGAGACAGTACTACCAGCGTGATGCCCTGCGCCAGCAGAAAATCCACGGCTTCCCATTGTTCCCGTCTTGTCGGAAGACGTTTTCCTGTGAGCGCTTCCATTTCTTCGAGATTGGGCTTCACCATATAAGGACGCGCTTTTAGCGCTTCTGCAAAAATAGCGCCGTAGGCATCCAGAATGACCGGTACATCACAGGCATGGGCAATCTGGATGAGATCAAAGTACAACGTGTCCTGTCCCGCATTGGAGGCGGCACCATTCAGCGTAACCAGTGCTGCACGGCATGCGTGTTCGCGGAAATGCTGCAAAAAAGCCTGATATTCTTCCCGGTTCACCGGCGGACCCGGTTCAAAAAGAGCGGTCTGGCGGTGCAAGGGCTCTTCCAGCACGGTCGTGATGGTGCGGGTCATTCCGGAAACCCAGACCGGCAGGCAGGGAACACCGTCATCCTGTTCCAGCATTTCCACGGCATGCTTTCCCGTATGACCCGCTGCAAAAAACAGGGCATTGGTTTCGCCGCCCATTGCCCGGACAGCACGGGACACGTTGCAGCCCTTGCCGCCGGTGATGCAGCTGTACCGGGGCACGCGGATTTTTGCGCCTGCAGTAAGCTGCCGGATGAAAAGGGTTTTGTCGATGCATGGGTTGGGCGTAACCGTAAGAATCATAAGAGGCGGCTCTTTCTATAGCGGAAAAATAAAGGACACGGCATCATTATAAAAGCCGGACGGGAAGTAAAGAAAGTTGCGGCACTTCTTTTTCTGTCCTGTCATGGGATGGGCTATAATGAGAAGGAAGACAGGGATTCATGCCATGATCAAGCCCTATGTGCCGCCGGAGCTCTATGAAAACGCCTCTTCGGAAGTGGAAGAGCCGCTGGACTACAGCTCTCTCATATCCGCACCGCCGCAACCGGTGCATATTCCGGCGCCCCATGACTTTGAAAGTTTGAACCGTGATGCGCCTCTGCGTCCCCCAGTTGTGGTGCTGCGCAGTCAATGGGCAGATTATTTTATTGACTTTTTTACGCCGGTCTTCATATTTTTTGCCTGCCAGTCCGTTCTGGTTTATCTGCTGATGATCCGTTATGTCTACACGGATACCCATGACAGCAATCTCCGGTTCTTCCTCTTTTTCCTGCTGCTGGGCATTGTTGCCCTGAACCGGCTTCTGGCGCATGCTTCCTTTCAGACAAAGTCAGGCTACGCCCTCCTTCTGGGATATTCCGTAGCGGCCTATGTGCTGGCTACCAGTATGGGCTTCGGTGTTTATTTTACCGGACAGAGCGTTGCGGCAAGCGAGGGGCAGGGCAGCCGTTTCGTTCAATTTTTCGGGCCTCATCTGTGGCCTTTTATCCTGAACAGCAGTCTTCTGATTTTCGTGTGGTGGGTTGTGAACCGGCTCACCCGGGAATGTTGTCTGGACGAAGATGCCTTTGCGGGGGACATCGGGATTTTAACAGCCGCCGCTGATCGCCTGACAGCTATTCTGAACCGTCCGGAAAAAGAGAAGACCGTTTCAGCAAAAATTGCCGCACCGGCGGGTATCTCGGAAGCGTGGCAGGATCTGCGTCCCCGTGATCCGACAGAGACCTATGTGCCTTTGACCCCGCAGAGCCGATACAAAACTGAAGAGCTCCGTCCCGGAAGCCATCCGGGCATGGCTATCTTTTATTTTTCCGCACCGGTGCTGCTGCTTTTTATTCTGGGCCCCCGGTATTTTCAGCACCTCGGAGAGAAGGGACTGGAAGCAGGCAGTTTTTATGTGGTTTTCTACCTTTTCTGCGCCTTTTTTCTGTTGGCACTGACAGCACTGCGCCAGCTGCGTGCCTTTTTCAGCGTACGCAGTGTTTCCATGTCAGAGGAACTGATGTGGTTCTGGCTGGTGACGGCGTTCTGTATTATTGTGGTGATTCTGCGGGCAGCGGCTCTTTTTCCCATGCCGTCACTGCCGCCTCCGGCCTATGTGGCTTTTCATGAGCAGGACCCGTATCGTCAGGGCGCCCCGCTTGTAACGCTGCTTCCTGTTGAAGTGCCGGCGTTTCAATCCTGGGATCAGCAAACGTTCAGAAAATATCTGGACGGAGCGCTGCTCGTTTTTTTTAGTCTTGTACTGCTGTATGTTGCCGGGAAACGGGTCTTATCCGCTCTGGAACGTCATATGCTGCAGCAGGAGCGTTCCATACCGCTGTTTACGGGGCTGCTGCGACTGCTCATGCGTTTCCTTGCGTGGCTGATGGGGGTTTCCGTGGCAAAACTGATGCAAAGGGGACTGCGCATTCAGCGGCATATTGCATTCAGTACCGCCTATGGCAATCCGTATCGGCTGGGCGGCAATACGGACATTTCTGTTCGTGATCACACCGTGTATGCCTATGAGGCACTTCGTGCTTTATCGACAGATATCGGTTCGCCTGTGCAGGACAGCATGACGCCCTATGAGTTTCTGGAACATTTCCCGAAGCGCCTGGACAGCTTGAAAGAAGAGGCTTCCGATGTGATCCGCCTTTATGTCATTGCGCAGTATTCGACTCTGGAGATGGACGCACGCATGGAAGACAGACTCCGTCGCTTCTGGCAGGCATTTCAGATCGTGCGTGATGCCAACATCCGATAAGTGCAGGGAGACAAGGGCATGAAAATTCCCGCTGCTGTCCGGCCGCTGTATCTGCTGTGGCAGGTCTGGCACCACCCGTTGCTGAACCTTCTGCTGCCCATGTACTGCAAGATCTGCCATGGGCGGCTGCTGACAGACGAAAATCTCTATTTCTGCGGCGAGTGCTGGGAATCGAGTCCCCGTATTGAGAGGCCCTTCTGCACCTTTTGCGGCAAGCCGCATCAGGCATTGTCGGGGCTGGGGGAGCGCTCGAATTTTCCCTGCGCAGACTGCCGGAAAAAACCCAATTCTTTTGTCCGGCGTATATGGGGAGCGGCACAATACAGTGAGGCCGTTGCCCGGGGCATTCGTCTGTTTAAATTTTACGGGAAAGAACCGATGGCGGAGCCTCTGGCAGCGCTGATGCTAGCTTTTGCGGAAAAAGAGATGGATGCCGAAGGGTATGACTGTATCGTGCCGGTTCCGCTGTATCCCTCCCGGGAACGGGAGCGCGGGTACAATCAATCCCGGCTTCTGGCAGAACACCTTCTTCACTTTTTCGCCCGGTGTACCCTGGATGAGTCGCTGTGCCGGATCCGTCCGACCCGGGCGCAAAGCACCTTGAAGTCTGTCGACCGGGCGGAGAATGTGCGCGGTGCCTTTGCCGTGAAAGGCGATGCACTGAAGGGGAAACGGGTGCTGCTGATCGATGACGTGATCACAACAGGCGGTACAGTGACAGAATGCGCCCGGGCACTCCGCCGTGCCGGTGTGCAGGAGGTGGATGCTTTCGCGCCTGCTCTCGCCTTTGCTTCTCTCCGCCTCGACAGATAGGACGCCATGAAGACTTTCTTTTCTTTTGTAAAAAACCGTCTGATCAGCCTGTTTTGTGCTTTGAAGGGTCTTCATGTGCTTTTAAAAACGCAGACCCACGCACGGCTTCACCTGCTGGCAACTGTTTTTGTGCTTGTCCTTTCCGGGTATTTCCGCATTGCTGCCGCGGAGTGGGGGCTGGTGCTTTTTGCTGTCGGTTTCGTCTGGGCAGCCGAAGCATTCAACACAGCGTTGGAAAAGCTGGCGGACGCCGCTGTTCCAGCCCGGAATCCTCTGGTCGGTCAGGCGAAAGATGCTGCTGCAGCGGCTGTGCTGATTGCCGCTGTCATTGCCGGCATCATCGGCCTGATTATATTTCTGCCCCGCCTTCTCCCTGTTCTTTTTGCAAATTGAGAAAAAAAGGGGGGGGTTCCGCGGTTTTGTGTGTCTCCCCGGCATCAGGTAAAATAGGGGAAAGGCAGTCGGTTTTGGCTCGAAAGCACCCGTGCCGGGCAGTATTGCCGCTGATTGGACAGAATGGCGGACAACAAAGGTACAACAGACAGGCGATTTCCCGCAGGCTTCCTGCCGGGCATGCTGATCTTTGCCTGCTTTTTCAGTATTTCTTTCACCGGGTACAGTGACCTGCTGACACTTCAGGGCGGTGAAACGCTTACGGGTACACTTTTGCGTATACGCAGCGGTACGCTGGTTTTCCGTACTTCTCTGGAAGGGCAGATGATGCTTCCGCTGGATCGGGCCCGGAGTCTGAGCACAGTAAATGCCTTTTCCCTGAAAATGTCGGACGGTCGCATGCTGATCGGGCGTTTCAGTCAGGAAGAGCAGCAGCAGCTGCTGCTTCCGCCGGATCCTGCGCTGCCAGTTTTTCTCATTCTCGAAGAGATTGCGGAGGCCTTGCCCATTCCGGCGACCACACAGGTGCAGCCGACAGAGACACCGGGGCTGCCCCGTCTGCAGTCCGACAGTATTCCGCGCCTGCAGACACCGGGGAGAGAAAAGGCGCCGGACGCTTTCGGCACAGAAAATGACAATGTACTGCGCCTGCCTGGTCTGACAGAGAAGCTGCGCGATCCTCTTCCGTCCGGAGAAGGGCAGCATCCGTTTTCAATGACTGAAGAACCGGCGCTTCCGCCGCCGCTGCTGCGTGCGGAAAAAACGGAATTGCCACCGCCGATGCTGTACAGAGAACTGAGACCGCGCCTTCTAGCCGATTCTCCGGATACCCCGCTGCTTCCTCTGGAGAATCTCTTTAAAAATCCGGATGCGTTTTTTTCTCTGCCTTTCAGCGATACAGGTTCCAAGCTGCGGATCCACTACCGCCCGGAAAGGGCCCCTTCCGATTGACATGCACAAAAAGTTGCGCTCCGGAAGTATGTTTCAGTGTTGCATGTTATTGCTAGAGCAGATAACGATTCCGTAATCATTGAGGAGAAATCTTTTTTTCATATGAAACCAGAACTAAATGCAGCCGACTATCAGGTGATTCCCGGCAGGCCCTACCCTTCCGGTCCGGTGGTCTATGATCAGGGTGTCCGTTTTACCATTTTCAGCCGTCATGCGCATCGGGTATGGATAGCTCTTTTTGATTCGGTGGAAGCCCGCGAACCTTATTGGGAATATGAGTTTGACCCGCGCAGACATCGTGTCGGCGACATGTGGTCCGTTTTTGTTTCCGGTGTGAAAGAAGGCGCTTATTTTCTGTACCGCATGGATGGACCCTGGGCGCCCGAAAAGGGACATCGCTTCAGATCGGATGTATATCTGCTGGATCCCTATGCCAAAGCTTTTGTAGGGGATATTCATCAGGGTACCATGAAGTGTGTTGTTGTCAATGACCGGATGGATTGGCATGACGACCGGCGCCCCGGCATTCCGATGAAAGACCTGGTTATATATGAGGCGCATGTCAAAGGCTTTACCCGTCACGCTTCTTCAGGGGTTTCTGCACCGGGCACCTACCGCGGATTCATAGAGCAGATTCCTCATCTCCAGGCACTGGGTGTTAATGCGGTGGAGCTGCTGCCTGTTCAGGAATTCGGAGAAACGCTGCTGGGCAGCTGCAGCATGCAGACGGGTCAGGAGCTGGTGAATTACTGGGGCTACAGCAACATCGGTTTTTTTGCGCCCAGCTGCCGTTATGCGGCTCAGGCGAACTGTTTCGAGCATCTGGATGAGTTCAGAGAGCTGGTTCGTGCCCTTCACGATGCGGGGATGGAAATTATTCTGGATGTGGTGTTCAACCACACGTCGGAAGGAGACGAGCGGGGACCGACGTTGTCGTTTAAAGGCATTGACAATGTAGTCTATTACCTGCTTGACCACGGTTCTTATCTGAATTATTCAGGGTGCGGCAATACGGTGAACTGTAACCATCCGCTGGTGAAGGATTTTATTCTGGACTGCCTGCGTTATTGGGTCGCAGTGATGCATATTGACGGATTCCGCTTCGACCTGGCTTCCATTCTTGGCAGAGATCAGCAGGGCAATATTCGTGAGGATGCGCCGCTGATCGCACGTATTGCCGAGGATCCCGTGCTGCGCGGTACCAAACTGATTGCGGAGGCGTGGGATGCGGGCGGTGCCTATCAGGTGGGACATTTCGGAGGCGTGCGCTGGGCGGAATGGAACGGAAAATACCGGGACGATGTGCGGCGTTTCTGGCGGGGCGATGCGGGGCAGAAAGGCGTTTTTGCCACCCGGCTTCTGGGCAGCGCCGATCTGTATCAGCATAACGGCAGAAGTCCCGAGCACAGCATTAACTTTATTACCTGTCACGATGGATTTACCCTCCATGATCTGGTGAGCTACAACAGGAAGCACAATGAAGCGAATGGCGAAGGCAACCGGGACGGGGCAGACGACAACTTCAGCTGGAATAGCGGCATTGAAGGGGAAACGGATGATCCTGCTGTGCTTGATCTGCGGCGCCGTGCCAAAAAAAGCCTCGTTGCAACCCTCTTTTTGTCGCTGGGTGTGCCTATGATGCTCGGAGGTGATGAAATGGGTCGTACACAAAAGGGGAACAACAACGCTTACTGTCAGGACAATGGAATTTCCTGGTTTGACTGGTCGCAGCTGGAGGCAAACGGCGAGATTTTTCAATTCTACAAGTCCATGATCGCTTTCCGGTATGAAAACAAGGCGCTGCGCCGCAACCGGTATTATCTGGGTGTTTCCATGGTGCCCCATGCTGACACGCCCGATCTGGCGTGGTACGAAGCAGATGGAAGCAGTGCCGATTGGCATCAGGAAGAGGGTATTCTTGCCTGTCGTATTTACCCCTGTGAAAATCAGGGTATAGGGCTTTACCTCTGTTTCAATGCCACGAACCGCCCGGTAAGATTCGTTCTGCCGGCAGGGGCGTGGCGGCTCCGCATTGACAGCAGTGCCTGCGGCGGACTGGATTATTTCGAGCGTGCCACGGCACCGGCTGTGGATCAGGCTGTTGTGGAGGTGTCCGGCAAAAGCGTTGTTGTGCTGGAGTCTCCGGTTATGGGAATCAGCCGGTAAACTCACTGTAAAACTGCAGCAGAATCCCGGCAATGCTGGACGCCAGTCCGAAAGCGATCAGTACGGCATAGAGTGTGACGCCTGCCTGCGCAGCCCTTTTGAGACTGAGCGCCCATCCGGAAGGAACGGGCAGTGCGCTCAGGAGTGCCGGAGGCAGCAGCAGGAAGAGTGCCCAGAAGAGAAGCGCCTGTTGTTGAGAGGCGAGCCAGCCCCACTCCGCCAGATCGGGCAACGGCTGCTTTAAAAAGTACTGATGCGCCCAGGCGATGCCCTCCAGACCGTATTTTCCGGCACAGTAGAAAAGAATGATCAGGAATGCGGTGATGAAAAGATGCCCGGCGCAGCGGAAAAGATGCACCTGCTCTTTCGTTTCCAGTACGCCCTGAAATCGGAAAAAGAAAAAGGCGCCCATGTAGACGATGAGCATCAGCGGTGCGCCAAAGAGCCCCAATATAACGGCGGCGCAGCGTATGAGCCACGCAGGGAGTGAAGCGGTGCGGGCAATGTGAAGGCATACGCCCAGCCAGACAACTTTTTCCGCATCTGCTTCTTTTTTGGCGGCCGCCGCTTCTTTCTGTTCTGCGGGAACCTGACGGGCTGCAGGAGCGGCGTATCGCTGGCTGCTTTCCGGTGCGGACATCTGCGCTCTATACAGCCGGATCAGCACTTGTGCCCGCTCAGCAGGGCTGCCCAGTTCTTTCAATGCCTGCAGGACCTGCAGATCTTCAGCGGGCTGTTGCCCGGCGTGTTTCAGTATTTCTTCCAGAATACTCAGACGCAGATGGGACAGTGCCTGCTCCAGGAGCGGTGCAGTCAGGTGACCTTTCAGATTTTCACGGACTTCTTCCCTGTACCGTGAAATATACAGCTCCTGTTTTTCGGTCAGCGCCATACCGCCTCCTTCTTCGCTGCAGCCTGATAGCGATCCGTTTCCCTATTGTACGATCCTGTTCACGCTTTTACTTTTTCAAGCAATTCAAGAGAAGCCTTCCGGATATGCTCTGCCGCCGCCACTTCCAGATAACTCGAACGAGCGCGCCAGGTTTCATATCCGCCCAGGGCATGATGCTCCGCTGTGGGGAGATACCCGTGATAGGCATTGGCGAGCGCAACGGGAAAAGTCAGGGGCAGCGGGGAATCCGCCTTGATTGCCAGCCCGATTTCAACAAACACTTCGCAGGGAATAGCGGCGATACCGACATCACCGATGCGGAGCGCCTGAAGGGGGATGGACACTGTGTGCGGATAGTCCGCCATAAAAAGCGTTTCCCGGGCATAGATTTCTTTGGCGGCTCTCAAAGGCTGATCGCCTGCTTCTTCCAGAATCCGGCGGGCGCGAATTACTTCGTCTTCGGTCGGGCGGCGCACACCCAGTGTCAGATCCCGGACGGCGGCACCCAGCGGAACGTGATCGACGAATTGCAGTTCCTGATAGCGGTCGAATACTTCTTTCGCCACATTGTCCGCCACCATCTGCATCTTCTCATAAGGTTCATAGCTTTTGCCGGGTTCCCGGAAATTGATATTGTTGATATTGCCGCTGGCACCGTTTGAAAGCAGTGCCAGGAAGGGTTTCCCGCTTTCTTCGGGCACCAGCATTTTTTTCAATGACTCGGCAAAGCAGGCGAAATAATCGGCTGATAATTCCAGTCCGCTGGTGCCGCCCACGTAGTGGAGGGCGTAATTGGCATAGACCGCAAGGGGTGAACCGTCGGGGCGGCGCAGCGCGATAAAAGGCACAGCAGGATCGGTAGGCCCGGAGGGTTCAATCAGCGATGCATCGGCCTGAGGCGGATTCATCCGGACACGGTCTGTTTTTTCGCCGAAGGGATTTTCCGGAATGCAGTCCGGCTGGACAAACCAGCGGCGGTTGAACACTTCACCGGGTACCGATCCGCATCCGAAGGCGATCTGCGCAGGCTCCAGTTTTGACACGGCTTCGTTAACGCCTTCAGCGATCTTTTCCGCCATAAAATCGCAGTAACCCGGCACCGGATCGCTCATGAAAACAGGCGTCGCCGTCGGACCGGTGTGGGTATGGGTGGCACTGGTAATGACATATGCAGGCGGGATGCCGGTTTCTTTTTGTATCCGCGCTTTGGCGGCATCGAAAGGGGCCCGGGGCACCAGACAGTTATCGACAGTGACAAGCGCCAGGCGGTGTGCGCCGTTGTCCAGCACAAGACAGCGTGCCTGAATGGGGTCGTGTGCGCCTGTATTCATGCGGTCGGTAAAATGCCCAGCCATGGAGGTTCCAACCGGCGGGGTCATATCGGCAACGGCAATGCCTGCCCGGAAAGACCCTGTGTGCTCCGCACCTTTTGCGGCATGCACGGACAGAAGGGCGGCTGCCGCCGTTGTACCGCAGGTGCCCAGAAATCCCCGTCGCGACAGGGCGGAGTAGTGGTTTTTGGCCATGATGTGCTTCCTTGCGTCCTGTGTTAAAGCTCTTTCACAAAAATATTTTTGAACCAGAGCTTGTCGCCGTGGTTCTGCAGTTCAATGGAACCTGTCGGATAGATGGGCTTGTCTCTTTCCCAGTAATTTTCCAGCGTCACATTGTTGACCACCAGCTCGTCATTCAGATAGACAGAAACTTTTTCGCCGACCATGATGATGTGGAAGCGATTCCATTCACCCAGCGGTTTGTCAGCACATTTATCCGGTTTATTGGGATTGTTCTGGTTGTTCCAGAGTCCGCCGGAGCCTTCCGGATTCAATCCTGCATCCCAGATTTGCACCTGAGGTGATCCGCGCAGATAAATGCCGCTGTCCGCTTTTTCCTGAATTTTCCAGTCAACAATAAATTCAAAGTCGCCGTAGTCCCGCTCTGTGCAGAGGTTTTCGCCTTTGCCGTCAAATACGATAACGCCGTCTTCCACTTTCCAGTGTTCATGCATCAGAGCATCGGCTTTTTCCTGACGCTTCGCCAACACTTTTTCTGACATTTTTGCACGGGAGCGGGGGTCGCCCACAAGACCTTTCCATCCGCGAAGATCTTTTCCATTAAAAAGCACGCGGAAGCCTTCAGGCGGTACCGGCTCGCCCAGCAGCTCCGCCAGTTTCTGCTCCACGGCGGCTGCCCAAAGCGCATAGCCATGGGCGTTGGGATGGAGTGCATCGGGCATAACCTCTTTGGTCAGCGTTCCGTCTTCGCTCAGAAAAACAGAGCCGATATCGAGATAGTGAACCATGTCGCCATCGGCAACGGCAGATGCGATTTCACTTGCCTTTGCCAGTTTGTCCCGGGTTTCGCCGGGCTTTTCTTCTCTCGGGAAGATGGCAAGAAGCAGCACTTTCGTTTGGGGCAGTTTCTCGCGGAGTTTTTTCACAACGGCTATGATGCCTTCGCCGATTTCTTCAGCTGTATTGGCGCTGCAGTTGTTGGTTCCGATCATGAGTGACACGACTTTGGGCTGGATGCCGTCCACTTCACCGTGATCAAGGCGCCACAGCACATGTTCTGTACGGTCGCCGGAAAATCCCATGTTTACGGTATTCCGGTTTTTATAATACTTGTCGAAAACTTCTTTGCCCGCGCCTTCCCAGCCATGGTTGATGGAATCGCCCATAAGGATCAGATCTACGGGCTGTTCTTTAATCTGCTTCAGGACGGCTTCATGGCGTTCCGCCCACCACGGCTGATCCAGGCGGTCTGCCGGTTCCACGGTCGATGCTGCAAAAAGAGCCCCGCTGTAAAGAAGAAGAACTACGGGAGCAAAAATACTGATCCATCGGGGACGAACACGCATGATATAACCCTTTCTGTTTGAACACGCTGCAGTAAAGATTATCGGTC
>Ga0255340_1001427_pt1 | contig 31543 bp, 24 predicted proteins | sample wastewater_treat_7_FD_192417 | JGI IMG/M metagenome (GOLD analysis project Ga0255340, IMG submission 192417) | Wastewater microbial communities from Lulu Island WWTP, Vancouver, Canada - plant10 | ecosystem: Engineered > WWTP > Wastewater > Unclassified | place: Canada: Vancouver, British... | reverse complement strand
GAGAACCCGGGAACTGGAATGGTGTTATTGTCGGACGTGGTACCTATGAACCGATCTTAAGGAAATACATTTCTGATGCTTCGGCTGAATCACTCTTTCATTTCACTGGTCCTGTCTTTGAACAATACAAGTTAAGAACAATTTATAACAGAGCTTCCATTTTAATGATTCCATCTTTTTATGAGGGTATACCTATGGTAATTTTGGAAAGCCTTGCTTGTGGGACTCCGGTTGTTTCAACTGATGTGGGAGGGGTTAAGGATCTTATTGCGGATGGGGCTATGTGTCATGTAAATGATCGAAGGGATCCTCATGGATTTGCAGATCTAATAGAACTTGCTTTGAAGAAAAAGGGTGCATCAACTGATGAATTCAGGTTTTCATCATTGGAGGCATCTTATCTTATCAATAATATGTTGCGTGGAGGTGATATTGAAATAAAAAATTATCAATAATATGAGTGGAAGTCGAGAGACAAGGATACTTTTTTTGGGCCAACTACCCCCACCTGTTCATGGTGTAACCATGATGAATGACTACTTGGTCAATAGTAAAATACTTCAAGCAAACTTTCATTTTGATATTGTTAGTTTACGTTTTATTACGTCAATTAACGAGATATCAAAATATTCAATCAGAAAGGTAATCAAAGCCATTAGATATGGTTGTGAAGTCACCAAAAAGCTCCTGAGGAACAAACCAGACCTGGTTTATTTCACTATCTCACCTAAAGGTTATGCCTTCTTTAGGGATTCTTTATATGTTTTGATTTTAAAAGTTTCCAGAAAGAAAGTTGTTTTCCACTTGCACGGGCAAGGGATAAGAGAAAGTTCAAGAAGTAATTTTATCATAAAAGCATTAATTGCCTGGATATTTAGAAATTCATATGTCATATGTTTGTCAGAAAGACTTATCCCTGACATCGAAGGGGTTTACAGGTCAACTCCATACGTTGTGCAGAATGGCATAAAAGTGCAATCAAATTCATATGAAAGAAAATCTCGTGATAAGACTTCTGTCCCAAATATATTGTATCTGTCAAACTATGCGAGAGACAAAGGAGTATTAATATTAATAGATGCCCTGAAAATACTCAAGGATAGGGGTGTGCCATTCCATGCGCGATTAGTTGGGGCACCTGCTAACCTGACAGTTGAATTTCTCTTGGAAGTGATCAGTAAACAAAATCTAGAGGAATTCGTTGAGATAACAGGTCCTCTCTATGACGAAGAAAAAAGAGCAGAATTTGAAAAGGCAGATCTTTTTGTCTTCCCTTCTTTAAATGATGCTTTCCCTTTGGTGATTCTTGAAGCCATGCAATACGCTTTGCCTGTTATTGCTTCTTTTGAGGGTGGCATACCTGACATGGTTGTCGATAATGAAACTGGATTTCTTATCTCAGATATAGATGCCAATAAATTGGCAGATAAGTTGACTGTTCTATTGGAAAATAATGATTTACGTCTCGAAATGGGGCAGCGTGGCCACAGCAGGTTCATGAACAATTTTACCATTAATCATTTTGAGAAAAATATGCTGTCAACATTTCAGAATATCTTAAACCAGGGATAAATAAGATGACCTTCATTCAGAATTATGAAGATACTTTTTTTCATAAATACTTTATCTGCAGGCGGTAAAGAAAGACGTCTCACAGAACTCATGAAGGGGCTCAAAAGGAATGGCACCATTAACTTTGAACTGGTTGTCATGTCTGAAGATATCCATTACAAAGAATTGTTTGATCTGGATATAGAAATTCATAAGCTGGTCAGAGACAAGAAGAAAGATGTTACCATGTTTAAAAAGATATGGCGGATGTGTAAGATCTATCGACCGGATATTATTCATTGCTGGGATAGCATGACTGCATTTTATCTGTCCCCTGTTTGTAGAATATTAAAGATCAAACTCATAAATGGGATGGTAGTTGGTTGCCCTACTGAACAGAATATCTTTAATCCTCATTGGCTAAGGGCAAGGTTGACCTTTCCATTCTCAGACTGCGTAGTAGGTAATTCGAAGGCAGGACTTAAGGCTTATAAAGCTCCGGAAAATAAAAGTTTCGTCATTTATAACGGCTTTAATTTTAATAGACATAATAACATGATCCCGCCTGAAGATATCAGGAAGGAACTGGATATCAAGACAAGATTTATTGTTGGAATGGTCGCTTCATTTTCAATCAATAAAGACTATAAAACATACTACCAAGCTGCTGAGATAGTATTGAGCAGAAGGAATGACATAACATTTCTCGCCATAGGAAACAGAACAGACTCCATTGAATCAAGAGAATTAATTAATCCGGACCTGATACAAAATTTCAGGTTGCTGGGAATCAGGTCAGAGATTGAATCTATTATTAATGTCTTCGATATTGGTGTTTTGGCCACATTTACCGAAGGGATATCAAACTCAATCCTGGAGTATATGGCGGCCGGTAAACCTGTTATTGCTACGCGTGGAGGTGGAACCTCTGAAATAGTCCTGGACTCTGAGACAGGATTCATTGTAGATGCATCGCAACCGACCGAGCTGGCGGGCAAGATGGAGGTTTTATTAAATGACGATGCTCTCCGTAACAGATTAGGCGCTCAGGCAAAGTTGAGAGTTGAGACAATGTTTTCAATTGATCGCATGGTAAATGAATATGTCAGTCTTTATAAATCTGTTATAATAGAATCGAAATAATTAATAATAGTACATTCTGCAGGTCAAAGATGTTAAATGAGGTTCTTTCAATGAAATCAGCAGAAAAAAAGCGATACATAGTCTATGTTGTACTGATGACATTAATTATAGTATCCTGTTATATAGTTTTTTTTGTCTTTTCTGAGGAAGTAATCCGCACTAAAACTAAAGAGGATGGATTATTTGAATACTTAGGAGCTCTCAGTCTTCTTATCACTTCTTTGTTGTTTGTAATGTCTTTCCTGCGGCAGGGAGGAGGTGCTGACTTCCTGCTTTTTAAAGCAAACTGGAATTACTGGTTTCTTATTCTTGCATTTATTTTCCTTCTGGGATCAGGAGAAGAAATATCATGGGGACAAAGGATTTTTGGCTGGGAAACATCGGAAGGTTATGGCCAGGTGAATCGTCAAAACGAAACCAATCTTCATAATTTAAAACCATTCAGAGGTATGTTTTCACCAAACCATTTGTTTACATATTTTTGGATGAGTTTCTGCGTGATCATTCCAATAGTAGATTCTATTAGTCTGCCCTTTTCAAAGCTTATTGGCAGAACCGGATTCCCATTGGTGCCACTAAGGCTTGGTCTTTTCTTTTTAATTGGCTATATACCTTCTCTAGTTTTAAAGGCAACTGCGAAAGATACTCTTATCCATTCTGTTACTGAGGTCAAAGAAACTTGTTTGAGTATTCTTTTCGTTTTCATTGGTATCTATTTTTTCAGAAAGTCTTCTCTAGAAATTAATGATAAAAAATGGTTAGCTTAAACCTGGTTGGAGATATAGGACTGTTCCGTGAATATCAGAGCAAAGGAATAGATCCGTTCGCAGAAATCACATTGCCGGACAGTGACTTCAGCGTAGGGAATTTTGAATTCATTATTCCAAATAACAGAGTTAAGTATTTCTTTGATACACAAGAGGAATATGCAATAGATTATGAATATTTCAGGTCATTGAATATCGGGCGTTTCAATGCCTTCAGCCTTGCCAATAATCATTGTATGGACTATGGAAGGGAAGGTGTTGAGGATTTAATAAAAGTATTTGAGGATCAGGAAATTAATTATTTTGGGATTGGTGAAGACGAATTCAATATCTTGAAATTCAAAATACACGGAATTACATTTGCTTTATTAGGTTGTGTCAAAAAGGGGCGTTGGAGCAAGAGTAAGGAAATGCCATTCGGTCCGGACACCTACGATCCGGAAAGGGTCATATTCATGATTAAATCACTTAAGGCTAGTGTGGACCATGTTATTGTCTTTCCCCATTTTGGTACAGAGCTTGTAGACATACCCGATCCGATTGATGTTGAGTATTCCAGGCAATTTATTGATAATGGAGCCATAGCGGTTGTAGGTCATCATCCTCATATCATTCAGGGCATTGAGAAATATAATGGTGGTGTTATAGCTTATAGTCTTGGTAGTTTTATATATATCCCCGAAAATGAATTGGGCTATAGTAAAGCTCAGGGGGGGGATAGAGATTATTCTATTTGTCTGAGTCTGAAGTTTGATAATACCAAATTGATTGGAATAGAGCCGGTATATTATAGGTATGACAGAGAACTTAAAATCCCGGTGAGGACGAATAATAAAAACCCTTACTTTAATGAGTTGAACGAATTGATTTATAATCCGAAAGCTTATCATAGAAAGGTGAGAGAAGTATTGCTAAGAAGAGAGTTAATTTCATTCTTTAAGAGATTCAAAAGGTCGCCATTTTTAACCCTGAAACATTACTTCAACTACTTTAAAATAAGCCATATACGCAAGATGTTTATGTAAATTATATTAACCTATGAATTAATTTATAGTTTTAAGTATCTATCCGATTTAAGATGCATTAGTTTTAAGGTTTTTACAGCCCGGGTTTGAATATGAGTTCAGTGACTCTTCAAAAAAAAATTGGTGAATTAATACCCATAGAAGTGGGTGTCCTGCTGAGCCATTTGCCTTTTAAGCTAAGGTTAGGCAGAGATTATAAGCAATATCAACAACTGATTGAAAAATTATTATGTGCGGATCCCGATCATCGGAGGTCATACATTGTTGAAAGCTTTAAGAATATTATTTCTCACTTTAAGAATAATGATTTCTATGCTCATCATCTGAGATCATCCGGGTCAGGGATCGAAAAAATTACTAACCTGGGAAACATTACCAGGTTACCTTTATTGGTAAAATCGCAACTTAAGGCGGTCCCCCTTATTGAACGTTCCAACAAAAAATATGCACTGAAAGAATTTAACACGGGAGGTACTACCGGGGTTCCATTATCTTTTTACGTAGAAAAAAACTTCTATTCACGAGAATGGTCTCATATGCATTTTATCTGGGAAAGGATTGGATATGATCCTTCCAAGACAAAAATTACAATTCGCGGTAGGAGTCTTAAGAATATATATGAATACAATTTTAATCAAAATGAGTTTCTGATAAACGCCTATCATGCGTATGATTCAAAGGATTATTCAAAATTATTAAAGATTTTTAAACAATATAATACAGAATTTATTCATGGGTACCCAAGTTCTATATACGGATTTTTAAAGGATGCCTCTGTTAAAGCTCCCTATTTAATTGACTTTTTTAAGAAGAATATAAAAGGGATAATGTTTGGATCAGAGTACCCATCTCCTCAGTATCGTACTTTCATTGAAGACCTTCTGACAGAAAACAGCATATCTTGGTATGGACACACTGAGGGTGTGATTTTGGCTTGTGAGTTAAATCAGAAGTATGAATATGTCCCTTTCTTGTCTTATGGGTATGCTGAAGCCGTTAAAATTGACAATTTCTATCACCTTGTTGGAACAAGTTTTTCTAACCTGGCTTCTCCTTTTATCAGATATAATACTGAAGATCTGATAGATCCCGATTTCGATGAAATTGGATTCCTGAGAAGTTTTAGAATCACTCAGGGCCGAATAGGAGAATTTGTAATAGATAAAAACGGGAATCACATTTCGTTAACAGCCCTTATTTTTGGCAGACATCATAAATTGTTTAATGTAGTGGATTTTATACAAGTCCAACAAAATAACCCGGGGGCGATCACTGTTTATTATTCATCAACTTCATTCATCGAAAATGCAAGAGAATTATTTGACACGAGCAACCTCCATATAGATATAGAGTTTAAACAAGTCAGAGAGCCATATAAAACAACCCTGGGAAAAATACCTCTATTAATTAAAAAGTCATATGAAGCAACTGATTCAGAACTTTAAAACAGGAGAATTATATGTTAATGAGGTGCCACCTCCGAGCCTCTCAGAAGGGTATGTACTTGTAGAAAACAGATTCTCCTTGATAAGTGCAGGCACTGAAAGGGGAACTGTCAAAGTAGCACAGGCAAATATCATAGGGAAGGCTAAGCAACGTCCTGATCTTGTGGCACAAGTAATTCAAAATCTTAAGAAAGAAGGCTTGCAGGCTACAATAAACAAGGTTAGGGCCAAGCTAGATTCATTGAAGGCACTAGGTTACAGCACATCTGGCATTGTGATGGCGTCATTGGATAAAAATAGCCTTTTTAAACCCGGAGACAGGGTAGCATGCGCTGGCCAGGATTACGCTTCTCATGCGGAGATTGTTGCCGTTCCACAAAACCTGGTTGTAAAGATTCCCGATAATGTTTCCTATGAAGAGGCTGCCTTTACCACAATTGGTTCAATAGCATTACAGGGAGTGCGTCAGGCAGCCCCTGAAATAGGCGGGAAAATTTGTGTAATTGGTTTAGGCTTACTTGGCCAGTTAACATGTCAGATTCTAAGGGCTAATGGATGTGAGGTATTTGGCATTGACCTCAATGAGTCTTTGGTACTGCTTGCCAAACAATTATCAGCGCATTCGACATTAAACCGTAACGACCCGAATCTTATATCTGCATGTGAGAATTTTACAGGAGGCAATGGTTTTGATTCAGTAATTATAACTGCCGCGGCTCCTACAAATGATCCAATAGAATTGTCATCTGAAATCTTAAGAAAAAAGGGGAAGGTGATAGTGGTTGGAGCTGTCAAAATGGATATTCCCCGCGATCCTCATTTTTATAGAAAGGAACTCGATCTAAGGATGTCATGCTCCTATGGTCCAGGGAGGTATGATGTTAATTATGAGGAGAATGGGATAGATTATCCTTATGCATTCGTAAGATGGACTGAACAAAGGAATATGGAAGCATTTCTTATGCTTCTTTCCAGGAAAGCAATAGATGTAAAACCACTGATAACACACATTTTTGATGTTGATAATGCGGTAAAGGCTTATGATCTGGTTCTTGGGGTAACAAAAGAACATTTTATAGGCATTCTGTTAAAATACAGCCCAAATGATAAAAAGACACTAACCTTGCATCAAGTCCGAAATTTACCTGTTGGTGATATAAACATCGGATTTGTCGGTGCAGGGAGCTTTGCCCAAAGTTACTTGATCCCGGCCGTAAAGGAGTGGGGAGCTTCATTGGATGGTGTCGTTACCGCCAATGGAATGTCGTCGAAGAACGTGCTTGATAAATTCAAGTTTAATTTTTGCTCTTCTGATATTTATGATCTTTTAAATAAAGAGGCTATAAATACTATTTTTATAGCAACTCCCCATAACATTCATGCAGAGCTGGTTATTAAAAGCCTTGCAGCAAACAAGAGTGTGTACGTTGAGAAACCGTTGGCAATAAATGAGCAGCAATTAACAGAGGTAATAAAGGCAAAATCAGAGTCCGATAAGCCTTTAATGGTAGGGTTTAATCGCCGTTTTGCCCCGGTCAGTGTCACAATAAAAAATGAATTGGCGAATGCCGGGGAACCATTGGTGGTTAATATTCGTGTAAATGCCGGATTTATTCCAAAAGAACACTGGACTCAGCAGCCTGACATAGGAGCGGGAAGAATAATTGGAGAGGTATGCCATTTTATTGATCTGATGCAGTTTTTTACAGGAAGCGAACCAGTCAAGGTTTTTGCTGAATCAATAAGTACAGACAATGAGAAAATTGCCCCGGAAGACAATATTGCGGTTGTGGTGAAATTTAAGGATGGTTCCCTGGGCAACCTGACATACCATGCAAATGGAGACAAATCATTGCCAAAAGAAAGAATTGAGGTTTCAAGCGCAGGAAGTATCGGAATTATAAACGATTTTAAAGACGGAGTATTTTATAAGGACGGTAAAGCCAGGAAGCTGAAATCCTCAGGGAAGGGACACAGAGAAGAAGTAACTGCATTCCTTGATGCTGTTAAGACCGGGAAGGATAGTCCGATAAATTTCAGATCGATTTGTCTGACCACGTTAACTACCTATAAAATACTTGACAGTCTTTCCACGGGATTGCCACAGAATATTTATCTTGATGTCTGAAAAAATAAAAAATGTTCTTGATGAGCTAAAAGCCTGGTGTGAGAAAGAAGGATATAAAGGCTATGATCCATTCGATGGCTTAAACAGCCGGTTTTTCCAGAGATTTTCTTTTCTTAAGTCAAACAGGTTGGCAAGGTTGTTTTGGATTCAGTTCTTTAAGAATTCACCTATAAACCTTCGCCCCTTTTTAGGTGTTGGCAAGGATTACAATCCTAAAGCCCTTGGGCTTTTTATTTCTGGATATTGTAACATATACAGGTTAACCGGAGATCCAAAATTACCGGATCTGTTAAAATCTCTGATAGAAGAGACTATCGCGCTTGAAACCACACATTATTCCGGAGCATGTTGGGGATATAATTTCGACTGGCAGGCTAAAGCCTTTTTCCAGCCGAAATATACACCCACGGTTGTTGCTACTAGCTTCATAGCCAATTCTCTTCTTGATGCGTATGAAATTCTTAAAGAAGAGGAGCTCCTAAAAACAGCTCGTAGTTCATGTGATTTTATTATAAATGATCTTAATAGAACCTACGATGAAAAGGGAAATTTTGCTTTTTCCTATTCCCCTTTGGATAAATCAGTGGTATATAATGCATCTTTTCTCGGGAGCCGGCTGCTGGCGAGAGTTTATCACTATACCAAGGAAAAAGATCTTATAAAAACTGCTGAAAAATCAGTAGCCTTTTGCACTGATCATCAACATTCTGACGGATCGTGGAGTTACGGCATTGCTGAGTTTCATAAATGGATTGATAGTTTTCATACAGGTTATAATCTTGAATGTATTTCCGAATTCATTAAATACTCAGAAGAGGAAAAGTATCAGGACAACCTTGAGCGCGGTCTCAGATACTATCTGACCTCATTCTTTACCGAGCAAGGAATGTCAAAATATTACAACACTTCAATATATCCAATCGATCTCCATTCTCCGGCTCAGTTGATAATTACTCTCTCACGACTTGGCCGGTTACATGAATACAACAATTTGGCTGATAGTGTACTGGAGTGGACCATTCGCAATATGAAATCTGTCGAAGGCTTTTTTTATTACAAGAAATACAGGTATTACACTAATAAAATCCCCTATATGCGCTGGACTCAGGCATGGATGTTCTACGCACTAAGTGAATACCTTTATTATATCTCTATTTTACCTGGACGAAACAGTTAATGCAATGAAGATTGATTTTCTTGGCATTCCGGTAGATGGAATCACAATGGAAGAGACTGTATCAATTATTGATGATGCAATCCGGACTGGACAGCACATAAACCATGTGGTTATCAATGCCGGGAAAGTAGTTTTGATGCAGAAAGATACTGAATTGGCCAAGAGTGTTGTTTCATGTGATATTATTAATGCGGATGGTCAAAGCATTGTATGGGCTGCAAGGTTCCTGGGGAAAAAAATCCCGGAAAGAGTGGCCGGTGCAGACCTGATGCAGAGGCTGGTAAGTTTGGCTCATGAAAAGGGATATAAATGCTTTTTCTTTGGTGCGAAGGAAGAAGTGGTAAAGGAGGTTGTTTCCCGATATAAGGAACAATATGGGGATAAGATCATAGCCGGATACAGAAATGGTTATTACAGCAAAGAGGAAGAGGCACTTATTGCACAACAGATAGCCAACAGTGGGACACAACTGCTTTTTGTGGCAATCACATCTCCAAATAAGGAGAATTTTCTTCATGAATACAGGGATATCTTAAAGTATGTGAATTTCACAATGGGTGTAGGAGGTACATTCGATGTAATTGCCGGAGTAACGAGGAGAGCACCTCTATGGATGCAACAAACCGGCTTGGAATGGTTCTATCGTTTCTTACAGGAGCCAAAGAGGATGTGGAAAAGGTACCTTGTCGGAAATACGAGGTTTTTATGGCTCGTAATGAGAGATAAGATCAAACAGGCTGGTAAGAATTAACCATTTATGAATAGTTGCCATGGTAATAGATCATATATGTTTTGCAGTCAAGAATCTCGCTGAGGGTATTGAATACTGGCGTGATATTTTCGGTTACGATCAAATGACAGAAATTGTTCAAAATTCACTCCAAAAGGTTAAGGTGACCTTTTTGGCCAAGGAAGAGAGTATGACAATAAAACTGATTGAACCTCTTGAAGACAATTTCTCTCTGGTTAATTTTGTAAACAGGGGTGGAGGCTTTCATCATATATGTTTCCGATGTAGTAATGTAAGCCAGAAAATGCCTGAACTGGTTGAGAAAGGATTACTGGCCCTGGTACCACCTCAACCTGGAGAAGCTTTTAATAATCACAATATTGCGTTTCTGTTAGCCAAATATGGTATCAATATCGAGCTGATTGATACAGAAGAAAAGGCAGGCATAATAGATAATAGTTCACTGCATATCAGGGGATAAACTTACCCAAAAATTACACCTCATCAGGATTGAGTTGATCTTTTATAAGTTTGGCTTTCCGGGCATCTGATAGGTTCTTTGTTCTTAGCAGGCCTTTGCTCTGCAGGTATAGAAACCTTTGTACGCTTGTTTTTGTCACAACCTGTGCAGGATTGCCAATAATTACAACATTGTCCGGAAAGTTGCCTCTGACCACACTTCCTGCTCCTACTATGCAATTATCTCCTATTGAAGTATTTGCCAGTATGGTACAATTGTTGCCAATGAAAACATTATTGCCAATTTTTATTTTTCCGAAAACATCTGCATCTTTCCATTCATCACGGAAACACCATATGGCACCATCATGTGTTATAAAGTCCGTTCCACCAGCGATTGCTACATGATTGCCAATTTCAATCAGGTAAGGTTCAGTTGAAAAAGACATAGTGTTCAGGTGACAATCTTCTCCAATCTTCATTCCCTGTTTGCGGAGATATTTGACCTTAACCCTGTCACTGCTCTTTTCCAGTAACCTGATGATTAACCTTTGCCGTATGCCACTAAAATTCATGGATTTTCACCTAATGCCTATATAAAGCTAGTCAACTTTGTTATTGATAACATCGATTATGAATTTTCCGAATAATGGAGCAACCTTTCCGGAGAATTCTATGCTGGGATGAGAGTTAACAGGACTGTATGCATTTTTTTCGGTCAGATATAGTCCTCCCTCTGTCTCATACTCATAAAAATCCCAGAGGAAAATATTATCACCAATTTCATCCCATTCTTTTATTAACCATGAATGAAACTCTTTGGTTCTTATGGCTTCTTCTTCTGTCATATTTGATATTGTGTTGACAGCCGGTGTCCAAATTATAAATTTGGTCTCCGGGAATTCATGCATTTTTTCTTTTAGAGCTGTGTACTGTAACTTGTAATTTTCCAGGCTTTTAATTTCTGAATTTATATCAGGCTTGCCAATATCAGTCACCATTCTGCTTACCGGGTAACAATGTTTAAATATTATCACGTTATAATCCCTGGTAAGAATTTCAAGAGTTGGTTCTTCCATAAAAGGTTCGTCTCCGCTATTTTTCACCCAGATATTATAATAATCGTAGGGATAATTCTTCCAACCGTAAGGATTGCTTTTGGGGAACGGCATTTCAGTAATGAAATAATCTGTATTATTCTTTTTGTTGTAATTTTTGAAATATTTCTGGACATCGCCTTGCATGGTCAGTCTGTAAATATACCTGTTGGTATTTCCTATCCACACAGATCGGCCGGTACTATGGTGTAAAAAGATAATCTTTGTCATAGATTCTTTGTTTGACCTGCAGCCTGTCAGAAGCAGGAGTATTAATAAAAATAACAGATTCTTCATTATCAAATAACCAAACGTAATAACGAGTAGATTAAATCTTTTCAGAATAAACCTAACGCTATATTTCGACAGTTTCAAATTTAATTTTAAAAATTGATCTTTTTCAGAACAATTGCCTCCTTTTAATCGAGGTCATCTAAGATCATCTTTTGCCTGTTATTATTTTATATAATGCAGGTGAAATATTTTTCAGATATGAAGCAACAATTATTGAAAAGAAAAGTGTTATTGTTGGAGCAAGAAGATAGATCAGAAATGAGCTCAGTTCAGTCGTCCCAAGGATGAAATATAATGACTTCTTAACGATGGTTATTATCGGTTCATGAAATGCATATATAAAGAATGTGTACTGGAACAAATTGTATATCCTTGTGCTCGATATATCAATGTTTTTAAGTAAGTTGTCATATAGAAACCAGATAGCCAGAATCCCTAAAAGAATACTTGCCCGCTGGAGAATTAGTATAATGGTGTTATTTGCACATCCGATATGGGCTAATGCTGTCTTACAAAAGACCAGCGCTATCCAGCAGATAGTGATATATATATGTTGATAGTTTAATTTGAAATTATGAGGATCAATGCCATTAACGCTGAAATATGCACCAAATGTAAAAAAGAGTATTGACCTGTTATCAAACACAACATAGTTGAAATTTATAAACCACAGGATGAGAAAGAATAGCACAATTAAGTATCTAAAGCTCTTTAAAAGCCAATAGACCAGAGGTGAAATTAATACAAGTACTGTCAAATCTCTTATAAACCATAGTTGATAAGGGATAGGCTGAAGGAAAATACGTGTCAACACTTGAGAAAAGGAGTAATCTCTGATTAATTCTCGTGTAAAGAAAGGCTTAAAAGTAGGAATTGATTGAAGGACGAAGTATAATACCAGTCCAAAGATGGACCATAATAAGTAGGGTATAACAAGCGTACGAAATCTTTTTTTGTACTTTCCCAGAAACTCCACTGGTTTTCCTTCCTTGATGTTAAGAAAAAACAGATAGCCTGATATGGCGAAAAACAGAGGAGATGCAATCTTGGCTATACCATCACTTATGAAGTTTTGCAAGAATGAATTTAATCCCTTGTTAATTGCAGTAAAATCCGCATCCATTCTGACAGAAAGATTTGTTGAATGCACCATTATTACAAGCAGGATCAAAAAGAATGAAATTGCCCTAAGCTTGTCACTTTGGTATTTGTTCATTTATATTTCTTTATATACGTAGTGAGAGATAATGGATAGAATTGACTAGATGTTGAGAACCAGGCAATCTGAGTTAGGATTACCATATGAAGATAAATGAAGAGGCTACCTCCATAATGAAGAAGTAGCCTCTTTTTCTTATAGATGGTTCACTCAATCGTTTTTAATACAACGAATAGACTTGCCTGCTGTTTTTAAAGTAGAAGCTTTGTAGACATCATTATAGATGCCGTCCAAACGTCTATACCAGCCGACTTCAGGTTTACCATTGGCAGCATCGTCACTTGAGGTCCACCAATAACCAAGAGTGGAACGACCATTAAAGGATCCCGACGTATTGTGCCTGTATCCACCTGGGAGGGCAGAGAAACCACTTGTATTGGTACCATTCTCCCCTTCATTCCATCCGGTTGTATTCTTCATCTGTTTCCCGTGATCTGTACCTCGCCAACCCCATATATTTACTGAATCGGCATGTAGGCCGAGTGTGAGTTCAAGGGTATTGAATTCAGGATCAGTCGGGACATGCCATCCTGTCGGACATAGTTTACCGGTTTCTGCAGCAAACCAGTTATACAAACCACCGTATATGGATTTATTATAGTCTCCATCATTTTCGTACCAGCAATATGCACCGGTTGTCAGTGTACCCCATGTTGTATAGTCTGTCACTTCGGGTATTGAGGTATCATCATTGTATTTTGTTGTTTTCAAATTTTCTGCCATCCAAACCTGGTTGCCAATTTTAACAGTTTTGTACAGATTTCCTTCTATGTCGGTTACCGGTGTGATGAATTGATATTCCTGACCATAGGTTGTACCTGAGCTGTTGGTGGCATAGGCACGATAGTAATATATCGTACCGTCAGTTAATCCGGTCAGGTTGCTGCTAAAGCTGCCTGGTCCTGTACCATTGGTAGTCTTATTGTTCACTTCAATAGTCGGGTTTGCAGATGGACCCCAGCATATTCCCCTGGCGGTTATAGTACCCCCTCCGTCATCTGTAATATTACCACCGGAAACTGCTGTGCTTGAGGTGACATTCGTAACCTCTGTTGTTGTAAGGACTGCACCACCTACCTGACCTGTTGTAAAGGTTATTTCATTTCCGTAAGCAGTGCCGACATCGTTGGTTGCATAGGCACGCACATAATAGGTAGTTCCTTCTGCAAGGCCAACTATGTTACTGACAAAATCATCAGTCCCCGTACCATCATTTGTTCTTGAATCAGCTATGGTTGGACTCACAGCCGTACTCCAACATACTCCCTTTTCTGTGATGTCTTCACCACCATCTGAGATAATTGTGCCGCCTGATACTGCCGAATTAATAGTGATTTCTGTTGCTGCAACAGTTGATACTTCGGGAACAGTGGCTTTTTTGCATCCACTTGCCATAAAAATTGCAGAAATCAGAAAAATCAACATGAAGTAATTAAATCCTTTTTTCATGATATCAAATTATTGTTAGACATACTCATTGAGTTTCGTTTATTTATACTGGAAATTTGACTTTTTGTTGCTTATTAAACCAATAAAATCAGACCACTAATTCTTTACACACCGGATATATTTCCCCCCCCTTTTATAGGTTGTAGCCTTGTAAATATCATTGTATTCGCCGTCGAGACGTCTATACCAGGCAACTTCTGGTTTGTCGTTAACACTATCATCAGTAGCTGTCCACCAATATGTTAATATACCAACAGCATAGAAATTGCCCGATAATCCAATCCTGTACCCACCTGCCAGGCCTGAAAATCCCGATGTATTGGTTCCATTGCCCCCATCATCCCAGCTTGTTGTACTTTTTAACTGCGAGCCTTGATCCGTCCCTCTCCATCCCCATACATTGACAGAATCAGGATTCATTCCAAGGAACATCTCTAATGCGTTGAATTCGGCGTCTGAAGGCACATGCCATCCTGACGGGCATAAAGCACCTGATTCGATGGTAAACCAACTGTACAAAGCCCCAAAGGTTGGTTTGTATGATATATCATTATTGTACCAACAATAAGCTGGTCCATTAAGATTTGACCATTCAGTATTATCTGTAACATTGGGTATGGGTGCGTTATTAGTGAATGTAGTTGTTCTAAGGTTCTCTGCCATCCAAACCTGTTCACCTATGTAAACGGTACTATATAGATTGCCCTCTATGTCAGCTACCTTCGTAACAAAGACAACCTGCTCTCCGTAGGCTGTTCCACCTTCGTTCTTTACATAAGCCCGTGCATAATACCTCGTCCCGGATGAAAGGCCGGTCAATGTACCGGAGTAGGTGTCTGATCCCGTTGTTACAGAAACGTGAGAATCATCCAGATCAGGATCGGGTGAGTTGCTCCAGCATATACCCTTCTCAGTGTTGGGAGCGCCTCCGTTGTAGGTTACAGTGCCGCTGCATATTGCACTGTTGTCTGTCACACCCGTCACCTGTCCTGTAGTCACTGATGGCGGTGCAATTCCCGTGGTGAAAATCACCTCATTGCCATAAGCAACACCCACACTGTTTTCGGCGTATGCCCTGGCATAATATTCTGTATTCGGATCCAGGCCGTCAATGATGCAGGAAAATTCTCCCGATCCGGTGCCAGATGCTTTGAAATTATCTTCAAGGGCAGGCATGGCCGCGGTACCCCAGCACACACCACGTGCCGTAACCTCTGCGCCACCGTCTTCAGTGACATTGCCACCAACAGTGGCTGAAATGGTTGTGATTTCGATTGCCTCATCCGTGGTTAGGACCGGCAGAGTGGGGTCTTCCACACATCCGCTCATGAGCAGCGTACCCGTTAAAATAGATGCAAAAAGGAATAATCCCGGTAGTTTCCTGTAACCTGTCATAATATCTTTTTAATTAGAATTAATAGTTGAACGTAATTTTGCCTTAATAAGTATATGAAAGACTCTTAGTTTACGAAGACAGTTTTAGAAACTAGTGGGTAGTTGTATCATGCTTACCAAAAAGAGTATTTTGACCAAAATGACTTGTATCCCCCAATAAACATCAATGAATTACGTTCAAATTAGCATCACTAACTAAATCTTATTATTAATGATAGATTTTGTAAAGGTTCGCAAGGCATTGTTCACGGAGAAAACTGAAAGTACAGTAGTACAGCTATTTAGATACACTTTTGTTGGAGGGCTAGCATTTATTGTTGACTTTGGTACATTATTTATACTGACAGAGTATCTGAATTTATTTTACCTTATCTCAGCCGGCATAGCGTTCATTCTTGGCCTTATTACAAATTATGCATTAAGTGTTAACTGGGTTTTCAGCAACAGAACGCTGGACAGTAAAGGCATGGAATTTTTCCTGTTTACCGTAATAGGCCTTATAGGGCTAGGGCTTAACGAGTTATTGCTATGGACTCTAACGGATTTACTTTCCATCTACTATCTTTTTTCTAAGATTATTACAGCGATAATCATTTATTTATGGAATTTTTTTGCCAGAAAGTATTTGTTATTCAATAAGAAATAATATACAATATGCCTAAAACAGCCATTATCATCGGGGCCGGCCCAGCTGGCTTAACTGCAGCCTATGAACTTATTCAAAGGACAGACATAAAACCAATAATTCTTGAACAAACATCTGATATTGGAGGTATATCCAAAACGGTAAATTACAAAGGAAACCGCATGGATATAGGTGGACACAGGTTTTTCTCAAAGTCTGATGTAGTCATGAAATGGTGGCAGGATATCATGCCAATTCAAGGATCTCTTTCTAAGGATGAGATACTAAAAGAAATCCATTTTAAAAAAAAGTTCACAAAATTAAAACTTTCGCCAAACGGACCTGATCCTGAAGTTACGGATGGGGTAATGCTTATAAGAAATAGGTTGTCACGAATTTTTTACCTAAAGAAATTCTTTGATTATCCGGTTACTTTAAACGGAAATACCATATCGAATCTTGGGATCGTCAGAATTATTAGAATTGGGTTGTCATATATTCACATAAAGATAAAACCTCCAAAAAACATAATTACACTGGAAGACTTTTTAATTAGTAGGTTTGGGAAGGAGCTTTATAAAACTTTTTTCAAAGACTATACTGAAAAGGTATGGGGAGTGCCCTGCACTGAGATAGCTGCAGATTGGGGGGCACAGAGAATAAAGGAATTGTCTGTGTCAAGAGCAATCATCCATGCCTTAAAATCAATCTTTACAAAGGAGACTTCAATAGAACAGAAAAATACAGATACCAGCTTGATAGAACAGTTCATGTACCCCAAACTAGGCCCAGGTCAAATGTGGGAAACAGTTGCAAACATCATAAAAGAGAAAGGAGGGATAATTATTAATAATGCGAAGGTAATCGGTCTTAGTATTATGGATAATAAGATAAATGAGGTCATTTATATTGACAATGAAACAAATAATGAATCATCATTCCAAGGAGATTATTATTTTTCTACAATGGCGGTAAAAGACCTTATAGCTGCAATGGGAGATACTGTGCCGCCAGATATAAAGAGAGTAAGCGACGGGCTCCAATATCGTGATTTTATAACCGTTGGTCTACTATTGAATAACTTGAAGATTAAAAATAAAACTTCAATATTAACTTTATACGATTTGGTGCCTGATAATTGGATATATATTCAAGAACGGGAAGTGAAAGTTGGAAGGTTGCAGATATTTAATAACTGGTCTCCCTATATGGTTTCTGATCTGAAAAAAGTCTGGATAGGACTAGAATATTTTTGCAATGAAGGCGATGACTTATGGTCAATGTCCGATAAGGATTTTATACAGTTTGCCATAGATGAATTACACAAAATAGATATTATTGACAAAAATGAAGTAATTGATAGTACAATTATCCGTATGCCCAAGACATATCCAGCTTATTTCGGAACTTATTCTGAGTTCGAGTTAATTAAAGATTTTACTGATAGTTTTCAGAACCTATTTTTGATCGGGAGGAATGGAATGCACAGATATAATAATCAGGATCATTCAATGCTGACTGCAATTGCTTCAGTGAATAATATTATTTCTCATGAAAACTCAAAAAGCAATATTTGGTCCATCAATACAGAGGGGGAATACCATGAAAAAAAATAGATTTCTCCAACTATCGGACGCTTATAGTCTTCTCATAATAATTACTCTGGCTTTTGGTTTACGATTGATTTTTTTTTCAACAGTACAACCATGGAATGAAAGAATCACAAATGAACCAGCCATCGAGAGTGATGCCCTTGAGTATAATCAGCTTGCATTATCGATAATATCAGATAAATCATTTGAAAACTTCAATTCCTTTAGAACACCTGGCTATCCTTTATTTGTTGCATTATTATACAGCATGTCCTCATCAAGCGTCCAGTTTGTCTTGCTTGTGCAAATTTTTGTGAGCTTAGCGTCTATTTTTCTGATTTATAAAATAGCAGTTTTGTTTCTTCAGCCCAAAATCTCCTTACTGTCTGCTTTCCTGTTCGCTTTTGATACAACTCAGGCAACATATACTGTTTCGTTATTAACTGAAACATTGTTTGTTTTTTTGTTCTTACTATCAGTCTATTGTTTTTGTAATTATCTAAAATACAATAACATATTATCACTTTGCATAAGTGCACTTATTCTCGGCTTGGCAACATTGGTGCGTCCTATATTAATATTCTTTCCGGTGGTTGTGGTACCGATAATTCTAATTGAAAGGGATATGAAAACCACGCATAAACTTATCAGGATATTGTGTTTTGTATTAATCTTTTTCTTGACAGTTTCTCCGTGGTTATTACATAACTATTCAAAGTATGGAGAGGCGAAGCTGTCTTCAATCTCAGGCTTGAATTTGCTTTATTATAACGCAGCTTACACCGAAGCCTCCAAAACAGGTAAAAGTGTTGATGAAGCTAGAAAGGAATTCAATATTAAGGCAGCTGAGCTAGGAGCAGATACAGCTGATATCTATTGCTTCAAGAATTCATCAATATATTCAGCTATTGCCAAACAATATATAAAGGGTAATCTTCTTTTATATGCCAAGCAGCATCTTAAAGGAACCATAAATATGTTCAAGGGGTTTGGTGTTCAAAAATTGGCCATGACTTTAAATCTTACAGCAGAATCTAATCATTCCGAATACATTGGAAGATCTGGAATTTTTAACCGCATTACCAATTTTATAAAAGGTAAATCAGCAGGTATCTTATTGCTTTATTTACTGCTGGGATTATATTTATGGACCAATTACATTTTTTCAGTTTATGGAATCTTTGTTCTATGTAAGGACAGGAAAATGATAATGATAATACTCCTTTTTATACTTATTATCTTATATTTTGCCGCCCTCACAGGTGTTGTGGGATACCCTAGATACAGAATTCCGTTAATGCCGTTTATCAATATTCTGTGCGCAACAGGTATATTTGCACTATATGAAAAGTACAGAAGCAAATACGTAGTTGACTTAAGATTTTAGCATAATAAAGATGAGGTGGTCTAGAAAAACTGAACAGGGATTCAACAACTCCAATTTTCTGTCACAAGAAAAATGAAGAAGTCAAAAAGCTTCTTGCTGATTTATTGAAAAACAGGCTAGAACTGCTTTAAAAAATCACAAATGTAATCGGGAAGCAAAAATGCAGTGAAAATGGGAACTGCAATGCAGTAAAAACGGGAACAGGAATACAGTAAAATCGGGAACAATAATACAGTGATAAGTTAACTTGATTATTAACCTGTGCTACCTTTCAGGTTTTGGTAAAAAATACTGAGATGGAGGCACGACAAAAACAACTTATCATTATGTATCATGAGATCCGAAGACTCCGCGCTGCTGAACATTTTTCCATTCAGCGCATAGCGGATCAGTTAAAAATCAACTTCCGAACAGTAAAGAAGATACTGGGTATGACGGAAGAAGATTACGACAGGTTCACAGAGATGAAGTGGGCAAAGGCTCATCATCTTGATCCCTACCGCGATTTTATTGTCAGATACCTTCAACAGTATCCTGATACTCCGGCAGCAGTAATGCATGATAAGCTCAAGGAGCAGTTTGCTACACTGCCGAAGGTTGATCCGAAGACTGTTTACAGCTATGTGATGATGGTTCGCAGGGACCATAATATTATCAGGGTCAGTGCCAGCGAGCGACAGTACTCGGCAGTGCCGGACCTTCCTCCCGGGCACCTGGCCCAGGTTGACTTCGGGGAGAAGAAGCTCCGGAGAAGTAACGGGGAGTGGGTCAAGGTTCACTTTTTCGTGATGCTTCTGTGTTACAGCCGTCAAAAATTTGTTTTGTTCCTTGACAGGCCCTTTACTTCTGATGATGCAGTCATAGCCCATGAGAAGGCATTTGAGTTCTTCGGAGGTATACCCCTGGAGATAATCTATGATCAGGACACTGTTTTTCTGTACCGGGGAAATGGCGGAGATTATATTATGACAGATGTTTTTCAGCGGTATGAGGCCAGCCGGGGTTTTAAGGTTACTTTTTGCCGGGCTGGCGATCCCGAGAGTAAGGGCAAGGTTGAGAACTCGGTTAAATATGTCAAGCACAACTTTCTTTTTAACCGCACATTTATAAACACTGAGATCCTTAATGATCAGGCCCAGGCCTGGCTTGAGCGCACTGGCAATGGGATGGTACACAATACCACTCGTAAGGTGCCACAGGAGCAGTGGCTGCTTGAGAGGCCCTTTCTACGGCGCTGGATGCCACTGCTTAACGCTGCAAGAGTTAATGGTCATAAGGTTATTAAAACAAATACCATAAAGTACCGGGGTAACAGTTACTCTCTTCCGTTCGGAACATATCGCAATGACGAGACCAGAGTATTTGTGACAGAAGAGGGTAATCAGCTGGTAATAAAAGATACCGGTGGAAGTATAATCACCACACATCTTATCCCTGAGGGGGTTGGTAATAATATTGTAAACACTAACCATCGCAGGGATACCTCCATTAAACTTGACGCTCTCCGTGGCAGAGTAAGGGAGTTCTTTGGTCACACCATTGAGATAGATACATTTATCGATAAGATCAATACGCTTTATCCCCGCTATGTCCGGGACCAGCTTACGGCAGTTCTGACGGCAGCAGAGAGAAGCGGGCAGCAGCAGGCAGAGGTGGCCCTTGAGTTCTGTGTGCGTAACAGCCTGTTCAGCGCCAGTGACTTCAAATCGATCCTCCAGGACCAGCTCTCCGGCAGGACCCAACCTACGGTGCTACGACCTGTCATAAAGCCCTTGGGAGATGCCAAGACACAGCTGATAGTAAACATAGAGCCCGAGCGAAGTGACATACGGGAGTACGAAGTGATTTTTAACCAAAGCTTCTGATGCCATGAGTCAGTACATACCGCTTATCAAGCGTCAGGCAACACGTCTACGGCTATCGGGTATCGGGGGTAACATCACCAGCCTTCTCCAGGAGGCAGAGCAAGACTCTCCGAGTTATGATGAGTTCACACATAATCTGTTCTCTTATGAGATAAAAGGCAGGGAAGCCAAGCAGCTTACACTGAAGATGAAGCTTGCCAGGCTGCCGTTAAATCATGATCTTGACAGCTATGACTTTAACTTTGCCTCCGGACTGTCGGCTCAGCAGTTGAACCAACTACGCGAGCTCAACTGGCTGGATCAGTGCTACAATATCATGTTTAGCGGACCATCCGGAACCGGTAAAACATACATCTCTGCAGGTCTGTGTTATGATGCCCTCAGGCGTGGATACAAAGCATACTTCCGGGGCATGAACGATATCCTCGCCACCCTGCGGCTGAAGGAACTTACCCCTACCGCAGTCAAGGAGTTTAAAAGACTTACAGAAGCTCAGCTTATTGTTATTGATGATGTAATGACCCTGCCTCTTGGTAGGGAAGATGGCAACAGGTTCTTTGTCTTCTTAAATCAAATCTATGAGACAACCTCATTCATAATCACAACAAACAAATCCCCAGCAGAATGGGCAAGATCAGTCGACGACGAGACCCTGGCTACAGCACTGCTTGACAGGTTGCTCTACAAGTGCCAGCTAATCCAACTCCAGGGCAAGAGTTACCGAATGCAGAACAGACAAACAATTTTTTAAAACTTGATGAAAACTAACGAGAAAATAGGCATAAATTTACACCAGAGTCACTACAGTACTGTTCCCGAAATCACTGCACTCTTGTTCCCAAATTTACTGCACTTCATTTTCCCGAAATCACTGTATTTCTTTTTCCTGTTTACAACAAAACTTGCCCAAACGGCTGTATTGAACTAGAAGTAGACCGGGGATTAAAACTTGATGAACCTTCTGGCTGTAAGGACCCTGTTCCCGCCGGTAATTTGCATGATATAGATGCCGGGGACCGCATCCGAGATGTCTATGTACTTGTATGTCTCCTCATCCGAAATCTGACATGTGAATACTGTCTTGCCGGTAAGGCTGAGAATAGTAAGCCTGTTATCGTTCACGGTTTCGGGGCGGGGATTAAGCTCAATTGTAAAGATACCATTATTTGGCGATGGGTACAGACTGGTCAGGTCAGGGTATTCGCGCCTTAAACTGAATGAGATTGTCACAGGGGCTGAAGTGGATGTCGCATTCAGGTTGTCCCAGGCAACTGCAGTTATCTCGAATATGCCAGCCGTATCGCACTGAAAGGTAAAGGAAAAAGGGGGTACAAGACTCTCCCCGATCTTTACTCCACCGGCCAGATATTCAACTCTGGTAATCGAACCGTCAGGGTCTGTCGCATCAGCAGTCAGTGTAACTGTTGCCGGGGCTTCGAATGACACATTATTCAGTGGAGTAGCGATGGCAACTGATGGGGCCAGGTTAACTGCCGGGGCGGCTTTCTCCACGACCACCGTTACGGGTGAAGAGACTGTTCTTGACCCGGAATTGTCAGTTGCTGCTGCTGTGATTGTGTAGGAGCCCTCCTTAACCTCTTTCCAGGTATAGGACCATGGCGCTGATGTCCGTTCACCAAGCTTTGCCGTGCTGTTGTAAAACTCCACCTTGACAACTGTCCCGTCAGTATCTGAAGCGGATGCATCGATAGTAATGGTTGCAGGGGCTATGAATGCCGTACTTTTAGTGGGAGAGGAGATGTTTATCAGGGGTGGCGAATTAGCCGGGGCAGCCAAATTGTTGGTCACTGTCTTTGCTGAAAATGATTCAGCCTGCCCTCCCGAGGAGGTCTGCAACGGGTTGGCAGAGGGTTTTGTGTAGGCCACGGTTATAGCATCGCCATGCACAACCGGGCTTGCCAGTGTAAGTGTCACCTTAGTGCCTGAGACGGCAACCGAACTGACTGTCCTGGCGGTTGAGTTAACTCTTACAGAAAAAGCCGAGGCGGCAGGTACAATATTGGCCAGGGTCAGGTTATATGTCATTACCAGGGACGAGGGTGATGCATTTTCCACTACTGAACTGACATGCACCGGCACAGGTGCGGCGACATAATTAGTCACATTCTGCGCGGTGAATGATGCGGCTTGCCCTCCCGAGGAGGTCTGAAGGGGATCAGTTGAAGGCCTGGTATAGGCTACTGTTACCTTGTCGCCATGTGAAACCGGGGATGATAAAGTAAGAAGGACTTTCGTGCCGGAAACTGAAACAGCGCTGACGCTCCTGGAGGAACCGTTTACGGTTACGTTGAAAGAAGATGCGGCGGGGACTATGTTTGCAAGAGTCAGACTGTATGTCATCTCGAGACGTGCCGGAGTCGCATCATTGATGACTGATCCCGAGTAAACCGGAACCGGAGCGGTTGTGGCCACCTCCTTATAAATGATAGCGCCCACCTGCCAGTGTCCATTCTGCAACGCTGTCTCAGGACTTGTTGTTCCCCACTTAGCATTTGTGGCTAATCCTTCAATCCAATTGGTTCCCAGATTGGTTCCATAATCAAGTCTTTTGGTAGGAACGAAATTGACAAAATCTTTAAAATCAGGATTGATTACTATGGAATGAGTGTCATATCCTAAAGCTTGCCATTGTTCAAAGGTTTTAATTGAGCCGCAATAGTCAAATATTGGGGAACCATTCTCACAATAAAAGACGTTGTAATCAGATTCAAAATCTTTGAGGCATTCCTCATCACTAATCTGAATGCTGATAGTCTGATTTTTGGTATAAAATATATTATTGAAAATTTTTGTCCCATGTGCTACTGAGTGTGGAGTTATGTCAGTGTTGGTATAGACCCTTATCAAGCCCCTCCATGTTTCAGTTGTTGTTCTGTCTGTATAAAGGGTATTGTTATAAATTGACACATTACTAATACCTTTTACATTTACGGCTACTGCTCCACTCTTTACAATGTTATATGCAACGCCGCCACTATTATTCACCATATTGCATGAGGACTTACGTATTATTCCCAGGGGGACATGATCAAGATAATTATACTTTATATTAACGTCAATGCTATGCCCTGTGAAAAGTCCATGAGTAATTGATTTCATGTCAGTCCCCTTCCAGGTGAATCTATTTCCGGTAATTAAGGCACCGTCGAGATTGTTATTGGTACTGCCGATACTTTCATCACCGGCTTGAAGCATATAACCTGCAGTGTTAGATGAAGTAATGACGTTATTTTTAAAATACAACGCAGTTGGATTGCTTCGTGGGATGACTACACCCATCCATGTATCATCCGAGTTCGTATATGTCTTCCCCTCAATGGTCAGGGTAGTCTGACCGGAAAGCATAGCAGTGGCAAGCAGGAGAAAGGAAGTAAAGGCGTACTTCATATTCTGACGAAAGTTGACAAAGATACCATTTCTTTTGACCAATACATAATTTTAAACGACTAATGGACGGTTTTGTTACACTCCTGACATGCCGTAAAAAGTTCACAGCGGAATTATGACATTGATTTTAAGTGTTTTATAATAAGTCAAGGTTTTGATTACGTTCGTCAAAATCCTCTTTATTTTGACCAATTGAGCCTCCTCATTTGTTAATAAGGCAAATAGCGCAAATGAGCAGCCGAAAAGGGGTGATTTATAGGCTGGGAAGGCGCATATTTTGGGGTTATTAAGGTCAACCAAACTTGACGGAACGCGTTTCTTTGACTAAATTCACACTGCGGAAGATATGTGTATCGCATTGTCCGACCAGGCACCTTCTTTTCAGGCAACAGGTTTAAAAAAAACAAGCTAATTGCAATTCCATGCATTTATAGGCGTTTACAAAAGAAGGACACTGGGACTGACGGGGCGGAAGCATACCCGGACGTGAACAAAGGGCACTTTTCAGAGATGAGATTGCCGGATAGAAGGTGTTTGATTGTCAGATTATTTAGAGGACATTGGAAGGAGAGAAATGGCGATTGTTTACCCAACATGGATTCTGAAACTGAGACGGAGGGCACTTGACCTTTTCAACAGGTATTCTGCTCCCAGATGGCTGGTGTTAACAACAGACCTCACCATCGTATTCCTGGCATTTATAGCTGCTTATCTCCTGAGATTCAACTTCAGCATTCCAGGGGAATGGCTGGATGTTTTTATATGGCAGGGTTTGATTGCCACGGCAATCTACGCGCTCTTCTGTCTTATATTTAAGTCATATACCGGTCTTCTGCGACATGCTACCCTCACTGATATTACACTGGTATTTATTGTTACCAGTTGCTCAGCACTGGTTCTGGTTCTTTTCTCATTCTTTGGCGAGCGGATGCAATGGGGTGATTTAATGGTAATACCCCACTCAATTATCCTGATCCATTATGTAGTTGTATCAATTATCCTTTTTGCTGAACGGATTATTATCAAGATGATCTTCCGTTTTGCCACCGGCACATCTGTCAATAAAAAACATGTCCTGGTTTACGGCGCTGGAGAGCTGGGGTTTGTTGTCAAGAGGGTTATAATGAGCGACCCTCGTTACGGTTTTCACGTGTCAGGCTTCATTGATGACGATAAAAACAAACAGGGAAAGAAAATCAACGGCATAGTTGTCTATGGCCCGTCTGCACTGAGCGCGGCATTCATTGAGAAAAACAGGATAGAGAGTCTGGTGTTTGCCATTAAGGCACTCAGCGTTGACAAAAAGAGCAGTATAATCCGTAAAGCAGTCAATCTGGGCCTTGAGGTGCTCGATACTCCCGAAGTGGATAAATGGGTTTCAGGACAGTTGAGGTTGCCACAGCTACGACGCGTTGACCTTGAAGACCTTCTCGGGCGTGACCCCATAAAGCTTAATATCAACCTGATAAAGAAAGGCCTTTCGGACAAAACAATAATGATTACCGGTGCGGCCGGTTCAATAGGGTCGGAGATTGCCCGCCAGCTGACAAGTTTCCATTGTGAGAGGGTCATTCTGGTTGATCAGGCTGAAACTCCCCTTTTCTTTCTGCAGAATGAGCTGAAGGAAAAATTCCTTGATATCAGGTTCCGCATACTCCCGGCTGATGTGACCAACAAAGCGCGGATGGAACAGATATTCAAAGAACACCGTCCGCACATCGTCTTCCACGCAGCAGCCTATAAGCACGTCTCCCTCATGGAGGAGAATCCGCACGAAGCCATTCGCGTTAATGTCGGCGGTACCCGGACAGTCACAGACCTGTCTGTCAGGTATGGTGCAGAGAAGTTCGTAATGATATCAACCGATAAATCGGTTAATCCTTCCAGCGTGATGGGCGCCTCAAAGCGTTTGTGCGAACATGTTGTACAATCAGTTGCCCAGGAAGCCGGACATAATACACAGTTTATAATCACCCGCTTTGGTAATGTTATTGGCTCCAACGGCTCCGTCATTCCTATCTTTGCGAGACAGATAGAAAATGGTGGCCCGGTAACAGTGACCCATCCCGAGGTGTACCGCTATTTCATGACCATCCCTGAAGCCTGCCAGCTGGTGCTTGAAGCAGGATTCATGGGGCAGGGAGGAGAGATTTTTGTATTCGATATGGGGCAGCAGGTCAAGATTGCTGATCTGGCAAAAGCCATGATAAAGCTTTCAGGATTCATTCCGGATAAGGATATTCGTATTGAATATATTGGTTTGCGGCCCGGAGAGAAGCTTTATGAGGAGTTGGTGACCGATCATGAAAAAACCCTCCCCACCCATCATGAAAAGATCAGGAAGGCACTTGTTGAGGAGATTGATGGTGAGATGGTACTGGAGAAAATTGACAATCTCCTCAGGGATCTCTATTCCCTTTCAAACATGGAGGTGGTGCATCTGATGAAAGAATTGATTCCCGAGTATCATACTACTAACGGCACATTCAAGTTTAATCAGAAAGCGGTGTAGCCGGTTTTACCTTTAATAAGGCGAAACAGCAGCACCCGGGAATTTCAAAAAATAATGGAATGGACTTTAACGGAAAGTGTTTATTGATAACCGGCGGAACCGGTTCATTTGGGAATGCCGTTCTGCGACGCTTTCTCGATACTGACATCCGGGAAATAAGGATTTTCAGTCGTGATGAGAAGAAGCAGGACGATATGCGTCAGTTCTACAAAAACTCCAAGATAAAATATTTTATTGGCGATGTGCGTGACCGGCTGAGCATTGACAGTGCAATGAACGGGGTGGATTACGTCTTTCATGCTGCAGCCCTGAAGCAGGTCCCGTCATGTGAGTTTTTCCCCATTGAGGCAGTCCGGACCAATGTTCTCGGATGCGGAAACGTGCTTGACTCGGCTTACCACCACCATGTCAGGAAGGTTATTGTACTCAGTACAGACAAGGCGGTCTATCCCATAAACGCGATGGGCATGACCAAGGCTCTGAGTGAGAAGGTTATGGTAGCACAGTCGCGCAACCTGAACGGCAGCGGGACCGTATTCTGCGGGACAAGGTATGGTAACGTCATGGCCTCACGCGGTTCTGTTATCCCATTGTTTGTCAGCCAGATGAAGGCAGGGCTGCCTATCACCGTGACTGATCCGAATATGACCAGGTTCATGATGAGCCTTGAAAGCGCAGTTGATCTTGTGCTTTTTGCATTTGAGAATGGTGAAAACGGAGATATTTTCGTCAAGAAATCACCCGCAACCACTATAGGGACTCTGGCTCATGCAATCCGTGAGTTGTATAAGTCGGAGTGTGAAATAAAGCTGATTGGCTCACGTCATGGTGAAAAGCTTTATGAGACCCTCGTCAATCGTGAAGAGATGGTCAAGGCTATTGATATGGGCGGCTTTTATCGTATTCCTGCTGACACCCGTGACCTGAACTATAACAAGTATTTTACCGAGGGTACAGAGGCTGTCTCGCAGATTGAGGAGTACCACTCGCACAACAGCAGACGTCTTAACCTTGATGAGACAAAGGAGTTGCTTCTCTCACTGCGGTTCATCCGGAAGGATGTGCTTGACGAAAATCCTGAGAGGGTTTATGAGCCGTAGCAGTTTGTTCCGGCTTACGGCGCAGGGCTTTTTGGAGTCTTGCATTGTCACATAACTACAGGTTTATACCTGAAACAATGAAGTATAAAAATTTTCGGCTCACACTTCTGATTTGCATTCTTACTGTAGGAAGTGCTGCCGGACAAGACGGCCTTTACACTATTTCACTTCAGGGCCTGGGTGGCTACACCACCCCGGACGTTGTTCCCTTCTGGCTGAGAGCGAATCAGTACGGTAGTATCCCGTTAAGTGGAGCCTCTCTGAGTCAGACAGGTTCCGCGCGAAAAGAGTATGACCCGGGAAAGGGAAAGCTCTTTGACTGGGGCGCTTCCTTTGAAGGACGGGCCAACCTGGGGCAGGGATCAAACCTGATATTAATAGAAGGTTACGGCAAGGTCAGGCTGGGAATTTTTGAACTGCGCGGCGGACGTTCGAAAAAGATCACCGGTCTTTGTGATACCACCCTGACCTCCGGCTCCTGGGCAGTATCAGGCACAAGCCTGGGCATTCCTGAAGTTGAACTTTCAGTGCGCGACTTCTGGACCCTTCCCTGGTTTGGAGGGTTGTTTGCCTTCAAAGGCAACTTTTCGCACGGGTGGATGGGTGATGTGCAAATGTCCAGGTTTGTTCTGCATGATACCCTGACTCTGAAATCATACCTGCATCAGAAGTCGCTGTACATGCGATTTGGGAAACCTTCATGGAAGGTCAGGTTCTACGGGGGATTCAATCACCAGGTCGTCTGGGGCAGCGAGCAGAAATACTATCTCGATGATTACACTCTCACTCCCGTTGAAACATTCCTTTACGTTGTAACAGGGAAAAAGTATAGTAACGGCTATATTCAGGAAGAACGTCAGGGAAACCATCTTGGTTCAATAGATATCGGGCTGGAGATAGTGGTTGCTGAGCTGAGGATATTACTATACCGGCAGAATTTATATGAGGTTGGAGGCTTGGCACGTCTTGCAAATATTCAGGATGGCCTTAACGGTCTGATGATTGAGAACAGGCTTGAAAAAACGGGGAAAACTTATTGGAATAAATTCCTTTTTGAATTCCTTTATACAAAAAACCAGGCCGGAAGACCATGGTCACCTGAATATGGCTCATACTACGAGCCATATTATAACCACGGACAATACCTTACCGGGTGGTCTTACGGCGGAACGGGGCTGGGCTCACCTTTCATCTCCACAAGGTCATACCTGCGGGACGGACTGGCCACTCATCCGGATAATTTCTTTGTTAACAACCGGGTGATGGTTTTACATGCCGGCGGTGAGGGCAGAATTGAAAACATTGATTATGTTTTCAAAACTTCATGGTCAAAGAACTATGGAACATACCACACTACAGACGAGGAACAGTCAACCGGGATTCCGGACCCGGGCTCAGCAGGTCTCTTTGGTGAAAGAAAACAGTTCTCAGCATACCTGGAACTGAATAAAATGATAAATGAGAAGATAGTCGCAGGTATAATCGGAGCGGCAGATTTTGGCGAACTGTACTATAATTCAGCAGGTCTGTTCCTCAGATTCACATATCACTTCAGATAATCTGTTATCAGAAGCAACAGACCGGAGTCTGGCAATGTTATGTTCTTGTCCGGCATGGTTACAGAAAGGAATAAAATAATTAATAATGATTAAGATAGGAATTACCGGTCAGGTTGGTTTTATTGGGACACATCTTTTTAATTATCTGTCGCTCAGGAAAACAGAGGTGGAATTAATTCCGTTCCGTGACGACTTCTTTCAGAATCAGAACATACTGGAAGCTTTTGTCGGCAAGTGTGATGCAATAGTTCACCTGGCTGCTCTTAACAGGCACAATGATCCTCAGACAATATATGATACAAATATTGAGCTGGTCAATAAACTGATAACAGCTTTGGAGACAACCGGTGTAAAGCCTCATGTGCTGTTCTCTTCATCTACCCAGGAAGAACGTGACAATATCTTTGGTAAATCAAAGCGGGAGGGAAGGCGTCTGCTCTCTGAATGGGCAGACCGCTCGGGAGGGATTTTTACGGGGATGGTTATCCCCAATGTCTTTGGCCCTTTCGGTAATCCTCATTATAATTCGGTAGTGGCAACCTTTTCTCATCAGCTGACTCATGATGAAGAGCCAGGGATTGAGATAGACGCACAATTGAAGCTTATCTACATCGGTGACCTCGTGAAAACCATCTGGTATCTCATTGAGAATAAAATTGCCGATAATGAATTCAAGGTAAAACCTACTGCTGAGGCCTGTGTCACAGAGATTCTGGCACTTTTGAAGAGTTTCAGGACAGAATACTTTGAAAAGGGAATTATCCCGGACCTTACCGATCCTTTTGAGAGGAATCTTTTCAATACGTTTGTCTGTTACATTGATCACGAAAGCTATTTTCCGTTCAAGCTTAAAATGAATAGTGATGAACGGGGCTCTTTTGTTGAAACAGTAAAACTCGGCAGCGGCGGCCAGGTCTCTTTTTCAATAACCAGGCCCGGGGTTACCAGGGGAAATCATTTCCATACCAGGAAGGCAGAACGCTTCGCCGTGATAAAGGGGAAAGCCCTGATACAGCTCAGGCGGGTTGGAACAGATAAAGTGATCTCATTCGAACTTGACGGAGATGAACCATCCTACGTTGACATGCCTGTCTGGCACACCCACAACATTACCAACACAGGCAACGAAGACCTTTATACTATCTTCTGGATCAATGAATTATATGATCCGGCTGACCCGGATACTTTTTTTGAACAAGTTTAACTGTTAAGTAAGGGCAATCACTCAGGTGTACCTGCCCGGGAAATGAAATGAATAAAACAAAGCTAAAAGTACTTACTGTTGTAGGCACAAGGCCGGAGATAATCCGTTTGTCAAGGGTCATGTCACTGCTTGATGAACATGTAGATCATATAATTGCCCATACAGGGCAGAACTATGATTATGAATTGAATGAGATCTTTTACAAGGATCTTGATTTGCGAAAGCCTGATTTTTTCCTGAATGTTGATGTCTCTTCACTGGAGGCCTCTGTTGGAGACATTATCCGGAAATCAGGCGAACTGCTTCGCAAGGAGAAGCCGGATGCCCTTCTTGTGCTTGGAGATACCAACTCATGTCTTTCAGCCTACATGGCCAAGAGGCTTCATATTCCGATATTTCACATGGAAGCCGG
>Ga0255340_1001410_pt1 | contig 31818 bp, 48 predicted proteins | sample wastewater_treat_7_FD_192417 | JGI IMG/M metagenome (GOLD analysis project Ga0255340, IMG submission 192417) | Wastewater microbial communities from Lulu Island WWTP, Vancouver, Canada - plant10 | ecosystem: Engineered > WWTP > Wastewater > Unclassified | place: Canada: Vancouver, British... | reverse complement strand
AGTAGTGTTTGACCCATTGGGTCATCAGGGCCGACCAGACCGTGGCGCCTAGCAGCGTCCAGAGCGCCTGGGCCGTCACCGGAAACATGTCGAAATTCATCGTCTCACCTCCGTTATTGTAGTTCCCCGGCGGTCGCCTCGCGGCCGATGACAAGCGGCATCGGCTCCGTGTCGATCCACACGCCGGCAAAACTCCAGTGGTCGCCCTGGTACAGTCCGACGCCGACGAGCTCGTCGCCGCCGTCTACGCGCCACGTATAGGGGCCGGGGTTCGGCGGGTAATATTTGGCGAAGATCGGCACATCGATCCAGCCGGCAGCGGAGCGGACCGTATCGCCGTCCGGCCAGTACAGCCGGAAGTCCACCGGCGCGGCCGTCCCCACCACCACGCCGAAGACGTTGTGGTCGGCGCCCATCTGCGGCGCGCCCATCCACGGCTGCGCGCACGCTGGCGCGTCTGCGATGTCGCCAAACTTCCACGCCCAGGCCGCAACCAACTTGTAGCGCGCCGTTGGCCGGATATTGAGCGTGACCCCCATCTCTTCGAAGCGCGGGTCAACGCAGGTCAAATAGCCTGGCGCCGGCGTCGCAGTCGGCGCGGGTGTAGATGTCGCCGGCTCCACCGTCACCGGGAATGGCGTTGGGCAGTCCGGGCACGGGGGGCAGGGCTGGCACGCCGCCAGCAGCAGGACCAGGATCCAAAGCTCTCTCTTGTTACGCATTGTCGCTCCTCGCAAGCTCCATCCAGCCGCCAGCGCCGTACTCCATCAATACGATGGCGTCCAGGCGGTTGCTCAGCGCCATGTCGCCGGCCAATGTCAGGTTGCCCGTGCCGTCCTTGACTGTCACGTCGTGCAGGCTGCTATTCGTGCGTAGGACTATGATTGTCCCCGCCGTGCCCGTTACATCAATGGTATCCAGGTCGTCCGTCGCCGCTCCGCCCTCTGTTTCTAACAGGATATAGCTCGCCGTCGGCGTGATAGCTCCATCGTCAATAGTAATGCTCGCCGCCTTCAGCCTCAGCCATCCGAGCGACCCGTCCAGCCCCGTAAGACTAATCTCATCGCTCCCGCCGTCCTGATGCGACGCCTTGTGCGCGCTCGGCGTTTGCGCGTCAGCTAACTTTCCTGACAGCCCGGCGACGCTGATTTCGTCGGCTCCGCCGTCCTGATGCGTTTTGGCATGGAGCGGGATAGCCGCCGTTATCCCGGCGGACTCTAGATGCCGCACGCGCGCGGATAGTTGCGCGATAGTCTCGACTAGTTGACGCAGTATGTCAGCTGGCATCCTCGAACCTCAACTCAATCTTGTCGGGCGCGCCCATGCTAATGTCCACTTCTATGATTTTCAGTACGGCCTCTGTGTTGCGGTACTTGGCCGAGACAATATCGCCCAGCTGGTAGTCCACGCCGTACTGCACGCCGAGAGATTGCAATGCCTGAAAGCTCATCGTCGTCTTTGCTCGCGCCGCATCCAATTCGGCGTCCCCGCGCGCTTGTAGGATGCTGACCTCAGTTGTGTCTCGCGCGTCGCGCATAACCTCAATACGGTCTATCCCACTCGGCACGCTTGCGCCGGGCCGCCATACCCATAGCCGGCTGGCGTCTTCGCCTGGCCCCAGCACCAGCGCCATATTCGCCGATGCTGTCTGCTCCACTAGCTGAGGCTCTAGCATGTTCCCGAACCCCGCCGCAAAGACGACGCTATTGCGCCTGTCCGTCCCCCGTTGTCCAGGATACCAGCGAAACTGCCACGCCGCCGCTCCCGTGCCCACCACGTCAAAATCGCCGCCGCCGATGGATGCAATCTCCTGCAATACCTCAAGCAGGTTGCGGTAGGCGCGCGCAATGGCGACGGTGTTGCCCCCGCCGCTGTTCGCCTGAACCGTGAAGCCGCTAATGGCTCGCTCGCCGATGGCCGGAGAAACGATTTGCTCGCTCACGTAGGCTTTGGCTACCGTCTCCGCTTTGCCGCTTTTCTCCGCCCCACTAGACCCGGCGTAGGCGGCGATGATGCGCCGGCGCAACAAATCCTGATAGCCCACGCCCTGACTGACGAATGTCTCTCTCCCGTCGCTGTCCTGCTGCCATTCGGCGTTGCGATGGAACCCTTCATATTCCAGTTGCCAGTCGTGGCCCGCCGGCCGGCGCCAGACCTCTAGCTGCCCGTCCACAACAAAGAGGCTCACGCGACTATCATCGGCGTTGAGCGTTAGCTCGTGTATCGCTACATCGTTCACCCGCCGCGTCAGGCGCAGGCTCAATAGATTGTCCTGCGTGAACACGGCGACCAGCGCGCCCGCTTTGTTCTTGAGCCGCACCTGATAGGCCGCCTGCATCTCACGCCCCTACATAGCACAAGAAAATCAGGCAGTAGTAAGGCGGCATGATGTCTTGTGTCGCCGAACCCGCCGACGCCGTCGAGCCGCTTATGGTATGAGCCGTCGCGCCGCCGGAACCGGTGTTGCCGATGACATTGTGCTTGTGCCCTGCAGAGACGGTGTCAGCGCCCGCTCCAGCTTCTACTTCAAGCCACTGACCAATCGCAGCAAACGCCGACTCGATGTTGACGGGATGGGTATGCGATGAGTGCGCCGCGACGGCGATGCCGCCGACGCCGTGCGTATGCGCTAGGTCCTTCGTCGCCGACCCGCCCGTATCCCCCTTCGTGTACGTCGCGCTCTGAGCAATGACGAACTTGTCCGCCAGGTTGGGCGTGACAACGCCGTTCTCGGTATCGCCGTTGCAAATGTGCCAGGCGATGTTAGGCAGGCCGGTGACCGGGTCTACCGGATAGTGGCCGTTCAGCGCGCCGCTCCACATAATAATCTCGCCCTGCATACGCTTGACGGCGGCGGCAAGCTTGGCGTTTGTGACTGCGCCATCGGCGAGCTTGGCGTTTGTGACTGCGCCAGTGTCAATCATGGCCGCGTTGACGGCGCTCCCGAAATGACAGTAGGCTCGCTCATCGGTAATGGTAATCGCGCCGGCGGTCGTGATGCTCACTTGCGCCAGACTGATTTCCCATATTACGCCGTCATTCTGCGTTAACGCCGGGGCCCCGCCGCCCTCAGCTCCAGCCAGACGCGCAATGCGCACCGTCTGAGCCGTATAGTCGGCGCGCAAGACAATACGGTCAATGCGCGTCGCGCCCGTCGGCGTCGGCACGTCCACGTTCTTCGCGGCCGTGTTTTTGTAAAACTTGCCGTTGACAAATGCCGCGCCGCTTCCAACCGAAACCGGACTGCCCGCGCCGGTGACATTCAGTTGCCCTAGCGCCCCAACAAGGACGCCCTCAGTGGCGTGCTGGCCGGTGATAAATGTGAACCGATATAGGTCGTCCCAGGCGTTCGCCGCATACGGCCCGCAATCCCCGACTCCGCCCGACGCTGAATTGCCATCCCAGGGCAGTGATACTTCAGCCATAATCTCCTCCTACACTCCGATGTACTGGTCATGCCAGCGCAGAGTGATGGCCGTGTGCGCTCCACCATCTGTGCCGCCAAGCGATAGGGCGTTAATGCCCTCCGGCGCTTCTGGACTTGGCGCGAGATGCCACGTCGCCAAATCCGAGTCTTCCGACAAGGTGTCTATCTCATTCGTGTTGTCCGTGATGTTCCAGACCGTCTTCTGCAATGGGCTGAGGTCAATTCGCACCACGTCATTGTCGGAGATGGTCGTGACCAATTCCAGCCTCTCGCCGGTCGTGCTGTTGACAATCGTCGGGTTAGTGATAGGCCCGCGAATGTCTATCTGCGGGTACGCCCGCCATGTGCCGGCGTAGGTTAACGCTATCTCCTCGGCGATGGTCAGTGAGCCAAACGTGATGCCGCCGTCGCCGAATATCCAGGGCAGCACGCCGGCGTCCCATGTCTTCGGTATGCCGACGACCAATGAGGTCGGGTTGGTAGCGTACCAGATGGGATTGTGCGCCCGCAGCTGAAGCGCCGCCGAGAAGTCTCTTAATCCCAGGCTCCCGTCCGTCCCTAGCTCCGCCCCCGCCTCATAAGCGACATCTATATCGTAGCTCTCGCCCGTATCCCCGATAACGAGCCGCAGTTTCAGGCCGCTGAAGCGTTTCAGCATCTCCAACAGCGCCCGCCGTTCCACCCAGTAGGTCGCCCTATCCGGCTGCCATTGCAATATCCCGACCGTGACCTGACGCGGCTCTAGCCGCACGTCCAGCAGTGTGTCCCCGTCCTGTCGCGGCGCGCGCTGTACTATGTGCGTTACCGGTGGCATCCCAATGCCGCCCAGGAACGTGCCGTAACGCTGACTGGGGATTTCATGCACCTGGTACTCGGCATCACCCTGTACTAGATATAATATCTCGCTCATGTCTTGGCCGCCTGTAAATCCCAAAGCAAGTCGCCGGCGATGAATTGCCCCGTGCCTTTTCCCGACCCTTCCGCTAACAGGTCGCGTATCTCGGTTAGCAGGGCGATGGCCCGATAGTCAAATCGCACCCCGGTCTGCTGCCTGCCGCCGCTCAAGGGCACGACCGCTTCCGGCCCGCGCTCGCCCAGCACCGCTAGCGTCGGACGCGTGACAATGCCGCCCTCGGCGAGCCACGCCACCATGTCGCGTAGAGCACGCCAGTTAACGCCAATGTCAATGTCCGGGATTTTGACGCCCATCGGCCCCTCTCGCCAGACGATGCGGAACGTCGGGATAGGCAACTTAACGCTGCCCATCGCTTCCTTGAGAGCGGTTATAATGTCGCGCCCAAAGTTTCCGGCTCCCGTCACCATGTTCTCGAACGACGTGCGGAAAATATCCCAAATCTGCCCCCAGACCGTTTTGAAGAAGTCCTTCACGGCGTTGAAGGTGTCCGTGATGCGCGTTCGGATAGCCCCGGTGGAGCGGAACGTCTTATCCCAAAACGACGACAGCGCACTGCCGAGGATTTCGTTCATCTTGCCCCATACTTCTTTCCAGAAGTCCTTTACGGCGTTGAAAGTGTCCGTGATTCTCGTTCTGAGCGAACCGGTAGAGCGGAAGACTTTATCCCAGAACGCCGACAGGGCGTTGCCGAGGATTTCATTCATCTTGCCCCAGTGCGTTGTCCAGAAGTCCTTCACGGCATTGAAGACGTCACTAATGCGCGTTTGGATTGCGCCGGTAACCTCAGTAACCTTGCCTGAGATGGCGTCGAGCACGCCAGTGAGTATCTCGCTTATCCTATTCCAGATAGATTGCCAGAAGTCCCGAATGGCCGGCAATATCTCGTCAACAACGGCCTTGATGGCGTTCATCGCATCTCGCCAAATCGTCTGCAACGCCCCCCAAATCAGCGCCGCCGCATCCTGTATAGTTTGCCACGCGCCTTCCCAATCGCCGGTGATTAGCTGCATGACGGCCTTGATGATGTCCATGATAACGTGAATAACGGTGTCAATGGTCGTCTGAATGGTGTTCCATACCGATTGCGCAACAGTTAGGATAGCGGTCTGATGTTCATTCCAGAACCCAGCAATCCACCCTACAACCGTCTGTATGACAGACCACACGGCGTTAAGGACGGTTTCAATAGTCTGTTGAATTAACGGCCAGTTTTCTTGCAGCCACAAGATAATCTCGCCAAACTCTGTCCAGATAAATCCCGTTACAAGTCCAACGACGGTCTGCACTATCGTCCAAATAGCGTTCCAAACTGTCTCAAACGTCGCTTGGATTGCGGGCCAGTGCTCATTCCACCATGTGCTGATAGTCGTGATAAATGCCTGCACATAAGGTAGAATGAGGTCTATGGCGGTCTGAATGGCCAAATAAATCTTGCCCCACACTTCAGTGACCAAGTCACGGATGCCGAGGAAATTCGTTGAAAACGCCAGCGCCAATGCGACGATGGCGGCAATCACAAGACCTATCGGCGAGAGAAGCAGCCCGACGGCGCTCACAATCGCCCCTAGAGCGACCAGCAACGGGCCGGCGGCGGCGACCACGCCCGCAATCACCAGCCCGATGTTGAGAAACTTCGGGTCTAGCTCAACCAGCCGCTCAATAACGCCCTGTAGTTTCTGCACTAGCGGCGTGAGCACATTCTGGATAAGCGGCGTGCCGACGGTTATCATGAACGTCTGGATTGCGCCCTTTAACTGCTCCACCGCCGCATTGAACCCTTGTGTGCGCACCCCGGCCACCTCTTGCGCCGACGCCGCGCTGTCAATAGACTGAGCCATTGCATCCCAGCCGCTCTTGCCCTCGGAGAGCAGGGTCGCCATCGCCTTCATGCCGTATGACCCGGCCAGTGTCTGGATAGTCTGATTCTTCTGTTCCTCGCTGAGGCCGCTCATCGCACTGCCCAACTCGTCAATAATCTGCGGCAACGGCTTGAGAGCGCCGTTCTCGTCATACAGCGTCACATTAAGGTCGGCCAGGGTATCCTGAACGTCGCTGGTCTGGCGCATGAGGTTCACCATCATAGACTTGAGCGCTGTGCCGGCCTCGGCCCCCGAAATGCCGCGCGTCGAGAGTAGTGCTAGTGCGGTGTTAGTATCCCCCAGCGAGTAGCCGAACTGCGCCATCGTCGGCCCGATGTTCTTCAGCGCCTCCGTGAGGTCGGAAACCTCGGCGATGGACGCGTCGGCAGCGCCCACAAAGCTGTCCGCAATTCCGGCCGCATCCTCGGCCGAAAGACCAAAGGTCGCCATCGCGACGGCAACAGCGTCGGACGCTTCCGCCAGGTCTATGTCTGATGCCGCAGCCAGGTCAATAGACGCGCGCAACGCCCCCATGAGCGGCGTCGTGCCGCTAATGTAGCCTTGCAGGTCGCCGAAAATGTCGGTCGTGTCGAGGCCCGCCTTGTAGAACGTGGTCATGGCGTCGGCGGCCTCCATCGCGTCAATGCCGACCAAATCGGTGTCCGCGCCGACCTGAATAGCGGCCTTGCTCAGGTCGCCCATCGCCGTGCCGCTGCTGCGCGCCGCAATGCCCAGCACATTCATCGCCGCCTCAAAATCGCCGGCGGCGTTGGCGGCGGCTCCACCTATCAGCGCCAGCGGGCCGGTTACGCCGGCGGTGATTGCGCCGCCTAGCCTCATCATTTGCGAGCCGGCGGTTGTCAGCGACCGCCCAAGTCCGCCTAGCGACCCGCTAGCGCTGCTTATCGCGCGCGACGCCTGGTCGCTGCCTTTTATGATGATTTCGACCGTGTTGCCTGGCATTGCCTGCTCGCCTTATCCCTACCGCCCGCCCTTCATGCGCTTTGCCTCTACCTCAGCTTCAATCGCCTGGCATTGCAGATGCCGTAGCACGCGGACGGCGTGTTCCTGACTCAGTTGACTGGGCGTGCAGTGATACATTATGCACGCCCGATACTCCACATATTCCCAGGGCGGCCCGCCGGCGCTCAGCCCGTATAGATGCTCAATTAAGCGCCGGCGGAAGCTCCCCCCTCTGTACGCTCTCGCACCGCCTTGCTGACAGCCTGGGCGATAAGCTGCAAGTGCTTCATCGCATAGCCATGCCCGCGCACGCCGCCGACGATGAGGCCGTCCAATAAGTCCAGCAATTCGCCGCCGCTCAGCGTGCCATTGCCGGCCTTATCGAACTTGTCCAGCGTCTCAATAGGCATTTCATCTAGGGCGTTCAGGTCGACTTGAACCTTGATTCCGCCCTCAGGTTCGTTATCCATAGTATTCTCCTTTATCGCGCACTACTACGTGCTTGCCGTTGCCTTGACTAGCTCGCCTGTGCCGGCCCCTTCGGCGGTGATAATCACCGGGTCGCCGGCCGTCCCGTCAAACGGAAGCTCCACGCTATTGAAAATCACGTTGCCCGTGAATGTCCAATCGCCGGCGCTCCCGCCCTTTGGCGTCACGACAATCTCTTTCGGCTTTGCCCCCTTCAGCGCCGCCCAAATCTTGTCCAGCGCCTCCGAGGTCACTTCAGTGTACAGAGCCTCAATCGAGATTTCCCAGCTCAGTTTCCCCGCCGTCGTCAGCTTCCAGTCGCCGTCGAACGTCGCCGTCTGTTCTGTGTCCAGCGTCGTCGTCAGCTTCACGTTGTTTGCGCTGCCGCTTATGTCCTGCGAGTCCACGCTGATGCGGCAGTCCCTCGCGCTGATTTGTCCAGTCGTCTGTGTCATCTTCTATCACCTCTTCTAATTCTCTCGTGACTGGCGTCGTAGCCAGCCGAACACACTGTTTCTCTACGAGTATGCGCTCCATCTCGTCTGACATGTCCAGGCACACAATCATGCCCGGTCGGTACAACACGCCCCGATGCCTCAAGTTTTGCAGGATTTCATATTTCTTCACCTCTTTCACCCCCGTCCTGTTACGGTTGCTACTACGCCCCAATAGTCTGCGCCCGCCACACTTATCATCGCCGCGCGGATGCTCCATGAGAGCGGCGCTTTGCACACATGCACCGTCCTGAGCGCCGCCGCCAGATTGTCCAGCGCCGCCACTTGCCGGGCGAAGTTGTGCGCCTGCATGCTCTGCGCCGCCGGCTCAATGGCTACAAAGACGTCTACAGTCAGCGTCGGCCACCCGCCGCCGGTCTGGAATGTGAGCGCCGCCTCGTCGCCCTTCGGCGCTTGACACCACAACGCCGGCAGGTCGGCTGTGTTCAGGGCCGCCGGCGGCCCCTGATACGTCTTGGTCACACCCGTCACCGTGAGCGCCTCGATGGCATCCACAAAGGCCGCGTAGGTTGTGATGGCCATCAGAATACCCCCAGCTTGCGGTATCTGTCCAGGAGTTGCCGCACGTCCGCCGGCATCCCTTTAGGCACCGTGATGATCCCCTGCTCCGGTAGTGCCGTCACGTCGAATACCTGCGCATCCTTCTGCCGATAGTAGTAGGCCGCCAGCCGGATGCAGGCGTGGATGATGTCGTCGGGGGGCTCTCGGCTATATCCCCACAGGCCATATACCTCGACCTCGCCGTCCGCGCCGAAATCCCACGAGTAATCCGAGGCGCTCTTGAGCCTTATCTGATGATAAGGCGGCCCGACATTGCGCGGCAGGAGCCAGTAGGCCGTGATGGTCTTGCCCTCGCCGTTGGTGATGGTGGTGGCAGCGTAGAGGTCGCCATCCAGGCTCAGCACGTCCTTATCCACGGCATCCGTATTGTAATAGCGCGTGCCGTAGCCGGCCGCAAAGTTGCGCCCCGTATAGGCATCGATAGCAGCGCTCGCCCGATCTAGCAGCTCCATCAAGAGCAGGTCATCGCCACCATCCGCGATAGCCAGATAGCTTTTCAGCTCAAATATAGTCGCATAGGCCATCAGATATACTCCACTCGGTACATGCGCCCAATCCTCTCCTCATCTGGGTCTGGCCAGATGATACGTGGCGGCCCCATAACGCCGTACTGGATGGGGAATGTGGTTTGGTCTATCTCCATCGTCATGTGCCCGCACACCACGCCCAGATCGCACACCTGCCTAAAGCCGTGCTCCTGCGCATCCAGCGCCAGCCCCCAGTCGCAGCAGGCTACGCCGTGCTTCCGGAATGGCAGCTGCTCCAGCACGTGCCGCCGGATAAGTGTGCAGCCATTGCCAATCCCCTGCACCTCGACCACCTGCCCCCACAGACGCCGCGCCAGCTCAGGCTGGTCAGATAGCGAGGTACCGCTCTTATCGGAGAGCTCGACATACGCGCTCCATTTATGGAAGCTCTGATTCCGCCAGCAGTACAGGCCATAGGCGATGTCAGCCTCAGTACCCCATAGTTTCAGCAACGTATCCGGTGGCACAATCATATCATCCTCGACGCACAGCATAGCATCGTACCCCCCAGCCAGTACCAGGTCACGCCCATGATTATACTTGGCCGTCACAACCTTGAACCTCTCCTGCTTGTCGCATCCTGGCAGCGCGTCGTTACCCTTGTCAAAGACGATGTCCAGCCGGCCAGGCCATTCCAGGCGGAGGATGGACTGCAACGCCCTGCCATACAGCCTCAGCATCGGGACGTAGACTAGCACGTCGGGCATCGTTGCACCTCGCTATAGAATGTCTCCGGATCGTATTCCCGCAGGCCGGCGGGGTCCTGGATGAACCGGTGCCCCGGCTGGATTGGGTCGAGATGCGTGTGCCAGCCGCGCCGGCGGTTGTGCGGCGCGTAGCGGGGCCGGCGGTCGACAAACACTTTGCGCTCGCTCTGCGCCTGAGTGCGGAACGGGTAGTGCCGAATGATGAACGTCTCGCCGTAGATCACGTGCGGCTCGGTGGTGACGCGGTGGCCCCCGTCGAGGAGCTTGACCGCCGCCGCCATCCACGCCCGCTCGTTGACCAGCCGGCCCGGCGTCCAGTGCTGGAAGTACTGGACGGGATCCGCGTCGGCCGTCCAGCCGTCGTCGATGGGATGGAAGGTCGCCGTCCGCCAGTCGACCACCGTAGCGCCGGCGGCCGACGCACGTGCCAGCGCCTGGGGGAGCGCCACGCCGGGCCACGGCGACTCCAGCACCTCGTCGGCGCCGAAGATCGCCCGCCAATCGTAGCGGCTGCCGAGCTGCCGGCTGAGCTGCTCGATGCGCCCGTTGATCTGGTCGAGGTCGAACCACTGCGGAGCGCGGTCGCCAGGGAATCGCTCGACGTTGAGCCGGCCCTGCCAGCGGCCCGTCTCCTGCATCAGCCATTCCCATGTGCCGTCGGTCGACCAGTTGTCCAGGACCCACGCGTCGACGCCCTGGTCGAGCAGCCGGCGCAGCGTCCACGGCAGGATGTCGAGCTCGTTGTACACGTAGGTGAACGCAATGACTCTCATCAGCTCCTACACTCCGCCAACAGCCAGCGATGCCGCACAACGATCTCCACGTGTGGCCAGACCTCCGCGAGCAGCGCCCGCAGGGAGTCGGCCGTGTACGTGCGCAGGTGCGTCGGGCACTCCGCCGGCCCCATCGTATTGTTGGGCACGGTGAAGATCGCCCGGCGCGCGTGCGCGTAGGCCATGCGCACCGCGATCGCCGGCGCCTCCAGGTGCTCCAGGACCTCGGTGCAGGTGACGACGTCGACGGATGAGTGGAGCGCCTTCCCTCGCCAGCGTCGCACGTCGTACACCTTGGCCGCGATGCCTTCGGCGTGCATCTGTGCTACGGCCGCCGGTGAGAAGTCGACCACGTAGGGCACGTGGCCGGCGGCCTTGGCCAGCCGGGCGATGCGCGAGACGCCGCCGCCCAAGTCCATGACGCGCTTGGGCGGCTCGCCGAAACGCCTCACGATGTAAGCGGCTATCTCGTCTAGCTGTTTGTCAGCGAGATAGCTTTCGCTCTCATCGCCGCCCCAATAGCGGTCGTAAAACTCGGCCGTGTTCGGGTTCACCATGACCCCTCATCGCATACCGCCCCCGGCGGGCAGGGCGGTGAGCAAAGGAGAAACTCTGCCGCTCCGCCCGCCGAGGCCTCAGGATGTTACGCTACAATCTCGTCCACGCTCGCCAGGTCATAGTCGCTGGCCGGCTTATGATAGCCAGTCCCCAGCGCCACAACGCTGACCAGGCTCGCCGCCGTCCCTACGGTTAGCTTGCCCCGCACATAGCGGTTGGCCGGGTCTAGCTCATCGGCTCGCACCTCGACAATGACCTGCTTGTTGTCGTCCGTGCTGGCGTCGGTCAACTGCGTGATGCTCTTACCACTGATTACAGTAGTCGGCGATGTCGTCGCGCCCTCACAGACGCCGAAGTCCACCGTGCTGCTTGAACCCATCACCCCGACTGAAAGCACGAACAGGACGCGCTCCCAGCACGACATGTCAATAGCGTCCGTGTAGACCGTGCCCGCACCCTGACTGACCGGGTCAATGGTCGCCACAAGCGCCAGTTGTTCGGAAAGCATTTCCATGTTATTCCCCCTCTATCTTACTTACTTCAGCGCCACAAACGGCGAGACGGTCGTAGACCCGTCGGTCAACGTGACGACATTGCTCAGCCAGGGTCTGCCGTCAATTCTCTCAGAGCAGCGCCATGTGCCCTTGTTGGACGTAAACGCGTAGTGTTCCGAGAAGTCAACGGCGAACTCGCCCATGTCGTAGATGAGATACTTGCTGAAGTCGGCCAACAGCAGGTCGCCCTCGCTGCCCAGCGCCGGCAACTTCTCAGTCACCAGCACCGGCATGCCGAGAATCGTGCCCGGCATCGCTGAAGCGGCGTTGGGCTGCCACACGAGATGGCCCTCAGTGTCCTCCATCAGCAACAGCTTCGCCACCGCTGAGCGGCTGACCAGCCACACGCCGGTCTGCCCGAAGAAGGCCGCGAACATCCCCGCCAGGTCTTCGTAGACAATATCGTTCACGGTTTTGCGGTTGACGGTCTTGAGGCACTTTGCGTTCAGCACGCCCAACGGCTTCGCTACGCCGTTGCCCCGCAAGAAGACATAGTCTTCTTGCCAGGCGAACGCGCTGGCGAACAGCGTCTGGATTAGCGAGACAATGGACAACCCCGCCTTTGCGCTGTCTTTGGCGATAGCGTTGCTAGCCTGAGTGTAGCCGCTAATCTCGTGCACGGTCATGGTCAGCATGTCAAAGTCGGCGTTAGTCTCAGTTTTCGCCCCCGCCTCTTCAGTCCAGTGCAGATGCACGCCGCCGTACCAAACCGGGTCGCCGGCCGTAGTCGGGCCGCCCACCTGGTCTAGCACTGGGATGTTCATGACCGGCAGCTCGGCCGGGATAATGGTCGCTCTAGGCCGCACGATGGCGGTCTCCTCCATCAGCTTCAGCAATTCCGCCCGGAACGCCTCCGGCACGAGGAACCCGCCCAAAGCGCCTTCACTTTCGACCTGCGTGCTCTTGAACTCCTTCGCCAGGTATTTCACGTCCTTGCGCCGCACCGCCAACAGGAAGTCGGCGAAGTTTTTCTTGCCTTCTTGCGACTCGACGGCGGCGTCCAGTGTAGCGTATTCGCCTGTCTTCTCCGGCTTTTCAGCCGCCAGGCGCTTCCAGACCTCCTCGACTGCTTTAGTAGCGGCCTTGGAAACCGTCTCCTCGATGTCAATCTCTCCCATCATAACCTCCAATGCTTTTTTGGCTCCCTGTTGCTCCAGCGCCTCTGTCGCCGGCAGCGTTACAGCGCCGTCCTTTGGCAGCAGACTCTTGACGCTCGGCTCAACTAGAGCTAACGAACGCAGCTCACTAACGCCTAGCGTCCTCGGCTCGGCTGGGACGGGCGTCAGTGAGAACTCCACAATCGGCCAGACGGTGATGCGTTTGCCCTCGCACCGCGCCAGATGCCCAGCAGTGGCGCTCGAAACGCCCAGCGCCCCTTTCTCGATCAGTTGCATCACCCCGTCCATATATTCCTGATGTCTCTGCAGCTGCATCTCCAACCACAAGCCCTCGTCCAGCGGCTCTATCGTCGTCGTATGGCCTAGCACTTTCAGGCCCAGCGACGCGTCGAAGCTGTGATCGTAGAGCACTGGGCGCGGCCCCGGCAGCTTGTCTAGCCAGAAATCGGTATCCTTACTGAAACTCTCCCCTTGTAGGTCTTCACCGTCAAACAGCACGCCCCAGCCGGCTAGCGTTACAACGTCGCCGTCATCGGACTTAACCAACAGCGCCTTGCCGCCTCGCGCTCTCGCCAGCAGCTTGCGCGCCTTCTCCTGCAATTGGCGCTTCTTCTCGTCCGTCAGCCCTGGCGCGTTGCTCTGTGGGATGCGCGCGATCGCGTTGCGCAGATGCGGCAAGTCCAACTTGCCATCGGCGTCGTAGATCGGAAAATGCCGCAGAGAACGAGGAACTGTTTTCCCCTCTTCGTCCTTCTTCCCGCCGGCCTCGATGTACAGGAAGGCGGAGTCCGGCAGGTCGTTGATATAGCGCGCAGTCCAGACCGCCTTGCCCTCCGGCTCGTTGGCGTACAGCGCGTTCATCTGTGCCTCCGCCTCTTCACGCGTTTTGTGGCAGCCAAGCGGCTTGCCAACAGGTTGATTATCCTCATCGAGCTTATAGACGCAAAACTCGGCGTCTCGTTGCACTATCTTATATGGCATAGTATCCCGCCTCCGTTACCCGTAAACATGTTCTATCGCCAGCCAACACGCCCGCTCAATCATGCCGCCCTCAGCCACTTCCTGAGCCGCTTTCTGGTCGGTCTTCCAGCCCGTGTTGCGGTGAAATGGCTGCTGTCGTTCGGCATCTTGCACGAACGGCGCATAGGTGACGCGCGTTCCAACTATCACCCCGAACGGCTGTAGCTCAACCGCCCATGACGGGCCAAGCCGTTGGCTTTCGGCGTCAGAGCTCCGTACATAAGGCAACGCCTCTTTCCGATGGGCGAAGAAATAGCGCCTCTGCTTTTCCGATGCCCACTGAATGGGATAGCGCACGGGGCCCGGATAAACAGCGATGGCCGCCTTGACCTCGTTCCCGATGGCGAGAAACGCCGGCTGCAATGCAACGGCCAACGGGATGCTGAACTTTGCCTGTACCTGCTCAAGACCACGCACCTCAATCGTGTACGACATCAGCGCTTCATCCTCAAGTTTACCCAGCAACGGCAACGCACATGCGACGGCGGCCCATCGGTATACACGTCGCCCCATACCCGTTCCGGCTGCCCGTTCAACGGCGCGCAAATCGGGCACACGCGCTCATCGGCGCAGGTCTGCCAGACGCGCTCCATCTCCAACCCGTAGTTGCGCAATAGCTTCTGGTAGATGGCCGACCCCCGGCTGTACGCCCGCGTTATCTCGGTCACGCTAATCATCTCTGCCCGCGTCCTACCGAACGCCGACGAAAGCAACTCCTCGACGTCCCCGATGGTCATGCCGGGCGTCTCAACAAATTGCGCTATGGCTTCTGAGATTAACCCGCGCGTCGTGTCCATAATCCCGCTCACAAGCTCGTAGCTATATTCTCTCGCCCATGCCAGCGCCGCCTGATTGACGACTACGGCGTCCACGTCAAGGTTCAGCGCCGCCGCCTCGCGCAACGCCTGCTCGACGGCCGCGCTTGCTAACTCCGTCTGGAGCACGCCCTGCAACTCGCTCGCCATCGCCTCATAGTTAAACTCGCCGCCGGTCACAACGGCGTCAGCGGCCTGCCCAAGAAACGGGGCCATGCGCCGCTCAATCTCCGCCGCCAGGCGCTCCGTCGCCTCATCCGCGCCCTCAGGCTCAATTTTCAAAAATGCGAACGCCCGTTCTATTCCGGCGTCCTGCATGAGCGTTTTGACGGCCTGCGCCATCCCCGCCGGGATATGTTCTGACTCAAAGTCGCACGGCCCCCGCTTGCGCGCCTTGTTGCGCCAACGGCGCAAGTCCGGCAGGGCCGCCCCCGCCCGCTCCACCTGAGGCTCCTCTGCCGCCTGAGATTCCCGCATCTCCTGAGGCCCCTGTTCCTCAGGTTGGGCGGGGGCCTTAGGCTCTTCAGCCGGCGGCGCTTTGCTCAATCCCATCTGTTCGCGCGCCTCGGCCAGCGTGATGATGCCGGCCTCGTATAAGCTGGTCACCGCGTCGGCCTTCTCGGCCTCATCCTGCTGCAACGCCTCAATCAGCCCCGTTAGAAACTCAAACTGCAATCCCAGCGGCTCAAACAACTGCTCATTGACCGCCGCCTCAAGCTGTGTCGCTTCGGGGATGATGGTCTCCTGCCAGAATGAGAGGCGGTTTGTGCGCGCCGTCGCGTAGTTACTGGCGGGGTCGCCGACCATGCTCTCCGGCACGCCGAAAGCGATGGCGATTTGCTGACGCGCCGTCTGCGTTAGCTCCGTCATGGCCAGGTCTTTGACTGGTTGGCCAATGATCGTCGGCTTCATCCCGCCTCGAAGCACTACCGTCCGCCAGGCTCGCTTCACCCCCTCGGTCAGCTGATTCCAGACCGTGCGCACCCGCTCTAGCTCTGCCTCTGGCGGGTTTTGCTCGGTCGTCAGGATCACCGCCGGGATCGCCCCGTGCGCGAAGAAGTTCGCCGCCCAGGTGTTAGCGTTAGCCATCAACCCAGCTGCCTGCGAGACCACCGCCATTGGCGCCAGGCCTGGCCCCAGGTCGTCGTTGGGGTTCCACATGCGGAAGTAGACGATATCCTCAGGCTGGAACTGCCGGCTCCCGCCCCGGCTCTGGCGCTGTTCGAAGCCGACTATTCCTCGGGCTGGATCGCGCTTCACGCGCACGGTCTGCGCGTTCAACGGCTGGATGCCGGTCAGCCGTACACGGTTGGCTAGCTTCAGCCAATAGGCGGCGCCGAAGAGCAGCAGCGACGCCTCAGTCTGCCACCACAGCTGCTCCATGTTCAGCGGCCACTCAACCTCATTGTCGCCGCGCGTCACTTGCCAGGGGATAGAAGCTAGAGCGTTGGCGCGCAACTGGACACAGCGATAGGCCCAGGCTACGGACTGATAAAGAGCGGTCGGCTGCCCATAATCCGCCGACTGCGCCCGCATGTATTCGAAGAATTGCTCGATGGAAGCCTTCGTCGCGCTTCCCCCGCCTAGCATGCTCGTCTGCATCATCCCGCCTATATCAGGATCGCCAGCTGCCCGCCGGCGTTTTCCAGCATCAGTTCGGTCAGCGCCCATACCAGCGCGTCCATGCGGTCGGGCGACGCGTCGCCGGGCGTCCAGTTGCAAAGCTGGTCTTCTAGCTCCGGAAACGTCCCCACATGGTGCACTCGTCCCTGTTCATATAGCGCGGCAACCGGTTCCGCCCGCGTGTACTTGCCGCGACTGGCATGCACCGCCCTATAGCTCACCGTTGGATCGACGGTCATCAGCGTATACCCCACCATCTCGCCGCCATTGTTCACTTCGCCGATGATCCGGTCAGCCTTCAATTTGCGGTAGAGTGCGATAGCTTGCCTGGCCCATTCGCCTGGCGAAGCGTGCAGCGAGCGGTCTTCCAGCACGTAAGCATGCCCGTCCGCCCCCAGGCCAGCCGCCACAATCCCCGTCTCGCTCGATTCATCCTCATGCGTCGCCGCTGGATCGATCGCCACTACGATGCGCGATAGCTCTGGCGCTTTCTCTACCCGCGTACTATCCAATTGCTCAAAGCGCCACAATGCTCCCGGCGTATCGCTCAATATCTCGGCCAGCAACTCCTGGCGGCCCAACCGCGTGCCCTCATAGCGAGCGATGATCTTCTCCATGAAGGCCGGCGCCAGGTTCTCGGCATTCTCGTAGGTAGTGCCTCTGGTCGCTATCGTCTTCGGATCGGTGATGAGCTCTTTAATAATCTTCGTGGGGCGCGGCGTCGTCGCTACTACGCAACGCGGATCGCGACCCAGGCGCAGGCCGAACATCAGTTGATCCCATGCATCTGGATAGCGCCAGGCGGCCAACTCATCTGCAATCGCCCCATCATGTTGTGGTCCGCGCAGCACGTCCGGCTCGTCGGCCGAGTAGGTCGTGGCGATCGCCCCGTTAGGCCAGATCAGGCGGCGCCTGGTCGGCTCATAGCGCGGCCGGAAGTCAGGCCGCGCCTTAGCCAGGATGCCGCTTTCCCCTTCCACGAGTACGTCGCGCACATCCGCCGCAGTGCGCCCCACGATCGCCATGCGTCTGCGCCTGCCGCTCTCCACTTCTCCTCGCAGCCACTCCACCTCAGCGCGCGTCTTCCCCCAGCCACGCCCGGCCAATATCAGCCACACCCGCCATTCGCCGGCTGGCGCTAGCTGCTTTGGCCTGGCATACTCATGTCGCCAATCGTAGGCCAGGCTGAGAATTTCTTCATCAGTCAGGCTCTTCGTCGCCCGTTCCCGCGCCCGTGGCGGCAGCGAGGCGATCGATGCGATCAACGATCCGTTGCCTGATCTCTCCAATGTCGACACTGCCGCTCAGCTCCACGCGATTCACTGCATCCAGGCCGAAAATCTTGCAGCGTCTCTCGATGCACCACTGTACGCCGGCTAGCGCGTAGTAGCCGCTGGTCTTCTCCCAGGCCTCCCAGTAGACGCGTTCCAGATGATCGATGCGCGCCAGCTCGCGCGCTTTTGCTGCCTGCATGTCCACCAGCGCGGACTGCTGCCAACGGCGCTGGATAATCTTCAGATCACTACTGATCTGCTGTTGTACCACGCCCTGTTTCGCGGCGATCTCCGCCTGGGTAGCGCCGCGCAAATACAAGCGGGCCGTTTCCGCCAAGTCGTGCTCCCGCTGTGCTTTTGTACGATGTGGAGCCGGCATTTTACCATCTCCATGGTACTAATGACACATTCAGTTTAATCATCTTCAGGGGGAAGTCCAGGAAAAAGCGGAAATGGCTTTAGCAAATCTGTGTCTCTTAGCGTCTCCAAGGCCTCGTGCAAATCATTGCGCACCGTGCGATCCGAAATCCCTAGCACTTCCGCCGCCTGCTCCTGCGTCATGTCGCGATAATAGATCAGTTCAATACAGGCCGCCTGGCGGCGTGGCAGCACGCGCCATATCTCGTCGAGCGCCGCGCTGTCCTGCTGCAACAGCATTCGCAGCGCGGCGCGCAGGGTGTCCTTCAGATCCGCTGATGATGGTGGAATCATTCTTGCTCTCCTGCACCGCGTGGCCGCACCCGCGCCCAGGGCAGCGGCCGGCCGGGAAACAACAGCGCCCACGCGTCGGCAATGCGACGCACGTACTCGCGGCCGTCAACCGACCGCAGCCAGCCCGCGCGCTCTGCCCCGACCAACCCCATGTGATAGGCGATCAACGCCAGCCGCGTATCATCGCCGGTCGCGTCCAGCATCACCCGCATCATCGCTGTACCGTCTATGATGTTGTGCTCTGGGTCGCGTAGCGCCAGGCGATGCTCTAGCCCGTAGGGCATGACGCCCATCAGGCCCACCGCCCCGCACGGGCTGACCGCTGCAGGGTCACCGCGGCTCTCGACGTAGATGATCGCCGCCGTGATGTGCCAGTCAACGTCCATCTCTTGGCTGATGGGCTGGATCAGGTACAGCCATTGCGCGATCATCGGTATAACGACGCTCATGGCGCCGGCTCCCGGCACGCTGGGCACAGCCGGCGGCGCACATCCCAGCCACACAGCCGCGCCTTGCGTTCTGCCTGCCACATGGAGACCGACGACAGCGCCGCTCCACAACTATGGCAATGAATCGTCACCGCTGCGGGCCGGCCTTGCTCCTGCGCCAGGTCCTCGATGTGAGTCAACTCACGTTGCGGGCGGCCACGGCTGCACCACGGCTTGTCGCAGCGCGCCCGGTCGCAGCGTTCCGGGTGATAGCTGTTGTTCTCGTCCAGGCACGGTTGCGATGGCGCAGTAACGCCGGTGTTCATGCCCACGTAGGGCATTACAGGTTGCCCGATGAAACTACCCTTGCTCATAGTAGGCAATACTCCTTCCTGCGCCGGCGACCACGCGCCAGCGCCGCGATCACGACGCAGACGACGACAGCGACGATGGCTCGCATGTGTCCTCCTTCGCCTTGCGCCACGGGCAGCAGAAGTCAGCCGACACGGACTGCCCATAGAACGGGGACTCGCTGCTCTCGCATTGCCCCTCCCACGCGATGGTATCGAGCATGCAGAACCAACGGCACGTCTCACAAGTGTCAGGCATTGCAATCCCCCTCTCTCGCCGCGTCCAGCGCGGCCTCGTCCATCAGCGACCACCACTCCACGTCGCGCTCGTGCATGGCCGCTTCGCGTTGCCGCGCGACCTCGAGCTCATCGTCACAGCGGCCGGCAACCGCGCCGCAACACCACGCGAGGAGGCCACCCGCCGCGACCGCCGCTACAATCGCTCCACAAAGCCACCACATCGTCATCACCTCCGTGCGGTTGGTGCGTGCGTGCGCCATGCCGCCCCCCGCACGGCCAGCGCACCAATTTGAGCAGGGTAGGGGGGGGTCACCACCTCAGCAAGTCCGCCACGAACTCACACACCGACTCGCCGCCATCGTCCATCGCGGCCAGGATGTCACCGGCCGGCGCGGTCAGCCGCCAGCCGTGCCGATGCTCCCGGCTATTCCACGCCGCCCAGCCGGCGTCAATCAGCGCGTCACGCCAGGCGTCATATTGCGCTTCGTCCAGCATCGGCAGCCAGCGCCCCTCAGCCGTCCCGCCCACGTCGCAGCCGCGCACGAACTCGGCAAATGACACCGCAGCCTGCGCCGGCCGGTCGCGCCGCGCATTGACTAGCACCGGCCTATCCACGACGCGCGCCGGCTGGGCCACAACGGCCGGCGGCTCAATCGGCGTCGCCGTGGAGGTCTTCTCAGCCCACCACGAACGCCGCACGTCCGCGCTGATGATGATATAGCCGCCGATGCATACTACTCCGAACACGCACAGACCTACCTTCGCCGGCTGTGCCCAGTCTTGCCATGCCGCGACGATGCCGGCCGCGACGCCCAACAGCAGGCCGGCCACGAATGACCAGGCCAGCGGCACCAGTACGTCAGACTGGACGGTCTGGGCGCGGGTCGGCGTGTACTCGGTGGTCTCGGTGCGGAAGTCGCTCATTCCTCACCTCCCGGCGGCAGCAGCCGCCATTCCTCGCGCGGCCGGAACTGCGCCGGCGGCAGATACGCCATGCCGACGCGCCCGCCCGGCCCGATGTTGCACGGGCCGTAGACGTTGATCGTCAACTGCCGCGACTCTCGCGCCCGCTCTCGCGCCCGGTCGGCCTCGCGTGCCTCCTGCGCCTGCTCCCGCTCGTTGAACAGCGCCAGCATCGCGAGGCTCACCGGCACGCTGGCCCCGATCCCGCAGACGATGCCGACGATGACGGCCATGGCTTCCGAACTCAACTGCTTTGCCACCGCTACGGCAACAGCAACGATCAGCACTCCGACCAAGGCGAGAGCAACCTTCTTCATGGCGTCTGCTCCGTAGGCTCCGGCGAATAGTAGGTTTCTCCCGCGTCTACGTCTACATCACCCTCTAGCCCCGTAGCAGTGTGCGCGTATCCTGGCTCGCAGCCGCCACAGTCTTCGCAGCACGGCATCAGATCTTCGAGGCCACAGCCACAATCCTCTGTGCAGAGGCCATCGTACCCATTGCTTTTCAGCCACGCTTCAACGATGGACGCAACAGTCACGCGCTTCTTATCCGTCATAGCTCCACGCTCCACTTCTTCCGCCTTCTCGTCGCCACGATCACGGCGACCACGACCACGCTGACCAGGGCCAGAGCGATCTTCTTCACGGCTCTTCCACCGTTGGGAGCACCCTCTGCCGGCGCACCCGCTGCTTTGCCTTGCGTTCGCCACGCTTCACCTCGCGCCGGCACTTCCGGCAAATGTCACCGTCCTGGCCGGCAATGACCAACCGACCGCAGCCGCCGCGACACTGAACTCTATTCATCGCATTTCTCTCCTCTGCATTAGATAGCGTGTCAGCGCACGCTTCGACATCCGCTCGATCTTCGTCACGCCACGCGGCGCGAGGCCCAGGCGCAGGCGCAGGTCATTCTCCTCGCGCCGGCTCATGTGCCGGTCGCCGCGTGCGATGTGATTCCAGTAGCCGGCGCTGTGACCAAGCGCCTCGGCGACGGCCCGCCATGTGCCGAAATGCGCCAGGGCCGCCGTAGCGAGCCCTCGCGGCTCAAAGGTCTCAGCATACCGCTTGCCTCGTTTGCGTGGCGTGGTGAGCCTGTCCCAGGCCGGGACGGGCAACAGAGAGGCCGGCGACGGTAGCGATTCGGCGCTCATTTCGCGCCCTCCTGTACCGTCTCGCACATCATGTAATGCCCAGGCTGAATCGTGTCGTCCAGGATAACCCGCACGCCGTCAATCTGCTCTACTGGGTCGCCCAGCGTTGCCGCAGGTACCCGCACACAGGCCGGTGAATGATGATTTTTGATTACGTAGGCCCTCAGCCCAACCGAAATCGAGGCGCGCGGGTCGCCCACGATTTGCCATAATTTTCCCGTCGCCATTACCAACTTCCTCCTACAAAAACCATTCCGGTTTCAGCCGGCGGAGCGTGCGCTGGTGGAGCGGCGAAAGCTGCCAAATCGTTTTGATCTGCTCATCGCCGCACTTCTCCACGCTAGTCGCCCCAAGTTTCCCCAACTGCTTTCCGGTCGCGCCCGTCGTTCGACCTAATGCCGTCGCACATGCCGCAACCGTCACACCGGCCGCGCGCAGCGCCAGCAGCTTCGCATTATCCTCGTCGCTCCACGCGTGTCCCACGGTACGCACGCGCCCCGACGCCTCGATCTCGCCGGCCTGGCGCGCCCGGCAGAGCGCATTGCGCACGCCAGAGTCAGACATGCCCAGCTGGACGGCGATCTGCTGCGATGTAAGCCCGTCACGCGCCAGCTCAAGGATCGCAGAGGTGTGGCTCATTGCTCAGCCTCCATTCAGCACCGACAGGATCAAACACCCCGCCGCGCCGGCGGTGAGGAGGATAGCCATCACGAGCGCCGATACCCGATCCGCCATGTTCCAGGGCCGCTGCGACCCGCCAGAATTTCGCATGTTCATTGCAGCTTCTCCGCGACGCGCTGGATCGACTCCAGCGCGGCCAGGTCGTCGGCTTCCACCACATAGACGCAATGGTCGTCCACTACATCGCGGCTGTTGCAGGCGGGGCAGTTGACCGTCGGCTTGGCCGGCGAGAACTGGCGCCCACATGCCCGACAGCGCATCATGTAGGCCCCGCCGCCGACATGGACGAAGCCGCGCCCGAGCTCGAACTTGACCGGTTGTCGACAGATACGGCAGATTTTCATTGCTTCACCCTCCCAACAGGTTTGCCAAGATCGTCAGCGCCGCCGGCGTGTCGCAGGCGATGATCAGTAGCCCAGCCAGGATCATGAGCAAGCACACAATAGTCAGCATCACGAGGCCCAGGCTCAGGTGATTATCCTTACCCGTTTTGCACCCCTCCAAGAAATCATCTTGCCAGTTCATCGTTTCCCTCCTCTTTCTGTTTTCGTTACGATGCTTCGGCCAACTCTGCAATCGTCTCGCGCAATGTCTGCTTATGTATCGCCGCATGGAGATCGAGAGCGTCCCCGTGAGCCCTACAGCCGAAACAATACCACCTGTCATCGTTGTAAATCCTCAGCGAGGGGTTGGTATCCCGATGCAGTGGACACAGCGCCCACGCACCGCCCCGATCTCGGCTTACCACTGTCACGAGGTCGGAGATCACCACGCGGCGTTTTGCTGCGGCTATCGCGCCCTCACCACATTCGACTGCCCGGCTTGCCGCATCGTAAGGGTCTTGCGTCTGGACGACTTCGAGCATCTCGGATGCCGGCTCCGGCTTCTCAAACGGGAACACATCGGTAAGGCGTGCACATCTTGAAATCACGTTACCCCGCGAGGTGTACCGATGCCCGCTCGGATGCACGCTCGGCGGGGTCAGCACGTATCCCCAGGCCGCCTTCACGTCGATGCCTGGCACGTTGTAGCTTTCCACGATCTCTTCGACGATCAGGTACACATGCACGCCGCGGGCGCTGAATACCCGATACGTGGTTGCCGACATGGCCGCCGCCCGCTTGCTCTCGGCGGCCGCCCATCCCATCCAGGCGTCGTACGCGTCCCGTATGTCGAAGTCCAGCACTACCAGCCCCGCCCATCCGGTCACTACGCCGAGATTGCGCTGCGGGCCGGCGAACCACTGCCACAACTCGCTGTCAGTTGCCCGGCGCGTCTTGTAAGGTTCCCATACCGGCTTGCCTGCATCGTTCACAGAACCTACTGCCTTCAGCGCATCGAACGCCGGCCGCTTGCTGCGCCACCCGATGGGAATGACCGAAAAGCCGTTGGAGACCCAGGATCGTGCGGTTTGAAGTGTGTTCATGCCGTCTTCGCTTTCGTAACAGTAACGGATCGCAACAGATAATTCCGGGTTAACTGCTATATCACGCTTATAGGGTCAACTGGGGTTTATCTGTTACAATCTGTTACTGTTACATCCATCACAGCAACCTCAGCCCGATTACGCCACGTTTCACGGTGTCCACGCCGGTCAGCGGGTTGGTAGTATGTCGCAGTTCTCCCACCAAGAGGCCCTTGCCCTTCAGCGCCAGTACGAATGACCTGATCCTTTTCGCTTCCACGCCGTTGTCCGTGCTCCAATTGCGGTAGGAGCGATATACATCCTCGTTGGAAGTCCAGTGCGTCGGGTGGAGTTCGCAGCATTCGTCCATCCACGCTTGCACGTAGTCCAGCTCCGCCCGATGCCGCTTCGTCGTGCTCAATATCGTTGCCGGCGTGTGCGGCCCCAGGCCGGCCGGCCCCATCGCGTGCCACTTGATTGCGCCCTCTACCGCCCACGCCAGCACGCCCTTCAGGTTGTCCGGGTGGCGCATCCGCAACTTCAGGCTGGTATCCTCTTTGTCCACAAACGAGTTCGGAAACTCAATTACCTTCAGCCGATGCCACGCCGCGTCGTCGTCCACATCAGCGTTCACGGGATGATTGCTCACCAACCAGATTTTGTACTGCGGGCGGTAGGAGAAATGGTCGCGCCGCTTGAAGGCGCAGTAGACTTCGTTCCCACCGGTTAGGCTTTTGATCTTGCCCGTGTTCAATGACTGATACTTGTTGCTCTCCGAGGCGATCACCATGCGGGCCGGCTTCAGTGGCGCAAGATCGAAGTTCTGCGTGTCCGCGCCCCGATCTGCCGTGAAGGTAGTAAAGTCCACTTCAACGGCCAGGGGCTTGGGGAGTAGCGCCAACAGCGTTTCGGTGAAAGTGCCCTTGCCGCTGCGTGTAGGCCCGTGGACGTAGAATAGGCATTCTTCCCTGGTAAAGCCTGTCAGCGAGTAGCCAATCGCCGCCTGCATGTATTCCACTACCGCCGGCCCCCCGCCCACAACGTCGGCCAGGAATTGCCGCCATAGCGATTGATCGGCGTCACGGTCATATTCGACTGGTAAGCAGTAGGTGAACCGCTGCGCTGAATCGTGTGGGACAAGCTGCCCCGTTGCCAGATTCAGTACACCGTTAAAGCAGTTCAATTCGCTTGGCAGCGAGTCGAAATCTTCTACTGGCTCTGTGACCATGCTCTGGAATTGATAGATGCAATCCCGCACATGCTTTGAGCTTGGATCCGCGGCGCGTACCAAATCCTTGCGATCCGCCCGGCTTGCCAACATCCAACGTTGCCTCAGTGTGTGAACAGTAGCCCGCCGCATGGCGGCCTCTGCCCCCTGCGCGCTCCAACAGCGGCCAGTCCACCACAAGTACCCAAGCGCCTCAGTGTATACAAACTCCTTGCCGTACAGCATCGCCATACACTGGGCATTGCCTTCGTCATTCGCTCCCTGGTCGAGGAAGAATTGCACGGGCAGCGCCTTCGGCGGCGCTTGCGCCGGCGTGGTGTGCGTGCCGTTATTGCCATTGCCATGATCGCCGGCCAGTAGGATAGCCAGGTCAAGGTCTGCCGACATCATGTTGAAGGCCCAAAATGCGCTCGCTCTGCCGCCCTGCTCGAAAGCATCAACGAGTTCCTGCGCACGATCCGCCCACTGCCCGCAGTCCGCCGGATCAATTGGAGGTCTCACGCCAGCCAGCAGCCCACGGATCAGCGAGCGCGCCTGATCGTCGGCGTTCAAAACCTGTTTCGTATCAACCGCCATATTGAGCACCATCAACCTACCAACAGCAGCCGCTCGGTTTTCGCCGCAAGCTCTTTCACGCGATCCGCGGTGATAGCCTGGCCGCCGCTCTTGGCGGCGAGCCTTGCCAGGAAGTCACGCCCGCCCGTGCGATCATCTTCAGGCCCCACGAAGATGGTGCTGATCTTGCTCCTGTACTGCGCGGCCTCTGCCAGCGCCGCGCGTTCGTCGTCCGGCTCGCCGTCGCTGATGACGACGAACTGCATACCCTCAACATCGGCGACACGGGCAAACCGCAACGCGCCGGCCAGGTCGGTCGTGGCCCCCAGGAATTGCGGGACGCCGCCCGGGCAAAAGACCACTGTGTGCGAGAATGACAGGATAGCCAGTTTGCCCGGCATTTTTGCCTGCAATTGGGCAAGCTCCTCCAGGGCCACCTCGTAGCGGGACTTTCCGCCCCGGCTGTCGCGGTCAGACATAGACCCCGATGTGTCGCAGAGGATGATGGCGTCCGCGGCCATGAATGATTCAGCGAGCGATTGGTGCTCTTGCTGGGCGATCGCGCTCAGTGATCCAGGAACGATAGCCGTTGTGTTCAATTCCAATCCTCCATAGGGGCCTGCGCGCCGGCCGGCCAAGACGTGACCAGGACGCGCCCTTGCGCATCGGTGATATCCGACCACATGATGATGTTCTCGACGACGAACCGCCCCAGGGACTCATGCCCTTCGGCCATGATCAGCCCGCAGCGCAGCGGGGAGCGATAGCCATGATCGGCCGCGAGGGGGATCACCACCGGATCACGCCCGCGCAGACTCGCCTCGAGCGCCATGCCGGCGTCGTACTTCGCCCGCTTGACCGGCTCGTGTAGTATCTCGTATGCGTGTTGGATGCGCTTGAATTGTTCGGCGGCGTCCGGCTCCCGGCAAATGTCCGGGTGCCAAGTGCGCGCCAGCCGACGGTACGCGCTCCGAATGTCGGCGTCCGGGGCGCTGGAGGGCACTCCCAGGATCGCGTACAGCGTAGCGACTTCGTCCGGTCGCGCCTCAGCATTGAACCACTTACGCAGCGCGGCCTCGGGGAACACCACGCCCCACTCGCCGCCAGCGAGCAACCCAAACGCAGTCGGGGCGCTGTCGCCGCGATCCTTCGTCGTGCCGATGTAGCGCACGTCCAGGATGCGGGTTTCACGGGCGGCGATCATGGCCCCCAACGCCGGCAGTTGCACGCGTTCGCCCAGGTATTGCTCGGTCAAGCGCACAATCGTGTCCCCGTGTTGGGGGGCGACGCGCCAGGCCTTGGTGGCCCTATCGAATCGCCTGTCTGATGCCGGAATGGCTGCCTTCAGCGCGGTAACAAGTGATGGGTTATACGGCGTGCGCCAGACCAGCGCGCCCTTGTCTGCGGTGATAGTGCTTCCCATGCTTCCCTCCTCTCTGCTGCTGAAATCGCGGCGGGGGTAGCGATCCCCTGGCCATCCTCTGCGCCGCGGGGCGTGCTACGGCCAAAGTTTTCCCCTGATAATTTTGCCAATGAGTTGACGGCAAACTCCATACCTTTTGGCTAGAGCCTGCATGGTTACGTTTCCAGGTTTGTACTCTTGGCGAATCATTTTGACTTGTTCACTGGTTAGCTTGGCCTGTGAGTTGCGTTCGCCCCAATGTCGCTTTTCTGGATGGGTGATCATAACGTTCGGGTGGCCATAGAATCCCTTGCCCTTGCTCGCCATGTCGGCCATATTGTCAGCGTGTGTGCCAAGAAAGAGGTGATCTGGTTTTACACATCCTGGCACGTCGCAAGCGTGGCAAATCTCCATACCTGGCGGGATTGGGCCATTATCGAGTTCCCACATGATACGGTGGGCAAGCACAGGCGCGCCGTGTACATTAAACTCGCCGTAGCCCGTGCTAATCTTGGCCCCATTCCAAAGCCAGCATTTATCACCTTCTGCCTTAGTCACCTTTCCCCAAAAACGCTTGAGGGTATCTTGGTCAAGTTTCATGCGGCATACCTACATGAGGGGAAGTATTCACAGAATCTTGGTGAGCATTTCCACGTTGACGGATTTTTGATGTAAGCGCCGGCGCGGATCCCTTCCCAGGCCGATTTGATGACAGAGAAAAGCCAGAATACTTCCTTTGGCTTGTGAACAACCTCAAACGTTTTTGCCGAAGGAGATTGTCCCTTGCTGAAGACGTAATGTCTGAATCGCCACTCGTGACTAACGATGCCCTCCTGATTTAGGGCGGCAAGATACACAAGCGGCTGCATCTCTTCTTCGGCCTTGCCGTCCGCCCACATGCGGGCGGTAGTCTTGAAATCGCCGGGGATGCCATCTTTTGTCACGATGTCGATATAGCCGATGATTGGCACGGGCACGCCGGGGACGTGTAGCTCGACGCGGCGCTCGATTAGCCCATGTTCGGCGTCGAAGTTGCTGCGCACTTCGTCAAGGAGCTTCTTGACCGGCTTCGCTCTGACCATCCGCAGGCCGGTATCATGGGTTGGCTCTGGCATGCCCGACTCCCAGGCGATGTTCTGGTTGCGTTCAAGCTGTTGGCTCCAGCTTTGCGCGAAAGCCGCCTCCAGATCGGGCGCTCCCCTCAGGTATGATTCGACCGCGCCGTGAAACGCGCTGCCGAGTACCAGGTTGTCCGAGACCGGCGCTTGCTCGCCGGCCACGTACCGCCGCCGCCATGCCTCGCCGCAGAGGAGATAGCTGCTGATGCTGGAGTAGGACAGGTGCGCTGGCTCAGGCATTGCTCGCCCCCAGCGCCGCCGCGACGGCCTGCAGCTCCTCGTCTGTGCCGGGGATACGCCCATCATTCGCCGCCATGATCGCTTCGGCCCCGTACTGTGTCACCAGAGCGTCGAGCGTTGGGCCGGCCGGCTTGGGGGCCTCGGCGGTGGGGGCAGTCTGCGGGTTCTGTACCACGCTCCACGATCCTTCGATCACGTCGCCGTCGGGGGAGATGTTGGCCCCAAGTTCATCAGCGCGCTTCATGCCGCCGGTTATGTCGGGGAACACTACGTCTGCACAGAAACCAATCGCCCGCCAGCGGATCATGTTGGTGGGGTACTTCTCCCACCCGCTGCCCGGCTTCACGACGCCGGCGCGCTTGGCGTCGTCCAGTGACCACGTGACGGTATGCTCGAAACCGTTGTCGGCGCGCTTCATCCAGACCGTACACTTGTCCGCGTCTTCGGTGATCTTCATCCCGCCATACAGCGGCGACGACTGAATCAGCGCCAGCGCCCCGCGGGGGCTGAGGCTGGGCTTGCCCTCGACGACCTGGATGAACTCAAAGCTGCCCGACAGCGACAGCCCCAGCTCGTAGCCCTTGAGCATGACAGCGGCCGCCTGCTCTTTCGATGCTACGCCGAAGATGCGCGCCAGGTGCATCGTCGGTGCGACCTCGGAAATCATCTGCCAGACCTGCGGGGTCAACTGCGGGCGGTTCACCACCGCCAGTGCTTTCGTCTGCTCCATTGCTACCTCTCCTCTTTGTGACTGATTGTCATTGTCAACTCTTCGTCATCTTGCAGCCCCAGCGCCCGCTTGACGGCGCGCTTCGTGCCAATCCCGATGCCCGGCACCTTCTCCTCGTTTTCAAGCTGCGACAGCCAAATCAACGCCATTGCCGGCGTCATGGTGTACTCCAGGATTGGCTGGACTTTCTCCAGTCCTATCCCTGGCAACGCGCACAACACGCGCTCCGCTTCGCTTAGGACACGTGGGGCGCGAGTCGGGGCGACCAACATCTCCGCCCGATGGCTGCGGGCCGCAATCCGCAAAACCGCCGCCTCGTAGTCCTCGCTGTTCGCGGCGTAGACCACAAACACGCCCATTTCCTGTGCTTGCAGCAACGCCCCCTGGATCGCCGGCCAGGCCCAGCCCGTTGCCCGTCCGTCAGCCCACACGTGGCCGTCATCGCCCCGCCGCAGCTCGCCGGTAATCATCAGGTATGCCCATGGCGTCAAGGCCCTGATGCCGACGAGCTGCGGCCACAGCCGATCTTCGCGCAGGCTATTGAGAAAGTCATCCGGTGTCTTGCGCTCGACTGCCAGGAGGGCCCCGTCGTCGCATGTTGCCAACAGGTCGCCAGCGTCAAGTTGCGCGGTCGCAATCATGGCGCCGCCGAAGGTGATGTTCTTCACCCAAAGCGGTTCGCGTGTGTCGATGATCGCGGCGATGATAGTCACGGGGGCCCTCCTGTCGTTGCCTATGCTGCGGTGCAATCTGCCATGAGCAACGCCGCCGCAAACTCCTCAACGTCCATCTGCGCTTCAGGCGGGATGCTGCGGGCGTCCATCATGCTGAGGAACAACCCAGCATCGTCGAAGTCTGTCATTTCGCACCGCCCGTCATCGCCTCGGCGATGATCGCCGCAAACTCTGGCGAGTCTACGTCGACCGCTTTCGTGATGATCGTCTGCGCTTTGCAGAGCGCCTTCGTCTTGTCGACATCGAAGCCCATTTGCTTCGCGAACGCCTTGATGAACGGAATGGCGACATCGAGGTCGTGGCTGCCGTTCGAGCCGTTGCCCGCATCCTCAGCCGGCGGCTCATCCGCTTTCCCACCATCCGCGAGATAGGCGGCCCTGCACGCCGCTTCGTCGGCATATACCGCCAAGAACTTGAACGTCGTCGCTTCTTTCTCTTCGCCACTCGAAGAGCGGTACTTCCGCCCACTGGGGACCTGCTGCATCTTGGCCCACTTGCCGTTGGCCTCACGGGCGCTGGTCAGGCCCAACGCTTTTAGTGACGGCCAAACGACGCCGGCCCACTCGCGGCTTTCCGCTATCATCGAGCGGGCCAGTTCATACTTGACGTTCTGTTCGGCGAGTGGGATCATGCTCAAGTCAATCGCCGTGCGGCGATCTTCGGCGCGGTGCTGGCCGGGGTCATAGACCACTTTTCCCACGCCCTTCGCCAGAACGCAGAACCACGCCTGCACCTGAATCTGCCCGTAATACGAGCGGGGCGCGAGTGTTGCGTTACTCGCGACATCCAATGGGTCATCGTTGCTTGGGTTGTGTCCGTTCGTTGCCATGTTTTCCTCCTACTGTTTACGTTTCGTGTCTGTCGTGTCCGCTTCCATCAAGCGTCCGTTCTTTGTTCCTGTTCCTCCACCTTTCCGCGTCTCGCTTCGCTCTTGATTTTGGCGTCGATCCGCGCCATATCGGCCTGGAACTGCGCCTCGTCGGCGTCTGTCCAACCGAAAGGCTCCTCGTTCCCGGCCACGACCTGCCGGGCCTCGCACACGTCGTTGTACTCTGCGCTGCCAAGCTGCATCGTCTGGCCCAGCGTCGCCGCGACCGCCGCGGCGTCTCGGTAGGTTTCGCCGGCGTGGACGGTCAGGTGGGCGTTGCGGTAGAGGATGTCAGTCATGGGTATGCTCCTTGACGAAAGCGGCCTCAAATGCAGAGGCGGGTTCGCTGATAACGGCCTGCTCAGTAGCCTCGAAATGCTTTTCAATAATCTCCGTGGCGACTTCGCCCATCGTCACGTTGCGGCCGGTTTCAATCGTGCGTCGGGCGGCCTCGAGCATGATGCGCTTCGCCGTCCCTCTCAGCACCTTTACAACCGTCCACTTGCCATTATCCATCATGCCGCCACTCTCCGTTCGTGTTTCGTATTCTGTCACAATAATAGTAACATATTTTCAATGGCTTGTCAAGTACTTTGTTACATGAGTTTAGATCATTGTCATAATTTTAAGGTTAGATTTGCGGTATACTTGTGACATGGCGGCGAACAAAGAGCTTGGAGCCTTCATCCAACGGAGGCGCTGCTGCGCGAACTGGGCGAACTGGACAAGGCCGCGGCACGCTGGGATCGCCAGATGGAGCGCGGCGCGCTTCGCGCCGCGTCGCAGCCTACATTCGAGGAATGGCAGCGCATGGCTGACAACCTGGACGACGCGACCCTGCGGGCGTTTCTGCTCCGCGCGGTGGAGCGGATCGTCGTCGTATCAGCAGTACGTCGGCATGTTGCGTGGATATGCCGATGTACTGCACATAATGACCATAGTACGACGTGGGGGGTTGGGCCGGCGCGATGCCGGCCCTTTTGCGTATCCGGCTCGCCTACGGTGCGTTACTTCCGCGACCCCACGCCGGCCATCCCCAGCAGGTTCACGACCCCCTCGTAACCCCACGTCGCCAGACCTGTGCCGGCTACCGACATCAGGATGCTCTGGACGATCCGTTCGCCCAGAGTGCCCTGGGCGATGATCAGGATCCCGACCGGCAGCACCAACAGCAACGTGAGCCCCAGGGCCAGCAGGTTAGTCCACCTCCAGTCGGGTAGATAATGTTTGACCCACTGGGTCATCAGGGCCGACCAGACCGTGGCGCCTAGCAGCGTCCAGAGCGCCTGGGCCGTCACCGGAAACATGTCGAAATTCATCGTCTCACCTCCGTTATT
>Ga0255340_1001393_pt1 | contig 32084 bp, 25 predicted proteins | sample wastewater_treat_7_FD_192417 | JGI IMG/M metagenome (GOLD analysis project Ga0255340, IMG submission 192417) | Wastewater microbial communities from Lulu Island WWTP, Vancouver, Canada - plant10 | ecosystem: Engineered > WWTP > Wastewater > Unclassified | place: Canada: Vancouver, British... | reverse complement strand
TTAGTGTAAAAGATGGTAATGCAACAGTTTTTGCTAACGGCAAAAAAATCGACAAACGTTTTTCAAACAAAGTAACGACGAAATCGACTGCGAAAGACCTGCTCATTACTGAAGAAGATTTACGGATAGTGCTCTACAACAACGGCGTACGTACCGAAGTTGACCCGTTCCCCGGCGAACCCGACAACCAATATACATGGACGAGTTTGTCGCCTGACCAAACAAAAATCCTCTTCTCTACAAAAAACAAAACTTACGTGTGCAATTTAGATGGTTCTAATGTTGTATTATTGGGCGATTTCCGCGCACCCGTTTGGATGGGCAACGACTTTGTAGTCGGCATGCAAGATGCTGACGATGGCTATTTTTTCACATCATCCGACATTGTTGTATCTGACGTAAACGGAAAAAGATTTCAACAACTTACCAGTCCGTCAGATGAAATTAAGATGTTTCCATCTGTTTCGCCGGACGGCAAACAGGTGGCTTACCACACATTGAATGGAAAAATTTACATAATGACTTTAAAACAAAAATAATTTGCCATGAAAAAATTCTTTATCATCACATTATGCTTGTTGGGTGCATTTAATATTAGTGCTGCATCCAGGTTCTACCTCAATCCCGGGCACGGTGGACACGACTCTGACGACCGTCCGACACCGCTACCATTAGGCGTGGTTATATTTTACGAATCGGATGGCAACCTCGACCGTGGTTTGTCATTGAGATCCATACTGCAAGGAATGGGACACACCGTCGGTATGTCTCGCACTACAAACTATTCGTCAGATGACCTTGCTTTATCTACTATCGCCGCCAACAGCAATAGTTACGGAGGCTATTTTAACTCGGTACACACCAACGGTGCCAACGCAAGTGCCAATTATACGTGTGCATTCTACAAAGGAACACAAAGTTCTCCTTCGTATGAAGCGGTGTCGCCAAGTAAAAATATGGCAACACAATGTGCTAATTGGCACGACAATAACAGATTAACTGACGTTACTTACTCCACACCACGCGCATTTAACGACTATGCGTTTAACGGATGGAACTACGGCGTTTTGCGTACCAACAATCGTCCGGGTTACCTTGTTGAGAGTTGGTTCCACGACTATCGTCCGGAAGCCCTGCGTCTGAAAAGTACGGTTTATAATAAATACCTTGCTTGGCAGATGGCACGTGCCTATAAAGCTTCGCCCGGCATCGACGGCACACTGAAAGGCTGCATTATTGGCGATATTCGCGACGTAACAAAAGGCTGCGGCTACACCAATTACACCACTCGAAACAGAGACTCAAAATTGGCTTTAAACGGTGTAAAAGTCGTTTTGAAAAATTCGGGCGGTACCCAAGTAGCAACTATGACTACTGATAATTGCGCTAATGGTGTTTACGGATTCTTTGATGTAACTGCCGGCACCTACACTGTAGAAATCAGCAAAAGCGGTTACAAAACGCAAACTGCAACTGTAACGGTTGTAAACAGCCAATCTACATTGAAAAAATTTGACATGGTAGAAGGCTCCAATACGGGTATTACTGCCTCCACCTATTCTGTGAATATGGGAACGGTAACCGTAGGTAGTTCGTCCACCAAAACCGTAACCGTAACAGGAACCGGCTTGACGAGTAACATTACCGTAACTTCAAGCCATAATATGTACACGGTAACTCCTACCTCTCTACCAACATCCGGTGGCACGCTGACCATAAAATATACACCGACATCTGCCGGAACACACAATAGCTCGATTGTTTGCACCAGTGGCTCACATAGTATCACCATCACTGCTACCGGTACAGCCGTAAATCCTCCGCTAACATTTACACAAGTGTGGAACTATAGCGAAAAATCGACTGACGGCACACCTGCTTGGGCAAGCGACAAAACTAAAATACGTAACATGGACTTCGGCGGCGGTAAACTTTATGTTGTCAATCCATCAGACGGAATTATTCAAGTCATCAATGCACAAACAGGTGAAAAACTGAAAGATTTGAATATGACAGGCGTGGATGGTGGCGTACTTAAAGTAATGGACTGCCTCTGTTCGGGGGATAAGATTTTAGCTTGTAACCTCGCCACTCCGGCAAACGGTCCGCTTAAAGTCTATATTTGGGACAACGACAACGCTCAACCACGCGTATTTTTGAGTACAACTTCATTTGGAGGAATGGACCGCATAGGCGACACCTTCACTCTTGAGGGATCTGCCGACAATGGCAAACTCTACTTTGCCGGTGGTGGTGTTTCAACAGAAAACAAAGTGCTAATGTACACCATTACTAATGGAGTTTGTGCTACGGAACCAACTATAAAAGCATTAGTGAAAGACGATGGTACCGGTATAGTATTGGGATTTTCGCCACGTGTGCGGGCATCGGGAACCGGTAAATATTGGGGTATCGGTCAAAACTACTATCCGACCTTATTTAGCGAAGACGGTATTGCTACCACTACATTGAAACCCGAAGCACTCAATAGCGATAATGCCGGAAACGAGTTTAAAGCCTTTACATTCAAAGGTACACAATATGCTTTTGCTACCGCTTACGATCCGAATGCAACTCCGGCCGAAAGATTAAGAAATGGCAGAGCCATTTTGGTAGATGCCACTGAAGGTTGGGCAGATGCTGAAAAAATTGGAGAATACCCCAACGGTGGTATGGGTACTACTCGTAACACAAGCTTCGCAACAAGCATAGCGGTGGCAGTAAACGGTACGGCAGGTGTTGAAATGTGGGTATTGGTACACAATCAAGGTATTGCTTACTTCAAACACGGTACAGTACCCAGCTACAACCTCAATCCTACTCCAACTATCGATGTGGCAAGTAGTTTAAGTTTCGAAGCTGTTATTAACAATTCGCAAATGAAACCTCTCTCTGTTACAGCCTCAAATCTGACAGCAGATATTTCACTTGCGCTCTCGGGAACTAATGCTAATTTGTTTACACTTTCGTCGAACACCATTCCAAAAGCCGGAGGCAGTGTCAATATTACCTATAGACCGACAACAACCGGTACTCACACAGCTACCCTGACACTTACCTCAACAGGAGCGACAACCAAAACAGTTACGCTTACAGGAACCGGCAACCCGGAAATGACTCTTGACGATAATGTTAATTTAACCCAAGTATGGAACTTCTCACAAATTTCGGGTAATACGGCTAACTGGATTACTAACGGCTCGCAAGTAACTCAGGATATAGCCTACAATAACGGTAAGCTTTATGTACTGGAACGCAACTCCGATAATGTAGGTAGAATTCACATTGTGAACGCTTACACCGGTGTTAAAACAGGTGAACTTAACACAGCAGCCTGCACCGAAGGTACTTACTCTTTGAGTGCCATAGATGTTCTTGGCGGTAAAGTGGTTGCTTGTAACCTTGCTGCCGGCGGCACGTCTAATCTTATCGTTTATAAATGGGACAGCGACACGTCTGAACCGGTTAAAATGTTAGAAACAACTACCCATGCCGATGTACGCGCAGGTGATAAAATGGGCGTTAGCGGCACTATGACCAGTGGTAAAATCTGGTTTGGTTTTGATAGCAAAGTTTACAACTTTACAGTAACGAATGGCGTAGCTGCTACAACACCAACAGTTATCAATCTGATGAAGTCAGGTACGGCGTTTGCTACCGGTCAATCCGCCGCAGTCGGCATCGAAGTGAATAGTGACGGTAGTTTCTGGGTTATCGGTAAGGATGCTTATCCTGCACGTTTCAGCTCTACAGGTGAATGGATAGAGAACTTCGCAACTGCAGCAGTAGGAGGTCCTGTACATGGCACAGCAGCTAACTTCTTTGATTTTGGAACGAAAAAATATGCGGCAGTAGCCACGTATCTGAACAAATCACAGTCCTCTTTGGGCGAAGGTTGCTTCTCGCTTATTAATGTAACATCGGGCATTGCAGCCGAACAACCTGTAGGACTTTATCCTGCTAACGGATTGGGCGGAACACGTAACACATCATTCCGCAGTCAAATCTGTTCAGCTATCGAAAATGATGTGGTACACATTTGGGTACATATGCCAATCCAAGGCTGCGCTTACTTCAAGTACGATGGAAAAACTCCGGTAGTAGGTTGTAAAACTGTTGAAAACAGCTCTATGCTGCTTTACAACACGCACGAAACATTGTTTGTTAAAGGCATTGAAGCTGCCAACATAGACCTTTACACCCTGACAGGACAAAAAATTCGCACGGTAGCAAACCAAAACGAAATGTCAATTTCGGGCTTGCAAGGCATCTATGTGGTAGTAGTTAAAGACAATGCCAACAATATCAAAACAGGTAAAATAATCATTAAATAAACCTGTAAGACATTTTTTAAAAAAAGGGTAAATATTCATGAATATTTACCCTTTTTTATTTTGCAATTCTAACAAAAAATCGTAATTTTGCCCAAAAGCATTTACCATGAAAAAAAAATTATTACTTATTACTGCCTTTTTGCTTGCAAATACTATGCAAGGATGGTGTTCTATTGTTATTAATGGACAAACAGTACCCATTGATACCATTGTTTACAAACAAGTAGGACCAGGCACAATGTATGCCCAAACCTATCTTCCTGAAATACGTCAACGCATTTACACGCTTACCATTGACCTCAACAACCCCTACAATGGTATACAAACTTTTTTAGCAAGAGATTGTGTAGCCGGAACAGAATTGGTATCATCAGCTTGCGCACGCAACACATACGCCGGTAAAGATGCTTTCGGAGGTATTAACGGTGACTTTTTCAATGTTTCCTCTAACAACGAATATCCGTTAGGGGCACCACGCGGTGGCTCCATACAAGACGGAATTATACAAAAAGAGCCGACCGAAGGCTGGTGGTGGGCTTTTGCTACCATCGATACCAATAAAAAACCTTTCTTCGATTATTTACAATTTAGAGGCGAAGTAAAAATTAATGAAGGCAATACCTTCCAATTTAGTCGTGTGAACATTGCCTATGGCAATAGCGACATGACCATGTACAACCGCTATGCCGGCAACGTAACGCGCCCCTATGAAAACAACGGCGGCTCGACACCGCCAAACGGCTACGACTATCTCTACGAACGTACCGAAGTTTACATAACGCCCGTAGCAGGTCAATCTTGGGGCGTAAACAAAACTATCAGATGTAAAGTGGACAGCATGGTAAACAATTATGGAGGAGGTGCGCCAATTGCTCACAATCAAACCATATTGTCGGGCATACGCACTGCTAAAACATTTTTAGACCAACTGACTATCGGTCAAGAAGTTGAAGTTTCGCTCACCATACGGACACAAAACGATACGCGTCCCAATATTGTACAATTAGTTGGCGGTAATGCTGTTGTAATGAAAAATAATGTGCTCACCGAACGTAACACCTCTGACGGTTACAATTCGATGCCCTATCCGCGTACAGGCATCGCCTCATCGGCTGACGGACGTTGGTTGTATCTGCTTGTAGCCGACGGCAAAGGCACTGGTGGATCGCCTGGTATTACCACTACGGAAATGTGCCACATTTTTCAACACATGGGAGCGACTGAAGCTGTAGGATTGGACGGAGGCGGTTCTGCTGAAATGATTGTTAATCACGAAGTTAAAAACATGCCTTCTGACGGCACAGAGCGTCCGGTAGGCAATGGTTGGTTGGTAATAGCTAATGCTCCCGAAGACGACCAAATAGCACAATTGGAATTTGAATGTCATAGATTGGAAGCTCCCATCTACGGCGAACTTCGTCCCAAAGTAATGGGATTCAATCAATACGGTGTTCTGCTGAACGAAGATATAACTGATTACACTCTTTCTTGTTCACCGAATGTTGGTACTATCAACGAGAACGGAAATTTCAGTGCAACCGGAACACCCTGTGTCGGCACTCTGACAGCTACATACAACGGCGTTTCGGTTACACGTCCCATAACCATTGTCAATAGCGACTTTAATTTTAGACTTGACAGCCTACTTATCGACAATTTCCGCAATTATAAAATAGAAGTAGTAGGTTCTTCGTCACTTATTGACCCATCGGCTCTTTCGTGGACAGTATGCGACGAAAACATCTGCTCCATAACCCAAGGTGTATTAAAAGGACTTAGCAATGGAACAACTTTCATCATCGGGGAGCTCGGCGATTTTAAAGATTCACTAAAAGTAACCGTTGAAATTCCGACTGAACGTTGGATGCTGCAAACCGATTTTTCGGAAACCGACCAATGGGAAATCACTGCCCAAAGCAACTGGAACGCACAACTTACCAATCAAAACGTGCCTGAGCAATGGGAACACGGCAATGCGGTAAACTACACCTACCAAACCAACCGCAGCCCGTCCATACGCCTTAGCAGTTCACTCGCCTTTTACAGCTTGCCGGATAGTATAAAACTAACTTTCAACACCGGCAATATTGCGGTAACTAAACTTATTGCATCATTTAAGTCTAATAATAAACAGACGGTAGCAAAGGAATATGTAAATTTGCCGACAAATGAAGATGTTTCAATTTGCATTGCCACCTCGGAACTCTTTGACACGACAGATATAAGCATTTACCCTATTTGGTTGGACTATCTGAGATTTCAAATTGCAGCAAGTTCACAACAAACGGGCGTGCAATATGCTTTGGCACTCAAAGATTTTTTGACTTTCTACCCCAAGGTTACTGTAGGATTTCCCTCGATAACTACGGCACAGCGTCTGAAAATCTATCCAAACCCGACAAAAGACGGCAACGTTATATTGGTATTGGACAAACCGCAAAATATTGCTTTTGAAGTTATTACTATCAACGGACAAATTATAAAAGCGATGGATTTAGGAATGCAATCGGGGAAAAACATTACTCTGCCTTTGCAGGGCTTATCCAAAGGTACTTATTTCATTAAAATACGACAAAACGAACACTCAGATATTGTAAAAATTATTATTAACTAAATTATAAACTTTAAAAAATTAATCACATGAAAACAAAGTTATTTTTGTTGGCGTTAGCAGCCACACTAACTGTACAAGCGCAAAAAGTACAAGTTATGCAGGTCGTAAGTTTACCTGAAACCACTCCGTTCTATTATCCGCAGTTGAATGCAGACGGAACTCAGCTTTTATTGACCAACGAATCGTATCAAGGTCTAACTCTCTACAATTTGGACAAACAAACCAAACAACTTGTGAGCAATGACATGAACGCCGGTTACGAACCAATTTTTAACAGCGACGGCAGCAAACTGTTTTTCCGTTCAAGCAGTGAAAAAGACGGACGTCGTTTCACGGCTGTTAAAACTTACAACATTGATGCACAAAAAGAGCAATTAGTGATGAAAGCCGACCGCAACGTAGGCAAACTACAACATTACACTAACGGCGTTATCGTTGCCAAAGATGAAAAACTCTTCAAAGTAACGTTTGGTAAAAAAACAGAAACAGTACCCACCTACGTTAGCAATGAAGATTTAAAACTCGTTCTTTACAAAAACGGCAAACGCACTGAATTGAATCCCTACAACGAAGAGGATATCAATTACATTTGGTCGTCTATTTCGCCGGACGGCACTAAAATTCTTTTCAACAGCAAATACGGCACTGCTGTTTGCGACCTGAACGGGGAAATCATTAAAAACTTTGGTCATTTGAACGCTCCTGTTTGGTATGACAACAATATGATTGTTGGTATGTACGACAAAGACAACGGTCATTTTATCACCGGATCAACCATTGCTATCGCTTCATTGGACGGCAAAATCAACCAAGAATTGACCGATGGTAAGGAAATAACAATGTATCCTTCGGTAGCACCAAAAGCCAACAAAATAGCCTACAATACGATAGATGGCAAAATTTACATTATGACTATTAAATTTTAAAATTTACCACTATGAAAATAAAATCCATAATTATAGTAGCACTCTGTATGTGCGCTACCATGCTGACCGCCAACACTATGGCCGGATTCAGGATTTACATTAATCCCGGACACGGCGGATATGGCAGCGATGACCGCAACATGGTCATTTATCCGTTCACACAAGGCGACCCGAACGGTTTTTGGGAATCTGTCAGCAACTTGCACAAAGGTTTAATGCTGGACACCCTCTTACGAGAAGTTGGTGCAACGACAAAATTAAGTCGTATTACAAACACCGAGGACGATGACCGTTATCTTTCTGCTATTGTAGCCGAAGCCAATGCTTTCAATGCCGACTTTATGCTCTCCATCCACACTAATGCGGGAGTTACCAACTATATTTTGCAACTTTATTCCGGTTGGGACGCAAGCGACACACATACATATCCCGACGTTATTACTCCAGAAAACTGCGAAAAGGGTCGCGATATTAGTACTAAAATCGCCAACAACCTCTTTACCAACCAAATAACCTGCTGGGCTGCAAATCCTTCCATAAGAGGCGACAAAACATTTGCACGCACCGCTATGGGCTGGTCAAACGGCTACGGTGTGTTAAGAGGTTTGACAGTTCCGGGCGTTATTTCGGAAGGTGCCATGCACGACTACATTCCCGAAACTTATCGTCTGATGAACATGGAGTATAAATATATGGAAGCATGGAACTTTTACAAAACGTTCCTTAACCATTATACGAGCACTCCTGTTTCTCACGGCGTAATAGCAGGTTCCGTACGCGATTCCAGAAATAAAATTCAGTTCCCCGAATTCTATAAAATCAAGAATAGTCGCGACGAACTGCTGCCTTTGCACGGTGCAAAAGTGTACTTAGTAAGGAACAACGAAACACAAGATACATTAGCTACTTACACTACTGACAATTTGTATAATGGAGTCTACCTGTTTAAAAAAGTGGCAGCCGGCAGTTACAAAGTGGTAGCCAGAGCCGATGATTACTACGAATATTCCCAAGAAGTTACCGTTGAAAACGATAAAATCACATTCTTCAACTTCCCGATGAACAAAGTGCGTAGCACGCCTCCCGAAGTTATTAGCTACTCGCCACACCCAACTAGTGAAACCGACAGCGTAGAATGTGCACAGGACATTATTCTGAACTTCAATTGGGATATGGACGAAGCCAGTACACGTGCAGCCTTTTCCATAACACCGGCTACAGAAGGAACTCTGAAATTTGAAAACAGCCAATACACTTTGCGCTTTACCCCTGCCGTACCATTTGAAAAAGCTACACACTATACTGTACGTTTGGAAAAAACCGCATCTCATCCCGACACTTCGCAACCTCACACAATGGTAGAAGATTTTGTTCTTGAATTTGTTACGAAAAATAGAAACCAACTATCGTTGGTAACATCCTACCCACAAATCGATAGTGAAGATATACAGGTGAAACCTGCTTTCTTCCTCGTATTTGATGCAAAATTAGCAACTACAGGCATTGCCACGCACTTTACTATACAAGATGGTGTAGGAAACAGCTTTGCACCCAACGCGCGGAATATGACTAACAACTCCGTGCCGGAACCTTACGGCTCTACGTATTTTGAGCTGCCTACCAAGTTGGCTGCCAACACTAATTACAAATTGATTATCGATGCTACGCTGAAAGATCAAGGCAACATTCCAACTATGGTCAATATTGAAGTTCCGTTCAAAACAGGTATGGACGAACAAATCGACCATCCCATAGTTATGACAATGGATGAAATGGTATTCAGCTACAATGCTGAAAAGAGCCGTAGTGTAAACTCAGCCAGCGTATTGCTTAGTACTACAAAATTCATTTCCGGCAAATCGAATCAACTAAAATACGCTTTCGCTTCCGAAGACAGTGAAGCGTTCTTTACACCAAAAGACTTGTCGATAATAGGAACCAACGAATATACCTTAGGGTTATACGTATTCGGCGACTTTTCGAATAATGAATTGCAGGCAGAATTCAGTGTTGATGGTGATGTTAAATATGCAAAAATTGCCACTTTGAACTTTGCCGGTTGGAAATATCAAGAAATCGATTTGAAAAATGTTTTGCCCGAAGGTATTTCCTACCAATTTACAGGCTTGAAAGTGGTAAAACGTCAAGGCTTACTTTCCAATTCAGGAGATTTGTTTGTTGATAACATGATGCTCTACAAAACTCCGACGGGTCTCAACAAAACGGAATTGAAAAACATCGCTGTATATCCGAACCCCGCCAAAGATGTAATCAACGTGGATTGGAACAAAAACGAAACGCCCACCATCACTGTTTATGCTTTGTCGGGTGTAAAAATTACTTCTACGAAAGCTACCAACATCAATGTAAGTAACTTGTCTGAAGGTATTTACATGCTCAAAGTTGAAGGCAAAGATAAAACGTTTACTACACCAGTTGCCGTAGTAAAATAAAAAACATTTCTTAAAGATGAGCCGTAAGCTAATTGTTTGCGGCTTTCTTTTTGTATAATACACATTGTCAAAGCAAAAACCCTCCGCAATTTATCAATTGCGGAGGGTTGCTATTTTCTTTTGGCAGATTAAAATTAGTTTGCAGACAACTGCCGAATGTCTGCAAATTGTTTTTTAATTATTTGACTATTTTTACACTCTGATTTCCGCTTTTAACAATGTAAACACCTGAAGGCAAGTGCGATGTGGCGATGCGATTTTCTGTGGTAGATAACAAACGTACGCCTTGAATGGTGTAGAGTTCTATCGGTTGCGACGCTCCAACTACCTCTATACAATCGCGATGACAAAATACTTTCAGCACTTCGCTGCCAACCATTTTTAAGTTGCTTGATTGCGGCACACGCACTTTCAGCTTATCCATACAAAAATAGGTAGGCGTATTTATGCCCCAAGCACCCACATCCCACGACTCCATGGTGAAATAGATTTCCTTCACTTCGCCAAGCGACGACAAATCGAACCATTGCCAAGCGGTTTCTTGAACCAATGCTCCATCTTTAAATTCCGATAGCACAAACTCCGTAGTCGTTTCATTGTTGCAAGTATCTACACCGTGAGCTATCAATTTCACTTTATCGCCGTTTGACATGGACGATAACGCTGCCGAATCGGCTTGTACATAGTACATCCACGGATGGTTGCACACATACATACCTAATGCCTCGTAAGTTTTGCCGTCATTAAACAGCACATCAAGAGTTTTACTGGGAGAAAATGAGTTCCAAAAGCCGATAACGTAAGGAACAGCAGCACTCACCGTAACTTCGTGCGCTTCATTTTCGGTAGCGATTCCGCCTCCTGCCATGCAACCCCATTGATTTGCCACCCAATTAGTTTGTCGAGAAGAATCGGCATTTTTACTCACCGTAAAGCCGTCATAATAAGTTCCACCCCAACTAGTACTATCAATTATATGGCTCAATCTAAACACTTGCGACTCCCAATAAAAATAATCGGAATCATTGTACGTTTCCGTCCAATAGTTTTTTTCGTTAAACGTAAAACTTGTAGGTTTAGTCGGATTGGCTAAATCAAGCGTAATTACTTCGCCCGGGTTGTAAGCGAACAGACCAACAGCCACCAAAAGGGCTGTACAAAAAGTAAACAATTTTCTCATAATGATAAAGAATTAATAATTAAACAATAAATAACTACTCATCAATACCACGTATCGAGAATATATGCCGAATAACAGCAACGTTTGCCGACATACATGGGCGAAAATACAGAATCAAATGGATGAAACATCCGCAGGGTCGTCCATCGCTCTATTCCTCGAAAGCGTGATTAAACAAAAGTGTTCGGCAGGTCTTCTGACTTGTTTCCAACTTCTGCGCCTTCCCATTACCGACATTCGGAACAGTGGCAAAAGTGTTGCAAAAGTTGTTTGACTGAAACTCACAGCAGCGGGTCTGTTTAGGATTTGCACCTAATTCCCTATTCATTCCGCCCTTCGAAAAAAGTGCGGAACACCAAACACTGTACACTAAATACACTGCAAAGGTATAATTAATATTTCAATATTCCAACAAAGGAAATAATATAAAAAATGTAGTGATTATTAAAAATAACCAAACAAATGATTCCATAATCACATTTTTGTTGTTTAACCACTTTTTAAATAATAAATTTCTGTAATTTTGTGGTTGAATTTTAAGTGTTTACGAATAAACTGAAGGGGCGGAATTAAAGGGGACAAACCAATTAAATAAATCATATCGCCATTATTCATTTCGTTTTTTGTAAATTTGTACTTTATTTATGCAGAGAATTTTATGGCAAAGGGAAGAAAATTACAAGTAAAAGAATCCGAAATAACAGTTATCAGTCAGCAAAATATCGACTATATCAGTCTTACGGATATGACTGTTACTTTTCGAGAAGGTAGCGGACTGATAGGTAAGTGGATAACTAACAAAAACACGATAGAATATCTCGGAGTTTGGGAAAAAGTGAATAATCCTGATTTTAATTACCCCGAATTCGGGGTAATTGTACAAGAAGCAGGTACGAACAGATTTATCATGTCAGCAGGTCAATGGATTGACCGAACAAAAGCTATAGGAATGCTCGTAAAAGCCGGAAGATACGGAGGAACGTATGCGCACAAAGACATTGCATTTCACTTTGCAATGTGGTTAAGCCCCGAATTTCAAATCTACTTGGTTAATGAATTTCAGCGTCTTAAAGACGAGGAAAATAACCGTTTGAAATTAGAGTGGAGTCTGCAACGCACTCTTGCAAAAGTAAACTACCAAATTCATACCGACGCAATCAAAGAAAATCTTGTTCCGCAGGAAGTTACCAAACAGCAAGCAAGTTTTGTTTATGCCAACGAAGCCGATTTGCTAAATGTTGCCCTTTTTGGAATTACGGCAAAAGAATGGCGAGATAGTAATCCCGATAAAACAGGAAACATACGGGATTATGCTACATTGGAACAACTTGTTGTGTTGAGCAATATGGAGAGCGTAAACGCATTGTTAATCCGAGAAGGTTTGTCGCAAAGCGAAAGACTTCTACAACTTAACAAAGTTGCTATTACACAAATGAAATCGCTACTTGCAAGCAACACAATGAAAAAATTGAAGTAAGAAAAATGATAAAATATAGCAATAACAACTTCAGTACTGCCCTTAAATCTTCCCATTTATAGGGGATTAAGAGGTTGTTTAAAAACAAAAAAGGCGAGCAAATAGTTCTATTTGCCCGCCTTTTTGTTACGTATCTCTTATCAATTGACCTTGTATTTTAATTTTTCCTCTTCAGCCATGCCGGCAAGCTCCGAAAGCAACTTTTCAGTTACGGCTACTTTCTTTTTTCGTGAATACATGGGAACGGAATACCCTTCTTCCAAATCTTCGAGCACCACGTGCAATGGAATAGTACCCGGATTATCATCGATAAGCGACATTAATTCATTTATCGTCAGCATTTCCAACTTATCCAACGACAGCGTAATGGTCAGTTTATTAATTAGTTTGTCGGCCACATCATCCAATAGTTCGATGTTTGTAATTTTGGCTTCCCATTGCCTTTTTTCTCCGGAATCAAGCGATTTTTTGAATTTCCAATCCGAACCGCGTTCCTGTATTCTACCATGAATAAGCACAAAAAGGTCTTTTTTCATAAACTTGCCAAACTCAATGAAGTCGCGGTTGTATAAATAAAACTTATAAGGACCAGAAAAATCCTCAACCGTTATAATTCCAAAAGGTTTGTCGTATCTGGTTTTAGCCTCAACCGCCGCCGTAATCATTCCACCCACCGTAAACGGTATAGCTTTTTCGGCAGCTATTAACTCCGGAATTTCCTGCAAATGGGCTGAACAACCATATTCCAACGCCAAACGGTAACGGTCGAGCGGATGAGACGACAGATAAATACCCACCAATTCACGCTCTTTGTTCAAACGTTCCAGCATCGACCACTCAACTCCTTCAGGAATTTCCGGTCTGACCATTTCCGCTCCGTCCATTTCGCCAAAAAGCGAATTTTGGTGCATCAGTTGGTCTTGCTGAAAACGATTTCCGTAACGTATCAGCGTCTCTATAAACTGTTCGCCCTTGATGTTGGTGGCAAAAAACAGCTCGCGTTCTATACCAAATGCATCAAATGCACCTGCCAACACCAAACTTTCGATGGCTTTACGGTTGCACACGCTCAAATTGACACGCTCCACAAAGTTAAACATATCAGTAAACAGACCGCGTTCCATGCGCTCTTTTACTATGCAATCGACGGCACCTTCGCCTACACCTTTCACGCCTCCAAGTCCAAAACGAATTTCACCGGCTTTGTTTACCGTAAAGTTCAATTTCGATTCATTGATGTCAGGACCTTTGACGTCCAACCGCATAGCTTTACATTCGTCCATCAGCTTGGTTACTTTCTTAATATCGTCCTTGTTTCGCGTAAGGTTAGCTGCCATAAATTCGGCAGGATAATGCGCTTTGAGATAGGCTGTTTGGTACGACAGCCACGCATAGCAAGTAGCATGCGACTTGTTGAACGCATAAAATGCAAACTTTATCCATTCATGCCAAATTTGCTCCAATATTTTTTTAATTTCCGCTTCAGGTTTTCCTGTTTCCTTGCATTGCTTTGGCACACCTTGCTCCATAAATTTGCCAAACAACTCCTCCATTACCTTCTCTTGCTTTTTGCCCATTGCTTTACGCAAAGTATCGGATTCGCCGCGTGTAAAATCAGCTATTTCGCGAGATAAAAGCATCACCTGCTCTTGATAAACCGCAATGCCATAGGTTTCTTTCAGGTATTTTTCCATGCACGGCAGTTCGTAGGAAATTTCCTCACGCCCCTGTTTACGGGCAATAAATGACGGAATTTTATCCATTGGACCCGGACGGTAAAGTGCATTCATCGCAACAAGGTCGCCGAAAACAGTCGGGCGAAGTTCGCGCAAATACTTCTGCATACCAAGCGATTCAAATTGGAATATCGCCACAGTACTACCTTTTGAATAGAGTTTGTAGGTCAATTTATCGTCAATCGGTATGGCATCAATGTCAATGTCAATATCTTTCGATTGTTTGATATTCGCCAGCGTCTCTTTGATGATGGAAAGCGTATTCAATCCTAAAAAGTCCATCTTTATCAAACCGACCGACTCAATGGCGCGACCATCGTATTGAGTTACAAGCAATTCACTATCGGTAGCTTTATCTTTAATGGTGCAAACTGGTGCAACTTTCGTCAAATCATCGGCACCAATAATAATACCACACGCATGAATACCTATTTGTCGATTGGTGTCTTCCAATTCCGATGCATAATGCAGCATGGAGGAAATATTTTGGTCATCGCCGTCCAACAATTTTTTAATTTCCGGCACATATTTAAAACAATTCTCCAGATTGACTTTCGGGATTTTTTTTCCGCCTTCTTTAAACGGTTTGCCCGTTTCAGGGTCTTTAAAATCGTCAAAATTGTCGGGAATTAACGCTTTAACCTCCGTTACAGTAGATAGCGGCACTTTTTGAACGCGTCCCACATCGGCAATACTCGATTTTGTTGCCATAGTGCCGTAGGTAATGACGTGAGCTACATGTTTTTTGCCATATTTTTGAGTAACCCAATCAATCACTTTACCGCGTCCGTCATCATCAAAATCGACGTCAATATCGGGCAACGAAATACGGTCGGGATTGAGAAAACGCTCGAACAGCAAATCATATTTCAAAGGGTCAATATCGGTAATTTTGAGGCAATAAGCAACTACCGAACCGGCTGCCGAGCCACGTCCCGGTCCTACTGAAACGCCCAATTCTTCGCGCGCCACTCGTATATAATCTTGAACAATAAGGAAATAACCAGGGTAACCCATCGTTTTCATAATGTGCAACTCAAACGTGATGCGTTCTTTCAATTCGTCACTCAAATCGTCGCCGTAACGCACTTTTGCGCCTTTCCATGCCAGCAGGTTCAAATAGTCCGCTTCGAGTTTTATACGATAGAGTTTGTCATAACCGCCCAATTTCCGTATCTTCTTTTCGGCAGCAGCTTGACTCAAAACCACTTCGCCTTTTTCGTTCCGTGTAAATTCATCGAATAAATCCTGTTCCGTAAATTTTTGGCGGTACATTTCCTCTGTTCCAAATTCGGCAGGAATATCGAATTTTGGCATAATTGGCTCGGAATCAATATCATAAAATTCCACCTTTTCGGCAATTTCCTGTGTATTGGTTATAACTTCCGGCACATCGGCAAATATAGCAACCATCTCTTCGGGCGTTTTCAACCACTCTTGTTTTGTGTAGCGCAAACGGTCAGGGTCGTCATAGTCTTTTCCCATGCTCAAGCAAATAAGTCGGTCGTGCGCCTCGCCGTGTTCCTCCTCTACAAAATGAACATCGTTGGTAGCCACTACTTTTGTTCCCGTTTTTTTCGCCAAATCCAACAATACGGCATTTACTTCCTGCTGGCGTTGAAACACCTCTTGGTCAGCACCCGGCTTAGTGGTTTGATGGCGTTGTATCTCGATATAATAATCGTCTCCGACAAGATTTTTAAACCATCTGATAGCCTTTTCAGCACCGTCAATATCGCCGTCCATTATTTTTTGCGGAAGTTCACCGCCAAGACAAGCCGAACAAATAATCAATCCTTCGTGGTACTTTTCCAACAACGCATAGTCGATGCGCGGATTGTAGTAAAAGCCGTCGGTGTAAGCGATTGAACTCAGTTTACACAAATTATGATAGCCAACTTTGTTTTTTGCAAGTAAAATAAGGTGCCAACCACGGTCGGGACGATTTCGGCGTACATTGATAGAGACCGGCGCACAATAGGTTTCAATACCAAAAATAGGTTTAAACGGAACATATTCGGCAGCCTTTTGTTTCAATTCCGGTAATTTTTTCTCCAATTCGATGCGGCGTGCGCGCAATCGCTCTATCGCTGCCGTTGCTTGAGCAAGTGCAATTGCATTAGACGGCGAAGCCACTATTTTTTCATTGCGTTCTATCTCGAGCGGTATTTTGTCAAGTTCCTCCTCGCACTCCTTCAATTTACGTTTCAGCGCACTATTTACTTTTTTGGCATAATCGGACAACTCTTTGATTCCGAACATATTACCATGGTCGGTAAGTGCCATGGCATTCATACCTGTACGTTGGCATTTGTCCACCAATTCGGATATTTTCGACATTCCGTCGAGGATAGAATAATGCGAGTGGACATGAAGATGGGTAAACGTCATATTTTATTAGTTTGTCTGTTTTTAAGCAAAATGTAAACAGCAAAAAACGAAAGAGATAAGAAATTTCGTTTGCCGAAAAATGGATGTTGTAAAGATAACCGAATTTATAAACATCACGAATTTTTAACGGAAAAAGTTACTAACAAAATTTTTATTTAGGATACAAAAACGGCGGTATGGGAAAAATGGGAAAAAAACAAAATATGAAATAGCTTATTACCAATTCTATAAATTAACATGCCCAAAAATATTATTAGACATTCTTGAATTTTCAATTATTTTATCTATCTTTGCAATTGAGTATTGCAACTCAACAACTTGAGTTGTAATACTTTGAAAATAGATAATTTGAGCTTTAGCTCTTGTTCTTCGACCTGAAATACCGCCCTTTTTATGTGGTACTGTTCAAAAAGGCAACGACTTTTATCGAACAGTGACCAAAGCAATAAAACAGCACGGAAGAGTGTACACGCCCGATTACCTTGTCAAAATCATTCTCGATTTTGGTGGTTATACTACTCCAGACATATTATGCAAACACGTCATCGACAATAGTTGTGGTGACGGAGCTTTTCTTACAGAAATAGCTTTGCGCTATTGCACTACCTTTTTACAAACCAAATCCGACTTATCTGTTTTAAAAGACGAACTACAAACTTACATTCATGGTATTGAGTTAGATACAGAGGAATGTCAAAAATGTATAGCAAATTTAAACAAGACAGCTGAATCTTACGGAATTTACAATGTTACATGGGACATTCAAAACGCAGATACGCTAACCATTGAACATTATAATGGTAGAATGGATTTCGTATTTGGGAATCCGCCGTATGTACGCGTACACAATCTTGACACGAGCTACGATGCTGTAAAAAAAATCAAATTCGCCGAAAAAGGTATGACAGATTTATTTATTGTCTTTTTCGAGATTGGATTTAATATGCTATCCACTAATGGCTGCATGAGTCTCATTACACCAAGTTCGTGGTTAAGCAGCCAAGCAGGAAAAAATTTGCGAACTTACATTTTACACAATAAAAATCTTTCAGGTTTAATTGATTTAGAGCATTTTCAGCCATTTAACTCAACAACTTATACATTGATTTCCAAATTTTTAAAGGGCGAAAATTGTGATAAAGTCAAATATTATACATTCAACGGAACCAACCATTCTGTAATATTTAACAGCACTATTCCACTACAAGCCATTGAAATAGGTGGAAATTTTTATCTGGCTTCAGAACAAGAATTAAGCCTATTGCGAAAAATTCGTACTACACATACTTACAAATATGTAACTGTCAAAAATGGGTTTGCCACGCTTGCAGATAAAATTTTTATTAACGATTTTTCTTTTTCAGATTGCATAATAGATATTCTTAAAGCATCAACAGGAAAATGGTCAAAGTGTATTTTTCCATACGATGAAAAAGGAAATCCACTGTCAGAAGAGCAAATGCAAAATCACAAACAAGCATATCAACATTTGCTTAAACACAAAGATTTACTAACCAAGAAACGCGATATAAAAATTACACATGGTTTTTATTTGGACGAACACAAGCAATTAGAGATGTTGCAGTAAATAAATATGCGATAAACACTATAATTAAAAACAAAAACAGCATCCACTTAGAAATAGTAGCAGCAGGAAAAGGAGTTTACAGTGGACTTTATATATTAACAGATATTGATTGGGAAATCATTAAAGACCTTATTATCTCGGATGATTTTATCTGCTACATAAAAATGTTGAAAAATTATAAAAGTGGAGGTTATTACACTTATTCTTCTAAGGACTTGGAACAATATTTAAATTACAAATTATCTGAAAAACATGGACAATCACGACTTTCTAAAGGTAATCTCCAACTCTTTTAAAAAATTTCTCGAAACAGGTTCCCGTAATAACGAGAAATTAAAAATATTGCATAGTGCTATTGCAACAGATATTGTAAATCGTCTTGGCAATGGATATTCCGTACATTCATTAGGAATTGGGAAAGGTCAAGAAATGAAAGTAAACGGAAGATATATTGATAAAACCGTTGATATTACCATAATGAAAGCAGGAAAACCTATTGCTGGTATTGCAGTAAAATTTGTGATGCAAAATTATTCGCAAAATTCAAACAACTATTTTGAAAATATGTTGGGAGAAACTGCTAATATTAGATGTGGAAAAATACCTTATTTTCAAATTTTTATTATTCCTGACAAATTACCCTATTACAAAAAAGACGGCACTTTTCAAAAATGGGAAACATTTACCGTACACAATTCACACAAATACAAGGTTTTATCACAAGACAATATTGAAACCTCAATACATACGCCAACAAAAACTCTTCTTTTTGTAATTAAGTTACCGGAACCGACTAAGCCTATTTTAAACAAACAAGAATACAAAGAATACTACACCAACCTTAAGTGCCTTAACGTTGAAACATCTCAAGAAGTTTATGGAATTTTTGAAAGTGCTGTGATTTATAATAACTACGAAGACTTTGCAAATAAAGTTGTGCATTACATACAATTCATGTGACTTTTTCCAAGCAATTATTCTACAAAGACTTTGGCAAAATCAAAGTCTTTTTTAATGCATATACTTTAAGAAAAAACAGTATCTTTGTAATTCTTTTTTTGAAAAAAGTATAGATGACAATCATGACCATAAAAGTGCTTTTAGAGTCAAACTGCTCCGGCTGCAAAGCCACACTCAACGCCATACGAGAAGCCGCCGCACACGCTGAAGGTGAAACCATTACAGTTGAAGCAATAGAAGAACTCGATGAAATACTCAAATATAATGTATGGAACTTGCCTGCCGTTATCATCGACGGTAAAACGGTTTCCGTTGGCAAACGCCTCAACGTCAATCAGGCTGCCGAACTTATCAACGCTGCCAAAAAATCCATCTAAACCACTATGACCGATTTTTTCAACACACTACTCTCGCAAGCCGAATCGCCTCTTTGGATAACCATTTTGCTGGGAGTGGTTTTTGCATTAGACCCATGTGCCATGCTTACCAACATTGCCGCTATCAGTTACATTGGCAAAGATTTAGACAAGAAAAAAGTGTTCACCAACGGACTTTGGTACACGTTGGGACGTACAACCGTTTTCGGCATTATGGGTCTTGCGCTCATTGTTTTACTGCGTACAGGTGCAAGTCTGCTCCATATCAGCGATTTTTTTGCAGAATATAGCGAAATCCTTCTTATTCCGTTTTTCATAATAATGGGTACACTCCTATTTTTTCCCGATATTTTTCCTTCGCTCACATTGTCAATTTCGTCCGATAAGTTCAATAATCGAATGAGTAAAAACAATTGGGGTTCGTTTCTTATGGGAGCGTTGCTTTCGTTGACTTTTTGCCCCACCAACGCTATGATTTTTTTCGGAATGCTGTTGCCCACATGCGCCACTACGTCCACCGGATGGCTACTGCTAATCGTTTTTGCACTTATTGTTTCTCTGCCGGTCATACTCATTGCTTGGATTATTGCATTTAGCGTTGGTAGCGCAAGCAAGTTTTATAAGTCGATGAAAAATGCGGGGAAATGGGCGCGATGGATTACGGGAGGCTTATTTATTGCTATCGGAATTTTCTTTTTTTTGGAACATTGCGGAATATAGAAAAATCAAGAGAAATAAAGCTTGTACTGCTTTTTTCTTTGGGCTTTTTTGACTATTTTTGCATGCTTATAAAAAACGCTTCGAATACTAAAGCAAACAGTCTGTATGACGTATTTTTTTGAACGCTTTTCTATTTATGGATAAAATTCGCAATTTTTGCATCATAGCACATATCGACCACGGCAAAAGTACGCTGGCTGACCGCTTGTTGGAATATACAAATACCGTTGCCAAAAAAGACCTGCAAGCGCAAGTGCTCGACAGTATGGATTTGGAACGCGAGCGCGGCATCACCATCAAGAGCCACGCCGTACAAATGAAATACACACTGCACGGAGAAGAATATACACTCAACTTAATTGACACTCCCGGGCACGTCGATTTTTCATACGAAGTGTCGCGCTCCATCGCTGCTTGCGAAGGCGCATTGCTTATCATTGATGCATCTCAAGGTGTGCAGGCACAAACCATCAGCAACCTTTACATGGCAATTGAGCACGATTTGGAAATTATTCCGATAATAAATAAATGCGACATGGATAATGCAATGCCCGAAGTGGTAGAAGACGAAATTGTCGATTTATTGGGCTGTCCGCGCGAAGACATCATACGTGCCAGCGGCAAAACCGGCATGGGCGTGGACGAAATTCTGAATGCCATTGTCGAGAAAATTCCTGCACCAAAAGGTGACCCGAATGCTCCGCTTCAATGTTTGATTTTCGATTCGGTTTTCAACAATTTCCGTGGTATTATCGCCTATTTTAAAGTTGTCAACGGCGTGTTGCGTACAGGCGATTTTGTTAAATTTTTCAACACTGGTCGCCAATACGATGCCGACGAAATCGGTATTCTAAAAATGGATATGCAACCGACTCAAGAGTTAAGCACGGGAAATGTCGGCTACATCATCAGTGGCATAAAAACTTCAAGCGAAGTAAAAGTGGGCGACACCATTACCCATGTCAATCGTCCTTGTAAAGAGGCTATTGCCGGATTTGAAGAAGTTAAACCGATGGTTTTTGCCGGTGTATATCCCATTGAAACAGAGGATTACGAAAATTTGCGCGCAAGTTTGGAAAAACTGCAACTGAACGACGCATCGCTCAGTTTTTCACCCGAAAGTTCGGTGGCATTAGGCTTTGGTTTCCGTTGCGGATTTTTAGGATTGTTGCACATGGAAATTGTGCAGGAACGCCTCGACCGCGAATTTGACATGGACGTAATAACCACCGTACCTAACGTGTCGTACCTTATTTACGATAAAAACGGCAACGAAATAGAAGTGCACAATCCGGCAGGTATGCCCGACGTAGCGACCATTGAACATATAGAAGAACCTTATATCCGCGCATCTATCATTACCACTACCAATTACATTGGTCCCATTATGACGCTCTGTTTGGATAAACGTGGCGAATTGATAAAACAGGAATTTATTTCCGGCAACCGCGTAGAAATAGTGTTTGATCTGCCGTTGGGCGAAATTGTTATCGATTTTTATGACAAACTAAAATCCATATCCAAAGGTTACGCTTCGTTCGATTATCACGCCAATGGCTTCAGACCGTCTAAATTGGTAAAACTCGATATTCTGCTGAACGGCGAACCTGTCGATGCACTTTCAACGCTGACACACCAAGACAATGCCGTAACTTTCGGGCGCCGTATGTGTGAGAAATTGAAAGAACTTTTGCCGCGCCAACAATTCGATATCGCCATACAAGCAGCCATTGGAGCAAAAATTATCGCCCGCGAAACAGTAAAACAGTTGCGCAAAGATGTTACCGCAAAATGCTACGGTGGCGACGTATCGCGCAAACGCAAACTGTTGGAAAAACAGAAACGCGGTAAGAAGCGTATGAAACAAATCGGCAATGTAGAAGTGCCGCAAAAAGCTTTCCTTGCCGTTTTAAAACTCGATTAAATAACTTTTTATCAATATTTATAAACAATTAAACTCGTCTAAATTATGAACGAAACTATTTTGTCCGATTCTGTGGACACATTGCAGAGCTTGCAACAGGCTGTTACCGACTCAATAGGAGTGGTGGGACAACAAGCTGCTGAAGCGGTCGCCTCTTCGGGCTATGTAATGCCGGTGTGGGGAATTATTCCATTTGCACTTATGTTGCTTACCATTGCCATAGGTCCGCTTTTAGTGGAAAATTGGTGGGACAAAAATCGCAATAAACTTATCGTTGCACTTTTCTTAGGTGTTCCAACTGCCGTTTTTTTAATTATAAAAGGCTTGGCAGCCGAATTGGAAGAACAACTGATTTACGACTATATTCCATTTATTATTTTGCTTTTATCGTTGTATGTGGTAACAGGAGGCATACGGCTTACCGGTGACATCAAAGCGAAACCGTCTGTGAACACACTGTTTTTAGGCATCGGATACGTTTTAGCATCATTTATCGGCACAACGGGTGCGGCAATGCTGCTCATTCGTCCAATATTGGCAACCAATGCGCAACGCGAGCACAAAGTCCACACAGTGCTATTTTTCATTGCTACCGTTGCCAACTGTGGCGGTCTTTTGACACCGCTCGGCGACCCTCCACTATTTATTTTTTATCTGCGCGGTGCCGAATTTACATGGTTCTTCAATTTGTTCCCTGAATGGGCTTTTGTTGGTGCTATACTATTGTTCACATACTATCTGGTGGACAAATACTATTACAAAAAAGAACATTGGACAGCATTGTCGGCTGACGCACGCGAAGTACAACCACTTTCTATTTCCGGTCGCATCAATTTAATTTACCTGCTTGGTATCATTTTGTCGGTAGCATTCATCAATGTGCAATATATCCCCGATATGAAAGAAGCAGACGCTCCTATTTGGATAAAATTCCTCCGCGAAATTGTGCTGCTGTCTATCGTTTTCTTGTCGGTTTACACCACCAGAAAAAAAGTGCGCCAAGATAACAACTATTCGTGGGGACCGATTATTGAAGTTGCCATCGTTTTCCTTGGCATCTTTACAACTATGACCCCCGCTCTAATCTATCTCAAAGCCAACGCCGCTCATCTTAACCTAATCGAACCGTGGCAATTTTACTACTACACCGGCGCACTCAGTTCGTTCTTAGACAACACACCTACGGCTGTAGCCTTCTACAGTGTAGCAACCGGACTTCCTGAAGCATCAGCAGCCATGGCGCAAGGTGTCGTCAAAGGCACCGTTATGTGTAATGGAGTCGCTACCAGCTTCGTAGCCGGAATACCCGAAATTTTACTGAAAGCTATCTCTTTGGGAGCTGTTGTGTTTGGTGCGATGACTTACATTGGCAACGGTCCTAACTTTATGGTTAAAGCCATTGCAGAAAAAGAAAACATCAAAATGCCATCTTTTTTCGGTTATATGATTAAATTTTCTTTGATTGTATTATTACCGATTTATATTTTGGTACAGCTTATATTTTTATAATTGTCTGATTAACTAATGGCAAAAAAAGTAACAAAAAGAAAAAAAACAACGACAAAGAAAAAGAAGAAAAAATCGGGGAAAATTATAGATAAAACACTCTTCTGGTGTATCTTAATCGGTTTTACTGCAAGCATCGCCATTATTGTGGCGGTAGAATACCAAATGCGAAACGCTCCGGTCGATATCACAGTAAAAGAGTGCGATTTGTGTAAACATGCTTCTGCGCCCATTGATTCGACAACACGTTTTCGTGATAAAAATGCGCTCCATTGGGAACACGCCACGAGAAACGGATTAAGTCGACCTTTTAAGGACAAAGCCGATTTGGAAAGCAACATCGACTCGTGCCTGAACAACGGTTTTTTAGTGCCAATAAAAGGAAACCGCTATTACATCATTAAGGAACTGACGCATTCGCATCCGTACTTAACGCCAGAAGCTGCCAAACTGTTAAACGAAATTGGTGTACGATTTCAAGAAAAACTGCGCGAAAAACAGTTGGGAAACTACAAATTTCGCATCACTTCGATGTTACGCACCGAAGAAGACCAAAAAAAATTAACGCGCGTCAATCGGAATGCTACGCCCAACGGAACGGCACACTATTTCGGAACAACATTTGACATTGGTTACTACAAATACGAAAAAAATCAGATTTGCGAAAGCAATCCGCAAGTGGAAGAAATTTTTAAAGAAACTTTGTGCGAAATGCGTAAACAATGCCGATTTCTTATTATTTGTAAAGGACGCTCAAAATGCTTTCACATGACAGTTACAAAATGCCGATAAAAAAAGCGTTTGGAAAAATTTCCAAACGCTTTTTTATTAGATGCGCACCGCTATACCATGTTCTAACAGATAGCATTTCAGTATTGGAATTTCCACCTCTCGATAATGGAATATGGAAGCTGCTAATGCTGCATCAGCATGACCGTCTTTTAACACATCGACAAAATGATCCATTGTGCCTGCACCGCCGCTAGCTATCACAGGAATTGATACACTTTCCGCAATTGCCTTTGTAATGTCCAAAGCAAAGCCATTTTTCGTGCCGTCGTGGTTCATGGAAGTGAGTAAAATCTCTCCCGCTCCCATTGCTGCACATTGCTGTGCCCAATCCAACGCTTTCAATTCCGTTTTAACTCTGCCACCGTTCAGATAAACGTACCAATCGCCATCATCAAATTTAACATCAATAGCCAACACCAAACATTGCGAACCGAATTGTTCGGCAATTTCCTCTATCAATTGCGGGCGAAGTACGGCAGCAGAATTAATTGAAACTTTGTCCACACCATTTTGTAGTAGAATTTTCACATCATCTACTTCACTAATGCCACCTCCGACAATAAACGGAATAGTTATTTCTTGCGCTACTCGGCTCACTAACTCTACCAAAGTTTTTCGTTTTTCATTGGTGGCTGAAATGTCCAAAAAGACTAGTTCATCGGCTCCTTGTTCTTCATAAAAACGGGCAAGTTCCACAGGGTCGCCCACTCTTTTCAGACCTTCAAAATTGATGCCTTTTACTGTTTGTCCATCCTTGACATCGAGGCATGGAATAATACGTTTTGTAAGCATAGGTTACAAATTAAAAAATTGTTTTATTTGGTAGTCTTCATCGCTTCAGCTATCTTGTCCTGAATTTCTTGGCACAATTCTACGTTGTCTTCCAATAATTTTTTGGCAGCTTCGCGTCCTTGTGCTAATTTGGTGTCGCCATAGGAAAACCACGAACCACTTTTTTTAACAATGTTGTATTCAACGCCTAAATCGATAGTTTCGCCGACTTTTGAAATGCCTTTTCCGTACATAATGTCAAATTCTGCTTTACGAAACGGAGGCGCCACTTTATTTTTCACCACTTTCACGCGCGTCTCATTGCCAATAACGTTGTCGCCGTCTTTTATTTGACCTATCCTGCGAATATCCAAACGCACCGAAGCATAAAATTTCAAAGCGTTACCACCGGTGGTCGTTTCAGGATTGCCGAACATAACACCTATTTTTTCACGTAATTGATTGATAAAGATGCAGGTTGTATTAGTTTTGCTTATGGTAGCAGTAAGTTTACGCAACGCCTGTGACATCAAGCGCGCCTGAAGACCCATTTTAGAATCGCCCATTTCGCCTTCAATTTCGGCTTTCGGCGTCAATGCAGCCACAGAGTCAATAACTATAAGGTCAACAGCCGACGAACGTATCAATTGGTCAGCTATTTCCAAAGCCTGTTCGCCGTTGTCGGGTTGCGAAATAAGTAACTCTTCCATTTTTACACCCAAATTTTCGGCATAAAAACGGTCGAAAGCGTGCTCTGCATCAATTATGGCTGCTATGCCGCCTGCTTTTTGCGCTTCGGCAATGGCATGAATAGCCAGCGTTGTTTTACCGCTCGCTTCAGGACCGTAAATTTCGATTACTCGACCGCGCGGATAGCCGCCAACGCCTAAAGCCGCATCCAAACCCAACGAACCGGATGAAATAACTTCAACTTCTTCCACTTCTTCGTTCGACATTCTCATAATAGTTCCTTTGCCATGGTCTTTTTCTATTTTGTCCATCGCTAACTGGAGTGCTTTCAGCTTCTCCAAAGTCGGTTTTTTTGTTTCTTCGCTCATAGTTTTTTATTTATTTGTTTAATATTTGATTTGCATGATTACTTACGGTTATCTCTTTGGGCTTAAAAATGCGCTCTAAAACGCCTTCTTCATTGAAAATGAATGTAGTACGAAAAACGCCCATATAAGTTCGACCGTATAGTTTTTTCTCGCCCCATACACCAAAATGTTCTACCAAAGTTTTTTCGGTATCACTTATCAGGTCAAATGGTAGTTGATTTTTAGTGATAAATTTTTGATGCGACAATGCGCTGTCAATACTCACACCCACCACTTCATAGCCGGCTTTACGCAATTCGTCATAGTTATCACGCAAGTTGCGAGCTTCGGCAGTGCAACCGGACGTATTGTCTTTGGGATAAAAATAGAGCACTAATTTTTTACCTAAATAAGCAGAACCATACACAGGTTCATCATTTTGATTGGTTCCTAAAAAATCCGGTAGTTTATCTCCTATCTGCATCATAACACTAAAATTTTTCTGTTTTCAAAGGTACGATTTTTTTTTGAAAAATTCTTATGCAATTTTCGTTTTAAGCAAATATTTTTCCATTTTTATCCGTAACTTTGTAAAATTGTTATATACAAGCTTTTGTACAGACATGAATTTAGAAAAAAAACGATTTTTATACGCTTTATTCTTCCCAACGGTTTTTGTCGTTCTTATAGGATTGGTATTTGCTTGTCAAGTAGGCTTACACATTGACTTATATTGGTTGGGCGTGCATCCGGGTCATCTTAATGGATTGTTGGGAATTTTGACACACGTATTCATCCATTCCGATATAACGCATTTGCTGAACAATCTGCTTTCATTTTGGATTTTATCGGTAGCGTTATTTTATTTCTACAGAGACATCGCTTTGCGCATTCTGTTGTATTCGTGGCTCATTTCAGGCACTCTATTGTGGATTATCGGACGTGAAAGTTGGCATATCGGTTGCAGCGACCTTATCTACTGTCTGGCTTTTTTCCTGTTTCTAAGCGGTTTACTGCGCAAACATATTCCACTCATTGCCATTTCGCTAACGGTGGTATTCGTTTACGGTAGCCTTGTTTGGAATCTTCTGCCTTGGATGCCCGATAGACCTATTTCGTGGGAAGGACATTTGGCAGGTGCGGTAACAGGCATTACGTTAGCTGTTATATTCCGTCACCAAGGACCACAGCGACCGCCCGAATTGGAAGGTGAAGAAATTGATGACAACGAACCTTATTGGGAAGAGGAAAACGCATCCGAAGAAGATGAAAGTATTGCAAATTCAAATATTTAATGTAATTTTGTACGCTATTAAAAAATTAAGAACATGGAAAAGCAAGAGAACAAGAAAAAAGAGTCGCACGAACTGAATTTATTGGATCTTATCCTGATGTTTTTTCAATGGATAAAGAAAACAAGTATCGGTCTGTTTCATTTTATACTTAAGACTCTGCGTTTTGGATTTCAATATTTTTGGATTATAACTCTATGCGCTTTTATCGCTTTGGTGGTAGGATTTTTCTGCACAAAACCATCGCAAGTAAAAGTAGAAGGACGTTCTACATTGCTGTTTGCACCGGAAAACAGAACTAACGTTTACAACAATCTAAAAGTAATACAAGCCTATTGTGGCGATTTGAAAGTATTACCCCAACTTCTAAACATAGAAGATTCGGTGGCTAAAAAAATTCGCGAAATAAATATCTACAATTTATGCTATTCAAAAGATAAATACAAAAATTATCATTCCAATACCGCTCCAACTCCTGCTCACTACCTTTCGCAGATTGTTGGAGAGCCTGATGTAAAAAACAAAATGAGCAAAATGGGCGACACCACCAATTTAATTATGTCGGATAGGCTGATGGTGGGCATCAAGGCAAAAAATTTGGCCGGTTACAACGATGTTTACAACAAAATTGCCCAATATCTCGTTGCTCAACCCACCATCAATGCAATACACCAAGCGTTTGTTGAGCAAACCGAAAATCGCATAGAATTTTGCGACAATGAAATAAAAAGATTGGACAGCTTGGCTAATCATACCTATTTCAATTCTCCAACCGATTTTTCGTTAAAGATGAACAACACGGTTTTAACGGGCGAAGTCAAAAAACAACTGCTGTACGAAGAAATAAACCAATTGTACAATTGGCGTCAAAATTTATCTTACAATTTAGAACGCTACAAAAGTCCCGCTTATTTCACGTCGGATGTTATTTTGATGCGTTCGTCCCGATTAATTGCTCTCTTTCTGTGGATGTTAGGTGGTATTGCCTTTGGATATGCTGTCTCATTGTATGTGCGCTATAAAAAAGAAATTGCAGCCTACATGAAGAAAAAATAAGACAAGTTTGGACGTTTTTCAAGAGAAACCAGACAAACAATCTCTATAAAATTTACATAACCATTCAAAAAACGACCGATTTTTTTTCGATCGTTTTTTGTGATAACACGTTTACCGATATGAAAATTCTATTTGTTTGCCTCGGCAATATTTGCAGATCGCCCATAGCCGAAACCGTTTTTAACCAACTTTTAGCCGAAAAAGGACTTACCGAACACTACGAAATAGACTCCGCAGGTCTCGACAACTACCACGAAGGCGAATTAGCCGACCCGCGTATGCGTCGCCATGCGGAACTACACGGTTATAACATCACGCACCGCTCGCGCCCTATTAAACCAAACGATTTTAACCATTTCGATTTGATTTTAGGAATGGATCCTTCCAATATACGTGAATTGCTCAGCAGAGCAAGCGAAGCCAACCGACATAAAATTAAATTATTGGGCGACTACTGCCAACAACACACAGTTGATGCCATTCCCGACCCTTATTTAGGCGTTGACAAAGATTTTGAATATGTGATAGAGTTAGTCGAAGATGCTTGCGCAGGACTGTTACTCGAAATTGAAAGCAATGGTGAACATACGCGAAGTTAATTTGCTTAACGCTTGCGTATATTTGTAATTTTCAGGGTCTAAATAATTCTCACGTTCTTCCAACGGAGTTAAAATATTGTTGAAACCCAATGCAAAGCGAATTTCGGGTGAGAATCTGAAGAAACTAAAATAAATAGTACAGCCCGCACCAAATTCCACAAAATAATCGCCCGGCTTCAGTAACACCGGCATCTGTTTGTCTCGTGCCAAATCGAATGCGATACCGCCACCTGCCAAAATATATGGTCGATAATTATTGATGCGTACCGAACTGTATTTCACATAAAGAGGAATAGTAATAGAAGTCGATTTTATTGAAGTACTGATAATTTCATCGTCCACATTATTGCTGTACGAAATGGTACGGTCGGCTAAATAGAGCGACGGCACAAAACGCAAATTAAAATATTCGCCCATACGCAAATCGGCGATAGCTCCCACGGTAAAGCCCGGCATTAATCGCGTAACATCGGCTTTGTAAACCTTGCCCTCTATCTCCATTAAACTCGGTTTTATACCAAAATCAAAAATCGACGTGCCCAATGTGAAACCGAAATGGAACCTCTTGTAGTCGGCCATCGGCAAATTTTGAGCTGACGCTGCAAACACCGTCAGGCAAAATGAAACTATCCAAAATATCTTTTTCACAAATGAGAAACGATAAAACTGTAATTATATTGTGAAACCGCACATTCGGAACGGACATCACTGCAAAAAGTTATTTCTATGAATTTATTTTGTAAGAATAGAAAATAGTTGTATTTTTGTCAAAAATTTTGCCCCAAAGAGAAGAAAAGCAATTTTTATCTTTTCGATTGAAACGGGCACAACAATTACTAATTTTAAAATTAAAAAAACATGGCTTACGTTATTACCGATGATTGTGTAGCTTGTGGCTCTTGCCTTAGCGAATGTCCTTTAGAAGCTATTTCCGAAGGTGAAATCTATTCTATCGACCCCGATATTTGTTCTGATTGCGGCACTTGCGCTGAAGTTTGCCCGTCAGATGCTATTCATCCGGCTTAATAATCACAATCTTTTGAACGAAGTGCCACTCACAAGTGGCATTTCTTTTTTATAAAAAACGCCAATTTTTCAATTGGCGTTTTGTTTATTTGGTGAAGCATCGTTATTTTACGATGTCCAACAATTCAACTTCAAAAATAAGCATCGAGAACGGTTTGATGGTACATTGATTAACCGAACCGTAAGCCAATTCTTGAGGAATGTAAAGTTTCCATTTCGAGCCAACAGGCATCAGTTGCAATGCTTCCGTCCATCCTGCAATAACTTGATTAACGGCAAATTCGGCGGGTTCTTTACGTTCTATAGAGCTATCAAATACAGTACCATCCAACAATGTACCATGGTAGTGAACTCTCACTTTGTCGGTTGCTGTCGGTTTCGAGCCTTTACCTTCCTTAAGAATTTCATATTGCAATCCGCTTGTTGTGATTACAACACCTTCTTTCGTAGCATTTGCAGCTAAGAAATCTTCACCGCTTTTTTTGTTGTCGCTGTATTGAGCTTCATTTTTAAGCTCTTCACGACGTTGCATGGCTGCCATAAAATATTCATAAGCCTCTTGTCCGTCCATCAATACATTGGTGTCGCCTTTGATGGCAGCAATCATAGCTTCCATAACAATTTTCTCGTCAGCGATAAGCGTGCTGTCTCCTGCCAAACCATTGGCAAATTGTTCTTTCATGGCGCTACCGATTTTCAAACCTTCAACGTACATTTTAAACGAAGCGTCGTCGTTTTTAAAGCCTTTTTTAATACCTTTTATCAAGGCATTCATCGAAGCTGTACTGGAATCGGCGGCTAAAACATATTGTTTAATTCCGCTTCCGTTGGCTGCGCCAAACGCATAATTCAAGGAATCTAATTCATTCTCTACTTTCGAGGAACCAATTCCGTTACATGACACTAAAAGCACCGCAACTGCAGCGCTAAAAAATAAAATCGCAGTTTTTTTCATTGTTTAATTTTTTGATGTTAATAATTATTGTTCTAAAATTTCTTTCAATATCGTTAAAGTATTTCTAACAGCTCAACCTCAAAAATGAGCGCCGAATAAGGACGGATAGTTTCCCCTGCACCATGAGCACCATAGGCAAGTTCTTGAGGTATATAAAGTTTCCATTTCGAGCCTACGGGCATCAGTTGCAATGCTTCTACCCAGCCTTTTATCACTTGATTGACTCCGAAAGAAGCCGGAGTATTGCGCTTTACCGAACTGTCGAATACCGTACCGTCCAACAATGTACCATGATAATGAACTTTTACTTTATCCGTAGCTGTCGGTTTTTGTCCTCTGCCTTCTTTTAGAATTTCATATTGCAATCCGC